>ENA-ORUR01000016-ORUR01000016.1-human-gut-metagenome-genome-assembly--contig:-NODE-16-length-181166-cov-11.5828_pt1 | contig 181166 bp, 150 predicted proteins | sample MGYA00242086_ERZ509223 | MGnify/ENA primary metagenome ERZ509223 (study PRJEB26280, sample SAMEA2338820) | human gut metagenome | biome: human gut; feature: human-associated habitat; material: faeces... | reverse complement strand
CGCAGCCTAGACCTGTATCCTATTTAACAACGTCCAACAATCGGGGCGCAGTTCACGTTGCGCCGATGGGCCCCTCGGCTTATCTGTCGCATTGCTTCGCTAGGATTGATTTCGTTTGTGTGTAAGTACGGAATTCAAGTACTGATAACCATGCACGTACCGAACGGTTACGCAAGAGAACGGCAATACTAAGAGAGGTTTCGATGGCGGTTCGCGGCGATATTCGAAATGTAGCGATTGTGGCACACGTCGATCATGGCAAGACCACCCTGGTCAACGGCATGCTGGCGCAGTCCCATGTGTTTAACGAGCGTGAGGAAGTCCCGGATCGCGTGATGGACTCCAACGATCTGGAACGCGAGAAGGGCATCACCATCCTCGCCAAGAACACCGCCGTGCAGTACACCGGTCCGCTGGCCGCCAAGTACGGTCATCCGGAAGGCATCACCCTCAACATCATCGACACCCCCGGCCACGCCGATTTCGGCGGCGAGGTCGAACGTGGCATCTCCATGGTCGACGGCGTCGTGCTGCTCGTCGATGCTTCCGAAGGCCCGCTGCCGCAGACCCGTTTCGTGTTGCGCAAGGCCCTTGAAGCCAAGCTGCCGGTCATCCTGTGCGTGAACAAGACCGATCGTCCGGACGCCCGTATCGAAGAGGTCGTCGGCGAGGCATCCGATCTGCTGTTGGGTCTGGCGCAGGACGTCATCGAGGAGGGCATCGATCTTGACGAGGACTCCCTGTTCGACCTGCCGGTAATCTACTGCGCGGCCAAGGCCGGATACGCATCCGAGAATCAGCCGGAGAACGGCGGTCTGCCGGATAACGACAATCTCGAGCCGCTGTTCGAGGCCATCATCAAGAACATTCCGGCCCCGGAATACGACGAAGGTGCACCGCTCCAGGCCCATGTGGCCAACATCGACTCCTCCGACTTCCTCGGACGACTCGGCCTGGTCCGCATCTACAACGGCACCCTGGAGAAGGGCAAGACCTACGGCCTGTCCCGTGTGGACGGCTCCATCGAGAACTTCCGCGTCTCCGAACTGCTGCGCACGCAGGGCCTGGAGCGCACCCCCGTCGATTCTGCAGGCCCCGGTGACATCGTCGCAGTGGCCGGCGTGAACGACATCATGATCGGCGAGACCATCGTCGATCCGAGCGACCCGCGTCCGCTGCCGCTCATCCACGTCGACGATCCGGCCATCTCCATGACCTTCGGCATCAACGATTCGCCGTTGGCCGGCACCGAAGGCAAGGATCACAAGCTCACCGCCCGTATGATCAAGGACCGCCTGGACCGTGAACTCATCGGCAACGTGTCCATCAAGGTGTTGCCGACCGAGCGTCCGGACGCCTGGGAGGTCCAGGGCCGCGGCGAACTCGCCTTGGCAGTGCTCGCCGAGCAGATGCGCCGCGAAGGCTACGAGCTGACCGTCGGCCGTCCGCAGGTGGTCACCAAGACCGTTGACGGCGTGATCAACGAGCCGATGGAAAACACCACCATCGACGTACCGGAAGAGTACATGGGCACCGTCACCCAGCTCATGGCCGATCGCAAGGGCCGTATGGACAACATGACCAACCACGGCACCGGTTGGGTGCGTTTGCAGTTCACCGTTCCCTCCCGTGGCCTGATCGGTTTCCGTACCGCACTGCTGTCCGCCACGCGCGGCACCGGCATCGCAGCCTCCATCTCCGCAGGCTACGCCCCGTGGGCCGGCCAGATCGTAACCCGTCAGAACGGTTCCATGGTCTGTGACCGTAAGGGCGTCGCCACCCCATACGCCATGCAGCGCCTGCAGGCTCGCGGCAACTTCTTCGTCGAGCCGCAGTCCCCGGTGTACGAGGGCCAGGTCGTCGGCGTGAACAATAAGCCGGATGAGCTGGATGTGAACATCACGCTGGCCAAGCACATGACCAACATGCGTTCCGCTACCGCCGACGTGCTGGAGACCCTGACCCCGCCGATCAAGATGAGCCTTGAGGAGTCCCTGGACTTCGCCAACGAGGATGAGTGCGTGGAGGTCACCCCGGAGTCCATCCGAATCCGCAAGATCATCCTCAGCCGTGAGGACTGGTACAAGTGGCGCGCCAAGCAGCGTCGTCAGAACAATCAGCAGGGCAAGTAGTCGCTGATCGAGCAGAGGAGAGATGCGCATGTGCGTGCATCTCTCCTTTTTCCTTTTCCGGCGAGCGGGCGGCACACGGTGTGATGAAATCATAAGGAACGAGGAGAATAGTGGTGAGCATGACTCAAGACAACGATCGCAGGCTGCTGCCATGGTCGTATCGGCAACCGATGCCGGTGAGGCTTCTCATCGACGTGCTTTCCGGCGCGGCAATCGGTGCCGTTGGCACGATGGCACATCGTATGGGAGCATCGATGAACATCCCATATGGCCTGGCACTGGCCTTTCTCATCGTAATCCTTTCCACCTGGTGCGCCCGCTCACGCGACGGCGTCGTCGGGCTTGCCCTGCATCTCATCAGCTCGTCACTGGTGGTATGGACGGTCATGGCGGGATACGGTCCGGGCGGCGACGCTTTGATTCCGGTCGGTTTCGGCAGTGACGCGAATATGCCGTTCTTCAGCGACCATGCCGGCTACTTCTGGCTGTATGGCATCGTGCTGATCCCATGCATCATGTTGCTCCTGCCAAAGCGCTGGTTCGTCGTGCAGCCTCGGACCGATACGGACGCCCAGCCGATGGAATAGGGGCTGCGCTACGGGCCACCACTACGGTAAGGTGCAAGGAAGCATGAAGGAGGAACGGGAAGATATGAATGCACGGAAGTTGTTCTATCTCGGGCCCCAAGGCACATTCACGCATCAGGCGGCGGTCAGTGCGGCCGGATTGTTGCGGCCGGTCGTGCCCGAAGGATTCGATCTCATTGCCTGCGATGATGTGCCGCAGATTATGCAGGCCGCGCAGAACGGCGAAGGTTGGGGCGTCATCGCATGGGAGAACAACGTCGAGGGGTATGTCGTGCCGAACCTTGACGCCCTGATCGACGCGCAGGATCTGGTCGGCTTCGCCCGTGTCGGCGTCAACGTCGAGTTTGACGCCTATACGCTGCCTGACACCGGACTGGAGGATGCCTACGTCGCCACGGCCCACTCGCATGGCCTTGCGCAATGCAGAAAATTCATCGCCGAGCATCATCTTGACGCGGTGACGGCATCATCCAACGCAGCCGCCTGTCGTGACCTCAGGCCGGGTGAGGTCGCATTCGGACCGAGCATCTGTGGCGATCTGTATGACATCAAACGCGTCGGCAGTGCGGTACAGGACTATCAGGGCGCACGCACCGAGTTTCTTGTGCTGGCCCGACGTGAGGAAGTCGCCGATCTGCTGGAACAGCCGAAAACCCAGGACGATGTGGACTATGAATCGGTATTGACGCTCATCCCGCTGGTTACCGGCCCGGGCGTACTCGCCGATCTGCTGGATGTGTTCCGCGATGCAGGACTCAATATGACCAGCTTCATCTCGCGTCCGATCAAAGGACATGATGGCACCTACAGCTTCATCGCCACGTTCGACGCGGCTCCATGGGAACGGCGGTTCCGTGACGCGCTCGTGGAAATCGCCGAGCACGGAGACTGGGCCAAGACCTTGGCCGTCTATCCTCGTAGGGAACGGCCGAGCCCGCCGGTGGCCAGCTGGATGCTGCCGCAGGGTGGAGTGCGTCTTGACGATAGGCATCTGCCTGAGGATCGGCAGAACGACGGTATGGTAAGAAGGGAGCTGATGTGGTGAAGCAGCGTATCGCAATCGTGGGATTGGGCCTGATCGGAGGCTCTCTGGCACGCAGGCTCGTCAACGCAGGTTGCGAGGTGACGGCTTGGAATCACAATGATCGTCCGTATGCGACCGCCGAAGCGGACGGCATCACCTGCATGCCGACATTGGCCGCTCTGGCCGATGGCAGGCCCGATGTGCTGGTACTGTGCAATCCACTCAAGGCCATGCCGCAGATTCTCTCCGCTTTGAAGCCGCTGATCGACCAGAACGTGACGACGCTCACCGACGTCGGCAGCGTCAAAGGTATGGTGCGCGATCAGGTGAAGGCCGTCGGACTGGAGAACTGCTACATCGGCGCGCATCCGATGGCCGGCAATGAACTGTCCGGTTGGGAATCCTCGGATCCCGCTTTATACGATGACGCGCTATGGGCCATCACCGTGGACGAACGCACTGAATACCGGCGGTTCCTGTCCGTCGCGACGATGATCACCGATGCCTGCGCCAATCGCCTGATCGTACTTGACGATGCCACGCATGACCGTTGCGCCGCGCTGATTTCGCATATGCCGCACGTCATCGCCACGGCCATGGTCAACGAACTCGTGGTCAATCCAAATCGTAATGTCGCGGCCGCGCTCGCTGCGGGATCCTGGCGTGACATGACCCGCGTGGCATTGACCGATCCGGACCGCACACGTGCCATGGTGGAGGAGGATGCGGCCAATGTGGAGCTATTGCTGCGTAATATGGCCAATCGTCTGACGCTGATGGCCAACGTATTGCATGGTGTTCAGCCCCAAGGCGCCGGTGCGTTGCAGACCGCCGCCACCCAGGAGAGCGACGCCAAGGAGATGGCACGCTTCTTCGAGCAAGGTCAACCGTTCCGTGATTACAAGACGGCCATACGGCAGCCTGATTTCATGGAACGATGCGAGACGGTTTCGCTTGCGATCCCTGCGGAAGGCTGGCAGCAGATGCTGCTGGAATCCGCCCGCAGGGGAGAACACATCATCCGGTTCACGGATGATCACGCGGTTGACGTCCAAATCCGTTCCGCTGTGTGAGGCTCGCCGAGGAAGCGCACACAGCGAACGTCACGATTGCGATCGGGTCATGAAACGTTCGGGAATCGGTTTGATCGTGACGATTGCATCGGCGGGAATGCTGACACGATGTGCGGGACGTGAGCCATTGGCGGCCGCGTCCCGCATCAGCTCCAGCGTCCGTCCGTCCCAAGAGCGCACATGGCCGACAAAATCGCGGAACTTCATGCGTTGGTCGGCTGGATCCACGCCTTCGTACGTGCGCACCACAATGCGTGCGCCGGCAGGAATCTCATGTGGAATCGGCATATTGTCCCCTTCGTTGCACCGTTTATCGACAGTCTAGACCTATTCGCTGGCCACGGCGTCGAGAACGGGTTGCCTGAGTGCGCGGGAGGCCGGCGAGATACTGGATATCAGACCGACTACGATCGACAGCACGAGGAAGATCAGCAACTGCGTCCACGGAACCGCAAGCGTCTCCAATCCCTTGGAGGCGTAGACGGCGCGGATCACCACACCGGCCGAGACGCCGACCACCAAGCCCATCACCGTGCCGAATACGGAGATGATGGCAGCTTCGATGCCAAGCATGCCGCGCACCTGTCCGCGTGACGTGCCGATGGCCCGTAGCAGGCCGATCTCCTTGGTACGTTCCGATACGCTCAACGCCAACGTATTCACGATGCCGAAGATTGCGATGATAATCGACAATGCCAGCAGTGCGTACAGGATCATGAGCACCTGGTCGATCATCGTGCTCATCGTCGACTTGTATTCGTCATGATCGAACACCGAAATCGTGTAGTACTTCTTCACGGCGTTCTTGATGTTCCGCTTCACCGCAGCGGTATCGGTGCCGGACTTGGCATTGACGTACAGCGACATGGGGAACATGGTCTGCTTGTTGCCGATCTGCTCGGCGACGTCATCGTTGAACATCACATTGTCGCGATACACGGAGTTCGACACGATCGCACCGATTCTGATCGTCTTCTCCGTGGTCTCCTTCTTCGTCTTGATCAAGGTCTGCGGATCGACGTTCTGCGCATCGGCGGTATACCGTTGGATCTCGTCCGCCTTGGCCTGCGCTCCCGCCACATCGCCGGATGTGGCCATCTGCTGCGCTTCGTTCTGCAACTCCTGCACATGTGCCTGAACCTGGGCCTGATAATCGGCTTGGGCCTGTTCGGTGGCCTCTTGGTCGACCACCGTATTCTCGGCGGATACCTTGATCCGGTCTCCCACATGCCAGCCCCGGTCTTCGGCCACGTCTTTGCCGACCAGCAGTTCACCCTTCTTCATCGCCTTGACGGCGTCGCCCTCGGTGGTTTCCGCGGCGAACACGTCGGTGAACAAGTGCGTTTGCGTGGCGAATGTCACGCTACCGATGGATCGGCCGTCATACTTGACGCCGAGCATGAGACGGTTCGTGGTGACCGTCTTGACGCCGTCGGTGTTCTTGATGTCGGATATGGCCTGATCAGGCAACCGTCCGAAGGACGCGGAGATCACGGCGAAATCCGCTTTGAAACCGTTGTCCACCAAGGAATTGACCGAAGCCTTCGCCGACGAGGCCACCACGCCGAGGCAGCTGACGATTGCGACGCCTACGAACAATGCGGCGGCGGTATTCGACGTGCGTCTCTTGGAACGGGAGATGTTGCGCGTCGCGAGCCGGCCGGTGACGGTGAAGATCTTCGACGGCAACCATCCCAATAGGTTGCCGGCGGGGGAGACGAAGGCCGGTCCGGCCATGATGACACCGACCACGGTCAATGCCGCGCCGACGCCGAGCGGCCAGCCGATGGCGATATGGTTTACCACGTCCCATGGCGTCGGCCCGTTGCCGTCCGCGACGGCCATGGCGCAGGCGAACGCCCAGCTGGCGAAACCGAGCACCACCATAATCGTGCCGACGATGCCTCGCATGCGTACCGGTTTTTCCGGATTCACCGTCTCGTTCATCGCTTGGATGGGCGGGGCAAGCGCGGCATTGCGTGCCGGCAATGCCGCGCCGATCAACGTGACCAACACACCCACGATCAGGCCGATTACCATGTCGGAGATGGACGGATCGGTGGCTCCGGTCAATGGCAGTCCCATATTCGCCAGTCCCATGACGATCAGTCGTACCATGCCCCAACCGAGCGCGATGCCTGTGCCCGAACCGACCAGACCGAGCACCACGGCCTGCACGATCACCGTGGAGAAGACCTGTGCGGGTGAGGCGCCGATGGATCGTAGCAGCGCATATCCGCGCATCGACTCACGTACGATCATCGAGAAGGTGTTCGCGATGATGAACGAGCCGACGAACAGCGCGATGACGGCGAAGATGAGGATCAGCGGCTGGATGAAGCCGAGTGAATCCTGCGTGGCCTTGGTGGTATCGTCGCGATATTCGTCTCCGGTGACGGCGTGTGCCTTGGAATTCTTGGGCAGCGCCTTGTTGATGCGGTCCGCCAGCTGCTGTTGCTCGGATGCGTTCAACGGAGTGGTCGTACTGCCGTAGACGCAGATTTGCGCGGTTTTGTCGGCATCGTCCGATTGTTTGTCGGATTGTTCCTTGGCTACGCTTGGATCGACGCCGATGATGATGGCGCCCGCCTGGCTTGCGGAGGTCGAGAAGATACCGCTGACCGTCACGTCATGCGGGCCATCGGAGTAGACGATCTTCGTCTTGTCTCCCACTTTGAGACCGGATCGCTCCGCTGCGAAGGAATGCAGGGCGATTTCATCTGCGCCTTTCGGGTACGTGCCGGAAGTGAACTTGGCGGAGCGCCACGGAGTCGAAGCGCTGATGCCGAGTGCCATCGAGGGCGAGCCCATAGTGGTCACGGCGTCGCCGTGTTTGTCGACCAGCACCACGCCGGTGAGTGAGTAGGCCACGCGTGCCGATGTGACGCCCTTCACCTTGGCGATATCGTCGGCAAGGTCCACGTCGATGGCGTTGTAGCTTGCTATCGACGAACCCGATGCGAGCAGTGTCGAACTGCTCTTGGTCTGTTTGGCGCCTCGTACGTACACATCATGGTCGGCGTTGGTGGCCATCATCTGCGAGACCTGGTTGTTGAGCATCTCGCGGAAGCAGAACGAGCCGACTACGAAGCTTACGCCGAGCGCGATGGCCACGATCGACATGATGAAACGGCTGAAATGGCTTCTCGCATCACGCAAACCGATACGGATCATGACTGGGCGCCTTCCGTCGAAGTCGTGGTTTCGGCCTCGTCATCGTCCGCGAACACTTCGAGAATATCGGCATAGGTGGGGTGGCTCATGTCGCGGGTAATCTCACCATCCGCCAGCACCAGTACGCGGTCGGCGAAGGAGGCGGCACGCGGATCATGCGTGACCATTACGATGGACTGGCCGTAATCACGTACGGAATCACGGAGGAACCCGAGAACCTCCCGGCTGGAACGCGAATCCAGATTGCCGGTCGGCTCGTCCGCGAAGATCACCGAAGGGCGCGCCATCATTGCACGAGCGCAGGCGACGCGCTGCTGCTGGCCGCCCGAAAGCTGACTCGGCCGATGGGTCAGTCGCTGTTCAAGACCGACCACCTTGACCACCTGGTTGAACCAATCGCGGTCGATGGGCCGTTTCGCGATCTGCAATGGCAGGAGGATGTTCTCTTCGGCAGACAGCGTCGGTACCAGATTGAAGGATTGGAAGATGAAGCCGATTTGTTCGCGGCGCAGATCGGTCAGTTGCTTTTGATTCATGGACGAGACTTCGAGACCTTCCACGACGACCCTGCCGGAAGTAGGGGAGTCGAGACCTGCCATGCAATGCATCAGAGTGGATTTGCCTGAGCCGGAAGGGCCCATGATCGCAGTCATCTCGCCGCGCATGAATTCCACATCCACATGGTTGAGCGCAGTGACCCGGTTGTCCTTGTCTCCGTAGCTCTTTGTCAGGTCGATGGCCCTTGCCACGATTCGTTCGTCAACTCCGTTGCCGGAATCGTCCTGCTGTCTGGTCCGTGCCGAGTGACGTGCCATGATACCGCCTGTCCACTGGAGAATATACCGAGTAAAGTCTATCGACAGATGGCCACATAATGGAAGAGCAGTCAGCGGAAAATTCGGGGAAAGAGGCCGGAATATGCGTTTCGCGGATACGATCGACGCCTTTGATGCATATCTGAAGGCCAACCGCGGATTGAGCGATAATACGCGCAAGGCGTACCGTGGCGATCTTGAGGAATGCATGACGCAGCTGGAGATATTGGGATGTGAGGATCTCAACGAAGTGACCATAGAGGATCTTCGCATGTGGATGTCGCAATCCTCGAAGCGGCATGCGAGAAGCAGCATGGCCCGTAAAACCGTTGCGGTGCGGGGCTTCTTCGCATGGACTCACGAACGCGGCGTGACGAACGCCAATCCGGCGGCCATGCTGATGACACCGAAGATTCCGGATACGCTACCTGCCGTACTCAGCGAATCACAGGCGGAGAAGCTGATGGACTGCGTCGACGAGCAGATGCCGAAATCGCGCACGAAGAGCGTCAGGAAACAGGCCATCGGCCTACGTAATGCGGCAATGCTGGAAGTGCTGTACGCCACGGGCATCCGTGTCGCCGAACTGGTCGGACTTGACGTGCATGACGTGGCCTTTGACAACCGTACGATGAAGGTCACGGGCAAAGGCAACAAGCAGCGCGTGGTGCCGTTCGGCGTGCCGGCCGAGCAATCCATCCGACGCTGGCTTGAGGACGGACGCCCCCGTTTGGTCCGTGCACGGTCGGCGGATGCGCTCTTTCTTGGAGCGCAGGGCAATCGCATCGACCAGCGGGTGGTGAGACAGGTGGTGCATGAGTGTGCGCAACGGGCGGGCGTGCCGGACATCAGCCCGCATGCGTTACGTCACAGCGCGGCGACGCACCTGCTCGATGGGGGAGCCGATCTGAGGCAGGTGCAGGAACTGCTGGGACATTCCTCGCTCAAAACCACGCAGCGATACACCCATGTCTCCATCGAACAGCTCAAGGCAAGATACGGGCAGGCGTTCCCCCGAGCCTGAACCGCCGATCGGTCCGCACGGTATACGCGTGCCGCGAAAACGGGCCATGACTCGCATTCCCGAGATGTATGAAAGAGCCTGTGGCCTTCGGCCCGCTTCCATGCATATGAATCGAGGGAATAATGAAACAACACAGGCTTGTGGCCTTTACGTCGGTACTGGCATTGCTGGCCGTACCGTTGGCTGGATGCGGCGGCTCCGGTTCGGACTCCTCATCGGCAGCGAACGTCATCACCGCCTTCAACGCCGAGCCGGCCAATCCGTTGATTCCGGGAGACACCAACGAGTCAGGAGGCGGTCGTCCGATCGACCTGTTGTTCGCCGGTCTGATTTCCTTCGACAACGACGGCAAGGCGCATAACGAAGTGGCCGAGTCGATCACCGCGAATGACGATGCCTCCCAATACGACATCAAGCTCAAGTCCGGCTGGAAGTTCACCGACGGCACTCCGGTGACGGCCGAGTCCTTCACCAAGGCGTGGAGCTACACCGCCAACGCGAAGAACGCGCAACTGTGTTCGGGCTTCTTCGCCAACATCAAGGGCTATGACAAGCTACAGGATACCGCCAATCTCAATGGTGATGAGCAGCTCGAAGGGCTGAAGGTGATCAACGACCATGAATTCACCGTGGAACTGAGCCAGCCTGATTCCGTATTCCCCATCAAAGTGGGGTATTGCGGGTTCTATCCGCTGCCGCAATCCTTCTACAAGGATCCGAAGGCCTTCGGCGAAAAGCCGGTGGGCGACGGTCCGTACAAGTTCGGCTCATGGATTCACGACCAGGAGCTGAGCGTCGTAAAGAACACGGCCTATCACGGCAATCGTGAGGCGAAGAACGACGGCGTGACCTTCCGCGTCTACACCGATCCCTCCTCCGCCTACGCCGACGTGCAGGCAGGCAATCTCGACGTGCTCGATACCATTCCGTCCGCCGACGCCAAGATCTTCCAGACCGACTCGTCGGTCGAAGCGTATAACAAGGCCGGTTCCGTACTGCAGACCATAACCATTCCATCACAGCTCGAGCATTGGCAGACCTCCACCGAAGAGGGGCAGCTGCGTCGGAGGGCACTGTCCATGGCCATCGACCGAAGCAACATCTGCAAGAAGGTGCTCAGCAATCTGGGCACCCCTGCCGACTCCTTCACCTCACCGAAGGTACCGGGATATTCAGGCACCATCGAAGGGCACGAATACCTTGAATACAACCCGACGAAGGCCAAGGAGTTGTGGAACCAGGCCGAAGCCATCTCCCATTATGACGGCAAGCTGCAGTTCTTCTATAACTCCGATGGTGGCGCGGGCCCGGTGTATGACGCCATCGTCAACTCCGTGAAGAACGTGCTCGGCATCGACGCGACCACCAGCCCGATTCCCACCTTCCAGGAATTCCGCAATGATGTGACCGCCCGCAAACTCAGCGGAGCCATCCGCACCAGCTGGCAGCCGGACTATCCGTCCCCGCAGGATTATCTGGTGCCGTTGTACGATTCGTCCGCCGCGGATGGCAACGGCTCCAACGACGGCGACTACAAGAACGCCGAGTTCGACGAGCTATGCGCGCGTGCGGCTTCGACCGGCGATGAGGATACCGCGAACGATCTGTACCGGCAGGCACAGCGGATCCTGCTCAGTCAGTTGCCGTCGATTCCGTTGTATTACGGCGATGCGGCAGGTGTGGCATCGAAGGATGTGAAGAATTTCACCATGAACTGGCAGAACGTTCCCGCATATCAGGACATGACCAAACGCTGATTTCCGCAATGCTTCCGGTCTTGGCCTCACGAGACCGGCCGTGAGCGGCATTCACCCTTTCGATCCGTTTCTCCATGTCGTTTGCAGAGGTTATGCTGCGTTGTCCGTTAAGTAAGGAACAATGGTTCTCTACCGGTAAAAACGAGGTGTGCGCTGACGCCATGCATCAACGTCCACCTCGTTCTTACGCGAGGGCCGCAACGGTCCTCACATAACGAATAGGAGAATGATTCTATGAAGAAGAAGGCTTTGGCTTTCGCTGCCGCGGCCTGCGCGTTGGGCATGCTGCTCAGCGGCTGCGGCGCTTCCAATGATGCCGCCTCCGATGGCGGCAACATCATCACGGCTTACAATTCCGAGCCACAGAACCCGCTTATCCCGGGCAACACCAATGAGACCGGCGGCGGTAAGCCGATCGATCTGCTGTTCTCCCGCCTGATTTCCTTCGATGCCAAGGGCAATGCTTCCAACGAAGTGGCAGAGTCCATCGAAGCCAATGCGGATGCCACCCAGTACACCATCAAGCTCAAGAAGGGTTGGAAGTTCACCGACGGCACTCCGGTGACGGCCGAGTCCTTCACCAAGGCGTGGAGCTATACCGCCAATGCGAAGAACGCGCAGAAGTGCGCCTCCTTCTTCTCCACCATCAAGGGCTACGACAAGCTGCAGGATGCCGACAACCTCAAGGGTGACGAGCAGCTTGAAGGCCTGACGGTCGTCAACGACAACGAATTCACCGTGGACCTCAACCAGTCCGACTCCGTGTTCGCCATCAAGGTCGGCTATTCCGGTTTCGCTCCGCTGCCGGAATCCTTCTACAAGGATCCGAAGGCCTTCGGCGAGAAGCCGGTGGGCAACGGTCCGTACAAGTTCCAGTCCTGGGACCATGACAACGAAATCGTGCTCGTGAAGAATCCGGACTACAAGGGCAACCGCACCCCGAAGAACGACGGCGTGACCTTCAAGGTCTACACCAAGGATGAGGCCGCCTACGCCGACATCCAGTCCGGCTCCCTCGACGTGATGGAATCCGTGCCGGCTTCCGCCACCAAGACCTTCGAAACGGATTCCACCGTGCAGGCCTACAACAAGGCCGGTTCCGTAATCCAGCAGTTCACCATCCCGTCCGGTCTGAAGCATTTCGAGGCTGGCACCGAAGAAGGCACCCTGCGCCGTCAGGCCATCTCCATGGCCATCAACCGCAACAACATCTGCGAGAAGGTGCTTAACGGCACCGGTACGCCGGCCAGTGATTTCACCTCTCCGCTGACTCCGGGCTACAGCGATTCCCTCAAGGGCTCCGATAACCTGAAGTACAACGCCTCCAAGGCCAAGGAACTCTGGGAGAAGGCCAACGCCATCAGCCCGTGGACCTCCGATGACAAGCTCACCTTCGCTTACAATGCCGACGGTGGCCATGAGACCATCTACACCGCCGTGGTGAACTCCATCAACAACACCCTCGGCTCCGAAGTGGCCGCCACCAACCCGTACCCGACCTTCAACGACTACCGCACCGCGGTGTCCGACCGCAAGGTCCAGGGCGCGTTCCGTAGCGGTTGGCAGCCGGATTACCCGTCCGCCGAGAACTATCTGGTCCAGAACTTCTCCTCTTCCGCCGCCGACGGCAACGGTTCGAACGATGGCGACTACAAGAACTCCAAGTTCGACGACCTGTGCAACCAGGCCGCAGCCGCCCAGACCACCGACGAGGCCAACAAGCTGTATCAGCAGGCCCAGGAAGTGCTGCTCAATGATCTGCCGGCCGTTCCGCTGTACTATGCCAATGCCTATGGCGTGGCTTCCACCAACGTCTCCAACTTCGAGATGAACTGGCAGAACCTGCCGGTCTACGAGAACATGACCAAGAGCAAGTGAGCTTGATCCACTAATCGGTTCTCATCGCTGACAAGGAGGGAACGGTAATACGCCGTTCCTTCCTTGTCGTTACGACCACATTCGTTACCAGGGTAAAAAAACGGGAAAATGAGACACCTAGGGGTAAGGTGCCGGTCAGTGTGGTGTTTTCCCAGCTTATTTTCATAAACCTACAATATAAAGGCACCTTGGTGCGAAACTAGTAGACTTAGCGGCTAGTAGACTTAGCGGGGCGAGTTGTCAGCCGGCCCCGTGCAAGGTCTTTTTTCACAAAGACCGATAGCCAAATGGCTGGCTTAAGAATTGAGTAATAAGGAGAAACCAATGGGCAAGTATCTTCTGCGACGTATTCTGCAGATGATCCCTGTGGTTCTCGGCACGACGCTTCTGGTGTACGCCCTGGTGTTTGCGCTGCCGGGCGACCCAGTCAAGGCCATGTTCGGTGATAAACCGGTCAATGAAGCGGTTGCCGCCCAAATCCGTGCCGAATACAACCTGGACAAGCCGTTCATCATCCAGTACCTGCTGTTCCTGAAGAACGCGCTGACCCTCGACTTCGGCAAGACCTTCTCCGGGCAGCTGGTCATCGACCAGATCGGCCGCGCCTTCCCGATCACCATCAAACTCGCGCTGATGGCCTTCGTGTTCGAAGCCATCTTCGGTGTGATTTTCGGTGTGATCTCCGGCTTGAAGAAGGGCAAGTGGTGCGACACCGTCATCCTGATCTTCTCATTGCTGCTCATTTCCGTACCGACTTTCGTCACCGGTTTCCTGGCCCAATACTTCCTCGGCGTCAAATGGCGTCTGCTTCCGGTCACCGCCGGCTCGAATCCAGGTTTCATCGATTTGCTCATGCCAGCGATGGTGCTCGGCTCCGTATCGATGGCATACATCATCCGATTGAGCCGTGCGGAGATTTCGTCCAACATCGCGCTCGATTACGTACGTACCGCACGCGCGAAGGGCATGGACAACAAGTCTGTCATGCTGCGCCATGTGCTGCGTAACTCCATGATTCCGGTCGTGACCTATCTCGGGCAGGATCTGGGCGCGTTGATGGGTGGCGCCATGATCTCCGAAACCATCTTCAACGTGCACGGCATCGGCTATCTGACCTATCAGAGCATTCTGAAGGGCGAAGGCAATCTGGTGGTGTCCATCGTGACGCTGCTCATGCTGATCTTCGTGGTGTGCAACCTGCTGGTCGATATGCTTTACGCCGCCCTCGATCCTCGAATCCGTTACGCGTGAGCTGTGGAGGATAAGCAATGACTGACATGAATGAAACCAATCTTTCCACTGCGCTGCCGGGACAGGAGCGCTATGTGGCCCCGCTTGAGGAGACTCCGCTCAAAGCCGTTGATTCCATCGACGAATCGGCTCCCGCATCGAATATGTGGGCGGATGCGTGGCGCACCCTGCGACGCAATCCGCTGTTCATCATCTCCGGGCTGTTGATTGTCTTCATCATTTTCGTGGCACTGTTCCCGGGCGTACTGACCAAGCAGAACCCGAACTACTGCAATCTCGACAATTCGCTCGACCCGTCATCCGCAGGCCATCCATTCGGCTTCGACCTGCAGGGCTGCGATGTGTACGCCCGCGTGGTCTACGGTACCCGCACTTCCTTGAGCGTCGGTGTGTTCGCCACGCTGCTCGTGGTGCTGCTCGGCACGCTGATCGGTGCGGTGGCCGGCTTCTTCGGAGGCTGGGTCGATGCCGTGCTGAGCCGCCTGACCGATATTTTCCTCGCGTTGCCGATTCTGCTTGGCGCCATCGTGGTGCTGCAGATGTTCAAGACCAGCGACTCCATCTGGAAGATCATCCTCGTGATGACGCTGTTCGGCTGGACCTCCGTGGCACGTATCGCCAGAGGTGCGGTGCTGGAGGCGAAGAACCTCGAGTTCAACACCGCATCCACGGCCTTGGGCTCCACGCCGGGACGGAACCTGTTCCGTCACATCCTGCCGAACTCCCTGGCTCCGATCATCGTGGTCGGCACTACATCGTTGGCCACGTACATCGTGCTCGAGGCGACGCTGAGCTTCCTTGGCGTGGGCTTGCCGACCACCACCGTCAGCTGGGGCGGCGACATTTCCCATGCTCAGTCCATTCTGCGCACCAACCCGATGGTGCTGTTCTATCCGTCCGCCGCGTTGGCCATCACCGTGCTGGCCTTCATCATGATGGGCGACGCCGTCAAGGACGCCCTTGATCCGAAGAGCCGTACGGCCTGAGTGTAAGTGAGGGATATTCGATGACTGATATGAATACCGAAAACAAGCTTGAGGCCATGCAACGTGCCAACGGTCCGCTACTCGAGGTCAAAGACCTTCAAGTGGACTTCACCACCGATGAGGGCCGTGCCGTGCACGCGGTGCGTAACTCCTCCTTCAGCGTGTATCCCGGCCAATGGGTGGCGATCGTGGGCGAATCCGGTTCCGGTAAATCCACTTCCGCCATGGCGGTGCTGGGGCTTTTGCCGGGCACGGGCCATGTGGTCGGCGGCTCCATCAAGCTTGATGGCCAGGAGATTGCCGGCTTGAAGCAGAAGGACTACGACAGGCTGCGCGGATCCAAAATGGGACTTGTACCGCAGGATCCGATGAGCAATCTGAATCCGGTATGGCGCATCGGGACTCAGGTCAAAGAGGCCCTTGTCGCCAACAACATGGATATCGACCATGAAAAACGCTCTGAATTCGCCAAGGCCCTGGCCGGCGAAGGGGTGGAGCTCAAAGGCGACGATGACGAGACCTTCCTTGGTTCCAAGGAGCTGCCGGAACTGTTGGCAACGGCCAAGGAAGCCCTGGTCAACATCGGCAAGACCGGCGAGGATCTCGATACGACCATGGCGTACTTCACTGATGAGTGGGTGCCAGGTTCTGAAACCCGCTGGCGTGTCGCCGACGATCTCATCAAGGCCGGCGTGAAAGCCGAGGATGCGTGGTATCTCGCCAAGAAGTATGTGATTGGTTCCACCATGAACGATCGCATCGCGGGTTTGCTGTCCGAAGCGGGATTGCCGGACGCCGCCACCCGTGCACGTCAGTTCCCGCACGAATTCTCCGGTGGCATGCGCCAGCGTGCGTTGATCGCCATCGGTCTTGCCTGCCGCCCCGACCTGCTTATCGCCGATGAACCGACATCCGCGCTTGACGTGACCGTGCAGAAGAAGATTCTTGATCATCTGCATACGCTGACCGATTCACTGGGCACTGCAGTGCTGTTCATCACCCATGATCTGGGTCTGGCCGCGGAACGAGCCCAGCACATCGTGGTGATGTATAAGGGGCAGGTCGTCGAATCCGGTCCGTCGCTCGAGGTGCTCCAGCATCCACAGCATCCGTACACCAAGAGACTGGTCGCAGCCGCACCATCGCTGGCATCGCAGCGCATCACCTCCGTCAAGGAGCATGGGGGCGACGCGAAGGCCGTGATGGAGCATGCGGTGAACGAATCCTCCCTGAAAAACGGCGAGGCCATCATCACCGTCGACCATCTGACCCGTGAGTTCAAGCTTCCGCGCAAAAAGGAGATGTTCAAGGCCGTCGATGACGTGAGTTTCTCCGTCAAGAAGGGCACCACTCTGGCGATCGTGGGCGAATCCGGCTCCGGTAAGTCCACCGTGGCCAACATGGTGCTGAAGCTGCTCGAACCGACCTCCGGTAGCGTGACCTATGCGGGCAAGGACATCGCGGGCTTCAAGGGTAAGGAGTTGCTCGACTTCCGTCGCCATGTGCAACCGGTGTTCCAGAACCCGTACGGTTCGCTCGATCCGATGTATTCCATCTACCGTTCCATCGAGGAGCCGCTCCGCATTCATGGCATCGGCGACAAGACCAGCCGTGCCGCCCGCGTACGCGAGTTGCTCGACATGGTGGAGCTGCCGGAATCTGTGATGAGCCGCTATCCGAACGAGCTTTCCGGCGGCCAACGTCAGCGCATCGCCATTGCGCGAGCCATGGCCCTCAATCCGGACGTGATCGTCTGCGATGAGGCCGTGTCCGCGTTGGATGTGCTTGTGCAGGATCAGGTGTTGCGCCTGCTCAACGACCTGCAGGCCGAAAGGGGACTGAGTTACCTGTTCATCACCCATGATCTGGCGGTCGTTCGCCAGATCGCCGATGAGGTGGTGGTGATGCAGCACGGCAAGCTTGTGGAGCATGCCACCACCGATGAGGTGTTCGACCATCCGCAGATGCAGTATACCCGCGATCTGTTGGACGCCATTCCGGGAGGTAAGCTCCAGCTCGGTCTCGACTGATGACCACAGTGGAGTGGCGCGGTCTTCTCCTACACGCCTTGGGCCGCACCGTCCGATCGCTGAATCCGGATTCCCCGAACCCAGCGATCGGACGGGGGGGGAAGGTCAGCTACAAGATGGGCTCCGACGATTACTACGCGAAGACCGGTGAACGGTTCGGACCGCCTGCACCGCTGAAAACCTCCCTCCTTTCGAGGGAGGTTTTCTCGCATGTGAGCTAGTCTGGCGCTATGACGATCAGCATTACGACTTCGAACGTGAACGGAATCCGTGCGGCCAAACGCAAGGGCATCGAAATTTGGGCCGGCAGAAACACACCCGATATCTGGTGCATGCAGGAGGTGCGTGCGCCACAGCATGAAATCGATCCGATTTTCGATGAATTTGGGTTCGAATACTCCACCGCTGGTAAGATCGCCGATCAAAGTGAACTGGACCGTCTCAACGAGGTATGCCGTATCAAAGGACGTGCCGGGGTGGGGCTGCTCTCGGCATTGCCGGTGATTGACAAGCGGTACGGCTTGCCGGGGCTTGACGATGACGTCGATTCCGGCCGTTGGATCGAGGCCGATGTGAAGACGCCACAGGGCTACATCGTCACCGTGGTATGTGTGTACGTGCATGCAGGCAATACCGATGATCCGGCCAAGATGGAACAGAAATACCGTTTTCTTGACACCATGCTCGAACGGATGGGCCAGCTGCGAGATGAGGCGGCGCATGGCGGCAGGCAGTCCGTACTATGCGGCGATTTCAATATCGCGCATACCCCGCTCGACATCAAGAACGCCAAGGCCAACGAGACGCATGCCGGATTCCTTCCCGAGGAACGGGCCTACGTCGACAAGTGGCTGGGTGAGCTGGAGTTCGTGGATGTGATGCGTAATCTCGCGGGCGATATCCAGGGCCCGTACACGTGGTGGAGCCAACGTGGCCGTGCCTTCGACAACAACGTGGGTTGGAGAATCGACTATCAGTTCGCCACGCCGGAGCTGGCCGAATCCGCTTGCGGATTCGTCATCGACAAGGCCCCGACCTACGACAAACGCTGGTCCGACCATGCGCCGCTGACCATCACCTACGACATCTGAGACGCGACTCGCAGGAACGGGCCACGAATTCCCAGCTCATATTAAGCGTGGGTGCTAGGCTGGTCACGGTTGCAACCGTTATGAAATGAGGAACATCATGGGATTGTTTGGATTCGGCAAGAAGAAGCGCCAGAGCGAGGACGCTCAGCAGGCCGCCGAAGAGCAGGCTGTGGATGAGGCCGCGGCCCAGGCCCAGGAGGTCATGGAGCTGCCCGAGCCTTCCGCCGTATACGAAGGACGCGGCGATGAACGCGGTCCTTGGGACGTGGACGACGAGGATGTGCCCGATTACGATGACTATCTTGATCTGGGATCCTACTATCTGCCGTTTCTGCAGGGCATCGAACTGCGTGTGAAGGCGAACCGCGCCACGCAGCAGGTGCTCGGCTCCACCATCACCTATGGCTCGTCCAGTTTGGAGATCGAGGCGTTCGCAGCCCCGAAGACCATGGGACTGTGGGATGATGTGCGTGCCGATCTGATCGAGGCCAATAAGGCCGCCTCCGAAGTCGACGGTGTGTTCGGCACCGAACTGTCGTTGCCGGTTGTGGTCAAGGGCGGCCGTAAGGTGCTGACCCGCATCGTAGGTGTCGATGGCCCGCGTTGGATGCTACGCGGCATCTTCTCGGGCAAGGCCGCCACCGATCCGGAACATGACGAAACCAAGGCATTGAACGAATTCTTTGCGAATATCGTGGTGGAGCGCGGCGACGATCCTCTTGCCCCACGTGACCTCATCCCAATGCATCCTCCGGTCGCACCGGCCGAACGTAAGGCCGCCAAGGAGGCCGCCGAACAGGAAGGCAACGACGAGAAGACGGATATTCCGGGCAAACCGAAGGGGCCGTTCGACTCCGATCATCAGGTCGAGGTCAAGACCACCCTGTCCCGTGGTCCGATGTTCTCCGAAGTGCGCTGATCGAAGGTTTTCGTTTCGACCAATGACTGAAACCAGAAAACGTACCGGTCTCGGCGCTCTCGCCGATGCCGGCAATGACGACGACTTCTCCGTGATCGACGCCATCGGCGGTCCGCGTGGCGTGGTCGAATCGATGCTGCCGGGCGTCGTGTTTGTGGTGTTGTTCGTCATCACCGCCAATCTGCAGCTGACCGTCGGCGTTTCCGCTGCGCTGGCCGTGCTTCAGGTGATCGTACGGTTGTTGCAGCGCCAGTCGGTGATGGGTGCCGTCAGCGGCCTGCTCGCCGTGGGCATCTGCCTGATTTGGGCGTGGCAAAGCCATGAAGCGCGTAATTATTACATGTTCGGCTTCCTGACCAACGCGTTCTATATCGTGCTGCTTACGACGTCGCTGATCGCACGCGTACCAGGGTTGGGTCTGGTCATCGAGTTCATCCGCACGTTGCCCACCGAGCATTTCCGTGCGTGGCTGGACGATTGGAGATCGGACAAGGCACTCAACCGGGCCTATACGGTCATCACCGCGCTGTGGATCGCCGTGTTCTCGTTGCGTCTGGTCGTACAGGTGCCACTGTATGCCGCCAATCATGTCGGCTGGCTTGGCACTGCACGCCTGCTTATGGGCATTCCATTCTGGGCGTTGGCGATCTGGGTCTCGTATCTGATCGTCGCTACGCCGATGCACCGGCACAAGGCCTTGTCCGAAGAATCCGGTCAGGGCGAACATGATTGCTTGGAGGAACAGCACTGATGAAAGCGACCATCCGCATCGAACGATATGCCGATCAAGGGCGTTGCGTGGGCCACATTGACGGACGGGTCGTTTTCGTTCGTTTCGCATTGCCGGGAGAATTGGTCCGTGTGGAACTTGATGAACCACACGATAGGGAAGAGCGCTTCTGGACTGGTGAGGTCGTGGAAGTGCTGGAGGCCAGCGAAGACCGTGCCGAACCGATATGGCCATTGGCAGGGCCCCTTGCCATGGGCGGAGGGGTTGGCGGCGCCGATCTGGTGCATGTGAGCCTTGCCGGGCAGCTCAAGTGGAAGACCTGCTCGATTGTCGAGCAGATGTTGCGGCTGGGGCATACGGCAGTGGAAGTGCCGATCGATCGCATGCCGCAAGATGAAGCCGAACGAGGACTGCATTGGCGCACCCGTATCGAAATGATCGCCGATGCCGACGGACGGCCATCCATGCGTCGGCGCGGCACGCATGTTCGTGTGCCGATCGACACGATGCCGTTGGCTAGCCGCGCGCTGCTCGACGTGGCCGAACGCGAGCATGTATGGGATGGCGGATTCACCCCCGGTTCCCAGATCAGGCTTTCCGTACCCGAACCCCGTGACGGTGCCGCGGTCGAAGAGAACTACGCGGTGTTGGTGGACGGCGAGGTGACGGCCGGTACGCGCGCGCTGACCGAAAAAGTCACCGTCGCCGGCCGGGACTTCGAGTACGGCGTCGATGCCGGGGGATTCTGGCAGATGCATCGACAGGCACCGATCGCATTGACCAACCATGTGATTGATCTGGTCCGGGGAGAGCTGAACGGTGCCCAATCGGCCTGCGTGTGGGATCTGTATTCCGGATCGGGCCTGTTCACCCTACCATTGGCTTCGCTTGCTGCGGAACGCACGCGCATGCTGAGCGTGGAAGGCGGTAAGACGGCCGTACGCAATGCGCAACGCAATCTGCGACATGTCCATTTGGATAATGTGGATGTCCGTGCCGGTGATGTGGCGAAGACCTTGGTCAATGTGCGCAACGATCTGGCCAGACCCGATGTGGTGGTGCTTGATCCGCCGCGTGCCGGCGCCCGCGCCAAGGTCTGCGGGCAGATCGCCGACTCCGAGGCACGCAGCGTGATCTACATCGCCTGCAATCCGGCGAGTCTTGCGCGCGATACCGCCACTCTGGCCGGTCTTGGCTATGAGTTGGCCGACATCCACGCTTTCGACATTTATCCGACGACCCATCATGTGGAGACCGTCGCATTGTTCAGGAAGCATAAGCGGTGAGTGACAACGCGTTGCGACGTGCGGGCATGGCAATGCTGGCGATCGGATTGGCGGTCTCCCTGACCGCCTGCACGCCGCCGAACGGGGCCGTGGGGGATACGCAATCGCAGGATTCCGCCGTCGCCCACGTCGGCCCTGACCGTGCCGACACCAAAGTGGCGTTCATCGGTTCGCAGGACATCGACGCTGACGGCTTGGTACTGGATGCCATGGAGCAGGGCAAACTCAAGCCGACGTATGTTCCCGTCACCGGTACCATCGATGCCCAGCAAACGGCCATTCAAGGCGTACGCGACATGACGCAAAGCAAGGTTGGCATCATCGTCATCGGCGGCATGGATGTGACCGATGCCAATCGCGACGACTGGCATGCGGCATTGCAAGGGGCCCGCGAGGCGGGAATCGCGGTGGCACTGCTCAATCCGGTGCATGTACCCAAGGACGGAAAGCTGTATGCGGCTGTGCTGACCATCAACGATCGCATGGCCGATGCGGTTCCCATCGCCGATGCCGTAATGACCATCGGCAACAACGATCCGCATGAGCGTGACATGGTCGTCACCACGAAATAACGAACATGGCGTTTGCCGCGTCACAGCATATGGTGGTTATTTCACCGTGCTTTCACAGGAAAGTCCGGCATGGATAAGTCGGGGACGGTAGGCTGACAAGCATGAGTGCAAGTCCTTCCATGCCCCCGATCGGCGAGTCGGGTCTGACGGCCACCGAAGTCAAGGCCCTGAAAGACGGCGGGCAGGCCAATGCCGTCAAGTCGTCGACCTCGCGCTCCCTGGTCGACATCATCCGTGCGAATGTGTTCACGCTGTTCAACGGCATCATTCTCGCGGCCATGCTCATGGTGCTCATTACCGGGTCCTGGAAGGATGCCGTTTTCGGTTTTGTGATCATCATCAACACCGGCATCGGCATCATCACCGAGCTTAAGGCGAAGCGTACGCTTGACAGACTGTCGATTCTCGTCGCTTCGGATTATCTGGTGCGTCGCGACGGGGTGGACGTCGAAGTGCCGCATAACGAAATCGTGCTTGGCGATCTCATGTGGATCCGTTCGGGAGAACAGGTGCCCGCCGATGCTCAGATCGTGCGTACATGGGGCCTGGAGTTGGACGAATCCATGCTTACCGGTGAATCGCGTACCGTACGCAAGGGCGATGGGGAACGAATCTATTCCGGTTCCACTGCCATCTCCGGCATGGCGTTGGTGAAGGTCGAGGCGGTCGGCGAACACAGTTATGCCGCTACGTTGACCGCACAGGCGAAGGTCTACAAGAAAACCGTCTCCGACCTGAACAAGGGCATCAACACGATTCTGAAGTTCATGACCTTTCTGGTCGTACCGTTATGCGTGCTGCTCATCTGGTCGCAGATTCATGCCGTGGGAGGCTGGGACACTGCCGTTACGACCGGCCAATGGCGTTCCGCGGTCGTCTCCGCCGTGGCCGGTGTGGTGGGCATGATTCCCGAAGGCCTGGTGTTGCTCACCTCGCTGAATTTCGCGCTTGCCGCAATCCGACTGGCACGACGGAACACGCTGGTGCAGGAACTCGAGTCCGTGGAGACGCTTGCCCGTGTGGACTGCCTGAACCTTGATAAGACCGGTACCATCACCGACGGCGGCATCATGCTCAACCGTATCGTCCCATTGGCGGATGATGCGGATGAGCATCGGATCAAGCAGGCACTGTTCGATCTGTCGAACGAAGGCCAGCCGAACGGCACCGGACAGGCGGTTCTTGCGGGGCTGGGGGAGCAGGGCTTTGCCCCGGGTGTGGTTACGGCACGCGTGCCGTTTTCGTCGGCCCGCAAATGGAGCTCGATCTACGATGGCGATGCCGTATGGACGATGGGCGCGCCGGAGGTCATCATCTCCCATCTCGACGGCGATTATTCCGGCATATTGCGTCAGGTCAATGATTTCGCCGACGACGGCAATCGAGTGTTGCTGATCGTACGTTTCGACGGGGCCGCCTTGTCCGACTACGAGACCGATCCGAAGCTTGATTCCACATCGCAGCCGGTTGCGTTGGTGCTGTGTTCCGAACACATCAGAGGCGACGCGGAGGCGACGCTCGCCTGGTTCCGTGAGCAGGGCGTGCGCTGTCGCATCATTTCCGGCGACAATCCCGTCACCGTCGGTGCGATCGCCAGAAAAGTACGATTGACCGGCGAACGGGAGCCGGTGTTCATGGATGCGCGCGAACTGCCGGCCAACAGTGAAGAACTGGCTCGCGTGCTCGATGATGTGGATGTGCTCGGCCGCGTGCTGCCGGACCAGAAGAAAGCCATCGTCCAGGCATTGCACCTGACCGACCACGTAGTGGCCATGACCGGCGACGGCGTGAATGATGCGCTGGCCATCAAGGAGGCCGACCTCGGCATCGCCATGGGCAATGCGGCGCCGGCCACCAAAGCCGTGGCGCAGGTGGTGCTCGTCGATTCGAAATTCTCGCATCTGCCTGACGTGGTGGCCCGAGGACGCCAGGTCATGGCCAACATGGAACGCGTAGCCAGCCTGTTTCTTGTCAAAACCGTGTATTCCGCGCTGATTTCGCTTGGTGTGGTCCTGACGCAGATCCCATTTCCGTATCTACCGCGTCACATCACCTATATCGGAGGGCTCACCATCGGCATGCCGGCGTTCATTCTGGCGCTGGCGCCGAACACACGTCGGTATATTCCTGGCTTTTTGAAGCGTGTGGTGAGCTTTGCATTGCCAGGAGGCGTCGCTACGGGCCTGTCGATTCTGTGCACGTCATGGCTGCTGCCGATGTTCATGAGATGGGATGTCGAGCGTTCGAGCGTCCAATTGGCCATGTTGCGTGGCGTCAATGCCATCATTCTGCTCATGATGGGCATTTTCGTGCTGGCACGGGTGGCGAGCCCCTTGAACTCGTGGAGGGGCGTGCTGGTGCTGACGTTCGCCATGGCTGGCGTGGCCGGCATGTTCGTGCCTTTCACCGCGCGTTTCTTCGCGCTCGTCATACCGACGGGGGAGATGCTGCGTGCCACCATGGTCGCGCTGGCGCTGTCGGCCATCATGTTCGCGCTATGCATCTGGCTCGTGCCGAAACTGCCGCGCATTGTCCCATACTTCAAGAAGACACGCCAGAGCTGAATTAACCTCCCTGTATCGTTGACAACGGATAATCAGCTGTTGTTATACATCCAAGAAAGCTCGGAGGTAGCATGTCTGTGCGCGACGACCAGCTGGACACCCTGAAGGTGGACGGCAAGGATTACGACTATTACCGCATCGCGGATCTGCCGGGCATCGATCATCTGCCGTATTCGTTGAAGGTCCTCGTCGAGAACCTCGTGCGCAACATCGACGGCGCCAACATTACGGATGATCATGTCAAGGCCCTGTTGGATTGGGATCCGGCCGCACAGCCGAGTCATGAGATCCAATTCACCCCGTCCCGTGTGGTCATGCAGGACTTCACCGGCGTGCCGTGCATCGTCGACCTCGCCACCATGCGCGATGCGGTCAAGGAGCTGGGAGGCGATCCGGAGGTCATCAACCCGCAGGTGCAGTCCGACATGGTCATCGACCACTCCGTGCAGATCGACAAATACGGCGTGGCCGATGCGGTCGAACAGAACATGGACATCGAATATCAGCGCAACGGCGAACGCTACCAGTTCCTGCGCTGGGGGCAGCAGGCGTTCAAGAACTTCCGCGTGGTACCGCCGGGAACCGGCATCATCCATCAGGTCAACATCGAATACCTTGCCAAGGTCATCATGACCGCGGCCGCCGCAGACGGTCGTGAACTCGCCTATCTCGATTCCTGTGTGGGTACGGATTCGCACACCACCACCGTCAACGGCCTGGGCGTGCTCGGCTGGGGCGTCGGCGGCATCGAGGCCGAAGCGGCCATGCTCGGTCAGCCGATTTCCATGCTCGTGCCGCGTGTCGTCGGATTCAAGCTCACCGGCTCCATTCCGGAGGGCGTCACCGCCACCGACGTGGTCCTGACCATCACCGACATGCTCCGCAAGCATGGCGTGGTCGGCAAGTTCGTGGAGTTCTATGGCGAAGGCATCGCTTCCGTGCCGTTGGCCAACCGCGCCACCATCGGCAACATGGGTCCGGAGTTCGGCTCCACCTGCGGTATCTTCCCGATCGACGGCGTCACACTTGATTATTTGCGCCTGACCGGCCGTTCCGAAGAGCAGATCGCACTTGTCGAAGCGTACGCCAAGGCCAACAAGCTGTGGGGAGACACCACCGATCCGAACTACGTGGAACCGCAATATTCCGAATACCTCGAACTCGACCTCGGTACGGTCGTGCCGTCCATCGCCGGGCCGAAGCGACCTCAGGACCGCATCGTGCTGACCGAGTCCAAGGCCAGGTTCGCCGAGACCCTGCCGGATTACGAGACCGACAAGACCGTGCAGGAGCCGGTTGCCGTCTCCACCGACTTCCGTGGCGACTTCGACATCAAGAACGGTGACGTGGCCATTGCGTCCATCACCTCCTGCACCAACACCTCCAATCCGTCCGTCATGATCGCCGCCGGCCTGATCGCCCGCAATGCACATGCCAAGGGACTCAAGCCGAAGCCGTGGGTCAAGACCTCGCTCGCCCCGGGCTCCCAAGTGGTGGCTGACTATCTGAAAGCCGCCGGCCTGCAGGACGATCTCGACGCGCTTGGCTACCAGCTGGTCGGTTTCGGCTGCGCCACCTGCATCGGCAACTCCGGTCCGCTACTGCCGGAAATCTCCGAAGCCATCAATGCCAACGACCTGACCGTCACTTCCGTACTGTCGGGCAACCGTAACTTCGAAGGCCGCATCAGCCCGGATGTCAAGATGAACTATCTGGCATCTCCTCCGTTGGTCATTGCCTACGCGCTCGCCGGTACCATGGACTTCGATTTTGAGACCCAGCCACTCGGCGAGGATACAGCCGGCAACGACGTATATCTCAAGGACATCTGGCCGACCAACGAAGAGGTCGCAGCCGTGGTCGACGGTACCGTCAGCCGTGAGATGTTCCTCAAGGATTACGCTTCCGTATTCGATGGCGATCATCGCTGGAAGGGCCTTGATGTGCCGGAAGGCGAGCTGTTTGCATGGGATGAGAATTCCACTTACGTGCGTAAGCAGACCTTCTTCGACGGCATGAAGGCCACCCCGGATCCGGTCAGCGACATTCATGGTGCCCGCGTGCTCGCGTTGCTCGGTGACTCCGTGACCACCGACCACATCTCTCCGGCAGGTGCGTTCAAGGCCACCAGCCCGGCCGGCAAGTATCTGACCGACCGCGGTGTCGAACCGAAGAACTTCAACTCCTATGGTTCCCGCCGAGGCAACCATGAGGTCATGGTGCGCGGCACCTTCGGCAACATCCGCCTGAGGAACCAGCTGCTCGCCTCCGTAGGCGAAGAAGTCACCCCCGGTGGTTTTACTTATGATTTCCTGGCCAAGAAGCCGACTACGATCTTCGAGGCATCCCGCGACTACATCAGCAACGACGTGCCGCTGGTTGTGCTTGCCGGCAAGGAATACGGCACCGGTTCCTCGCGTGACTGGGCCGCGAAGGGCACCGTCATGCTGGGCGTCAAGGCCGTCATTACCGAAAGCTTCGAACGCATCCACCGTTCCAACCTGATCGGTATGGGTGTGCTGCCGTTGCAGTTCCCGGCGGGTGAGTCCTATGACAGCCTCGGTCTCGACGGTACGGAAACATATGACATTTCCGGCGTCGAGGAACTCAACAGCGGCTTCACCCCGAAGACGGTTCACGTTACCGCCACCCATGAGGATGGTTCCAAGACCGAGTTCGATGCGATCGTGCGCATCGACACTCCGGGTGAAGCGGACTATTACCGCAATGGAGGCATTCTCCAGTACGTCCTGCGTAATTTGATGAAGTAGGTGGAACCTACCAGGGGGATGAGATCATCGGATTCCATCCCCCTTTTTTCGTATGCTCAGCCCAATCGTGGCCGGTTCGCTCCATGATTGCTGCGGAAAGTTGGGTTATTGGCGGGTCACGTTGTTGATCCAGCGGTATTTGCGATAGTGGATCAGGGCGGGAATCATCTTGATGCATTCATCGGTATTGAGCAGTGCGTAGACCGCCAGCACCGGCAACTTGATTACGAAGGCGGATAGCAGACCAATCGGCACGACGATGGCCCACATGACGATCGCGTCGCAGACAAGACCGAATTTCGCGTCGCCGCCGGCTGGAAAAATACCCGCGATGGTCAGGTTGGTCAGGCATCCGCAGGCCGCATAGTATGCGCAGATGAGCAGCATGACCGACAGATAGTGCGTGGCTTGTGGCGTCAATCCAGCCCACCGCAATGCCAGAGGACGTACGGTGACGATCAGCAGTCCCGTGCCGACGCCAACCAGCGCCACCAGTTTGCATAGTCGATCGCCCATGATCCTCGCCTCTTCGAACGCATTGCGACCGAGCAGATTGCCGACCAGGATGCCACCGGCATTGCCGAGACCAAGACTTAAGCAGACCAGCAGATCCTTGACGATATTGGCGATGGAGTTGGCCGCCACCGCATCCGCGCCAAGATGGCCCATGATCACGGTGTACATGGTGAAGCCGCAGCCCCACACCAGCTCATTACCGAGTACCGGCAGACTGTAATGCCAGAAATCCCGCTGAAGCATTACGTCCGGATGCAACATCATGCGCAACCGCAATCGTGGCCTGTCGTTTCGCGAGGCCACCGCAGCCGACCATATCAGCTCGATCGCGCGCGAAATCACCGTGGAGATCGCGGCTCCGAAAATCCCCAGTTCCGGCAGTCCCAGCCAACCGTAAATCAGCATGGCATTCAACGCAACATGCACGATCACGCCAACCGTGCTCACCGTCATGCCAATGGTCGCGGCGCCGACGTTCTTCATCAGACACAGGTAGATCTGCGACAGGCCGATGAACAGGTAGGAGACCGACGAAATCCTCAGATACTGTGCACCGAGAGCGACCAGTGTGCCGTCGTTCGTCATGATCGACATCAGCGAATCCGGTAGCAGCAAGGTCGCGGCGAAGAACAGCAACGACAATCCACCGGCGTACAGCATGATGAACGCCAGCACCTTTTCCACCGCCTCCTTGTTGCCGGCGCCCCAATACTGTGCGACGAGAATGCTCATGCCGAGCGTCAATGCGGCAAGGCACAGGCTGAAGATGAACTGGAACTGGGTGGCGAGTGATACCGCGGACAGCTCATCCTGTCCGACCCCCGCCAACATCAACGTGTCGGCACAGGACGAGAGCGCCAGCATAAGCTGCTGAAACGCAATGGGCAGGGCCAGCGTCATGGTCTGACGCAAAAAATCATGCCAAGTTGCAACGGCTCTCAAGATGGCCTCCATAAGTCGGAATGTGGGTGCGGCGGGTACGAAAAACGGCGCCGGAACATGAGGCCGTGGCAAGTCAGCCATATTCCGGCGCCGTACCATGCGCGGTCGTGATTCACGGGATGGCGGCAGCTGTCCGCCGTCCACTCACATCAGCTTTTGAGCGAATCCTTCCACGCACGGTATTCGGCGGCTTTGCCTTCCCAGTATTCACGGTCGGCATCCGTGATCCTGCGAATGACATGACATGGATTGCCTACGGCCACCGAATGTGAGGGGATGTCCTTGACCACCACGGAGCCGGCACCAATCACCACATCGTCGCCGATGGTGACGCCGGGACCGACGACTACGTTGCCGCCGAACCAAACGTCGCTGCCGATGGTGATGGGTCGGGCTCCTTCCGGACCGGAGGAACGTACGGCGGCGTCGATCGGATGATATGGCGTGTATAGGCCTACTCTTGGTCCGAAGAACACGCGGTCGCCGATGGTGATCTTCGCGACGTCGAGGAAGATGCAGTCCATATTGGCATAGAAGTTGTCTCCGATGTACGTGTTGCAGCCGTAGTCGCAATTGAACGGCGGTTCCAGGAAACCACCTTTGCCGAGCGAGCCGAACAGCTCGTGGAACAACTCCTCGCGTTCCTTGAACGCGTCGTACTTCGACGTGTTGATGGCCTGCACGAGGCGGCGTTTGCGCATGTTCGCGTCCTGCTGTTGCGGACTGTCGGCAACATACAGTTCACCGGAAAGCATACGTTCCCATTCGTCCTTTGCCGGCTGGCTGATGGTGTCCGCCATGATGATGCTCCTCCTGCGTCGTACGTCAATCGATTGATGGATGCTGAGTACCATTCAATGCCCTTGTCGTTCGGCGACACCGCATTTCGTTGTACTATCGTTCCTAGATTTTGCACTATTTACCGAATCGAGTTGGCGGAGCGTTGGATGAACCAATCTGAACGGGCAGAGCGTCTACCTTATGAATTCATGCCGATCACCGGCTGGGGGCGCCTGCCCAACGGCGCGGAAATGGTGCAATACGACGCGCCGATGTTCTTTTCATTCACCGAACATTCCTTATTGCACCAATATCCGAACATGCGTGCGGAATGCCATTGGCATATCGACCTTGAATTCACGCATATCATCCACGGTCACATGTGGTATTTCGTGAATGGCGAGGTCATTCGTCTTGAGGAAGGACAGGCGATTTTCGTCAACTCACGCCAATTGCATTATGGGTTCACCGAAGACGGCACCGACTGCGAATTCTCTTGTACGCTGCTCAATCCCGCACGTATGAGCGCTCCCACCGCGGTGTATGAGCGATTCGTGATGCCGTTGGTGACGGATGAGTCGACGCCCTACGTCGTCCTGAACCCCGATGATGCGCACGGAAGCGAGTTGATCGGCCGCATCGTGCAACTGCACGATGCGAAATTCGGACGACCGGATGGTATGAGGTCTTCGGCGGTGGGCGATATGACATTGGCGGATGACACTGCGCCATTGACCGTACTCAGCTGCTTCTATGCGATACTGCGTGAACTGACCGTGATCGCACGCGAGCGCGGCGATGACGGCATGCATGACCATGCCGGACGGCATCCGCATGTCGCCACACTCGCCATGATGGTCGATTTCGTGCAGCAACATTACGTGCATCAGATCACGTTGGCGCAGATCGCGGCGGCCGGATTGGTGGGACGCACCACGTGTACCGCGATCTTTCGCGAGTTGCTCGGTCAGACGCCGATCGAGTTCGTCAATGATGTGCGCGTCCGCGCCGCCGCGGAACTGCTGACGACCACGCAACTGCCGATCGCCACGATCGCCGCCCAGACGGGATTCTCCTCGGCCAGTTTTTTCACACGCACGTTCCGTAGGCTCATGCACATCACGCCGTTGGCCTATCGCAACGGCATGCTCCGTTCCTGACGTTGCGATAGGCCAACGGCGTGGGACTGGCTGCCGATCGCGGTCGAGTACTCCGATATCGCGAATTCGATCGGCGTCCTTACTTCGCCAGCTGCGTGGTCGCAGGGGAGGCCAAGGTCGGACGGGTGCGACGGATACGGCCCAGGGCCAGACCGAGGCAGACGAACGCTACGCCGAACAACGCCACCAGACCGATCGACGACGCCCATGCGCCATAGTCCACGCCGGTGTTCGAAGCCGTGCCGAGTCCGAACACGTTGTCGATGGACACGCACAGCCACCATCCTGGCAGCAGCTTGCCGATCATGATCATCGGGGCTGGCATCATGTCCACTGCGAACGACATGCCCGACGTGAACATGGTGAGCAGGCCGAATACGTTGACGAACCCATTCACAGCCATTTCGGAAAGAACGACCGATCCCAGCAGGAAACCGCAGGCGATGGCCATTAACGTATAGACCAACAGCGAGACGAACGACAGTCCGACGTTGGCGATCGTCAGTCCTTCGAACGGCACTCCCGCCATCGTCATCAGCAGGAAGATCGCGGCGGTGTAGCCGATGCATACCAGCAGGCCGAACATGCAGCATGTGGCCACCTGCTGCAGTTCCAGCGATACCGAACGTTTCGGCGAGGCATAGAGTCGGCGGCGGATCTCGCTTTCGTTGAATGTGCCGATCACCAGGAACGTGCATATCGGCATGACCAGCAAGAGCGGATACAGGCCGGTTTTGATGGTGCTTGCGAATGCCGAGGCGGCCGGCTTGACGGTATCGGTATCGTTGGATGGCGCCTGGATGACGGCGACGGATGATTCCTTGATGTCTTTCTTCGTGATATCCAATACTGCCTGTGCCGCATCGGATACGTTACGTGTGCCGGAGGGAAGTCCCAGATACGAGGTGCGTGTCAGCGAAAGAAACTCGTTGACCTTCAACTGTGCGAGCGAACCGGAACCGGAGGTGTAGCTCACCACCGTCTCGATGGCGGGCTGAGCGGCGGAACCGTCGGTCTCATTCAGATACCGTTGGTACCGTTCGGCGAATCCTTTCGGGATGATGGCGATCAGATCGACGTAGTTCGAGGCGACGGCCTGTTGTAACGATTCGTCGTCGTCCGCAATGTCGACGATTTCGCTGTCCGTCGACAGATAGGAACGCAGCGAGGATGCCAGGCCGTCGGCGTCTGCGTCGCGGTCGATTATGGCCACTTGGGCGGCGCTCGGCTGATAGGTGGTGCTGTCCGCGTTTCGTGAGGCATGCATGATCTGCCAACTGATGCCCAACATCATCGCGCCGATCCATACAAGATAGATGATGACGTAAAGTTTGCGGGCATGGAGGATCCGCAATGCGGCTTTACAGGTATTCATAGCGTTGCCTCCTCAGGAAAGCGACCGCTGCTACCAGGCAGATCGCACTCATGGTGAGCAGTATGCCTATGGTTTTGAACAGCGGTGTGAAGCTGTCGTAGTAGAGAATGTCATAGAACAGGTTCGTGATCTGCTGGGCCGGGTTTATGAGGCTGAGCAATGGCGCATGCCGGGCGATCATATCGCTCAGGCCCATGGCGAACGAACCGTACAGTCCGGAGAAGAGCGACAGTATGCACGAGATTGCCGTGCACAATCCATGTTTGGCGCCGGTCGGCATCTTCGGCAGGGCTCCGATGAACATGCCGAATGCGCTCGCGGAGAAGGATGCCGCCGCGCAGGAGCCGATTGCGGCCCATTCGCGCCCGCCGAGCGATATGCCGCATCCGAAGCGGATGTACAGCATCGCGACCGTCAGGCTTAGGAACGAGCAGAACCAGCTGGCCAGGAATCCGGCTGCGAGCTGTTTCCATTTGGCCAATGGTGCCACGGAACGGCGGACGCCCAGCGTCGACAGATTCGCCTGCGCCATCGTCACCGTGCTCACGGCGAAGGTCATCGCCATCAGTGCGGTCATGCCCAGCAACGCGTAATAGTAACGGGCGGTTCCGTCCGGTTTGAAGTTCGTGAGCTTCACTTCCTTCGTGTATCCGGATATCGCGCCGATGCTTGAGGTCAGTCGTCCGTCCATCATGGCCGTCGGGTTGGTGGCGAGAATGTCGGTAATGACCATGCCGGTACGGTTGTACAGGTTGACGATGTTGTTCAGCATGGTCAGCGAGATGCCCAGACCGCTGCTGTTGGCCATCACATCCGTGACGCTGCCTTGCGTGGATTCGCTGACCGCCATATGCAGCCGGCCGCTGGAGTCGGCATACAGGTAGCCTTGCGCCTTGCCGTCGGCGAGTAGCCCGTCGGCGGAGGCTCTCGATGTCGTCGGGATGGCGTTGATGAGTTTCGGCATATCGCCGTCGTCGTCGACGACCTTGCCCGTCGTGTCGGAGTCCGAAGAGCCCCTATCGGTCGAGATGCCGGCGATCAGCGTCTGCAGGCCCGGATTCGCCTTCCAGGCCGCGTCTTCGACCACCGCCATGTCGAAGGTGTGCAATGCGTAGTTTTCGGAGATGTTGCCGAACATCCCGTTGAACATGGTGGCCAGGATGATGGGGAAGGCGAACAGCCAGAATAACTGTATTTTCTGACGAAAATGCAGTTTCAACGTGATCAGTAACGTCTGCAACATGGTGATCACACGCCTTTCAGTCGCGCAACGCCGTGCCGGTCAGCTCAAGGAACACGTCATTGAGCGTCGGCTGATGCGAGGTCAGATGCCCGATGTTCGTGCCGTTTGCCTCGAGTACGTTCAATACGTCGATGAGGTTGTGTTCGCCCCGGCGGCAGCGCACGGTCAGTTCGCGGCCGTCATAGGCCGCCTCCAGCACGAAGGGGAGCGCGCGCAGTCGTTTGAGCATGATTGCGGTGTTCGAGCCGTCCGCGGTCCCTCCTAGGTCGGCGGTTTCCACACTGATCCGTTCGCCGGCGTCAATCATGGCTTTGAGCTCGTCGGCGGTGCCGAGCGCGAGGTGCCGGCCGTGATCCATGATGAGGATACGGTCGCAAATCTGTTCCACCTCTTCCATGTAATGGCTGGTGTAGATTACGGTCGCGCCCTCGCGGCTGAGCTTCTGGATGCCTTCGAGAATCGCATTGCGGCTCTGCGGGTCCACGGCCACGGTCGGTTCGTCGAAGAAGATCAGGTCGGGCTTATGCGCGATGCCGCATGCGATGTTGAGGCGGCGCAGCAGTCCGCCGGACAGTTTCGCCGGTCGGAATCTGCGGTAGTCCTGCAATCCCACGAAATCCAGCGCTTCGTTCACCAGCTCGCGTCGGCGGGCCTTGTCGCCGACATAGAGCGAGCAGAAATAATCGATGTTTTCCTCGACGGTGAGCTCATTGAACACGGCGATGTTCTGAGGAACGATGCCGATGCGACACTTCAGCGCGTAACTGGTCGGGCCGATCGGCTCTCCGAACACGCGTACCGTACCTGCGTCGAACGTGAGCAGCGCGAGTATGCAGTTGATCGCCGTGGTCTTGCCCGAACCGTTCGGCCCGAGCAGGCCGAAGATCTCGCCCTGACGTACGTCGAGGTCAAAATAGTCGAGCGCCAGCATATCGCCGTAACGTTTGATGAGATGCGTCACCTGCACCGCGCTCACGGTGGAATGGTCTTCGTTCATGGAATGCTCCTTGCTCCGTTGGTTCCATTGTCGTTCGCGGGAATTCTCCGACATAGTGCATGAAATCACGTCGTTCATGACGCCCATGACGGTTCATCATGACAATTGTCACGTTCGGACGCCGTCGTCGCCGAATACCGAAGCACGTGCATTACGCTTGAAGCAGTGGTATGACGGCGAGGCGAAACAGGTAGGGCATGCGGCGACTGACATTCCAAGGTCTGCTCATGATCATGGGCGTGCTTCTCGGCATCGCCGTGATCGGCGATGCCTCCCTGCAGCTGATCTATGCGATGGTGCTCGCCATCTGCTGTGCCGCCGTCGGCGAATATACACGATTCGGCATCGTCACGTCTGCCGTGATCTGTGCGTTTTCGCTCAATGCGGTATGGTGCCCGGAAATGTGCTGGCTGTTGCCGGTGATTGCGGTGGATGCGGCGGCGATTCGTGGATGCGGCCCGCTCCGCCAAGGCGAAGCATGGCCGGATATGGGCAAGTGCGCGGCCCTGTGTGCGCGATGGGTCTGGACGATACCTCTCGCAGGTCTTGCGGTTCGTAGGAACATTGCGAATCTTCCATGGGATTGGACGTGGATTGCGGTATTGGCCATGTTGACCATGCTGGGATTCGGCGTCGGACTGCAGCTTATGCGGCTTGACGATCTGCTCTTGCAGACCAAGCGCCTGCAGGACACGCGGCGAAACCAGATTCGCCAGTTGCGCAATCGGCTCTCCGAATCCGAGGAGGACCGTGCGGCCTCGGTGCGTTCGGCCATCCTGTCGGAACGTACCCGTATCGCCCGGGAGATTCATGACAATGTCGGGCATCTGCTGACCCGTGCCATCATGCAGTCCGAAGCATCTCAAGTGGTGGCGCAAATCTCCGGTCGGGATGCCGACGCACGGGGGTTCGAGGATATTCATGCGACGGTGAACGAGGCGATGACCATGGTGCGCAGATCGGTGCATGACCTGAAAGAGGAAGGTACCGATTTCACCGCGCAGATCGATGCCGCCTCGCAGGCGGTGGGTCTTGAGGTGATGCTCGACAACGCCATTGATGACGCACCCTCTCCGATCGCGCGTTGCTTCGCCACTACGATTCGTGAGGCGTTGAACAATACCGTCAGGCACAGTGACGCCGAAACCGTGCATATCACGTTACGTGATATGCCGGCATTGTGGCAGCTGGTCGTGCAGGACGACGGCCATGCCATGCCGGCGAAACCCCGTGACGATGGGGGCATCGGCCTGGCCGATATCGAGGAGCGCGCCCGGGCCTTGGGCGGTAGCGCCGTCTGTGGACCGTATCATGGAGGATGGCGGGTGTTCGTATCGATTCCCAAGTCGAAGGAGGCCTCATCATGAAAGTCGCCATCGCCGATGATGATCCGATCGTCTGCTCGTCGCTGGCGACGATTCTTGCGGCGACCGGTGCCGCGGAGGTGCCTTGGACCGCAAACAGCGGCGAAGCCGCCATGTCTAAATATGACGAGAACGTTCCCGACATGCTGCTCATCGACGTACAGATGCCCGGCATGGACGGATTGACCGCGTCCGAGCGCATCCTTCATGCTCATCCGGACGCCCGCATCCTTGTACTGACCACGTTCGCGGATGAGGCGTATATCGCCAAAGCCATGGAGATCGGCACGAAAGGCTATCTCATCAAGCAGGACGTCTCTTCCGTCATCCCGGCGGTGCAGGCCGTCATGGCGGGGCAGATCGTCATGGGCGCGGAGGTCCTCGCGAAGTTGCGGTTCGCCAATGGTGCGGCGCCAACGGCAGCGCGACCGAACGAACCGCAGGACTCAGGGCGCATGGATGCTCCCGACCGTTTCGCGCATCTCACCGACCGTGAACGTGACGTGGTGGAGTTGGTCGCCGAGGGCCTTGACAACCGTGAGATCGCGGCGAAACTGTTCTTAAGCGAGGGCACGGTACGTAACCGCATCAGCGACATTCTCGCCAAAACCAATATTTCGAACCGTACGAAGCTCGCCGTCGAATGGCTTGCCGGCCATTGAGGCCGTCGGAGGAGTCGGCTGAAGGGGGTCAGCGTTTCTTGAGTCGGTAGGCTTTCCAGATGTCGCTGAGCTTTTGGCCGTTCGAGGTGCGTTTCCATACGGTCAGTCCCGCACTGCCGCCGCCGACGGCCCGGGCGGCAGCGGTGGGGGAGGCGTATTCCTGCCCGTCATCCATGCGTAGCTTGCCTTCGGCGGTGACGGTCACCACCCAGCGTTCGCCCTTGCGCGGTCGGTCCCAGACCAGCGTTTCGCCCGGAATGAGCAACCCGGCCTCCAGAATCTGCATGATGGTCACGCGTTTCGAGGTCGGCGTCTTGGCCTCGGTTTTTCTGGTGAGGAATTCCTCGCTTAACGTGGACAGGTCGGTACGTTCCGCATCGTAGCGAATGTTCCAATGATCGGCGATAAGCCGGATGGTTTCATCCTGTCGGAATTGCAGGGTCTGAGGAGTGCATTGGGCGATATCGGCAAGCTGCGCGGTCAGGGGGAATCGTTTGGAGCTCGCCGACAGGAGCATGCGGTCGCGGCGTTCCTCAAAGGATGCGAGCGGCGCGAGCTGGCGTTCATTGGCCTGGCTAAGCGCAAGATTGCCGATACGGTTGGCCCAATGGTCACGTACGGCTTCCGGCCAATCGGCGAACGACGAACCCGACACGACCTGTTCGGGCATGATCGCAACGGCGTTGAGACTACGCGGTCGGGTGATGCGCAATCCCGTCTGCTGCTCGTTCGCGCGAATGAGCAGCAGACGCTTCAGCGCGGGACCGGTCTGTAGCTCGCCACGCAGGTGGGCCAGCGCGCTCCGGCGGTCATCGTCGGTGATGAGGAATCCGCGGATCTGCTGCAGGGTGTGGCCTCGTTCGAGGTCGCGGATGGCGCTCGCCGAACGCGTACGTCGGTACAGCGGGCTTTGTCTGTTCAGGCTGTCCACGCCGGTGACGCGTTCCAGCGCGGACAGAACGTCGCGCAGGCGTGCCATGTCGTGCAGTTGCAGGTCTTCGTCGTTCTTCCCGTTCGTGGTGGTTTCCCTCGTATGCGCTCCGGGTTTGGGGAACACGCGGGCGGCGTCGCTGCCGAGATTGCGGATGGAATTGACCAGCGCCCACATGGCGACCGGTTTCCAGTCGGTGGTCTGATAATCGTTGAGTGCCACGAGCTGGCCTACCACGTCGTCCGGCAGGTTCGCGTCGGTCGGTCTGCTGATGATAAGCCATGCGTTGGCATAGGGCGCCAGCACGTCGTCGATGAACGAGATGACGTTCTGATCCCTGACATACGGTTTGAGTACGTCGTTGCGGAACTCCTCGAGCAGTTGCGTGCAGACGGCCTTGTGCGAGACGATCAGGTGCAGGTCCGAGAAGAATTCCTCCAGAAGTTGCGAATCGTCGCCAAGCGGATCCATGATGTCATCCCAACGGGTCGCGTAGACGGTACGTGCGACCGGCGAGATAGCGGCGACCGATTTCGCTTTGAATACGTCAGATGCGGTCAGGGGAACGCCTCGCATGTTCATCACGTCGAAGATGCGATGCGCCCCGGCCAGATCGTCGGTGGTCACGATCACCAGCGTGACCTCGTTGACCAGATACGAGGCGAAACGGCGTCGGTCGTGGTCTTCCATCTTCGCAAGCTCATCGAAGACCTGTCGTGTATTGACGGCGATGTTGCGTTGCGCGTTGGATTCGATGTCGCCGTCGCGCAGGTCGAACAATCCCTCCAAATCGCCTTCCTGCACATACATGCGGAAGAAGTCGGTGTCGCGTTCGCGCAGTTTCAGACGCGGTTGCGCCTTGATGCCGCGCAGTTTGTCGCCTGGCTCGAGAATAAGCTCGTTGAGACTGCCGATAAGGTCCGGGTCGGTTTCCAACTCGCGCAGTACGGAGATGATGATGGACAGCGAGATGAGGCGCTGTTGTCCGTCGATGACCTGGTATCTGGCCGAACCGTCCTTGACGAGAATCAGGGAGCCCAGAAAGTAGGGGCTGTCCGGATTCGCGCAGGCGTCCTGCAGGTCGCTCACCAGCTGCGAGACGTTGTCCGCCTGCCATGTGTAGGCGCGTTGGAAGGAAGGGATGGTGAACTGATAGTCGGAGGTGAACACTTTGCCCAAAGGCTTTTCCGTGGCGCTGATTGACATGCTGACCTTCCCGTCGGGACCGTTTCCTACCAGTCTAGATGTGGGTGTTGTTCCGTATGTGATGAAGGGGGGAAGCCGTGGCGTGTCGGCATGGGATTCGCAAAACCCGGCGTCGCAATGTGCGTTGATGAATAAAGTCCGGGTTTGTGCCGATTCCGTCATATTGGTACGGGATATTCATGAAATAGTCAGAAAAATCCCGTACTGTTATGCGTAATCGAGGTAAGGAGCAATTATGACATTCGGTCAGCAGCCCCAGGGCGGCAACACCCCCAACAATAATCTCAACGGCCAGCAGCCGCAATATCAGTACCAATACAATGCCCAGCAGCCGCAGTATGGCCAGTCCCAGTACCAGCAGTACGGCTACGCGCAGAACGGCACCGCGGCCATCAACACCCAGGCGGCCTATGCCTATGAGGAGGCACAGCGCGTTTCCGTGACCCGGGCCTACGGCGAGATGACCATTGGTCTGCTCGTCACCGCCGTGGTCGCCATCGTCACGCAGATGACCGGCCTGTACATCACGTTCCTCCAATACACCGGCATCTTCGGCGTATTCGCACCGGCCATCGTCCAGATCGTGCTGGCCGTCTATCTCGGTGCCCGCATCACCAGGATGACGCCTTCCTCGGCGCGCGTCATGTTCTATGTGTACGCCGCGCTCATGGGCTTTACCCTGAGCATCATCTTCGCCGTCTATGACCTCGGCACCATCGGCATTTCACTGGCCTTGTGCGCTGGGTTCTTCTTCGCGCTGACCATGCTCGGCCGCACCACCAAGTTCAACATGCTCAAGGCGGGACCGGTCCTGCTTGCAGGCCTTATCGTGCTCATCATCGCCGAAGTGCTGCTGGCGATCTTCGCACCGGGCGACACCGCCCTGATGCTCATCTCCGCCATCGGGCTGGTGCTGTTCGCCGGCATGACCGTCTACGACGCCCAGGCCACCCGCGCCCTGTTCGCCCAGTACGCGGGCGAAGGCCCGGACATGATCAAGAAGATCTCGATTCTGTGCGCGTTGAATCTCTATCTCGACTTCGTGAACATGTTCCTGTACATCCTGCGTCTGTTCGGCAGCCGTAACTGAGGCACATCGAGTAACGACGTTCGCGTCGCTTGTTGGCCTGACCAGAATATGGTCAGGCCTTTTTGTTGGTAAACGGCCTGCTTTACGGTTGTTCCTCATGAAGAGCAAAGAGATCGGAGGCATGGCCTGCCTGATATTGACGGCCATGATTTGGGGATTCGCGTTCGTGTCGCAGGTGCAGGGCATGGCTTCCATGACGCCCCTGTTCTTCAACGCCACGCGATTCACGCTGGGGGCCCTTTCGTTGCTGCCGTTGTTATGGTTCAGACGGCGCGGCAAGGCCACGGCCGGATCTCGAACGGCATATGATGCAGGCGAACGGCCGGTTCTTGAGCTCGGGGACGGCAAGGTCATGGATCTGCCGAAATGGACCGCCAGCCCCGTGGCGGTCAGCGTCATCTGCGGCGTGGTGCTCTTTTCTGCCAGCACGGTGCAGCAGTATGGCGTGCTCTACAGTGGTTCGGCGGGGCGTTCCGGTTTCATCACCGCACTGTATATCGTCATGACGCCGCTGCTTGCCTTCGTGGTGCTACGTCGTCGCATCCATCTGAGCGTCGTGATCAGTGTGGCCATAGCCGTGGTCGGTTTCTATCTGCTGTGCGTCACCGATGGCTTTGGCTCCATCACCATCGCCGACGTGGTGCTCCTATTTACCGCCGTGTTGTTCGCCACGCACATCCTGGTAATCGATACGTTCGGCCGGAAAATGGATGTGATCGCGCTCTCGTTCGGTCAAATCGCCACAACCGCCGTGTTGAGCTGGGTAGGTTCGTTCGTCGAAGGCTCCGTCGACTGGGCGGGAGCGGGCCATGCGTGGTTCGCCATAGTCTATGCGGGCGTCGGATCCGCCGGCATAGCCTACACCCTGCAGGTGGTCGGACAGCAATTGGTGCCACCCACGCGAGCATCCGTGATCATGTCCCTCGAATCGTTCTTTTCCGTAATCGGCGGTGCACTGCTGCTTGGTGAGGTCATGACGATGCGTGCCTATGTCGGCTGTGCGCTGATTTTCGCGGGAACCGTGCTTGCGCAGATACCGGTCAGGGTGCCACGGTTGCGGCGGTGTGAGCAGTCGGATGATGCGGTGCTCGGTGCGGAACGGCGCAGATGATGATCAGCTGGTCTTCGGGGCTTCGCCGACCTGCGGTGCGCCGTTGATGTCGCGATGGATGTTCTGCATCTGCGTTTCGATGTTCTGCAGGCTGCGCGCACAATCGAGCAACGTCTGCGAATGCTCGGACAGCTTGGCATCCGGAAGATCCGTCTTGTAGCGCAGCGCATGTTCCAGACTCGCCCAATAGTCCATGGCGATGGTGCGGAACTGTACTTCGACCGGTGTGTAGTGCGGGCCTGAAGATAGGAACACCGGCACTGCATAGATCACATGCAGCGAACGGTAGCCGTTCTGCTTGGGATTCCTGATGTAGTCCTTGACCCGCAGTACCTGAATGTCGTTCTGAGCCGACAGATAGTTGGATACGGAATACACGTCGTCCCGATAGTTGCAGATCACGCGGATGCCAGCCACATCGAACAGGTTGTCCTTGATGGCATTGACGGTAAGCGGCAGGTCACGCCTTTTCAGCTTGCCCAGAATGGAATTGACGGACTTCAGACGACGTTCCATATGATGGATCGGATCATGCGAGAAGCGTACCTGGAACTCCGAATCGAGGATTTCCAGCTTGGTGCTGATCTCGTACATGGCACCCTCATACACCTGCATCTGATCGATGAATTCGGTGATCTGATCGGCGGGGAATGCCCCCTTGCCGAAGTCCACATTCTTCAATCTGGCTTTGAGATCGGCAGTGTTGATGCGGCTTTGTCTGTCAAGTATCACGGGCAACAGTGTACCCATGATGCCCCTAACGACACTGCGAAAAGACCGAGGAAGCGCTTCGTATTCACGCAATCGCCATGATTGTCGCCTCGTTCATCAATCTCTGGGCGGCCCTGCCGATAGCATGGTGCGTTATGAATGAAGACATGATGACCGAGGCGGAGCGTGCCTCGAAACTGGCCGAACCGACCGTCGACACGGCCCCCGTGCGGGGCAGGGGCGTGTTCTACGTGCATACACTCGGCTGCCAAATGAACGTGCATGATTCCGAACGCATCGCGGGCGTACTTGAGAGCGCCGGCTATGTTCCGGCCACCGAGGAACAGTATATGGATCATGATGTGGACCTGATCGTCATGAATACGTGTGCGGTGCGCGAGAATGCCGCCGAACGCATGTACGGCACCATCGGCCTATGGGCCGAGATGAAGCGCGAACGCCCGAACCTGCAAATCGCCGTCGGTGGATGCATGGCGCAGCTCGATCGTGAGCGGATCGCCGAGAAGGCCCCATGGGTCGATGCCGTGTTCGGTACGAAGAACATCGGCTCTCTGCCACAGCTGCTCGACCAGGCCCGTGTCCAAGGGCATGCGCAGGTCAAGGTGGAGGAGGAACTGAATTATTTCCCGAGCCAGCTGCCCACCGATCGTGCCTCTCGGGTATCGAGCTGGGTGGCCATCTCCGTGGGGTGCAATAACACGTGCACGTTCTGCATCGTGCCGACCACGCGTGGCAAGGAACATGATCGACGTCCGGGCGACATCCTCGCCGAGATTCGCCAATGCGTCGATGAAGGTGCCAAGGAAATCACGTTGCTCGGGCAAAATGTGAACTCCTTCGGCTACGGCATCGGCGATCGTTTCGCCTTTTCCAAGCTGTTGCGCGCCTGCGGCGAGATCGAGGGCCTGGAGCGTGTGCGTTTCACGTCGCCGCATCCGGCAGCCTTCACTGACGATGTGATCGCCGCCATGGCCGAAACGCCGAATGTCATGCATCAGTTGCATTTCCCGTTGCAATCCGGTTCCGACAGGATTCTGCGCGCGATGCGCCGCTCCTACCGTTCCGCGAAGTTTCTGGATATTCTGCGTAAGATTCGCGAGGCCATGCCGGACGCGCAGATCTCCACGGACATCATCGTCGGCTTCCCCGGCGAGACGGAGGAGGACTTCCAGGAGACCATGCGCGTGGTCGAGGAGGCGAGATTCTCGTCTGCATTCACGTTCATCTACTCGCCACGCCCCGGCACGCCGGCCGCCGAGATGGAACAGGTGCCGCATGATGTAGTCCAGAACCGTTTCGAGCGTCTTGTCGCCCTGCAGGAGCGCATTACCGAAGAGAATCTCAAGATCTTCGAAGGCCGTGACGTCGAAGTGATGGTCACCGGTGCGTCCGGCAGGAAGGATGCCGCCACCCATCGCGTGACCGGTCGCGAAAGGACCGGAGTGCTCGTGCATGTCGGCATTCCGGAAGGTGAGCCGATGCCGCAGGTGGGAGATTTCGTCACCGCTACCGTCACCCATGCAGGCCGGCATAATCTCATCGCCGATCCCGATCCGAAGGCAGGCCAGACCTATGCCGTCCGTCACTGAGGAACAGTCGCGACGTGTGGTCTCCATCGTGGGACCCACCGCATCCGGCAAGACGGGACTCGGCATCGCCATCGCCAAAGCGCTGGCGTCCAAAGGCGAAAGGGCCGAAATCGTCAACGCCGATGCCTACCAGATGTATAAGGGCATGGATATCGGCACCGCCAAGGCGAGCGCCGAGGAACGGGCTCAGGTCAGGCATCATCTCATCGACATCATCGATCCGGATGACGCCATGTCGGTGGCTCGCTTCCAGGAGTTGGCACGCGAGAAGATCGCCGAACTGCAGGGGCAGGGCATTCGTCCGATCCTGGTCGGCGGTTCCGGTCTGTACGCACGTGCCGCAATCGACGACATTTCGTTCCCCGGCACCGACCCGAACGTGCGTGGCAGGTTGGAGGAACGTGAGAGGACGGAAGGTGCCGGGGCGCTGTTCGACGAGCTCAAGGCCAAGGATCCGCAGGCGGCGGCGCGCATGGATCCACATAATCCGCGTCGCACCATCCGTGCGCTGGAAGTGATCGAAGTGACCGGTCGTCCGTATTCGGCAAGCCTGCCACACTATCGATATGTGATTCCCACCGTGCAGATCGGTCTTGATCTGCCACGCGAAGAGTTGGATCGTCGCATCGACATCCGTACCAAGCAGATGCTGGAAGGCGGATTCATCGAGGAAGTGGAGCGGATTCGCCCTCGGCTCGGCATCACCGCCGCCAAGGCGCTCGGCTATCAGCAGGTCGTCGACTATCTGGACGGTCTGCGTGATCTGAACGACACGTTCATGGACATCGCGCAGAAAACAAAACGGCTTGCCCGCAAACAGATGGGCTGGTTCGGCCGGGATCCGCGCATCCACTGGCTACAGGCGCTCAATCCCGCCCTGCTTGACAACGCGATGGCCATCATCGGGCATGCGGATGCCGGCGACTACGATGCCATTGACGCACAGGCCGATGCCTACACGCAACATCACCTCGGTGACATCGACTGAGAACGGTCCGAGCGGGGCTGTCAGTGTGCGGGACCTTGGTCCCATCCGGCGATCAGGAACACACGTGTCTGATTCGCCGGGCGTACCATCGCCTCGAACATGCGCTCGAACGCGATGATCTTGCCTTGGTAGGCGTCATGCTTGGCCTTGCGATATGTTTCGCGCGTCACCGGGCCCCAATCAAGGTCCCAACCGGCATCATGCGCAAGACGTGAAGCGAAGATGCGCAGCACCATCGCATTGCCGCCTTTGAATGGATGCAGGTAGCCGAGCTCGTCATAGATTTTGGCGAGTTTTCGAATGAACTCGTCGCGGTCCAGGCAAGTCAAATTATGCTGTTCCGCCAGTTCGGTGGAGATGTTCATTGCACCCGTCTCGATGAGCGAGGCGGGGAAGAACGCTTCCGGATCCTTGGCACGGGCCCGGTCGTCACTGCGTTCGCGCGTGGTGTTCGAAGTGCGTAGCTTGCCGGCATCGTCGAACACCCCTGTGAACAGTCCGTTGTGGATGGCGATCAGCTCACTCAGGTCTCCGGTCGTTTTCCAACCGCGTTCCGCCAGCAGCACGTTTCTTGCGAACAGGCTTGAGGCATGATCGGAGGCGGTATCGTCCAGGCTGCCGTCCGCCAGACGATAGCGGCTGATTCGCGAATCGGACTCATCGTCGGCGATTTCAATCAGGCGCAACACATCGATTGAGCCGCGTTCGTAATCGGCTGCGGCCTGCATCGTCGCAGGACCCGGCGTCATCGCTTCCAGTGCGCAGTTCTTCAGAGCAAATGCGACTGCGCTCGCACGTTCTGCGGGAGTCATATTCCCGATGATAGCGCGAACCGTGTGACGCTTACGCCAGATATGGCAAAAGCCCTCCGTGGAAATCACGGAGGGCTTGACCGGATCATGTCGTCACGTTGCTTTGCGGGGGTCTACCGCTGTCCGGCATGTGCCTTCCACCTGTGGACGATGTATGCGGCGCATCCTCCCAGCAGCAGCAACACGGTCATCGCGGCAATGACGTGGATGATGCCGGAACCTGTGTTCGACAGGGTTTTGGCCGTCGTCGTCTGCACGGCGGATTTCGCCGCATCGGACGTCTGTGTGCCGGACTGCGTGGAGGGGTTGGTCGAAGTGCCGTTGCCGCTATCTGCGGTGTTGGATGAGCCGTCGGTGATCGGGCAGCTCGCCGGATCCTGATTGGCGACGTCGGCGGAGGTGTCCTTGACGTCATCCTTGGCATCGTCCTGCTTCGTGCCTTCGCTGGCGTCGTCCTTCGGAGCATCGGCGTCGGTGGGGGAGCCGGTGGCCGGGACCACCTGGATATCGGCGATGGCGAAGTCGATGCCGGTGCTTTCGGCATTCCACTTGTTGGATGCGAACACCATTTCCTTGATGGAGGTCAGATCGGCATCGGTCATGGATTTGCCCTTATTGGTGTCGTCAGGCCACGTCTGGGTCAATTCGCCATTGCCGACCAGCGGAATCTCGAGCTGCTTCCAGCCTTCGAAATCGAGCTTGATGTCGTAATGGAAATATTTGCCATCCATGGTGCCGATCTGCAGTCCGATGGCGTTGCCGGAGCCGTCGCCGCGAACCTGCAACTTCAGCATGCCTTCGCCGGACCAGTTCTTGCCGCCCAAGTATTGCGCCACGTCATACCAGCCGCCGTTGCTGAAACCGTACTTGAAACGCAGCGCCTTGGAGCCGTCGGTCGGACTGTCGGTCAACGACAATACTTCGGTATGATTGCGACTGTCCCACGCGCTTCTGAGGGCTTCGTCATCCGCATATTCGGAGAAATCATCGACGATCTGCGGTTCGGCGTCGCTCGGCGTGGACGGTGTCTGTTGCGGCACGTAGGCGTCGCGTTTGCCGTCAAGGGTGATGGAGTCGAGCACCAGATCGCCGGATTTCGGTCGGTCGCCGCCATTGTCGTTGACGTATAAGGCGAAGGAGCTGACTTCGGAGAGCAGCTGTTGCGAGAGCTTCGTTCCGGCATGGGCGGTATCCCAGGAAGCCGGTGCGAAATCGCCGCCATTGCCGTCGGCGTCGCCGAAGTTCAGCGACACTTCGTGCCCGTCCTTGCCGTCGATTTTCGGATAGGCTTCGAAGGTCACGCCGCCGGCGTTGATCTGCACCACGAACTTGTGGTCGGAGCCATCCGCCTTGAGATACATGTTCAGCTTGGAAAAGCCGGACCAATCCTGCTTGGGCGTGTATGAACGCTGGAAACCGTTGTAGTCGGGGTAGCTTACGAAATCATAATGAAGATTGCCGGCTTTGGTGCCGTCGTCCTTCGGACTGGCGGTGAGCGTGAGATTGGCCTTCGTGCTGTGATTGGGCGAGTAGACCGTCTGCAATTCGGCATCGGAATCGTAGGAATCGAAGCTTTCCACATCGTCCACGGTCTGTTCCGGCTTGGCGCCGAGCTTCACGCTTACCGTACCGTCGCCGTCGGCGGCCGCAAGCTCCCTGCCGTCCTTGGTGCTGACATGTGCGGTCAAGGTGAGTTTGGACTGATCGAGCTTGATGCCTGCCGCTTCAAGGTCCAGTGTGCCGATGAAATAGCCGTTGCAGGAGTATGTGAGCTTCACGTTCTGCCCACGGTCGGTGGTCACGGTGGCGGATTCGGTGTCGAGACGGGAGTACTGCAGTCCTTCGGTTTTGACGCGGATGGTGAGTTTCGTGTCGGTTACGCGATTGCCTCCCACAGGGGTCACGATGCGTGCGGTGCCGGTCTGCTCCGTGGCCGCCGGAGCGCTCGAATAATCGACGTTATCTTTGGATGCCATGAGGTTCGCGTTGCTGTCGGCGAAGTCTTTGAAGTCCTGTTCCCCATCGGATCCCTTCCATGGGGTGTACGACTGGAATCCTTCGCCGGAGCCGCCGAAATTCGCCCAGGTCATCATATAGGCGATGTTCGGGACCTCCTTGGCGATGGCATCGGCGAGTTCGGAGAAGAACTTGGTGTCCTTGTCTCCGGTTCCGGATTCGTTGAACTTGCGCTCTCCCGAACGCCCGAACTCGGTGAAGGCGACGATCTTGCCGCGGCTGGTCGCTTCGTCTCCGATCATCTTGAGGTCTTTGATCACCGTGTTGATCCAGTCGTTCGAATCGTCGGAGGAATTATCGGTGTCGTATTCGTCGTAGCCGAGCACATCCACCCACTGGTCACCCGGATAGGTGGCGAGGTAGTCGGTGGAGTCGCCGTTGAATACGCCGCCGGGGGAGTAGGCGTAGAGCAGGTTGTGCACGCCCTTGACGTCACGCAGATAATCGACGATGTAGCGATACAGTTCCTTGTACTCGTTGGCGGATGCGTGCGTCGATCCCCACCAGAACCAGCCCCCGTTGTTTTCGTGCAGTGGGCGGAAGATGATCGGGATCAGCGTGCCGTCGCTGCGCTTGGCCTGTTGTGCGGTGGCCGCGATGGCATCAAGCTCCTCATTGAAGGTGCCGGAATACTTGCCTCCCGGCAATAGTTCGGATGCGACGGCGGTGGTGTCGTTGAAATCGCCGCCGGTGCCTGGATTGTACCAGTGTGCGGATAGCGTCACGATGGCGCCCTTGGCATCTGCGTCGACGATGTTCTGGGCCAGTGCCTTGGCATTGGCCTGCTTGTCGCTGCCGGAGCCTGGTTTCTCCGCGCCTCGCAGCGCGAGCCCAGCGTCCCAGCCGAATACGGCCGGGTATTTGCCGGTCATCTCGTAGACGTCGCCTTCTGAAGCGGTTGAGCTGATATGTTCATCAGTTGCGTGCTGTTGGCCGAACCGCAGATCACCTGCCTTGCTGTCGCGAAGCTTGGCGAACAAGGCTCTCGTTTCGTCCGTGGCATTGACGTCGCTGATGTTCACCGTGTTGTTCGAAGAGGTCGGATTGTCTTCTGCCGCAATGGCTGGAAGGGCACTCATACCGAGGATGGTAGAGGCCGTCGCGACCGTTGCCAGCAATCTTTTCGTTACTGTTCCCATGTTCCTTCGTTGTCTTCCTTGATCGTGTGAACACGTACTCTGCGTCGAGATAGAACGTGTATTACCCACGCTAGTGGCTGAACCGCTTAAGTAACAGTGGGAGTGTTTCAGTCGATTTCAGTGATTTCGGGAGAAATCCGCTTAAAGGTACTTAACAATGTTGTTTTTACTGAAATACGACGTTCGGTTGAGTTAGAGATTGTGTTCGAATCGGGAGCGACGGCATGACATGGGCGTGCCAATGGGTAAAATCAGGACCGTTATGGCACGAACAGCATCTTCCAACGGACAAACAGGCGGCAAAGGCTCCCCGGGCAAGGCACGCTCAGGTGATACCAAGGTCATGGATCACGAGCAGTCCTCCACGACAGGTATCCTCACCGCATACCGGCGCGACATCGCCTGCTTCGTCATGGTGATTCTCGCCGTGCTCTTCTGCGCTTCCGAATGGTTCCGTGTACAAGGCGTGTTCGGACGTGCCCTGCACGCGTTGGCATCCGGCGCTCTTGGCCTGATGAGCGTGGTACTGCCCGTGTTCTTGGCCCTTGTGGTGTTCAGTCTCATGCGCAAAACCGAACGCCGTAGCGAGAATGCTCGCATGGCGTTGGGCTGGCTCATGATCCTATGGTCGATATGTTCGATTCTCGATGCGGCCATGGCTTCGGATTCGCCGGCTTTCGACATAGCGCTGCTGCAACGGTCGGGTGGCCTGCTTGGCTACGTATTGGGATGTCCTTTGGCCTGGGGTCTTTCCAAGGCATTCGCCATCATCATCTTCGTGGTGGTGATCCTCTTCTCGCTGCTGCTGATCACCCATACCCGGGTGACCGATATTCCCGACGGCCTGCGCATGATGGGCGGCAGATTCGGCGTCGGCTCAGGCAAGACGCATGCGGACGACGAAGCCGAACAGTTCCCGAACGAGGTCCGTGTAGGCGACACCACGCTTGCGTTCGCCGAAGGCGTGCCATCCCACGACGGCACCGACGCCGGCGATGACGATCAGGCGACGCGTGGACTGTTCTCCAGAATGTCGCAGTGGTTCTCCTTGCGCAGGCGAGGCAAGGACGAACAAGGCAAACTTGACCACTATGCCGGCGATGAGGCTTTCCTCAATGCGGCCTCCAGCCACGGTGAGACGGCCGAGACCATGGTGCAGGATCCGTACCGGCCATATCAGCCGGTCGGCGGTGCGCGCACCATCTCATCGATGGATGGCTCCGCGGCTCCGTCCGCCGATGATTTCCCCGGCAATACCACGGCCATGGCGCAACCGTCTGCGGGTCGCTCCCTCTCATCCGAACCCATCGGCACGGCAAGCGGCACCATGCCGACCGCCGCCACTCCAGCGGGCGAGGTCAAGCAGGTCGGTGCCGTTGCCGACGATCCGTGGGCCACCATCGACGAAGACGGGACAGCCAATGGCGATGCCGTGATGGTCGACGCCGCGACCGGCGAGATCGTGGACGACATGGATGGCTCGCATGGCGACGATGGGCCGGAGCCTGACGTTCCGGACGCCCCGTATCATCTTCCCGACCTCGGCATGCTCAAGAAAGGCGTGCCGCATGCCGTGCACACGCCGGAGAATGACCGTGTGATTCGCGCCCTGACCGGCACCTTCCAGCAGTTCGGCGTGGATGCCAAGGTCATCGGCTTCCTGCGAGGTCCGTCCGTGACCATGTACGAGGTGGAGCTCGGTCCGGGCGTCAAAGTCGAGAAGGTCACCAACCTGCAGAAGAACATCGCCTATGCGGTGGCCAGCTCCGATGTGCGCATCCTGTCCGTGATCGAAGGCAAGTCGGCCATCGGCATCGAAATTCCGAACACCGACCGCGAAACCGTGGTGCTTGGCGACGTGCTGCGCTCCGACAAGGCCATGAACGATCCGAACCCGATGCTGACCGGTGTCGGCAAGGATGTGGAAGGCCACTTCGTGACGGCCGATCTGACCAAGATGCCGCACCTGCTGGTAGCCGGTGCCACAGGCTCCGGAAAGTCGAGTTTCATCAACTCCATGCTCACTTCCGTGATCATGCGCTCCACTCCCGATCAGGTGCGTATGATCATGGTTGACCCCAAGCGTGTGGAGTTGTCGGCGTATGCCGGCATCCCGCACCTGCTTACACCTATCATCACCGATCCGAAGAAGGCCGCGCAGGCGCTCGAATGGGTGGTCAAGGAGATGGACGCCCGATACAGCGACCTTGAATTCTTCGGCTTCCGTCACATCAAGGACTTCAATGCCGCCGTTCGTGCCGGCAAGGTGCATGCGCCCGCAGGCTCCAAACGCAAGGTGGCTCCATACCCGTATATTCTTGTGGTCGTCGACGAGATGGCCGATCTCATGATGGTCGCCAAGAACGACGTGGAAAGCTCCATTCAGCGCATCACCCAGCTGGCGCGAGCCGCAGGCGTGCATCTGGTGCTCGCCACCCAGCGTCCGTCCGTCGACGTGGTCACCGGTCTGATCAAGGCGAATATCCCGTCACGATTGGCCTTCGCCACCTCATCCGCCACCGATTCGCGAGTCATTCTCGATTCCACCGGTGCGGAGACGCTGATCGGACAGGGCGATGCACTCTTCCTGCCGATGGGGCAGGCCAAGCCGCTGCGCGTGCAGGGCGCATGGGTCGATGAATCCGAAATCCGTAGGGCCGTGGAATTCGTGCGCACCCAGCGCAAGCCGCATTATCGCGAAGACATCGAAGAGATGGCCAAGGAGGCCGAGAAGAAGGCCATCGAACCGGACGAGGACATCGGCGGTGACATGGATGTGCTCCTGCAGGCCGCGGAACTTGTGGTCACCACGCAGTTCGGCTCCACCTCCATGCTGCAGCGCAAACTGCGTGTCGGCTTCGCCAAGGCCGGCAGGCTTATGGATCTGCTCGAGTCTCGTGGAGTGGTCGGTCCTTCCGAAGGCTCCAAGGCGCGAGAGGTGTTGGTGCAACCGCAGGACCTGCCTTCCGTGCTCGCCTTCATCAGGGGGGAGACCTCATCCCTTACGTCGGGCGCGCCGCAGCAGGACGGCTCCGACGGCATGCAATAGTCACAAGGTAGAAGTCTCGAGGTAACGTGAACGGTATGGAAAAGCAAGACAAACGTAAATCGTCGCTGCTCGATGGTTGGAACGCGCCACCGAACCTCGTCACCTTCTCCCGAATCATCCTCGTAATCGTGTTTCTGGTGCTTTATGTCAAGGCCGGCGCATGGGGGGTCGATAACGTCGCTATGCGCTGGGCGGCGGCCGTCATCTTCATCATCGCCGCGTGCACCGATAAACTCGACGGCTGGATGGCACGCAAGTACAACCAGGTCACCGAACTGGGCAAGCTCATGGATCCGATCGCCGACAAGCTGCTCATCTGCGGCACGCTAATCGTGGCGGCGGCGTTCAATGAATTCGGCAATCAGATTCTCGGTTGGGTGGTTACGGCCCTGTTCCTCATTCGCGAGATCGGCATCACCGTCATGCGCTTCTTCGTCATCGACACCGGCGGCAAGGTGATCGCGGCCTCCCAAGCCGGCAAGTACAAGACACTGGCGCAATGCATCGGCCTGGCCATGCTCATGCTGCCGATGTGGAAACTGGCCGGCGACAGCCTGCAGCCGACTCCGCTGTGGATGACCGTCTACTACACCATCACCTATGCGCTGATCTATCTGGCGCTCATCCTGTGTTTGTATTCCGGCGGCGAATATCTGGTGAACACCTTCGGCGGGCGCAAGAAGGAATCCAAGTAACGGCTATGACTGCAGAACCGATGACGGTCGCGGGCCAGCACGCACGATGCGATGAGCTGGCCGCGGCCGTTCTTGCATATTGCGAGGAGCGCCATTTCAAGATTGCCGCCGCCGAATCGCTGACCGGAGGATTGCTGGCGGATGCCTTCGTACGCATTCCCGGCGCTTCGAAGGTGTTTCTCGGTTCCGTGGTGACGTACGACATTCGTGCCAAATCGTCGATACTGGGCGTCGATGCCGATTTGCTCGCTCGTGAGGGGGCGGTGCATCCTGAGGTCGCACGTCGGATGGCCGAGGCGGCTGCGGATCTGTATGCACAACCGGAGGATGGCGACTGCGTCGTGGGATTGTCCACCACCGGCGTGGCTGGTCCCGGCCCGGATGGAGGCAAGCCGGCAGGCCTTGCATACGTCGGTGTTTCCATGCCTGACGGATTCGGCAATGTTCGCTGTCGGCGTACAAAAGTGATTGAGTTGCGGTTACAGGGGACGCGGGAACAGGTAAGAATGACTGTAGTGCAACGTGTTTTGCAAAATCTGAGCTCTCTTTCAGCTATTTCACAGGAATAATTTCCGATGATGGGTGTTATCCAGAATGGACGTTTGAAAGCAACGAAAGGGGCAGGCGACAATGGAAGCGATGACACTCACCAAGGAACGCGCGGAACTCAAGAAGATGGTCTCCGCTGCACAGCCTGGTACCGCTCGTATGAGGGAGCTCACTCCGGCTCAACGTCGTGCGGTGATGTTCGCGCAGCAGCAGGTAATTCGTGCCCGTGCGGCCAAGAGGGCCAAGGATGAACGCCAAGCGGCGTTGACCCGCATGTGGCAGGAAGAAGATGCCGACAAGGTGCGCATGCATGCTGCGCCTCATGTGGCGGAAATCGTCGCCGAGACCAAGGAGGTCTCCCTGCGTGAGGCGATCGGGCACGTGTTGCGCGATCTGCGCACCCGTGACCATAAGACGCTACGGGAGGTCAGTGAGAAAGCCGGCGTCTCGCTCGGATACCTGTCCGAGGTCGAGCGCGGGCAGAAGGAGGCCAGCTCGGAGCTGCTCACCTCCATTGCGCAGTCGCTCGGCCTGAGTAGCGCGCAGATGCTGCGCATGGTCGCCGACTATCTCGACTCCGTAGGGGCGTAGGAGGCTTTGCCCTCCCGCGGCGTGGAGGGAATCTCCGTATATTGGGCGCCCGGTGATGCCGGGCGCCTTTTTCGTATGTGGTCCGGACTGTGTACACTTGGGCGCGTGCAGGAACGCGAATTTTGGCAGTTGCTTGAAGAGGTGTTCGGGCGGAGTTATGGCCGATCGCTGGCCCATGACCAGAGCCTGACCGAATTGCATGGCATGACGGTGGTTGAGGCACTGGATGCGGGGGAGGAGCCTCGCGTAATCTGGAATGTGCTGTGTGATCAGATGAACGTCCCCGATTCCAAACGTTGGGGCAGGGATCACAATGCGCCTCCCATGCCCGTTCGTTGAGTGCGACGTTCGGAAACGACGATTCGAACAGATGTTCGTACGATGGGGTATAGTTATCCACAGATGTTCGACAAGGCCCGGCTGGGGCATTGGGCAGGGATACGGTAGAAACCGTGTCATGGCAATGCTTTGCGGCCTACCGGCGTGTCGGAATATGCGTCCTTCGACCACCATGGTCGTTCGGGCTTGCATGAAAGAACCGTCGGACTTTACGGTGAATGGAAAGATTCGCCATTGTTCTTGGAAGAAGGAGTAGCCATGGCACAGACGAATGCAGCGGCGAAAGGCGCCGTGCAGAACCAAGCCGCCAACGGCATTGACCCCCGTCGCCAGGCCGCGCTGGAAACGGCGTTGGCGCAGGTCGAGAAAAACTTCGGTAAGGGATCGGCCATGCGTCTGGGGGACCGCCCGGAGCAGGACGTCGAGGTCATTCCGACCGGTTCGTTGGCTCTTGATATGGCATTGGGCATCGGAGGTCTGCCGAAGGGTCGCATTGTCGAGATTTACGGCCCGGAATCCTCCGGTAAGACCACGCTTGCGTTGCATGTCGTGGCCAATGCGCAGAAGAAGGGCGGCGTCGCTGCGTTCATCGATGCCGAGCATGCACTCGATCCGGTGTATGCCCGCAAGCTGGGTGTCGATACCGATTCGCTGATCGTGTCCCAGCCCGACAATGGTGAGCAGGCGTTGGAAATCGCCGATATGCTGATTCGTTCCGGCGCACTTGATGTCATCGTCATCGATTCCGTGGCCGCGTTGGTGCCGAAGGCCGAAATCGAAGGTGAAATGGGTGACAGCCATGTCGGTCTGCAGGCAAGGCTCATGAGCCAGGCCTTGCGCAAGATGACCGGTGCGCTGGCCCAGGCCGGCACCACGGCAATCTTCATCAACCAGTTGCGCGAGAAGATCGGTGTGTTCTTCGGCAATCCGGAGACCACCACCGGTGGCAAGGCGCTGAAGTTCTATGCTTCGGTACGCATGGATATCCGCCGCATACAGACCATCAAGAACGGTGACGAGGCCGTGGGCAACCGCACTAGGGTCAAGGTCGTGAAGAACAAGATGGCTCCGCCATTCAAGTCCGCTGAATTCGATGTGCTCTACGGCGAGGGTATCTCCAAGGAAGGTTCCGTGCTCGACATGGCCTTGCAAGTCAATGTCGTCAAAAAATCCGGCTCCTGGTTCACCTACGATGGTGACCAGCTTGGTCAGGGCCGTGAAAACGTACGTCAGTTCCTTAAGGACAATCCTGGGGTCACCGAAGAAATCGAAAATCGGGTGAAGGCTGCGTTTGGACTGATTGAACCGACTGATCAGTTCGCTGAAGACGGCGATGGGAATGAGACTGCGGCAAGCGAAAGCGGCAAAGGCGAGTCGAAGACGGCAAAGGGCGCCAAACCGGCATCGACCAAGGCCTGATGCATGATCAGCGCTGAATCATTTCTGAAAGAACGGGATCTTCGGCCGACTCAGGTCGTGTGTGAGGATCCCTCCTCGCATCGGGAGCCGCACGCTGACGAATATGGGCGTTCCTGGAATCGACGCGACTCGCCGGTGGAACGCCGACGCGCGACCATGCGCGTGTCGCGTCGGCATGTCGATGGACAAAGGTCAGACACGCCGCGAGACCTGTCTGACCTTGATGCGTGTCGTGAGGCCGCGTTGCGCCTGCTGGATGCGGCTCCTCGATCATCAGGGGCTCTGCGGGAACGACTTTTGGGCAAGGGCTATTTGCCCGATGTGGTTGATGATGTCATCGAACGGCTGACTCGAGTGCGGCTTATCGATGATGAGGCCTATGCACAGTCCGCGGTGCGCTATTGCGCCGCCCGTCTTATGGGGCGCAGGGGAGCGGTGACGGAACTGACCCGCAAAGGCGTCGATCGTGTGTTGGCTCAACGAGTGTGTGCCGAAGCCGATTCGCGAGGCGTATTCGATGATGCCGCATGGGAGTTGGGCCGTCGTACCGCACGTAAGACTGCCGGGATGGATCTTGAAGTGCGAAGGCGCCGCCTGTGGAGTGCCGGGGGGCGCAAGGGGCACAACCCCGAAATCCTGCGGGAAATTGCACAGGAACTGTTCGTGGAAGAAAGGGATTGAGACCTCTTATACCCCGGGTTCTGTCGTGCCGTAAGGCACGGATGACCATCCATCTCGACCTGGCGTTGCCGTCAGGCTCTAGCAGCCTACCCGAAGGCATTGGGCGAGCAGCCCTCAAACGCCTTCTGCTTGGCCTTGCTCCCGATGAGGCTTGCCATGCGACCGACTGTTGCCAGCGGTCCGGTGGTCTCTTACGCCACCGTTTCACCCTTACCGGTCCGAAGACCGGCGGTCTGTTCTCTGTTGCGCTATCTCTCAGGTCGCCCTGGGCGGACGTTATCCGCCATCGTGCTCTGTGGAGCCCGGAAGTTCCTCAATCATCTTCATGATCGCGGTCATCAAGAGGTCTCAAACGCACCATGATAGCAATAGGTATGACGAAAAAGGAAATCAGAAAAATATCGGTTTTCTTGTAGTGGTATTCCGTGAAATCCGTACGATTGCGGCTACAATAAAACTACCCAAGCGGCGGAGCAGCCGTTTGGTCCACATATAGCGGGTAACACCGCTTGAGTCTAGGGAGGTCCACATGGAAATCGTCGTTACCGGACGTCATACGCAGATCAAGCAAAGGTTCCGTGACGTTGTCGAAAGCAAGATGAATCGTGTGACCGCTATCGCTCCGGATGCGCAGCGCGTGCAGATCGTACTGTCGCATGAGGGCAATCCGCGTCAGGCCGACACCGCCAAGCGCGTGGAAATCACCGTCATCGCGGGCCGTACCGTAGTGCGTGCCGAAGCTTCCAGCGCCGACGAATTCAGCGCACTGGATATGGCTCTTGACAAGCTGACCCTGCGCCTGCGCCGCACCCGCGATCGCCGCAAGGATCATCGCCGTGGCTACACCAACCCGGTCCCGGTCGACATGGGCGTGGTTGAGCCGGAACCGACTGTGGAACCGGTCGAGGAACCGAACAACAGCCCGGCCGATGCCGTGGCTACGGATCTCGGCCCTGGTGAATCCGTTGAAGTCCAGGTTGGCGATACTCCCATCGTCATCCGTCGCAAGCTGCATGTCGCCGAGCCAATGACCATCGACGAGGCGCTGTACGAGATGGAACTGATCGGGCATGACTTCTTCCTGTTCGTAAACAAGGAGACAGGTCGTCCGTCCGTCGTCTATCATCGTCACGGCTGGAGCTACGGCGTCTTCGAGATCGATACTCCGGAGAATGTCAAGAAGTGATTTTCGGCATTTGGTGACGGCAATCGCCGAAACCGATCATTGAAGGGATTCGCACTTATCGTGCGGATCCCTTTTTTGCATGCCGGAACGCAACACGCGGAAAAATACCGTAAAATGGACGATGTTTTTCCGAAAACGGTGCGGCAAGACTAATCTCGCCTAAGGAAACACGCATACACCAAGGGAGTGATTGTGGTAGATATCGTTGACAAAGCCCTGCGTATGGGCGAAGGCCGACAGATCAAGAAACTTGAGAACGTCGCCAAAGCGACCAATGCGCTGGAAGACGAGATTGCGGCCCTCAATGACGAGGAGCTCAAAGGCCAGACCGCCAAGTTCAAGGAACGCATCGACAACGGCGAATCTCTCGATAAGATCATGCCGGAAGCCTTCGCTACCGTTCGTGAGGCGTCCAAGCGTACGCTCGGACTGCGCCACTTCGATGTGCAGCTGATGGGCGGCGCCGCCCTGCACTGGGGCAATATCGCCGAAATGAAGACCGGTGAAGGCAAGACCCTTGTCGCCACATTGCCGGCATATCTGAACGCGTTGGAAGGCAAGGGCGTTCACGTCGTCACCGTCAACGACTATCTGGCCAGCTATCAGGCCGAGCTGATGGGTCGTGTCTATCGATTCCTCGGCATGAGCACCGGTTGCATCATCACCGATCAGAAGCCGCCGGAGCGTCGCAAGCAGTACAACGCCGACATCACCTATGGCACCAACAACGAATTCGGCTTCGATTACCTTCGCGACAACATGTCCTGGGAAAAATCCGACTTGGTGCAGCGCGGACATCACTTCGCCATCGTCGACGAGGTCGACTCCATCCTCATCGACGAAGCCCGTACCCCGTTGATTATCTCCGGACCTGCCGAAGGCGACGTGACTCGTTGGTACCGCCAGTTCGCGCGCCTGGTCCCGAAGCTCACCCGCGACGAGGACTACGATGTCGATGAGAAGAAGAAGGTCGTCGGCATTCTCGATCCGGGCATCACCAAGGTCGAGGACTATCTTGGCATCGACAATCTGTACGAGCCGAACAACACCGCCCTGATCGGTTATCTGAACAACGCCATCAAGGCCAAGGAGCTGTTCCTGCGTGACCGCGACTACGTCGTGACCGGAGGCGAGGTGCTCATCGTCGACGAGCACACCGGTCGTATCCTGCCGGGACGTCGCTACAACGAAGGCCTGCATCAGGCCATCGAGGCCAAGGAAGGCGTGGAGGTCAAGGCCGAAAACCAGACCTTCGCCACCATCACCCTGCAGAACTACTTCCGCATGTACGACAAACTGTCGGGCATGACCGGTACCGCAGAGACCGAGGCCGCCGAATTCATGGGCACCTACAAGCTCGGCGTACTTCCGATTCCGACCAACAAGCCGATGATCCGCGAGGATCAGGACGATCTGATTTTCCGCACCAAGAAGGAAAAGCTCGCCGCCATCGTGCGTGATGTCGCCAAGCGTCACAAGAAGGGCCAGCCGGTCCTGCTGGGCACCGCTTCCGTGGAATCCTCCGAAATCGTCTCCTCACTGCTTGACGTGGCCAAGATTCCGCATCAGGTCCTGAATGCGAAGCAGCACGACAAGGAAGCCGCCGTCGTGGCCGTCGCAGGCCGTAAGGGCGCCGTCACCGTGGCCACCAACATGGCCGGCCGTGGTACCGACATCATGCTCGGCGGCAATGTCGAATTCCTTGCCGACGCCAAGCTCAAGTCCGAGGGCTACTCGCCGGACGACACTCCGGACGAATACGAGAAGCGTTGGCCGGGCACCTTGGCTGAAATCAAGGAGCAGGTCAAGGACGAGCATGAGGAGGTCGTCGACCTCGGTGGCCTGTACGTACTGGGCACCGAACGTCACGAATCCCGCCGAATCGACAATCAGCTGCGTGGCCGTTCCGGCCGTCAGGGTGATCCGGGCGAATCCCGCTTCTATCTGTCGCTCGAAGACGATCTGATGCGCCTGTTCAACACCCAGCTCGTGGCTCGCGTCATGGCCAAGGGTATGCCGGAAGGCGAGCCGATCGAGGCTAAGAGCGTGTCCAAGGGTGTGCGTACCGCGCAGAAGGCCGTGGAATCACGTAACTTCGAAATCCGTAAGAACGTGCTGAAGTACGACGACGTGATGAACAAACAGCGTACCGTGATCTACGCCGAACGTCAGGCGGTGCTCAAGGGCGAGGATATCCATGACGATATCCTGCGTTTCATTGAAGATACCGTGACGAGTTACATCAAGGGCGCCAACAAGGGCTCCGATAAGCCGAAGGACTGGGATTGGGAAGGCCTGTTCAAGGCACTCGCCTCCGTATATCCAATTGCGGTGGACCAGGACGCCGCGAAGGATGCCGTCTCCAAGCTCAAGGGAGACAAGGCCGTCGAGGCAGTCAAGGACCTCATCGTCGCCGACGCCAAGGACCAGTATCTCGACTTCGAAGAGAAGCTCGGCGAAGAGGGCCTGCGCCAACTCGAACGTCGTGTGGTGCTTGCCGTGCTCGACCGCAAGTGGCGTGAGCACCTCTACGAGATGGACTACCTCAAGGACGGCATCGGTCTGCGTGGCATGGGCCAGCGCGACCCGCTGGTCGAATACCAGCGCGAAGGCTACCAGATGTACAACTCCATGATCGAGGCCATCAAGGAGGAATCCATCCAGCTGCTGTTCCACGTGGATATCGAACGTGTGGCCGTCACCGAGGACACTGAAACCGAATCCGATGAGGACGAGGCCGTGAACGCAGCCGAAGCCGTGATGGGGCTTGAAGGCGAGGCAGAGCCCACCGGACAGTCCGCTCCCGCTGAGCCGGAGACCGATGACGAAGCCGAAAAGGCCGCCATCGACGAGCTTGCTGAAGAGCATAAGGCCGAGCCGGGCATCGTCGGTATGCAGCCGATTAGCCACGCCGAAGGCAAGGTTCCGGCCAACAAGCGTCCGAAGAGTGAGGAATTGCGCTCACCATGGGCCGATGGCCGTACCTTCCCGGGAACCGGTAAGAACGCCCAGTGCCCGTGCGGTTCCGGTCGCAAGTACAAGATGTGCCACGGCCAGAACGAGCAGTGACGGAAGGCGCATCTCAAACGGGCATCACAATGCCTTGGATAGACAGGTCTCGCTGACCTAACGGAGCTCCCATTGGTATGAGTCGTCAGCTTTACGTCTGGCACTCGCACCCGTGGGAGCTCTTGCCTTGTTCGTGATATGGACGAGGGGTGGTGTGGAAATCTGGAATCGATAGAATTGGCGGCGTTACGTATACATCGCTGGCGCGCCGAAACGCCAAGGAGGGCATCATGGCCGAAATCACATGGAAGTCGATCCTCACCAAGCTGGTCGGAGGGGACCGCTTAAGCGCGGAGGAGTCCGAGTGGTTCGTTGATGACCTGATGAATGGCAACGCCGATCCGGCCGCAGTGGGTGCGGTACTCGCCACCCAGCAGCAACTGGGCCTGACCACGGACGAGGTGCGCGGTGCGGCCAAGGCCATGGTCGACCATGCCATCCCACTGAACATTGACGGCGAAACCACCGATATCGTCGGTACCGGCGGTGACGGAGCCGCCACCGTGAATCTGTCCTCCATGGGCGCCGTGGTGGCTGCGGCCTCCGGTGTGAAGGTCGTCAAGCATGGTAACCGTGCCGCCTCCTCGAAGTGCGGCACCGCCGACTGTTTCGAAGCGTTGGGGCTGCCGCTTGACCTGACTCCTGAGCAGGTTGCTGAAGTCGGTAACGAATGCGGCATCGCATTCGCGTTCGCACGCACCTTCCATCCAGCCATGCGTTTCGTAGGCCCCGTGCGCGCCGCTCTGGGGGTGCCCTGTGTATTCAACGTGCTCGGCCCGCTGACCAATCCGGCGTCCCCGAAGCATATGGCCGTCGGTTGTGCCAATCGTGCGATGAGCCCGGTCATGGCCGCCGTCTATGCGGCCAACGGGCAAACCGGCATGGTCTACACCTCCAGCGAAGGCCTTGACGAGATGGCTCCGACCGGTCCGGTATCCGTTTGGGAATTCAAGGATGGCGAGGTTACCGAGACCGAATTCGACCCGACCGTGGAACTCGGTCTCGTCAAGGTGACCGTCGAGGACCTTAAGGGTGGTGAGCCGGCACTGAACGCCCAGCTCGCCTGCGACTTCTTCGTCGGTAAGGATGTGCCGTTCCGCACCACCGCACTGTTGAACGCGGCATCCGCCATCGTGGCCGACGGTCATCTGGTGCCGGCTGACGCCAATCTGACCGAACGCTTCAAGGTGGCTTACGCCATCGCCGAGGAGACGGTCGATTCCGGCAATGCCACGGCCCTGCTCGACAAGTGGATTACCGCCGCTCAGGCAATGAAGGCCTGAACCTGCCAGTACGCCGGGAATGCTCGCAATCAAGAGCCTTAAAATTGCCTCTTTGAGGTCTTTGGTTGCGAGTAGTAGCCCGTTGTTCGCAGTTGGAAGCCTGAAGATGGCCGGTTAGTGGCTGTTGGTTGCGAGTAGTGACCCGTTACTCGCAACCAACAGCCACTAACTGTATGTACCTATACGCGTGCACCATCGTCAAAGGGGTCAGTGCGTGTCTGTGCATGGCCCTTGTGCTGCGCAATCAGGCCTGCGGCGCCGACCAGCGCGCACACGCCGAAGATCGATCCCAGAATCGCGGCCAATGCCGGCATGAATACCGAGAGGATGATGCCGGCCACGCCGACGACCAGCAATGCCCAGAACACCAGCTTCGATGGTTTGACGTGACCGATCTTCGGGTTCGGCGGCACGAAATCATCGCCATAACGGTCCATGACATTATCTGTGTCAAGCCAGCTTGAGCCGGTGAAATCACGAGGTCCACGGCCTTGCGGGATATCGTCGGTGAACGTGCCGTGATCGAGGTCGTTGATCGATAGCAACGCCTCCTTCTCGCGGCGTTGCGCATGCTTCTCGAAGCGTTTGGCGTTGCGTGACTGCTCCACGGCTTTCAGATCGTCGGCGTGGGATTGGGTGAATTCGGCCCAGGCGGCGTCAAGGTCATCGGCGCCATCATTCGACGTGGCGTTTGGGTGTTCTTCGTCGGCATTGCTATTGTTGAGGTCAGTCATACCTATAACTCTAATCAAGCGGAGGCCAATCCGCTGGGAGGATCGTGAAGAATGCTCTACTGGTTTTTCGTGAAAGGCCTGGGACCGATCGCCATCCATCGCTTGGGGCCGACCGCCAAAGGGCTTGAGCATATTCCGCACGAGGGCGGCGCCATCATTGCGGCCAACCATCTTGCCGTCATCGACGACGCACTGCTGCCGTTGACCAGCCCACGCATGATTCACTTCATGGGTAAGGCCGAGTACTTCGAGGGCAAAGGCATCAAGGGCCGGTTCAAGAAGTGGTGGTTCACCTCCGTCGGCGTGTTCCCGGTGGATCGTTCCGGCGGTTCCAAGTCGCTCGGCGCGTTGAATCATGCCCGTGAGATTCTCGAGGACGGACACCTGTTCGGCATCCATATCGAGGGCACACGCAGCCCCGATGGACGACTGTATAAGGGGCACACCGGTGCCGCACGACTGGCATATGAGACCGGCTGTCCGATCATCCCGACGGCCATCATCGGTTCACGTGAGTTGCAGGTGCCCGGCCAGGTCATTCCGGGCAAAGGCAAGACCGCGGTGATTTACGGCAAGCCGATCGAAGTCGAAAAGAAGCCGGCGGACCAGATCACTCATGACGATCTGCGTTCCTTGACCGATCGCGTGACCATGGAGATCCAGAAGATGAGCGGTCAGGAATACGTGGATGAGTACGCGCAGAAGATCAAGGAGCAACTCAAAGCCAAGGAAGAGGCCTGATTCCTTCCGGGTTCCCGCAGGTGGGAACCCGGAAGATGACTTAGAACAGGGATGAGTACATTTTCAGGGTGACGGTGGTCGGCGTGCCGTCCTCCTGGCGCAAACGAACCTCAGTGCCGCCGACCGGATCCTGTGAGGCCACTTTCTTGTCCTGGCTGGAATCCAAGGTCAACTGCGAACTGATTTTCACGCTGAAGCCCAGCTTTTCCAGCGCGCTTTTTGCTTCGGATGCCTTTTGGCCCACATAATTCGGCAGGGTCACCGTTTCCGGACCCTTCGAAACGACCACATCCACCTCATCTCCCCAATGCAGGGCGTCACCGGACTTGGCGGAAGCTGAAATCACTTGCCCTTGGGGAATCTTGTCATCGAACTGTTCAGTCCAGTTCGCAGTGAGCTTGAGCTCATCCAGTGCCTGTTGCGCCTCATCCTGCGTCTTGCCGACGATATCCGGCATGGTCACGGGCTTCGGACCCTGTGAGAGCGTAACCGAAATCTTCGTGTTATGAGGCAACGTCGCGCCCGGATCGACGCTGATGCTCAGCAATGCGCCTTGCGGCACGTCCATCGAATAATCGTCGTCGGAGGCGGCGGTTTGTTCGATGTCATCGAAGCCGGCCTTTTTTAGCGCATTGATCGGATCTTTGCCGTTCGCACTGGTCGCATCGAGAATATCGGCGGGCACGGTCGCCTGCTTCACTCCTTGGGAAATCACGATTTTCACCTTCTGACCGTTCCTCTTGCTGACATGGTCAAGCACGTTCGCCGGATCGGTGGAGATGATGTTGCCTTTGGCGATGGTGTCGTCATAGGCTTTGCTGGTCGAGTATGGAATGTTGGCGACTTTCAGCAGCCGTTCGTATTCGCTCCATGAAGTATTGGTGATGCGGCAAGTCTGTCCGGTTGCGCATTGGATTCCCGTGGGGGTCGGCATGGTCCAGTAGCTTCCGGGACCACGGTAATACCACCATGCCCAACCGCCGCCGATTCCGCCGATTACCAGCAGCGCCGCGACTGCGGCTGCGATGAGCGGTCCATGCGATTTGTTGCGTTGCTCCTTGACCTCGCCATCCTCACCATCCTCGCTTGGTGTCCGCTGCCCGGTGAAAGACGGTGCGGCACCGCCGTTGCCCGTACCTGTTCCGATTACCTGCGTGGCGTCGGGTGTCCGCCGTGGAGCGTTCTCCTGCAGGAACGCCAGTGATGGTGGCAGTTGCGTGGTGGCGTCCGGCGACATGACGGTGGTCTTCGTCGGAGGTGCTGGTGGTTCGGGAATCGGCGAAACCATGGGCGCAGTGGCGTCATCGGGGCCAGTCACGTCGGTGGAAGGGGGCAAACGATATTGCCAATCCTCAATCGACAATTTGGACTGCAGTCGTTGCAGCTCTTGCAACGCCACGGAGGCGTCGGCAGGGCGCGCATCGACGGATCGGGCGGCGATATGCGCTATGAACGCGGCCACATCCGCATTGATGCCGGGGCACTTTGTGGACACGGACGGTACATCCTCATGCACATGCTTGAATACGAGCGTCACCGGATTATCCGCAGTGAACGGCACCTCTCCGGTCAACATTTCCCATGCCATGATGCCTACGGAATACAGATCGCCTTGAGGGGTGGCCTGATTGTTTTCGATCATTTCCGGTGCCAGATAGGCCGCCGTACCAAGCAGCATCCCCGTCGAAGACAACGTGGCCTGCGAGGCGGCCTTCGCCAGACCGAAATCGGTGATCTGCACATGCCCGCGATCGTTGAGCAGGATATTCTCCGGCTTGATGTCACGATGCACCACGCCGGCACGGTGGGCCGAGGCAAGGCCATCCAGTGTTTCGCCCACGACGCGTAGTGTCTCGCGTACGCTGAACGTGCCCTGCTGGTTCATTTCGTACCGTAGGTTCACGCCATGCACGTACTCCATGACGAGATAGTCCAGACCATTGAATTCGCCGGTATCATACACCTGTACGATATGAGGGTTGGCGATGGCGGCCGCCGACTTGGCCTCGCGGTGGAACCGTTGTACGAACTGATCGCGATGGGGGCCCTGCGCCAATTGGGTGTGCATGATCTTGATGGCGACGGTGCGCTCCAGACGTTCGTCCATGGCCTGATACACCGTGGCCATGCCGCCTTCGGCGATTTTGCTGACGACCCGATAGCGACCTTCGATGACTTGCCCTTCGGGTGCGTGTGAAGCTTCACTCATGGTTGATCCGTATGGTTCCTTCTGAAAATCTCTCGACAAGCGGTATCCTCACCTCAGTCTACAAGCAGGTTTTCGCGGATTTCGCAACGAGAACATGGGGGAGTGTTGCCGCCGCCTCTCCTAGACGACGGTCGGCACGAACCGCGCACAGGCCCTGATCAGCAACTCCTTGCGGTCATCTGGCACGTCCAACGCGTCGATGATGCTTTTCGAGGCGTTCCATAGATTACGAATCCGACCATGGGAACGTTCGATGGCTCCTGTTGATGCAAACAGCGTGATGGCCCGTCTCACCTGTTCCTCGCAGCGGGATGGCGCTTCCCACATGCCGATAAGCTCCGCACGTTCCGGCTCGTCGGCGCCGCTGAGGGCGTCGGCCAGCAATACGGTACGCTTGCCCTCACGAATGTCTCCGCCGACAGGCTTGCCGGTGTTGAGACTTGAGCCGATCACGTCCAGCAAATCGTCCGCAAGCTGGAACGCCAGACCTAACGGCAGGCCGATCGACATGGCAAGGTCGCGAGCGGCGGAGGCATCCAATCCTGCGGCGAGCATGCCGAATTTCAAAGGGGCGATGGTGGTATAACTGGCGGTCTTCCAACGGAACACGTTCAATGAGGCACGGACCAGTTCCTCGGGATCGTCCAGCGGATTCAACTCCACGGCAAGATCCAGCACCTGTCCGATCTCCACCTCGCGATGCATGGTCAGAAACGCGCCGACCACATCATCGGAACGTGACAGGCGACGTGCCGCACGGTTGGCGATATCCACGCTGGATGTTGCGAGCATGTCTCCCAACATGATGCCCAGGCCACGTCCTATCGCATCGCTGTGCGTGCCGGAAGCCAGTGCCCGATGCGCGGACGGCCTGCCGCGGCGCAAATCGGAGTCATCAATGATGTCGTCGTGCACCAAGGCAGCGGTCTGGAACACCTCAACCGCGCAGGCCAGATCCAACACCGCGTCGAAATCGGCCTCCTTAGCGGCATCAGCGGCGAATGCGCGGAAGGAATCCAGCGTCAGCAACGCGCGCAACCTTTTGCCGCCTTCGCTGGACGTGACCGCCTGACGGGCCACCGCATCGGCGACGTCTTTGCAGGAGGAAGCCACCGCATCGTCGGCATGCGGCGTGACGAAATCCTTCACCAATTCGACAATGCGGGACTCGATCTGTTCCAAATCCGTGGAGCTACTCATACCTTCAGTTATCCACAGCCTTTCGACAAGAGCGAATCTCAATATTCGCAACGCCTGCCACGGAAAAAACCCGTTACGAAACGCCGAAGGGCGCATCCTCCGACCACAGGGGCGGAAAAAGAACGGATGAAGCCGTGCGATACGGCATAGTGCCTTCCAAGGGCCTGTTAGGACCCGAAAACCGAGAACGACCGAGGAGGTTCATGACATGGACGGTGTGAACGATGGCAACGATGGCAGGAAGTGCGGGTATGGGCAGGAACGTGTCCCATGTTCGCGCGCGCAGGAGCCGCGGACATCACAAACGGGCGACGGCGAACGCCCCATGCCATTTTCCGAGCGGGAACTGGACGCCACGGGTAGAATGCTTCGTGAGCATTGCGGGGAGCGGGGTATGTGTGACGCCATTCGCATGTATCTGCGGGAGCCACTCGATCATTGGATGGAGACGCTACGGTGCGGAGGCGATCTCGGTCGGGCGGACATGGCCGCGCTCGCGGTCGGTATGAGCCGGACCCTGGCCATTCGTGATGCCCTGTTGATCTCGATCACCCTCGATGAGGAACGTTGCCCGCGTGAGTTTCTGCTCGACTTCGCTTCACGGCCCATGCTGCCGCGCAATGCGCGTCGTCTGGAGGAGTTGCTCAGCGCATCGTTCCATGATGCCGCCGCGCATCCCGATATGGCGCGTTGTGGCCGTGGCATTGGCATGTTGCTCGATATCATCGCGATGGTGCCTGAGTCCTACCATGTGCAGCCGCTGGCGGTAACCGGTTACATTCTGTGGTGGCTGGGAGACGATCGCGCCATGCCGTGCGCGATGCGTGCCCTCGCGATCGACGAGGGGTGTTCGCTGGCAGCGATAGTCTGCTCGGCCGTGCATCGGCATGTCGGTCCGGCGTGGATCGGTGAAACCATAGGCGACACACCGTGAGCTGGATGAATGGCGCTGGGGGACTTCGCCGATTGGGGAATAATCGTCCTTGGAAGATGGTTTACTCACATAGTTGACGATTTGCCCTTGCCAGAAGTGGGCCCGTGTGGTATATGCTTCCGGCAGGATCATGCAGGAGGATAAGTTTGGCCACTAAGGAAACGACGGCGAGCACTGAACAGGCTGATCTGACCGATAAGACCACCTCCACGAAGAAAGCCCCCTCGCGCAAGGCCTCCACCAAGAAAGCTGCGGCCAAGAAGACCCCGGCCACGAAGACCCCGCGTAAGACTACCGCGAAGAAGAAAGCTCCCGCCAAGAGGCAGGATGAGCCGATCGAGGACGAAGATACCCTTGATGGCGAAGAGGATCAGGTCGATGAGGCCGATCTCGACGATTTCGACGATGATCTCGACGACGTCGACGCGGAAGACGATGAGGCCGATCTCGACGAGGATGAGGAATCCGAGCCTGAAGATGACGAGGATGAGGACGACGAGGAACGCAAGAAGCCTGAGGAGCCCAAGGAAAAGGGCGCTTTCGTCGTGCGAGATGATGATGACGACGACAATCTGACTCCGTCCGGCAACCCGAAGCGTCGTGTAATCGCTGCCGGCGCCACCGCCGATCCGGTCAAGGACTACCTGAAGCAGATCGGACGCGTAAGCCTGCTGAATGCGGAACAGGAAGTCGACCTGTCCGAACGTATCGAAGCTGGCCTGTATGCCCAGCATCTGTTGGACACCGAGGCCAGTCAGATGGATTTCAAGCGTAGGCGTGAGCTCAAGTGGGCGGCGAATGACGGCAAGAAGGCCAAGGACCATCTGCTGGAGGCCAACCTTCGACTGGTGGTGTCGCTTGCCAAGCGTTACACCGGCCGTGGCATGTTGTTCCTCGATCTGATCCAGGAAGGCAACCTGGGCCTGATTCGTGCCGTCGAGAAGTTCGATTGGAAGAAGGGCTTCAAGTTCTCCACCTATGCGACGTGGTGGATCCGTCAGGCCATCACCCGAGCCATGGCCGATCAGGCCCGCACCATACGTGTGCCCGTGCATATGGTCGAGGTCATCAACAAGCTGTCCCGTGTGCAACGTCAGATGCTGCAGGATCTGGGTCGTGAGCCTACGCCGGATGAACTGGCGCGCGAGCTCGATATGCCTGTCGAGAAGGTGCAGGAAGTGCAGAAGTACGGGCGTGAGCCGATTTCGTTGCACACCCCGCTGGGTGAGGATGGCGATTCCGAGTTCGGCGATCTGATTGAGGATACCGACGCCATCGCACCGTCCGATGCGGTCGCCTTCTCGTTGCTGCAGGAGCAGTTCAAGCAGGTGCTCGAAACCCTGTCTCCGCGTGAAGCCGGCGTTATCAAGATGCGTTACGGCTTGGAAGACGGCCAGCCGAAGACATTGGATGATATCGGCCGTGTGTACGGCGTGACCCGTGAACGTATTCGCCAGATCGAATCCAAGACCATGTCGAAGCTGCGCCACCCGTCCCGTTCGCAGACGCTACGCGACTTCTTGGATCAGTGATTCGAACGGAAAAACGTATGGACGAAGTCGGGAAATCCCTGAAAGAAGTGGATTTCCCGACTTCTCTCGTGTAACCGACACAACCGTGGAATGAGGAGTATGGCCAAGGATAATTACGGCGCAGGCAGCCTAACCGTGCTGGAAGGTCTGGACGCGGTGCGCAAGCGTCCGGGCATGTACATCGGCACGACCGACAGCCAGGGTCTGATGCACTGTCTGTGGGAGATCATCGACAACTCCGTCGATGAGGCCCTTGCCGGTGCCTGCAACCATATTGTCGTGACGTTGCATTCCGATGGTTCCGTCGAAGTCGCCGACAACGGCCGCGGCATTCCCGTCGACGTGGAACCGAAAACCAAGCTTACCGGCGTGGAAGTGGTGCTCACCAAGCTTCACGCCGGCGCGAAGTTCGGCAATTCCTCCTATGGCGCTTCCGGCGGTTTGCATGGCGTGGGCTCTTCGGTGGTCAACGCTTTGAGCTCCCGACTTGACGTCGAAGTGGATCGTGACGGCAAAACGCATCACATGTCGTTCCACCAGGGACATCCCGGTGTGTACGCCGATGCGGATCCGGAGCATCCGTCTCCCGATTCGCCGTTCAAACGCACGCGCAAGAACCGTCCGACCGAGTTGGAGATCATCGGCAAGGTCAGTCCGAAGACCACCGGTACCCGTATCCGATATTGGGCCGATCCGGAAATCTTCAATGACACCGCCGAATTCAGTTATGAGCAGCTTATCGACCGTGTACGTCAGACCAGTTTTCTGGTACCGGGACTGAAAATCACCGTCATTGACGAGAATATTCCCGAAACCGGTGACGAATCCATCGACGAAATGCGGGAGATCGACGTACTGGCGGACGGAACGTCGGATGCCGTGGTGGACGCTACGGACGAGGTGGACGATACGGATAATATCGGATCGGCGATCGAAGGCTTCGATGAGGTAGCGGTAGACAATGCCGACGAAGTCGAGAGCCCAGAGAACGCTACCGGTGATGAGCAACCGTCGCAACCGTCGCAACCGGCGCGACAGCGCTACGGTCACGCGCGTGTCGAGGAATTCTGCCACAACGGTGGGGTGAAGGACTTCGTCGACTTCCTCTCCAAAGGTGAGGCGGTCTCCGACATTTGGCGCATCACCGGTGACGACACTTATGTCGAGGAGACCCAGGCCGTAGGCGAAGGCGGCGAACTGCACGCGCAGAAGGTCACCCGCGACTGTGCCGTCGATATCGCCATGCGTTGGACCGACGGTTACGACACCACCATGCGCAGCTTCGTGAACGTGGTCGAAACTCCAGGCGGCGGTATGCACGTGGATGGTTTCCTGCAAGGCATCACCAAACAGATCCGCAAGGCCGTGGAGGACAACGCGCGCAAACTCAAGGTGAATCTCAAGGATTCCAACATGAAGGTCGAGCGCGACGACATCATGGCCGGCCTCGTGGCCGTGGTGACCGTACGTATCGCCGAACCCCAGTTCCAGGGGCAGACCAAGGATGTGCTGGGTACCGCGCAGGTCAAACCGATCGTCACCCGCATGACCGACAGGCAGTTCGGCGAGATGATCACCGGTTCCAAGCGTGGCTACAAGGAGCAATCCGGCCGCGTACTTGAAAAGATCGTCGGTGAGATGCACGCCCGCATTCAGGCGCGTAAGACCAAAGAGGTCACCCGCCGTAAGAATGCGCTCGAATCCGCTTCCATGCCGCCGAAACTGTCTGATTGCCAACCGGGCAACGATGATGTGGCGGAACTGTTCATCGTCGAGGGCGATTCCGCATTGGGCACCGCCAAGGCCGCACGAAACTCCGGTTTCCAGGCGTTGTTGCCGATTCGAGGCAAGATTCTCAACGTGCAGAAGGCCTCACTGGCGCAAATGCTGTCGAACAAGGAATGCGCAGCCATCATTCAGGTGGTCGGCGCGGGTTCCGGGGCCAGTTTCGATATCGAGCAGGCACGATACAACAAAATCATCATGATGACCGATGCCGATGTCGATGGCGCACATATCCGCATTCTGCTGCTCACGCTGTTCTACCGTTACATGCGTCCACTCATCGAGCACGGTCACGTGTATGCCGCCGTTCCGCCATTGCATCGCATCGCCCTGACCGGCGCGCATAAGGGCGAGTACATCTATACCTATTCCGATGACGAGCTGGCCGGCAAACTTTCCGAGCTCGAGCGCAAACATATCGCCTATAACGATGACATTCAGCGCTACAAGGGCTTGGGTGAGATGGATGCCGATCAGCTCGCCGACACCACCATGGATCCGCGTACGCGCATGCTGCGCCGTATCCGCATGGAGGATGCCGAACAGGCCAACGAGATCTTCAGTCTGCTCATGGGCGATGACGTGCCGCCGCGCAAGGCGTTCATCGTCGAGAACGCCGATGATTTCGACCGTTCCAAGATCGATACCTGATCGTCGTCCGGTCCGGTTCCGCCGCATTAGGCATGCCGGTGGACACTGAAATTTTCCCGAACGATAATGCAAGCCACTGGTTACCGATCGGTAGATAGATGTGTCTAGAATACTAGTCGAGAAAACGTTGTCGTAACCGTATGCCGCCAAAGGAGACGAGATTGGTCAATCTCCTACTTGCCGTAATCTACGTGGCCTTCATCAGCCTTGGCCTGCCCGATGCCGTACTTGGCGCCGCATGGCCCACCATGAGCGCCGATCTGGGCGCTCCCGTATCATGGGCGGGCGGCATTTCCATGGTCATTTCGGCAGGTACCATCGTCTCCGCATTGATGTCGGATCGTATGACCCTGCGATTCGGCGCCGGCAAGGTCACCGCCATATCGGTGGCATTGACCGCACTGGCCCTGTTCGGATTCTCCATGGCCCCGAGCTATTGGGTGCTGATCCTGTTCGCCGTTCCATATGGCCTCGGTGCCGGCGGCGTGGATGCGGCCCTCAACAATTACGTGGCCATCCATTACGAAAGCCACCACATGAGCTGGTTGCACGCCATGTGGGGTATTGGTGCGCTGACGGGCCCATACATCATGGGATATGCGTTGAATGCGGGACAAGGCTGGTCATGGGGGTATCGTTACATCTCCATCCTGCAGATCGTCTTGACGGCCATATTGATTTTCAGCCTGCCGTTATGGAAACAACGGGTTCCGCAACCGCAAAGCATTGAGACGGAACCTTCGGCAGACATCACTGAGCAATCCGCCGCCGAAGGGCTTGCCCAGGAGCCATCTCGCGAACCACTTGGCATTCGAGGGGTGCTTGCCATCCGCGGCGCACGCGAGATTCTCATCATGTTCTTCTGCTATTGCGCACTGGAACAGACCGCCATGCTATGGGCCAGCAGCTACATGGCACTCGGCAAGGGCATCGACAAGACCACGGCGGCCATGTGGGCCAGTCTGTTCTGCATCGGCATCACCGTTGGTCGTTTGCTGAGCGGTTTCGTCACCATGAAATTCAACGATCCGACCATGATTCGCATGGGGCAGGTCCTTGTGTTGCTTGGCGTTGTGGTCATGTTGCTACCGTTGCCGCAGCATCTTGGCACCATTGTCGGTCTGATGGTCGTCGGACTCGGCTGCGCGCCGATTTATCCGTGCGTCATCCACTCCACGCCGACGTATTTCGGCGAAGACAAGTCGCAGGCCATCGTCGGCATGCAGATGGCCTGCGCCTATGTCGGGTCGATGTGCATGCCGCCGGTGTTCGGCCTGATTGCACAGCATGTCACCATCATCTTGTTCCCGTGGTATCTGGTCGTTTTCCTTGTGCTCATGATCGTCATGCATGAATCCCTGCGCAGGAAATGCGGCGGTCAACGAATCGGCTGAACCGATGCGGCTGCATCAAAGCCGTGGAATGCGTTGTAGGTTTCGCATATCCAGTAGGGATTGCTGAAGCCAAGCGCCACATACCAGACGATGAACAGTGCGACGAGCGTTGCAATCAACGGAAGGCGCTGCACTTCCAGTCGGACCAGGCACAGCAGGATCGCAACTGCCAGTAGTGCGATGAACGTCATCGAGACATAGCGCAGCCAGGTCAACCCGTATGCGTCAATATACAGGCCGAGGCGCAACGCCGCAGAAACGAGCATGATGGCGGTCTCCGTCATCAACGCGATCAGCGAGACCGTCAGTGAACGTGTGCGCGGCGTGAAGGTGAGCGCAACCGCGAAGATGGTCAGATTGATCGCCGTGACCGCCAGCAGCTGGAAGAAGCCGTTGCGTGCGTAGTCGCTGTAGGTCAGTCCGTCAGGCAATGCGATAGAGCCGTTCATGAACAATCCCGCAAACAGAAAGCGGAATTGCACCACACAGAACAACGCGTATACGAGCAACGTCATCAGCAATACCACGATGGTCGTTGTCGTGCCCAATGTGATGCGGCGTTCCGGGAGCGGCGATGCGGGTTTGCCATCAAGTCCGATGAGCAGCGAGCACAGGAACGGCCATGGCAGAAGAACGATGGTCGCATGAAGGATGAAATCCGTCGAGTCGATGTGCCCGAAAACGTTCGCCAGCTCATATCGGAACACGAGGTCGGCGTCCGCCAGCAGCGGGACGATCGCCAACAGCACGGGAATCGAAACAAGCAGGGCCATGCCGATTTCGCGGGCTTTCAAGCGCTTTCCCGATGCGGTGGCGAATCGGGCGAACAGGATTGCACATGGTTCGAAGAAACCTTTCAGCTTCACGAACGGCTGTATGAACCAGCCGGTGATCCAGCTCCACACGACTTGGAACGGGTGCCGCACGTCATATTGGCCGTTGACCAGTTGGCAATGCAGCATCAGCAGGGCGGGCTGGGCCAATGCCGTGGTCAATGCGTATTCCAGATTGTTCGAGTATGACCATACGGACGAGAACAGCACTTCCCATATACCGATGGCGATGATGCTTCCTGAGACCAGCCAGACGAGCGGACGCTTGCGGGCGGTCCGCCAGTGCAGCGCGGTGAGCGCAGTGGTGCATATCACCCAGAACAGCGGCACCGCGTAGCCGGACAGCCATGTTGGGGTGATGTCGCAGACCAGCCGGTCGAAGGCGAATGTGATTGCCAGCGCCACGCAGATGGTGACAATGGTGCGTTGGGTGATCGGTCGGCTCGCCATCTCCCGCCGCCTGGTTGTGGGATCCACCTCCGGCTTGACGTTCTGCGGGCCGGATGCGGCAGGTAGGGGATTGGCCACCGGTTGTGCCTGGGATTGAAATGCCGTCATGCGGAGCCTTTCGGTGATGGTACGTAGTGCGTATGGCGCCATCGTAAGCTATCGAAAAACGATAGGAATATATCGATAGACTTACTTTCACAAGATTTGCATATCGAGTTTCGATAGATTATTATCGATATTCAAAAATAGGATGGGAGATCTGTCATGTCGGATCGTTTGGTATGCCGTTGCGGGGTGATTGGTGCGTTGCGTGTGCTGATCATACTGTTCGCCGTGTGTTGTTTGGGATTGCAGATAGGTCTGTTCGTGGTTGCGGGCGGCGTCGCGGCCGCGCACCCTCATGCCGATGCGTTGCATTGGCTGTACGTGATCGATGGTGCGCTGATGGTCGCCTGCTTCGAGATCGCGCTGATTCCGTTGTGGCGATTGTTGACCCTCGCCAGGCGGCGCGATGTGTTTTCCGGCGAGGCGGTGCATTGGACGAACGGTATTCTTGCGTGCGCCGGAGCCGAGGCCGTATTGGTGGTCCTGCTGATGCTGTCTCAGATCTGGATGTCGCCTTCGATGTTGTTGGCCGATGTATTGGGCGTCGAACGGGATCTGGTGCGATTCGCCATATTGGGCGCAGGTCTGGTTTCCTTGCTGCTGATTGCCGCGTTCGAGCTGCTGATGCTGGTAATGCGCTCATTGCTGATGCAGGCCATCGAACAGCGTGATGAGTTGGCGGCGGTGATTTGATATGGCGATTCGTGTGAACCTCGATGTGATGCTTGCCAGACGCAAGATGAGCGTCAACGAGTTGGCCGAGGCGATAGGCATCACGCCGGTCAACGTTTCGGTGTTGAAGAACGGACGGGCCAAGGCGATTCGATTCTCCACGCTTGACGCCATCTGCCAGACGCTGGGTTGTCAGCCCGGCGATGTGCTTGAGTGGGTCGACGACGATAAGGGCTGGCGTCTGTGACTGATGTCATAATCGAACGTATGTACGAATGTCTGAACCTGTTTTCGGAGCCTACCAAGGCATGGTTCGAGCATGCGTTCAAATGCCCGACTGACACGCAAAGGCAGGCATGGCCGGCCATTCGCTCCGGTGGGAACGTGCTGGTGACTGCGCCCACCGGCTCCGGTAAGACCCTGTGCGCGTTCCTTTCGGCAATTGACGGGCTGATGGGGGAGTCTGCCGCAGGTACCGTCGGTGATGGTGGAAACACGTCGGGAAAGCCCAAGCGCGGCGTCAGGGTGTTGTACATCTCGCCTTTGAAGGCCTTGGGCGTCGATGTGGCGAAGAATCTTGAAACGCCGTTGTGCGGCATAGCCGATCAGTGCAAGGCCTCGGGATTGCCCGCGCCGAAAGTCCGGGTCTGCATACGCAGCGGCGACACCGCACCGAAGGAGCGGCGCGCCATCGTCAACCATCCGCCGGATATTCTCGTCACCACTCCGGAATCGTTGTTCCTGATGCTCACATCCAAGGCCCGGCGCATCCTTTCGACCGTGGAGACGGTGATCGTCGATGAGGTGCATGCCGTCGCAGGCTCCAAACGTGGCGCGCACCTTGCCTTGAGTCTGGAACGGTTGGATGGCCTCGTCGGTCATCCGGTGCAACGTATCGGTCTGTCCGCAACCGTGAATCCACCCGAGGAGGCCGCGCGATTCCTTGGTGGCGCGCAAGCGGTGCGGATTATCAATCCCGGAACGCGCCCCGCAATGGATTTGAAGGTCGTGGAACCTCTAGAGTATGTGCATGGTCCCAAATCCTCCGAAGCCAGGCGTCGGGCTGGCGGTGTGGATTCTCTAAATCCCCGTACTCCGCGTATTTCCGGAGTGACTCCGGCCATGGAATCGCTTGCCGAACGCAAGGGCATCATTCGAAAAGCGACGACCGGGAGCCCCGCTTCGCCAGGACTGGTAGGCGGTTCGGTATGGCCGGCCATAGAACGCAGCGTTCTCGACGAAATACTGAAGCATCGCACCACACTCGTATTCGTCAACTCCCGAGGGCTGGCGGAAAAGCTCACCGCACGCCTCAACGACATGCATGCCGGCATGTGCCGTTCCGAGCCTCACGACGTTGGTTCACCGGAAGGACGTGAAGGATTCGCCGGGCACTACGATTCCGTGATTGGATCGACCACCATGCTGGTCGGGTCCCATGCAGATGGTGATGCGATCGCCATGGCCCATCATGGATCCGTGTCGAAAGACAGGCGCAAGCAAATCGAGGAGCGGCTCAAACGAGGCCAACTGCGATGCGTGGTGGCCACTTCCAGCCTTGAACTCGGCATTGATATGGGGTCGGTGGACCTAGTGATTCAGATCGCACCGCCGTTGTCGATCTCTTCGGGATTGCAGCGGGTAGGACGCGCCGATCATCAAGTCGGGGGAGTGTCGCATGCGTTGTTCTACCCGATCACGCGCGAACAGATCATCGGTACGGCCGCCTGTATCGAAAGTATGCGGGCAGGTGATATCGAACCGTTGACGATTCCTATCAATCCGTTGGATGTCCTTGCCCAACAGACCGTGGCCGCGGCGGCCATGGACGATCTTGATCCTGACGAGTGGTATGGGCGGGTGCGCAAGGCGGCCTCCTTCACGGATCTGGATCGGTCGATCTTCGATGCGGTGATGGGCATGATGACCGGTGCCTATGATAGCGAGGACTTTTCCGTATTCCGCCCACCACTGCAGTGCAACGAGGAATCCGGACTCATCTCCGCACGTCCCGGGGCGCAACGCCTGGCCGTGACCAGTGGCGGAACCATCCCCGACCGAGGCATGTACACCGTGGTGCTTCCCGAAACGGACTGCGGTCCCGGCCCGCGGAGGGTAGGCGAGCTTGACGAAGAGATGGTCTATGAGTCACGCGAAGGCGACGTGATCACCTTGGGTACCTCCACATGGCAGATTCAGGAGATCACGCGTGATCGTGTGGTGGTGGTTCCTGCTCCCGGGCGTACCGCGCGGCTACCGTTCTGGCATGGCGAAGGTGATGGGCGGGACTATGGCTTCGGTCTCGCCCAAGGCCGGTTCCTCCGTGAGATCTCCCAAGGACTACGCGCGCGGACGGCTGAAAACTTCAGGCATGCGAACGTTGACGGTGTCGAATCACGCTTCGATGCGAGGATCATCGCGCGACTGCGCCGTGACGGACTCGATGACAACGCCATCGGGAATCTGGCCGACCTGCTCGAAGAGCAACGTGCCATCACCGGCATAATCCCGAATGACCGTGAACTGGTCATCGAACGTTGCAGGGACGAAGAGGGCGACTGGCGCATTATCATCCATTCGCCATACGGAAGACGCGTACACGAGCCGTGGGCCATGGCCATCACCACGCGCATCAGGCAGCGATATGGGTTCGATGGGCAGGTGTATGCGGCCGATGACGGCATCATCATCCGCCTGCCGGATGTCGATGGTGCCCTGCCGATCCGTGAACTGGTGTTGTTCGATCTCGACGATCTACACCGCATCATCGAAGCGCAAGTCGGCGAAAGCGTGCTGTATTCGGCACGATTCCGTGAATGCGCGGCGCGCTCGCTGTTCCTGCCACGCACTGATCCCGGCAGGCGCGTGCCGCTTTGGCAGCAACGACTGCGTGCCGCCCAACTGCTTAACGCGGCCCGTGCACGTCAGAACTTCCCGCTACTGCTGGAGACCGCGCGCGAATGCCTGCAGGATGTGTACGACCTGCCGGCGTTGCGGCGAATCATGACCGGACTGAACTCCGCAACGATCGCACTGAGCGATGTGACCACTGAAACGCCGTCGCCATTCGCGGAAAGCATGCTTTTCGGATTCGTGGGTGCGGTCATGTACCAATACGACGTGCCGCAGGCCGAGCGCAGCACGCGATTGCTGTCCATGGATCCAGAGGTACTGGAACGTCTGCTTGGCGGCACCGACATGTCCACCGTACTGGATGCCGACGTGATCAGACAGGTTGCGCACGAGTTAGCCGAAAAGACCTTCTGGAACGATCTGGATAAAGGTGACGTTACCGGCCGAGTGACCCGCTATGCCAAAACACATGGTCCATTTGTCGCGGACCGGATGATTGCCGATCTGGACATCGATGCCGTTCAGGCTGTGCGTGCCCTCGATATGCTTCATACCAAGGGGGATCTGCTTACAGGCCACTTCGCTGATGCCGAGGCATTGGCTGATGCCGCATCGACGGATTCCGACTCCGCTGATGTTCGTTCGCCGATTGCGCACTCTTCGTCTCCTCGCGCGGGAACCATTGGCGAAACCGATTATGGAACGTCGTCGCAGCAGTGGCTGCACAGGGACGTCTTTCGCCGTATCCGCTCTAGGTCCCTTGCCAAGGCGCGTAACGCCATCAAACCGGTCAGCCCGCAGACCTACCAGGCTTTTCTGCTTGACCGTCAGGGAGTCGGTCCGGTCGGCGGTGAACGCTATGAGGGCATTGACGGTCTGATGCGTGTCATCGAACAGCTCGAAGGTGTGTCTTTGGCCGCCCAAATCTGGGAGTCTTCCGTGTTTTCGACGAGAGTGCGCGGATATCATCCTTCCATGCTTGATGAGCTGATAGCCTCCGGCGACGTGATCTGGGTCGGCGAAGGGGCCGGCGACACGGCCGCCAAGGAGGTCGGAAACATCGCATTCTACCCGGCCGATTCGCCGCTGGTCCCCGAAACGGTCGCATCGGATACAGTCGAAGACGATGAGGCCCTGACCATACCGCAGGCCGTCATCACGGCATTGCAGGATGGTGGCGCCTTCCATGCGTCACAGTTGTCGGCGACCGCCAAATCGGTATGGGAGCGGCATGCCGAGGCGCAAGTGGACGAAACCACGGGCGAAATCATCGTTCCCGCATGGGGCGAAAGCCAATTCGAGGAAGCGCTTTGGTCACTCGTATGGCAGGGCAGGGTGACCAACAGCTCTTTTGCTCCCGTACGGGCACTGATGCAAGGTTCCGGAATCGCACGTGCGCCAAGGGCCACCTTGCGCAGGCGAGTACGCATGCATACTGCGGTGCCGATGACACTGGGCGGATTGTGGTCCGCGGTCGCCGCGCCAAGGCCGATCGAAAACGGAACGGCGACATCGAACGGTGGCATGGAGGAACGTGAAATAGCGCGGATCGAGTCACTGCTGGATCGATACGGCGTCATCGCGGCCCCGCTCATCGATAAAGAACGAATTGCCGGCGGATTTTCAAGGCTGTATCCCGTTCTGAAACGTATGGAAGAGCACGGCACGCTGGTGCGGGGCCTGTTCGTAGATGGCTTCGGTGCGGCGCAATTCGCCGGTCACGATACCGTGGACGCGTTGCGCAGTGAAAACCAGTGGCACAGCCAATCCTGTGTGGCGCTTGAGGTGACCGATCCCGCAAGCCTTACGGGCGCGGCAATCGCATGGCCTGAACTTGAGCCGACGAAAACCGAGAAGGCTGATGGCTCGCGTGGTGCGAAGCCGGCACGCAGAACGGGGTCGATCGTCGTATTCAAGCAGGGTGAGCCTGTGCTGTTCGCCGTGCCGAAAAGCCATAGGATCATGGCGTTTACCGATGCCGAAGGCACCTTGCGCCAGGCCTGTTCGGAACTCGTCTACGCGCTGCAGCGTCAGTCCGGCGGTAGCATCAGCTTCAACGAGATGAACGGCATATCGCTGAAACAACGCAACAAATACATGCGGCTGCTCCATGCCGCAGGCTTCACGGAAAGCCCGCAAGGCATGAAACTCTATCGCTGACGATCAACCGGCAACGGCGATGGGGGCGGCCATATCCGTACCGGAGCCGTCGCGACGCATGTCGGGTTTGGGCAACTCCACACCGGAGCCACCCTCTGTGGAGGCATGAATCGGATATGCGCCCACGAAAGCGAAGATCAGCGTATTCTGACCTTTCAGGAACCGTTGCGAACGTACGCCACCAGTGCCTCGGCCCTTGGTCGGGTACATCTCCAACGGCGTGACCTTCGCCGCGCCGTTCTCCGTACCCGGCAACGCCTCGGAATCACCAGCGACGGTCAGCACCACGGCGCCGGAAGCGGAGAACAGACCATTCTCGCCTTCGTCATACGTCCAAGCGACCTTTTCGGCCGGAACCACGGCGAATGCGGCGACCGAGCAGCCGGTGGCCAAACGAATGCCCGCCATGCCACCGGCGGTACGGCCCTGTGGTCGCACGTTCTTCGCCTCGAATGTCAGCAGCGAGGAATCCGTGGATACGAACACCAGACGATCCCCATCCCGCGCTTCGGCCGCGGCCAGAACCTCATCACCGTCCTTCAGGTCGATGACGCTCCAGGAATCCATGGTGGTTGGTGACTCGCGATTCCAGCGTTTGACCACACCGTTGCGCGTACCCAGCGCCAGCGGAGCAGGTTCGGCGCCATCGCCATCCTTGCCGGCATCGTCCGTGGAGGGCATTGCGATGGCAGCGATTACGCGTTCGCCGCGAATCGGATCGGTGTTTTCCGTCATGCCTAGCAATTCCTCGGCTTTCACGCCGCCGGAAACGTTCAACGGGCCGTCCGGGGCAACGGACGGCAACTCGACCACATGCGCCAACACCAGGCGACCTGCGGAAGTGATCAGCCCGTATGAGGAGCGCGTGGTCGTGCGGAAGATCGAAACGATCTGGTCATCCTTGGTTCGCACATCCGAGCCGGAACGGTTTTCCCAACGTTCCACGGCATCCTCATGGGTGCGAGCGATCAGACCGGTGGCGCTCAGCATCACTGCACAGGGTTCGTCATCGATCTGCAAGGCGGTCGCGGTCGCATTATCCTCGCCGGCTTTTTTCGCGGCTTTCGCGGCGGCGGCCACGTCGGCGGCTGCCGAAGACACGGTCGCGGCGGTGCGGGCGGCAGCCAGCGCGGTGGCGGAAACACCATCATCGCCATGCGCGGTCACCGGTACCAGACCGCCGTCGGCATCCTCGTCCAACAGCACGGTACGTCGTGGTGTGCCATATGCGGCGACGGCCTCGTCCATCTCATCGATCACCACACCGTCCAAGGCTTCGTTGGAGACGAGGATGCGCTCCAGCTCTTCGATGCGTTGCTTCAGATCGTCGCGTTCGGCCTCAAGTTCGATACGGCTCATCTTCGTCAGGCGGCGCAGACGCAAGTCGAGAATATACTGCGCCTGAATGTCGTCCAAATCGAATACGGCAATCAGTCTGGTTTTTGCGGCTTCGGCGTCATCGGAGGACCGAATCACCTGAATGACCTCGTCGATATCGACCATGGCCAACAGCAGGCCTTCGACCAGATGCAGGCGCTCCAACGCCTTCCGTCTGCGGAATTCGCTACGGCGGCGAATCACCACACGACGATGATCCACCCACACCTTGAGCATTTCCTTCAATCCCATGGTGTGCGGACGACCGTTGACCAGAGCTACGTTGTTGATGGTGAAATTGTCTTGCAGGGGCGTGTGCCTGAACAGCTGTGCCAACACGGCGTTTGGATCGAAACCGGTCTTGATCTCGATGACCAACCGTGTGCCGTTATGTCGATCCGTCAGGTCGATCGCACCGGAAATGCCCTCCAGTTTGCGATTCTTCACACCTTCGGAAATACGCTCCAACACACGTTCCGGTCCCACCATGAACGGCAGTTCCGTCACGACAATGGCCTTCTTGCGTGCCGTCACGTTTTCGATATGCGTCACCGAACGGGTGGTCAGTGCGCCACGGCCGCTCTCATATGCCTCGCGAATGCCGCTCCGCCCCACGATTACGCCGCCGCTTGGCCAATCCGGACCTGGCACATACCTCATCAGATCCTCCAACGTGGCATCGGGGTGACGCATCAGATGCTTGGCCGCCGCCACGACTTCGCCGAGATTATGCGTGGCCATGTTCGTGGCCATGCCGACCGCGATGCCGGAACCGCCATTGACCAGCAGATTCGGAATGGCCGAGGGCAGAACGGTCGGCTCTTGAAGCTTGTTGTCATAGTTGGGGGTGAAATCGACGGTGTCCTCGGCGATGTCCGCGTTCATGCCGAGTGCGGCCCGTGCCATACGCGCTTCGGTGTAGCGGGATGCCGCCGGCCCGTCATCAAGGGAACCGAAATTGCCGTGGCCATCCACCAAGGGCAGACGCATCGCGAACGGTTGGGCGAGACGCACCATGGCCTCGTAGATTGCGGAATCACCATGCGGATGGAGCTTGCCCATCACCTCGCCGACCACACGTGCCGATTTCATATATGGGCGGTCGGGAGAGAGATTCATCTGGCCCATCTGGTAGATGATGCGGCGTTGCACGGGCTTGAGACCGTCCCTGGCGTCAGGCAGTGCACGCGCATAGATCACTGAGTATGCATACTCGAGGAACGACTTGCTCATTTCCTCGTTCAGAGGCGTCTCGACGATGTGCTCCTTGACCGTACGCGGGTCGAAAGCGGGTTGTGCCGGTTTGCGGTGCGATACCATGCAGTGATTCTCCCTCACAGTCGTCGGACGGTAATCAACCTGCCCATATTACCAGCCGGTAATGTCGAACTCCATGCATCGCAATGCATGCGGTCCTGCCGAAAGCGTGATGATTTCGCGTTCGGTGAACGTCCATACGATCCCGATATGCCGGCTTCTGACGCGACGCGGTGATTGAATGGAAGACATGAGTATTGAAGTGCCGCATATGCAGGAGCTGCTTTCCATGACCTCGCCCGCGCGATACGGCGACGGCAGGTCGGCGAAAATGGGCGAACGCGGGGGAGCGCTGCATCTTTCGGCGGTGCTGCCGGCGATTTCCGCAGCCCTTGGCCATCCAATCCCGACCGCGATTCATCGGGATCCGCTCTCCCTGCAGACCGTGTTGGGGCTTCCCGATGCGCGATCGGCGGTCATCGTGCTGGTTGACGGTCTTGGCTACTGGAATCTCAATATGAGACTCGGCCATGCGCCATACCTCCGTTCGCTGATGAACGATTCCGTCAACCAACGCCCGATTGCTACCTGCATGCCAAGCACCACGGTGGCCGCCATGGCCTCGTTCGGTACCGGCACATGCCCCGGATTGACCGGCATGACCGGATATACGCAGCTGAATCCGAACAATGGCGAAATCTGCCAGCTGATATCATTCAAAAACGCGATGGCCCCACTTGATCTGCAACGCCAGCCCACGGTATTCGAGCGTCTTGCCGAACAGGGTGTACGCGTCACTAGTTCCGGATTGCCTAAATTCGCGTTCTCGGCGTTGACGCAGTCTTCGTTGCGTGGTACCGACTACATCTCCAATACGGATCCGCGCACGAGGATCGCGGTTGCCGCAAGGGCCGCACGAAGGCCGGGATTGACCTATGTCTATCTGCGTGATACCGACAAGGTCGGCCATAACTATGGTTGGGATTCCGACAAGTGGATTGGGGCCTTCGAACGTGTGGACGGTCAGCTTGGGCTGCTCAGACGCAGCCTTCCCAAAGGGACGCTGATCGTTGTCGTCGCGGATCATGGCATGATCACCGCTGATCCGCAACAACGCATCGACATAGCCGGGGAGCCCCGGCTATCCCAAGGTGTGGCGAGTATCGGCGGCGAACCACGTTGCGTGATGCTCTATGCCGAACATGGCGAGAACCCTGAGGACATCGCCATGAGATGGCGTGATTTCCTAGAGGAGCGGGCGCAGGTGCGCACGCGTGCCGAAGCGATTGCACAAGGCGTGTACGGGCCGGTCGAACCGTATGTGGAACCGATGTTGGGTGATGTCATCGTGTCGGCCGCACAATCCGTGACCGTCGTCGACTCACGGACGCAGGCCGAGAAGGCGACGCACCTGCCTAGCGTGCACGGATCGCTGACCATGCTGGAATCGGACATTCCCTGTCTGATCGACATGGCCTAGCAGCGTGCCGCAAGGTCAGTCGCCGAACAGAATCTCATCCCAGCTGGGCACTGCGGAACGTCCGGCACGACGTTTCGCCTTCGTGGCGCCTTGGCCATGTTCGTCAGGCGTCGAAGCCGTGTGGGACGATGTTTCGCCCTTCGTCTGCGGCGAGTCCTGTCCGGGCTGCGCCTGCATGTCGGATTCGCTCGGGGACTGCGGCATCGGCACGGCGCCGACTCCTTCGGGAATCGGCGGGGTCGTTGCGATCGTGCCCGAATCGATGGGGGACAACGGTACGGAGGGAGCGGCTGATTTCGGCCGGGCGGCTGGCATGGTCGGCTCAGGCGTGTTCCAGGCTGAGACGGTCTGTTCGATGCGGGCGGAGCGCGCGGAATTGCCAGGCAGATTCAACGATGCCAGAAAATCCTCATCCACCGTATGATCTTCGGCGCCTCCCGTTTTAGGCGTGTCCTGTTCGCCGATGAGTTTCTTGGCGGTTGCATTGAGGCAAGTCACGGCGTTGTCGTGCATGTTCCATGTCCATTCGGCACGGATGGTGCGGCCGTTGGATGTGAATTGCGCGGTGATTTTCCATGGCTCCAGACCGCGTCGCGTAGCCTTCCAAGTCACGTCCTCCAAACGGACGCGGGCCGCCGCGAACGTGCGTTCGATGAGCTCGGAAAGCGTGCGTACGCGGCTCTCCTTCGGTGCCGGCACGGCGAGGAACTGCTCGATGGCATACTGCTTTTCCGTTTCGACCGCGGCCGAGAAACGCCGAACAAGAGCCTCGCTCAAAGCGTATCGTTCCGCGACTCGCGCGGGATCGGCACCGGCGCGAATCAGCGACTGAATCTGTGAGATCGGCAACGTTGTGGACGTATGCGGCTGGTGCTCCCGTTGTACTTCGGAACGAATCTGTTTCGCTTCCAAAATGGCTCTCTCAAGCGCATCATCGACCTTTACGGCGAATTTTCCGGCACCTGAAACAAAGACGAGTTCACCGGTTTCCCCCACATGATCGAACAGGGCTTCCTCGAACGGATTTTCAGGCATGAGCGCACCACTTTCCTTCTTCGGGCATCAGATATTTCCATTGTGCCGCACGTGTCGGATTTTACGAGTATTTCGAATCGTGTATCCTATGCGGGGTAAATGTCATGTATTCTATGGCGCATAAGCACCATAGATGACGAAAGGAATCGCGATGGCACAGGATTATGATTCCCCGCGTAACAAGGACGAGGACGAGGAGTCGCTCCAGGCTCTGGGCAAAAGCTCGCAGAATTCCTCCAACGATATGGACGATGACGAGAACGCCATTGCCGAGGACTATGAGTTGCCCGGCGCCGATCTGAGCAATGAAGACGCTTCGGTGACCGTCATTCCCATGCAGGGAGATGAATTCATCTGTTCTGAATGCTTCCTGGTGAAGCATCGCAGCCAGCTGGCCTACACCACCGAGGATGGGCAGCCCGTCTGTCAGGAGTGCGCTGCCTGATGGCATTCGACGAAGCATACAACGAGCCGGAAAACGTCGAGGTTCTGGTAAAGTCGCTGAATCCCGACCAACCTGCGGAACTGTATTATGCCCATGCCGGAGATGCCGGGGCGGACCTCAAAACGACGGAGGAGGTCACCTTGGAGCCGTTCCAGCGGGCGCTGGTGCCTACTGGCGTGGCCATTGCGCTACCGGCTGGCTACGTCGCCCTGGTGCACCCCCGTTCGGGGCTCGCCGTCAAGCGCGGCGTCACCGTGCTCAACGCCCCGGGCACGATTGATGCCGGCTATCGTGGTGAAATCAAGGTTCCGCTGATCAACCTCGATCCGGAACACACCGTGACATTCCAGCCGGGGGACCGCATCGCGCAATTGGTGATCCAGCGCTATGTCGAGGCGAGATTCGTGCCGGCGGCGTCGTTGCCGGGTTCGGATCGCGCCGAACGCGGCTTCGGCTCGACCGGCGTGGCCTCCTGAGGCTGTTCGCCACGCATGCATCCGACCGCACAACACGCGGTCGGATGCGTCGGTCATGCCGTGCGGCACGGGTAGGATAGGGAGCATTGCAAGAGGAGGTGGAAGATGGGCGACGATGAGAACGAGGTTCGTTCGGCCCACATGTTGGGTTGCGAGATCAGCACGAATCCTCTTGATCCGCTTGAACCGATTCTGAAGATGTGCGAATACCACCATCCCGATGAGGATATGGGTATTCTGGCGCGCGCCTATCAGCGTGCCGTCAAGCAGCATTGCACGCAGCGGCGCAAGTCCGGCGAGCCTTACATCATCCACCCGCTGGCCGTCGCGCAGATTCTTGCCGATCTGGGCATGGGACCGATTGTCGTGGCGGCGGGTCTGTTGCACGATACGGTCGAAGATACCGACTACACGCTTGAGGAGTGCCGTGCCGAGTTCGGCGATACCGTGTCGGGTCTCGTTGATGGCGTGACCAAGCTTTCCAAAATGGAATACGGGGATTCCGCACAGGCCGAAACCATCCGCAAGATGGTGGTGGCCATGAGCCGGGACGTGCGTGTTCTGGTGGTCAAGCTTGCCGACCGCGTGCACAACGCTCGTACTTGGCGTTACGTCAAGCCATCCAATGCGCAGAAGAAGGCGCATGAAACGCTCGACGTGTATGCACCGCTGGCGAACAGGCTCGGCATGAACGCCATCAAAACCGAACTGGAAGAGCTCAGCTTCAAGGTGCTCTACCCGAAGATCTATAACGAGATCGTGGTATTGGTGGCTCGCAGGGCCGGACAGCGTGACGTGTATCTGAAGCAGATCCTCGCCGAGATCAATGAGGATCTCGACGAGCAGCATATCAAGGCCTATGTGACCGGGCGTCCAAAGGACTACTTCTCCATCTACCAGAAAATGATCGTGCGCGGCCATGATTTCGCCAACATCTACGATCTGGTCGGTGTACGTATCATCGTCGACACCATTCAGGACTGTTATGCGGCGCTAGGTGCCGTGCATGCGCGTTGGAACCCCGTTCCGGGCCGTTTCAAGGATTACATCGCCATGCCGAAGCTCAATATGTACCAGAGCCTGCACACTACGGTGGTGGGCCCAGGCGGCAAGCCGGTGGAAATTCAGATTCGAACCTGGGATATGCACCGTCGCGCCGAATTCGGCATCGCGGCGCATTGGAAATACAAGGAGAACGGTCAGGCGGGCCGTGCCCTGTCGTCACCGGATAAGTCCGACCGCAAGCGCGGTGAGAACCAGGAGCTTTCCGAGGCCGATAATCTCAAATGGATCCAGCAGCTTGCCGATTGGACGAGCGAGACTCCGGATTCCAACGAATTCCTCGGCTCCTTGAAAGAAGATCTGGGCTCCGCGGAAGTCTATGTGTTCACGCCGAAGGGCAAGATCGTGTCGTTGCCTGCCGAGGCCACTCCGATTGACTTCGCCTACGCCGTGCATACCGAAGTGGGCCACCGCACCATGGGCGCCCGTGTGAACGGACGCTTGGTGCCGTTGGACACCAAACTGGAGAATGGCGACACCGTCGAAGTGCTGACCTCCAAATCCGATACCGCGGGGCCGTCCCGTGATTGGCTGAGTTTCACCAAAAGCCCGAAGGCCCGCAACAAGATTCGTCAATGGTTCAGCAAGGAACGACGTACCGAAGCCATCGAAGAAGGCCGTGACGAGCTGACACGAGCCATGCGCAAGCGCAATCTGCCGATTACCACGTTGCTGACTCCGGAAGCGTTGGTCGGCATCGCCGACGAACTCAATCTCGCCAACGCGGATGCCGTGTTCGCGGCCATCGGTGACGGTCAGATTTCCACGCAGAACGTGATTTCGCATCTGGTGAAGGATGCCGGCAGCGACGAGGTCAACGAAGAGGTGGAGCAGGAGGCGCTGCCTCTCAAACAGGTCGAGCGCAACAAGAAGAACACCACCAGTTCGCTGGGCATCTCCGTCAAGGGTGTGGGTGACATCTGGGTCAAACTGGCACGCTGCTGCATGCCGGTGCCGGGAGATAAGATCATCGGTTTCATCACGCGTAACCAGGGCGTGTCCGTGCATCGTGTGGATTGCCAGAACATGTTGGACTTGCAGAAGCGGCAGCCTGAACGTGTGGTCGACGTGCAGTGGACCAGTACCAAGGGCGTATTCATGGTCAAGATTCAGGTGGAGGCGCTCGATCGTCCGCACCTGTTGAGCGATGTGACGCGTGTGCTGTCCGATCATGGCGTGAACATCATCTCCGGCTCGATTTCCACCGGTACGGATCGTGTGGCGACCAGTCAGTTCAGCTTTGAGATGGCCGATCCGCAGCATCTCAACATCCTGCTTGCGGCCGTACGCAAGATCGAAGGCGTGTTCGACGTGTATCGCATCACCGGTGCCAAGGATTCAGCCGAACCCCGTTTGCGAAGGATATAGCGGTTCCCTCCTCTGGATGAGGAGTATGATGTGCGAAGCATGATGGGGAGAGAAGGGGAAGCCTCCTTCCTGAGCCACACTCCTGCCGATCATCGAATCTGGATCTCTTCAGACCGACGATCGGAGTGTGGTCCAGGAAGGAGGCTTCCCCAACCCTGTGTATTGCTGATGGTGTTACTTCACGACTTCAATCGAAGTGATTCCCACCGGTTCGAGCGGAGCGTCGGAACGGTCGGTCGCCACGGCGTCGAGCTTGTCGACGACGGCCTTGGACTCATCATCCGCGACTTCACCGAAGATGGTGTGGTGGCCGTTGAGCCACTCGGTCGGTACGGTGGTGATGAAGAACTGGGAGCCGTTGGTGCCGTGCACCTTGCCATCCATGCCGCGACGCAGGCCGGCGTTCGCCATGGCCAGCAGGTACGGACGGTCGAAGGTCAGTCCCGGCACGATTTCGTCATCGAAGTTGTAGCCCGGACCGCCGGTGCCGGTGCCCAGCGGGCAGCCGCCCTGGATCATGAAGTCCTTGATGATGCGATGGAAGGTCAGGCCGTCATAGAACGGTTCGTGGCTCGGCTGGCCGGTGAACGGGTCGGTCCATTCCTTCTCGCCGGTGGCCAGGCCAAGGAAGTTGGCTACGGTTTCAGGGGTCTTGTCGTCGAACAGGTCGATCTTGATGTCGCCTTCGGTCGTGCGCATGATGATGGTGGTCATGGTCTTAAGTGTCTCATGGGCTTGAGACTGGGGGAGAACCGTTCTGCCGTCTTGCCTTGAGAGACCCGAAGCGCCTGCGGCTCCCGAACGGATCAGACCGGCCGCGGCACCTTTGGCTGCACCCGTGAAACCGTTCCCGAAAGGCGCGTCGGGGTCTAGGGGACTGACAAGGAACCTGGGCGCGCTGGTACCTACTAAAGCACCTGACTTCTCGGCATCTTTCTCTGCGGGATGCATCTTAGAGCGTAGTTCTTTATCCTGAAGTAATGCGGCATCATCCATGAGATCGTCAATGGTGACACCTAGCCACTTTGCTACACGTACCACTTCTGTAAATTTAAGTTGACTATAGCCATTGAGTCGTTGGGAAACAGCTCCTCTTGTCACGCCCCAAATAGAGGCGAGTTCGCTTTGAGATTTTCCGGCGATAGCCATAAATCTTCGAATGTTGTACCGAGTGACTTCCTCGATGCAATCAGCTTCCTTTTGTGGCTTGATACTTGGTTCGATTGCAGTCATTTTAGTATTCCTTGTATTTTGTTAGCTCCCGTATGCAAAGATAACACGCCGATTTGTGTTTAGCAAAACTAACAGCTAACATAACAAGTGTTAGAAAATCTATACATGCTTTTTTAAAAGGAGATTCTGATGTCGAATATGAAGAGGTGGATGGCAGAGGTGGGATTAACTCACCGCCAGCTTGCCGTTCAGCTCCATCAGTCGCCGGCCAGCGTGACTCAGAAAGTCAATCTGCATACACATTGGCAGCGCAGAGACTGTGCCGTTCTCCGCGAACAGTATGGTCTCTCAGCCGATTTCGTTCAGGATCTCATTCCGTATGAGACAGCTTTCCCCAATGGTGCGAGGGGTTGATTTCATTTGGTTTTCTCTTTCTTTGAATCGATAAAGGAGGTGCTGTCCTGATGGCGATTGACGGTGCAGGGATCTTGGTCATGGATTCCGGTGCGGGTGGTTCCTTCCGCCCGGTCCCGGCCGCGGTGAGGGAATTACTGGACTCTTTCGGAGAAGGCGTTGATGTCACTGCCAAATGCATCAACGGCAAGGATCCATTGCACGCCGTTGTCTTGGGTGGTGTTTTTACTCCGTGGGGGCCTTTGCTCACCGATGATTATGGCAGGCCCATACGTTTTTCCGAGTATGGTGATGGCCCATGCCGCTTCGGGGATACTCCCGTCAAGAGAGTGAAGCCAAATGATTGGTTTGTTGATCGCGTCTGCGTACTTGATGACAAGACCGTCGCATCGTTCAAACACGATGTGTTTCGTTTTGTTGTTGAGGCATGCCGACTCGTGATTGGTGGTGACGGAGACCATGATCGCAGCGTGGTGCTCTGCCGTGAAGGAGTCGCAGAACAGCTTGATCTTTCGTCCGATGCCTTCGCGCCGATGGTCGGGGCTGACGGCAATGCCGTCAGTTTCGGCTACCAGCCGTGTGACCGCCTGCGCTGCGTCTGCTCGACCAATCCCGCAAAAGGCCTTGGTGTGTTCCATGTATGGGCTGAGGGCGGCAGCACCTACCAGGCGGTTCTGGGACCATGCGCCTATGAGCGTCGGCCTGAGAAAACCTTGACCCTGCCAGACGAACTCTGGTCCAGGAATGAATCCTGGATGCGCGATTTCTTCGAGCAGGAGACTTCCGATTTCCTCTGCCTCGGCGTGGTTTCTCGCCGGACGTACTTCGGGCTCGTCGGGGGAAATAGTGCGAGGGGTTGATTTCATTTGGTTTTCTCTTTCTCTGAATCGATAAGGGAGGTGTTGGTCTGATGGCGATTGACGGTGTAGGGGTACTGGCCATGGATTCCGGTGCCGGTGGCATGAGCGACGAAGCCGGAAGACTTGTTTTCTCCCGTGACCCGTTGGGAACATTCATCGACGGTATGGTCTTCGGAACTTCAGGAGGCGGTGAGAACGCCAATCTCGAAGTGCTGTGTGCGTTGCCCTACGAGCTTGTACGCCCACATGCTAGTGCCTCTGTCCTGGGTCCGCTGGTCGGCGTAGGGAATGTGAAGAGGCTGTCCCTGAGCGTCAAATACCTTGATGGTGAGATATCCGTCGGGCGGTACGACCGTGTATCCGGCTTTCTCGTTGAGCAGGCGCGCGCCCTCGTTGGTGGGGATGCTGAGTATCAGCTCAGCGCCGTGGTCTGCCGCCCAGGAGTCGCAGAACGCCTTGATCTGCAATCCGATGCCTTCGCGCCGATGCTTCCTGACGACCGCGATCCCTTCGATGAGGGCTGCATGCTCGGCGAAAGCCTCTCGTATCTGTGCGGCATGGACCCCGCTCGTCCCGGTGCGGTATATGAGCGTCTCGGCTACGCAAAGGGCTGGCTGGATGAGGGCCGCGCCTATCAGACGGTCCTGTCCCCATACGCCTATGTACGTAGGCCTGATCGTTCCATCATCGTGTCTGACGACTGCTGGGACGCTTTGATCGAAGTCTTTGATGTCCCTGACGAGCAGGCTCTTGATTGCCTTTGCCTCGCCATCCGTTGCGGCGGCGCGTGGCCCGTCGACGGTGGGGGAGGTGGTGCGATGGTCTGATTTCATTCGATTTTCTCTCTTCTCTGCAACTGAAAGAAAATGCCCGTTCCCGATGTTGGAGCGTCGGGGACGGGCGGTGCAACCAATATTCCGAGCGGCCGCGGATCCCGTATCTTGCCGGATCGCCGACCTCGTGGCCGCTCAATGCATTGTCTTGGAGTAGTGATCACACATGAACGACTTTACTAAAGCCTTCCGCATGTCTTGCTCTGTGTCTCCCGAGTGTAACCGGGATTTTCACGCGCCGGTTTGGACGTTCCCGGTCGTGACGGCATTCGCCCGCCACAATGATCCGGTCGATTCCCGTCGCCTGGCGTCGATGATGGCGCACCCGTCCATGGAAGGGAGACTGGCGTGAACTGGCTTCTAATCGTATTGATCGTGTTCGTCGCGTTCTCGTGGCTGATGACGCTGGCCCTGTGCAGGGCTGCGCGTCTCGGCGACGAGCAGGCCGCCAGACTGGCCGACGGACGCCGCGCCGGCCAGCAGTGTGAGGAGGAGCGGCCGTGAGCAACATCGCACTGTCATGGGCGTTCAAATGCCATGTCGGCAACGCCAGCGCGAAGGCCGTGCTCATCTACTTGGCGGACCGCGCGGACGATGACGGCACCGCCGCCTATCCGAAGATCGCGACCATCGTCAACGTCACCGAACTCTCGGAACGGACCGTGCGCACCGCGTTGAAGACGCTCCAGGAACGCGGGTTCATCCGCCGCGGCGACCAGCGGTACGCGCGCCTCGGCAAGGGCGGCCGGAACCGCCTGCCCCAGTACTGCCAGGTCGTGTGGGACCTCGCGGTCGAATCTGACCCGTCCACCCTCGAATGGATCAGGGAGACGCACACGGCGGAACGGGACCCCATGACCATGAGCGGGACCGTGGACCCCGCCGCATCGACCGTGACGGAAAACGGCGAATCCAAGGACGTGACTCCGGAAAACGTTGAAACGAAGCCGATTCCCAGCACTGCAAATCCCGCAGGGCTGGAAAACGAGCCGAAACCGGCACTGCAAATCCCGCAGGGCCAGCCCTGCAAATCCCGCACCTCTGGCTCTGCAAATGCCGCACCTCTGGCTCTGCAAATCTCGCAGGGCTGTATATATAAGGATAAAACCCTCCATGTAAACCCTCCATGTAAACCCAACCCCTCTCTCCCTACGGGAGAGCTCCCCGCAAGCGGGAAGCGCCCCGCCGAGAAGGATGGGAACGACATGGCCGGAACGGATTCCGAAGCGGCGACCGTGATGGAACATCTCACGTCCGTCCGCTCCAGGCTGATGCTGACCACCGCGGAACCGACCAGACGCGACCGCGCCAAGATCGGAAACCTCGTCGGCCGAATCGCCAAAGCCCATGACGACGACCATGCGGCCGCGGTGGCGCTCATCCTCGCGGCCATCGACTGGCTGCCGTCGAACACGTACTGGCTCGGCCGAATCGACTCCGCGCGACGTCTCGCCGACAACTGGGACCAAATCGCCAACGACTGGACCATCAGCCAGATCGAACGCCGGCGCGCATCGGACTCGGAGGCCCGGGACCGCGACCGGAAAACCAAGCCGGTGAGGAACACGCGCATCCCGCCGCGGCCCGCGGAACGCCATGTGCACACGCTCGTCTGCGAACACGTCCTCGCCGACATGAGACCGCACGAGGACGAATACGATCACGAGGGAAGCCTGCGCTACGGCCATCCGTCGGAATGGCAGACCGCATGCATGGAACACGCCGACGAGCTCAACCAACGCGACGGAATCGAGGTGGCCGCATGAACAGGGAACCGAACCTCGCCGCGGTCGTCTGCTCCGGGACGGCGGCCATGAACGGTCGGGACACGATGCCGGCCTGCGCGAGGATCGCCGCGATCGACCCGGACCTCGCCGACCGCATGTGGAACACCGTGACCGGCGACGACGGCCGCGACCTGATCGACGAACGCATGCGCGGCAAGGGCCGCATGCTGTGCTCCGCGTGCCCCATGCGCCTCGACTGCATCAGCCGCGCCCTCGTGGGCGGCTGGAAGGACAAGGCCGTGTACGGCGGACTCGACTATCCGAGCCGTTGGACCCTCGCCCGCCTGATCTCCCGCGACCTCCACATCGACGCGGCCGGCCTGCATCGGATCCCCCAACGGCGGATCCGCGAATGGCTGGCCGACCACCCGGACTGGGACGGGCTCGTGCGCCGTGACGGCAGGGACTACTGGCGGTCGGTCAAACGCCGCCAACGCTCCCGCCGCGACTATACCCACGACGAACCGCTCTTCCTCAAAACCGAACCCGTGCCGGACGGCCTGGTCCAGGGCAGTCTCTTCTGACACCCGCAGCCGCGGCCCGTGTCCCGGCCGCGGCGCCTGCCGGGAAACCGGAACCGGTGAATACCGGGACACCATTTTACCGAAAAACCGAAATGCCGAAACACTGAAAAACCGAGACAAGGAGAAACCGATGAATGACAAGAAGAGCGAGCCGATGGTGATCGCGTTGGCGACGGGCAAGGGCGGCAGCATGAAGACCACGAGCGCCGTGTTCCTGGCCTGCGCCCTCGTGGACCAGTCCCGGGGCGAGCGGCATGTGCTCGTCGCCGACGCTGACGTGCAGGGCGACGCGAAGGACTGGTGGTACCGGGCCGCCGAACTGGACGACCCGCTGCCGTTCGACGTGATGTCCGCCGCGCCGGCCGACATCGCGCACCTGCACGAGCTCAACGGCCGTCTCGACGAGCCCGTCGACTGGATCCTGATCGACTCCGCCCCGTACGGGCGCGCGTTGGACGAAGCGGTGAACAACGCGGACCTCGTGGTCATCCCCTCGAGCCCCAGCCGCATCGACCTCGACCAGGCGGTCGGGGTGAAGGCCCTGTGCGACCGGCGCGGCATACCCGCCGCGATCCTCCTGTGCCGCACCGAGGCCAACACGACCGCCCTGCGCGACGCCCTGGCATGGATCGACGCCGCGGGCATCGCGTGCTTCGAGACGCTGATCCCGAAACGGCAGGACATCCTCAACGCGAAATCCACCCGCCCGCGCGGTTCCCGCCTGCACGAGTACCGCGACCTGGCCGGCGAACTCAAGCGGACCATGCGACAGCTCAAGGAGGTGGAACTGTGAGGAACATGAACCTGACGCCCCGGTCGCGCGACCTGACCGCGCTGCTCAACAGCGACCGGCAAACCGAAACACCGTTTTACCGGAATACCGAAAAACCGAATACCGGGATACCGAAAAACCGGCAAAACGAAAAACCGGAATCCGGTGAGGATTGGGTGAAGGCCAGCGTGAGCCTGCGCGCCTCGACCCGACGCAGGCTCAAGACCTGGGCCGCCGAGCATGACATGCGCATCCAGGAAGTGGTCGATGCCGCCCTCGAAACGTACTTGGGCTTGAAATAAGCTGTGAACCTATGAACGAGGAGAACGAATGACAGAGAAAGAAAAGACCATCGAACTTTCGATCGAGCCCACGGAAAAGAAAAAGCCTCATCGCAGAAGGGCCGTCGTCATCACCATCGTCGCACTCGCACTGCTTGCAGCGGGAGGCATCGCCTGGAAGACGCATACGGACCATCTCATGGCCGAGGCCAGGGCGGACTGCGCGGCCGAGAGCGAACGTCTCCACGTCGCGACGACCGCGTACAACGCGCTATTGGACGACCAGGCGGCCAGTATGGCGAATACCGACGTGAAAAGCGTGAAGGACACGAAGACCCTTGACGTCCTGTCCAAGGCCATGAAGGCGTCCACGCCGAAGGCCGTGTCCTGCAAAGCGGATTCGAGGGACGCCGTGGTCACGGCCACGAAGGCCATCACCGCGAACGCATCATGGTACAAGGCCCACACGAAGTCTCTGAACAGGCTGGTGAACGCGGTCGAAACGTCCAAACTCGACAAGACCGTGGACGACGCGAACGCGCTGTACAAGGAGACCGACGGCAAGGTGGCGGACGACAAGACCCGCGCAAGCCTGCTGGACGCCATCAAAAAACGCGACGCGGACGCGATCGCCAGGGCCGTGAAGGCGGTGAACGAGTCGAAGGCGGCGAAGGAGCAGGCAGACGCGGAGGCGAAGGCCAGGGCCGAACAGGAACCCGCCACGCAGCAGGCGCAGGCATTGCAATCCCAAACATATTCAGGCGACGGATCGTACTCGAACCGCGGCTACTCGTATTCGGGCGCGTCCCCGGCCGGTTCCGGCGGTTCCGCATCCTCACCGTCGCAATCCAACGGCGGCGGCTCGTCGGCCGGTTCCGGCCCCGACCTGCACATCGTCATCGGCGGCAGCGGCACACCCGCCCAGAACGGGCCCAGCCACGGCGAGCCCAACATCTGACGATCTGCACGGCTTCTCCGCCGGTCGCCCAAATGTCCAAACCGGCATGCCGGCAATCGGGTTTCAATGGTCTCGAATGGGGAGGAATCAAATCCGAATCCCCGTCCGAGACCATTAACGATGTAAGGAGAAACCAGTGAGGTTACCTAAGAAGAAAGCCGTGAAGGCGGCGATGGCCGGCCTCGCGGCATCCGCGATGCTGCTCACGGCCATGCCGGCCTACGCCGGCATCGGCTCCGGCGGCGGCGGAGTCCACGGCGGCGGCAACGTCGGCCCGAGCGGGGACATCCTCTACCTCCAGGACGACAACAACTACACGGATTCACCGACCCAGGGATGGGGGCAGGCATCCATCGACTACGCGCTCCAGGCGATGCGCAACTCCGGCTACAAGATCCCCACCGAAGACAGCTACGCCATCGTGTCCCGGATCAAGAGCTCCTGCACCGAGGCGATCAACCAAGCCGTCGCCGACAAGTCCGACGGCGACGTCACCCAGGCGCGCGTCATCGGCGTCGCCGCGACCATCGCGGACAGTCCGGACGGACTGGTCCCATGGGGCACCAACCCGACCGACTTCCGCAACCGCTTCGACGCCAACTGGAACGCCCTGGGCGACAAGAGCGACGACCTCAAGGGCTACGACTCCACCTGGGTCCAGAAAGTGCACGACAAGTTCACGGACCAGATCACCACGACCGGAAACCAGTATCCGACCGGCGTGCAGGTCGTGTGCGTCGCGGTCAACAACCAGCAGCCGCCACGCGACTATGATTTGACCGTCACCACCAACCACAGGCAGGGGACCGACCTGAAGGTCGGCTCCACCGACCCGATCGGCGACACGCTGCACGCGAGCAACAACGGCAGCGGCATCAAGGAGAACCTGAACGGCACCGCCGTCATCCACTATGAGGGCCAGAAGAACGGCTACGTCGCCGCCCAGACGGTCAGCAAGCCGATCGCCTTCGCGAACTCGGGCGACACCCAGCTCGACCGCCTCGCCACGCCCGCGGATTTCGGCATGGGCCACTGGCAGGAGGGCCGGTATTGGATCGACATCCAGGTGTCCAAGCAGGGCGGGATGAGATCGGCCGTCGACACGGCCGACAAGGACCCGTCCGAGACCTGGAGCGTGAGCGCCGAACCGCCGGCCCCGCCGGTCAAGACCATCGACGGGGGCGTGAGCGCCGACGGCATGACCAACCGCACCGTCATCCGTTACGGTACCGGCAAGGGCGGCTACGAAATGACCTTCAAGGACAGGATCACGGCCGACGGCGTCGACTACAGCGTCGATGACTACAGGCTCGTCGACAAGACCGACGGCCGCGACGTGAGCGGCGAGTTCACCATCACCTGGGACCGCAAGACGGACACCGTCTCGGCCGTGCGTTCGGCCGACAAGGGCGAGATGCCCCTCGACCATGAGATCGAATTCAGCTTCGACGTCACCGTCAGCAGGCCGAAGGATTTCAGGAAGGTCAAGGACCACGCGGCCGGCCGGTGGAACCAGGAGGCCGAGACGGATGCCGGCAGCAAGGACTTCGACACCTGGCAGCCGAACCCCGACAAGAGCTGGATCCATGGGCGGGACGGCAAATGGCGGGCCGTCATCGACCCGCAGGAGACCAACCGGACCGGCGGCGACGCGCACACCTACCTCGACGGCGACAAGGTCGGCAGCGTCGTCAACGGCACCGTCGGCAGGAACCTGATCCAGGCGCCGAAACAGTTCACCCTCACCGATGACTGGACTGCCGCCGACTACCTGTTCGACCCGGACACCAAGAGCATCCGCGTGTACGAGGCCACGGCCGGCAGCGACCGCGAAAGCAGCGTGAGCGACATCGTGACCACCGGCAAGGACGTGACCGACCAGTTCGACATCACCGTCCAGGGCACCACGGCCACCGCCAAGGCCAAGGCCTCCTACCTCAAGGGATTGAAGAAGCTGAAGAACCCCAGGCAGGTCACGCTCCTGATCCCCGGCAGGATCGATTTCGCGGACGGCCGGGGCGCGGAGCAGGTGCGCAGGGACTTCGGCAAGAAGGCGGGCGACGAACTCACCTTCTGCACCGCCCCGAACGGCAAGGACCTGACCAACGGCGGCTCCGAAACCGTGAACAACCACACCGAGCCGACCAACGAGCCGAAGATCTGCGGCTACATCCCGCCGGCCGGGAAGGACGTGGTGGGCGAGGCGAGCCAGGGCGGCGACCAGGAGAGCGTGCAGGGCAAGGTCGTCCAGCCCGGCCAGAAGGTCGAATACCAGCTCAACACCCAACCGCAACTGCCGTCCGACCTCGCCTACGAGGTCAGGTCCGTGAGCTTCACCGACTCCTACGACCCGTATCTGAAACCGGACAAGCAGACCCTGGAGATGATGGACCTGAACACCGGCGAGCCGGTGTCCAAGAAGAAGTACACGACCACGTGGGATGACTCCAAGCACATGTTCACCCTGACCGTCACCGACCAGGAGACGATCAGCCAGTGGCGCGCGGGAACCAACCCCCGCCTCCAGGTCCGCTTCGAGGGCACCGTTGCCGACGACGCCCCCACCGACCACAAGGTCGGCAACAAGTGGGTGCTGACCCTCAACGACTCGCTGACCCCGAGCAACGAGGTGTTCAACATCCCGCCGAAGCTCGACCCCGTCAAGAAGGACACGCGGAAGGACCCGACGGTCAGCATCGACGGCAGGACCGCCCTGCTGGGCGACGAGATCTACTACCATGTCGACATCGACGCCAGGCAGGACAACCAGGCGTACAAGGTCTGGAGGCTCGGCATGACCGACGACTACGACGACGAGTATTTGAAGCTCGACGCCGCCAACGTGGAGATCACCGACGAGACCGGCAAGGACGTCACTTCCAGGTTCAACCTTCAGGACAGGGACGGCGTGCTCTACGCCTACGCCAGGCTGGTGGACACCGAGATCCCCGCGACGGGCGAGACCGTCAAGGGCGACCCGCAGCCGGCCGACCTCAAGGCCTACGGCGAGTCCGACGGGCATGACCCGCTGTCCCAGCCCGCCATCGACCAGACGCTCCTCGGCCACACGTACACCGTGACCATGCCGATGACCGTCATCAAGGTCACCGACGGCCACGTCGTGAGGAACAAGGCCACGCAGGTATTCGACAGGATCCGCAAGGACACCAACGAGGTCACGAACCCGTTGAAGCCCATCAACCCGGCCAAGGACGTCACCGTGAAGGTCGGCGGCGCATCCGCCAACGGCAGGAGCATCTACAAGGACAGCACGTTCCTTTACCAGCTCGATTCCAGCATCCTGCCGTCGGATCGCGCCTACCCGCAGGTCGACCGGTGGGCCATCGAAGACGCGCTCGACCCGGCCTTCGACGAATACACCGGCCAGTGGGCCGTGTACGCGACCCGCGACCTGCTTTCAGGCGGCGAGGTCGTCGCGTCCAAGGGCGAGCGGATCGCCGGCTCCGACTTCGACTCCTCGAAGCTCGGCGGCGACCTGTTCACCCTCTCCACGGCCGTCGTCGACGGCCGCAACGTGGTGACCATCGAAGCGACCGGCCGTTACAGGGCCCTCGTGTCCGACGACTCCCATGAGGCCGGCTGGCGCGCCTACATCCAGTGCAGGCGCCTCGCCGTGACCGACCGGCACGAGAACCGGTCCACGGAGCACTACAACGACAAGGAGTTCCAGTCCAACATCGTGTGGACCCGTACCCCGGACATGACCCCGAGCATCGACGTCGAGAAGTGGGACCGCAAGTCCGGCTGGCCGGCCGGCGACCGCGACAATTCGAAGGACGCGCTGACCGTCTCCGGCGACACGGAGATCGTGTTCACCATCACGAACACGAGCAAGACCGACCCGGACACGAAGCAGGGCGCGGTGTTCCGCACCAAGGACCTCAAGCTCGAGGACTCCACCATCGTCGGCGACGGCGAGGTCGTGGACCTGAAGTACCCGTCCGACTGGGACGCCAGGGTGCTCAAGCCGGGCGAGAGCATTGAGGTGACCGGCACGCTCAAGGGCGTCACCAAGACCCACACCGACCGAGCCAAGGTCACCGGCACCCCGTTGACCGAATGCCCGGTCGACACGTCGGCCCCGTTCGGCGACGGCACCTCGGACGACGCGTCCGGCTCCAAGCCCGAGGCCAAGACCGAAGGCAAGTCCGATGACGTCGTGACCATCGACGGCAAGGACTACTGCGCGGACACCAAGGTGGAGTCCGCCACCGACGACTGGAACGGCATGAGCGTCAACCTCGCCACCACCGGCTCCGCCGTCTACGGCATGGCCGCTGCGGTCGCCGCGCTTGCCGCAGCGGGCGTGGCCATCGCCGTGGCGCGCCGCCGCAGGAAGGCGGTGACGGCCGGAGCGGAACACGCATCCGACGATGCCCAGTGACGAATGACTGAACAACGGCGCGCCCGGTCCTCCGGGCGCGCCCCGGCCCGCGCACGGATAAGCCACGCCTCTCACAATTTCCCAGTGGCTCCGGGTTCGACTCCCGGCACGGGCGCTGGAAACGGGCGGCACCATTCCCCTTGTGGCGGATCGGTCCGTCTTTCTTTCGCATGATGCCGTCCCGTTTCCATGTTCCGCGGCCCGCGGAACGCCGGACGGGAACCATGGCACTCAAAGCCCGGCGCGCGGCGGCGGGACCCGGCCCCACCGGCGAACGGTCGGCGGGGCCTTTCCCTACCATCGTCCGAGCCTCTTCGGTTTCGGCGGGAACGTCCAAACCGGAGCCTTCTCGACGGCCATACCGTGGTCATGTCATCCAAAACAAGTCGAAAGGAAACCATCATGTACGGAATCACCATCGCGGCCGACGGCAGCAGCGTCGTCACCAGCGCGTTGCAGCTGTTCAGCCAGTTCGCCATCATCGGCGGCGGCCTGTGGGCCGTGTGGGGCGTCATCGTCCTTGCCGGCGGCCTGAAGGACCAGAACGGTCCGGCGACCCAGTCGGGTATCTGGCAGGTCGTCGGCGGCGGCATGGTCATCGCGGCCGCGGCCCTGTTCTCCAACATCGCCCTGTAGACGGGAGGCCGCGCATGGTCGATTTCATCGTCGGCATCCTCAACTCGATAGGGTCCGGCGTCGGCGACGACATCGTGGCCGACCTGCTGAAGACCCCCGCCGAATACAACGCGGGCATGTACCAGCTGAGTCTGACCATCGCCCGCTCGGCAGTCAAACCCATCGCCAGCACGATCCTGGCGATCATGTGCGTGCTGGAGCTCGCCAGGGTCAGCACCAGGGCCGACGGGGACCGGGAGCTGGGAGTCAAGCTCATCGCCATGGCGATGTTCAAACTCGTCCTCGTGTTCACCGCCGCCCAGCACTGCGAGCTCATGCTCAAGGCCATCGACGAGATCGGACAGTCCGTGATGAACGGCATCCACACCGCGGCCCCCACCACCGGGACGGCGGCCGGCGCGGGCCTGGGCGACAGCATGAGGAGCGCCATCGAATCGGCCGGACCGTTCGGACAGATCCCATGCCTGATCCTGCTGATCATCCCGTTCCTCGTCTCCAAGGGCGCGACCATCGTCGTGACCGTCGTGGTCCTCCTGCGTTTCGTGCAGATCTACATGCTCACCGCGTTCAACCCCCTGCCCATCGCTTTCATCGCGCAGGAGGAGACAAGGCAGTGGGGCATCAACTACTTCAAACAGTATGCAAGCGCGGTGTTCCAATGCGCGACCCTCTATCTGGCGATCCTCATGTACCGCACGCTCGTGGGCGGCACGCTCAACCCGAGCAAGTTCAAGGACGGCGACAGCCTCTCCGGCTGGGTGATGGACAACTTCATCGGCCTGCTCCTGGCGAGCGTCATGCTCATCGGCGTCGTCATGGCGGCCAACTCCGTCGCCAAGAAGCTCTTCGGCGGCGAATGAAACACAACGCAATCCACATCCACGAAAGGAAGCAATCATCATGGCGTTGCAGATGCCCGTCTACAGGGAACTGACCACCATCGAATCGAAGGTGTTCATGGGCATGAGCTGGCGGCAGTGCCTCGCCGCAGTCATCCTCGCCATCGTGTGCGGGGGCGGATACATCGGCCTGTGGTTCGGGCTGGGCATGGATCCGAACCTGTGCATGTATCTGATCTTTCCGCCCGGCCTGCCCATCGCCGCATGGGGGTGGGCCCGTCCCAAGGGTCTCATGCCCGAGAAATACCTGAAATACATCCTGCGCCACTACACGCAGCGCGAGGTCTACCTGCTCGACGGTCCGGGCAGACCGTACCGCACCGGCGCGAAACCGACGATCAAGGAAAGGTGAGGAATGTTCGGAAAGAAGAAACCCCCGGTGGTCGCGCTGGACGAAGGCGGTGCCGAAGCCGGGACGAAGGCGCGGAGCAAGCAGGCGACGCGTCTGCCGAAGGGCGTCAAGCAGCTCATCGGCTACGACGCGATGCTGCGCAACGGGACCGCACGCCTGGGCGACGGACGGTGGAGCGCCACCATCCTCTTCCAGGACATCAACTACCAGTTGAGCCCGGAATCCCATCAGATGGAGATCATCGACCGGTGGGCCAAGCTCATCAACAGCTTCGAGGCCGGACAAAGCGTGCAGATCGCCTCCTACACGCGTTCACGCGGCGTGCGTGAGATCCTCGCCGACGTGATGATGGACGAGACCGGCGACGGCCTCGACCACTACCGGCTCGACTACAACCGCCTCGCCCAAGGCAAACTCGAATCCGTCAGCCGCAACACCAGCACCGTGAAGACCCTGACCGTCACCGTCCGCGAAAGCGACGAGCAGGCCGCCGTCGCGAGCCTGAACGCCCTGTGCAACAACCTCGTGGCCCAGTTGCGCTCCATCGACGCATGCGAGGCCACCCGGCTCGACCGCGAGCACCGGCTGCGCCTGATGGCCGAGGTGCTCCGGCCCGGCGAGGAGTTCCGGTTCGACGAACGGCGCTTCGCCCATCAGCCCGGCAAACCCGACACCAAGGACCTCGTGTGCCCGTGGAGCATCGACGCGCGCAACCCGACCATGCTCGACATCGAATCCCTGGACTCGAAATACCTGCACCGCACCATGTGGGTGTCCAGCCTGCCGCCGGAACTGTCCGACCAGCTGATCAACGACCTGACCGGCCTGCGCGCCCGCGTCGACGTGAGCATCCACCTGGCGCCCATGGACCGCGGCGACAGCATGACGCTCGTGCGCCGCAAGAACGCCGAGGTCAAGATGCAGATCATGGACCAACGCCGCAAGAACCGCAAGCAGGGCCTCGACCCCGACGACCTTCCCGACGATCTGGCCGACCAGCAGGAACAGCTCGGCCAACTGCGCGACGAGCTGCGCTCCACCAACCAGAGGCTCGTGGACTCGATCATCGTGATCGGCGTGTCCGCGGCAAGCCAGGAGGAGCTGGAGGTCGCGTGCAGGAACGTGAAGGCCAAGGTCAACGCCCAGTCGTGCACGGCCGAGAGCCTGAAGTTCATGCAGATGGAGGGACTGACGGCCGAACTGCCCCTGGGCAACAACCCGCTGCCCATGAAGCGCACCCTGACCACGAACAGCGCGGCGATCCTGATCCCGTTCACCACGCAGGAGGTGTTCGAGCCGCACGGCCTGTTCTACGGCAGCAACGCGAGGAGCGGCAACCCGATCCTCGCGGACCGGCGCAGCCACATGAACTCCAACGGGTTCGTGCTCGGCACGTCCGGCGGCGGCAAATCCTTCACGGTCAAGCAGGAGATCGCCGGCATGTTCCTCAACCGTGACGACGAGGTGATCGTCATCGACCCGGAACGCGAATACCTCGCCCTCGCGGCCGCGTTCGGCGGACAGATCATCCGGATCAGCGCCGGCACCGGCACGCGCGTCAACCCGATGGACATCGTATTGGACGACGACTCGGCCTCCGATCCCGTCAAGGACAAGACCAACAACGTGGTCTCCATGATCGGCGCGCTCATCGGCGGCATCGACGGCCTCGACCCGCTGCAGAAGGGACTGGTCGACCAGTGCGTCAGCAACCTGTACACGCGCTACCGCAACCAGGGCGGGGGAGTGGTCCAGCCCACATTGCAGGACCTGCACGACGAATTGCAGGCGGGCGGCGACCAGGTGAGCCGGTACCTCGCCGACGCGCTCAACCCGTACATCACAGGCTCCATGAGCGGCTTCAACGGCCAGACCAACGTGGACCTGTCCAACCGGTTCACCGTGTTCGACGTGTCCGGCCTGTCCGGCGAGTTGCGGACGTTCGGCATGATGGTCGTCATCGACCAGGTGTGGAACCGCGTCATCCGCAACAAGGCCAACGGGCGGCGCACCTGGCTGTACGTCGACGAGTTCCACCGCTTCTTCTCCAACCAGTACGCCGCCGCGCAGTTCAAGGACATCTACAAGCGCGCCCGCAAATACGGCCTCGGCGTCACCGGCATCACCCAGAACGTCGAGGAGATCCTCGACCTGCAGGACGCGCGAGAGATGCTGTCCAACTCGGACTTCCTCATGCTCCTGAGCCAGAACAGCACCGACGCGGACGCGCTGTGCGAGCTGCTGACCCTGAGCGAGGAGCAGCGCCAGTACTTCACCGGCGTGCTGCCCGGCCAGGGACTCATGAAGATCGGCAGCGCCTACGTGCCGTTCGACGGGCGCATCCCCGCGGGCGGCGACCTCTACCGGCTGTACTCCACGACCTTCCAGGAAGGAAAGTAAACGCATGAGCGGAACCCAAGCCCACCACGCCGGAGGCACGCGCGCCCGCATCGGACATGCGGCCACCGGCGTGGTGTCCAGCGCCGCGCAGTTCGGCTCGGACCGGACCGACATCGCCGACTCCATGGGCCACAGCGCCGCCGAGATAACGGGACGCGCCGGCATGTACGGCATGTCCTCCGCCATGCACGGCGTGGGCTGGACGGCCGGCAAGGCGCGGCATATCATGAACCGCGGCAAACGCGCCCTGCGGTCGGGCAAGGGAATGCGCAAGACGGTCGGCAAACCCAAGGCGCTGTCCGAGGCGAAACCCAGCGAGAAGATCGGCAAGTTCGCCGCGAAAGGCAAGGCGAGCAAGCGGATCGGCAAGCATATAGGCGCGGGCATTGGGAAAGCCGGCCGGCACGTCAAACGGATGGGATCCACCGGCATGGGCTGGATGGACGAAGCCGGCGCGAGGCTCACCGCGGCCGACGACGACTTCGCATCGAAGCTGGGAAGCACCACACGCGACCTGTCCTTCAAAGCGGCACGCGCGGGCGTGAAGGGCGTCAACTCGTCGGCCAAATTCATCTGGCGGCACCGCCGCGCGCCCGTCAAGGCGGCACGCGGCGCGAAAGCCACCGGGCAGGCCGCCGTGCGTGCCGCCCGCGCCGCCGCGAACTTCGTGCGCATGGCCGCATCCCACGTCATCGCGGGAGCCGCCTCCATCAGCCTTCCCATCCTGCCCGTCATCGCGGCCATGCTCGCGGTGCTCGGCGTGCTCCTGGCCGTCATGGGCGCGTTCCTGGGATCCAGCGCCAGCGAATCCACGGTCGCGGGCGTGCCCGCGGAATACGAGGCCGACGTGATCCGCGCCGGATCCATCTGCCAGGTCGTCACGCCGAGCATCATCGCCGCCCAGATCGACCAGGAGTCCAATTGGAATCCGAAGGCCGGCAGCTCCGCCGGAGCGCAGGGCATCGCACAGTTCATGCCTTCCACATGGGCGTCCGCGGGCAAGGACGGCGACGGCAAGGCCGACGTCTGGAACCCGCACGACGCGATCCGGAGCCAGGGCAACTACATGTGCGGCCTCGCCTCGCAGGTCGAGACGGCCAAGAAGTCCGGGAAGCTGACCGGCGACACGCTCCAGCTGACCCTCGCCGCCTACAACGCCGGCCTCGGCAGCGTCCTGAAATACGGTGGCATACCGCCCTTCACGGAGACCACGAACTATGTGAAACGGATCGTCGACCTGGCCCGGACCAAGTACACCTCCTCGGGCGGTTCCGGCGATTCGGGCCCGACCGTCGGCGCGCTGCGCCCGAAGCTCGTCATGGGCGACGGCTGGCACGTGGACATCGAGAAGATGGGCCTGCACTACACGCGCTTCCCGGACTACGACACCTACCAGTGCACCTGGTGGGCCGCAATGAGACGCAACCAGATCGGCAAGCCCGTCGACGCGCACATGGGCAACGGCGCGCAATGGAACGACACCGCGGCCCGCCTCGGCTACCAGGTGGGACGGAAACCGAAGCCCGGCGACGTGATGTGCTTCGAGGCCGGCGTGCACGGCTCCAGCGGCTACTACGGCCATGTCGCGGTCGTCGAGCAGGTCAATTCCGACGGCTCGATCCTCATCAGCCAGTCCGGCACCGGCTGGATGGCCGTCGTCACCGAGACCATCAGCGCATCGGAACTCGCCGCCATGGGCAACGGCGTCAGCTTCATCCACTAGGAAGGAAAAGGAATGGACGAGCGCAAAAGGAACATCCTCATCGTCGCGGCCACGACCGCGGCCGTCGTTCTCATGGTCGTCGCGAACATCGCCTTCATCCTCATGCATCCGGCCGGAACGGAAAATCGGAGCAGGCTCGCGGCATCCGACGTCAAGGCGGAGACGTCAACGTCCACGCCGGCCGTGAGACATCAGAGACCGTTGGAGGTATGCGAGAAGCTCGCGCCGAGGGCGGCTGCGGCCTATACCGGCAAGGGCGGCGACCGCGACCGGCTCATCAAACGATACTTCGCATCCGACGCGCAGGGCCTGAACATCCCCGTCGACCGGATCGCCGACCAGCCCGATGTGCAGGCGTCCGGCGGCATGAACGCCGGCACTTCCACGACCGCGACGTGCAGCGTGTGGACGGGACTCGAATCGCCGTGGACCCTCACGTGGCGATGGACCGCCGACAAGGGCTGGAAATGCACCGGCATCAGCGGACCGCTCGAAGGCGCGTACACCGTCCTCGGCGACAAGGCGCCGGAGGAAGACAAGGACGACGGGAAATGATCAGGACCGACAGGAAGACGGGTGAGCCGATCCTCAGTCCCAAACTCACCGCCGACCAGCTGCACGCCATGGCCAACGACCCCGGCTGGCGCCCGTGGATGCGCCTCATAGCCGAACACCCGCACGCATGGCCGGCACTCGTCGACTGGTGGCGCACCGCGCAGAGGCAGGGCTTCGACGAGGCCGGGGCCGCGCCAAGGCCTCCCGAATCCATGCGACGTCGCCGCCGCGTCGCCATACCATCCGCGCCACTGCCGCCGGAAGACGAACCGGTACGGGAACCCGTGCCGGCGTCTATGGACGGGACCCGGACCGCCGGGCCGGAGCCATCCCGGTCGCAATCCTCCGTTTCCGGTTCTTCCCACGGACCGGAAACGGAACAGTCCCATCCCGACGATTCCACGGAGAAGGCCCTGAGGGACGCCGACGCTGATTTCGCGGCACTCGAACAGGTCGCCGACTTGGAGCCAACCACAATGAGCCTCCCGCCCATATCGGAACCGGAACCGACGGAAACCGGGAAAACCGGGAGACCGGGCGGGCTGTCGGCGGCCGTCACCTACTCGGCCGACCTCGACGATCTGAGGGTGCGACGCGTCTTCCCGGTCGGGAAAGCGATCGTCGCGCTCGTCATGGCCGCGAGCCTCATCGCCGTGTCCTGGATGGGACTGCAAATCAAAAACCGCCGCGCCGCCGCTATGCGGCAAGAGGCGCATGAGGCCGCAGTCAGCGCATGCGACTCGGCCGAAGCGACACGCAAGAGCGTCCAGTCCGACCTGGACAGGACCACGGCCGAAGCCTCCAAACTATTGAAGGACACCAGTCGAGGCCAGGTCGCGGATCCCAAGACGCTTGATGCGTTGGATCGGCTCCTGGACGCAAAGACGACCACCATCAAGGGTTCCTGCGCGCCCGACGCCGCCACATCCGACGTGGACAGGACCACGGCGGCGCTGCGCGGAACGACCAAAGAGCTCAGGAACCGTCTCGCCGATCTCAAGACCGCAACCAAGGCCGTCACCGACAGCAAACTCGACAGGACCGTGGACGACGCGGACGCGCTGTACAAGGAGACCGACGGCAAGGTGGCGGACGACAAGACCCGGGAGACCCTGCTGAAGGCGGTCAGGGCCCGTGACGCGGAAGCGATCGCGAAGGCCGTGCAAGAGGTCAACGAATCGAAGGCGGCGAAGGAGAAGGCCGACGCGGAGGCGAAGGCCAGGGCCGAACAGGAAGCCGCCGCGGCCGCCGCCGCGCAGCAGGCGCAGGCATCGCAATCCCAATCGGCTCCACAGCGGCAAACACCCTCATATTCGGGAGGAAGCCAATCCCAAGGAAGTTCCGGATCCGGTCCCGGAACCGGACGACGCCCGTCTTCGGAAGGCTCGTCGTCCTCCACCAATACGGGCGGAGCCTCGCCGGGATGGTCCGTGCCCGCGCCATCAGGCGAGGACACCGGCTTGCCCGGCAACGATCCGGGGCTCTGACCGGTAGAACGGTAGAACACCCGCCGCGCCTCAACCCCGTCAGCCGTTCGGCGGGACGACACGAGGAGGACGGTATTCGACCCCGGCAAGGCATGGAAAAGGGGCAATGAGACATGAGAATACGAACAAATGCGTTTTGGGAACCAGACAAAACCGACGCACGCACCGACAAACCAGCCGAAGGATCGCGAATGCTCTGCCGACTGGCCATAACAATCCCCACACAGTCCGACGACATGTCCATGACCATGGACGGCAATCAACTCGACATGACGCTGACGCTCACCCCGGACCAGATGAAAAGCGTAGGAGAATTCCTGATCGTCCAAGCCGAACACTCCAACGAACACCTGCAACACTGTCTGAACAACCCGGGCACCTATATCTTTGACCAGTTCACCCTGGAAGGAGCGAAACGATGACAAGGCGGAACGTCATGATGAGCGTCACCCCATGGCCGCCACACATCAATGCCAATGCCGACGATCCCGAACATTCCGGCATGAGCCGGGACGGGACACTCGTCTACATGCTCACCATCGAAGGCGACACCGCCGCCGGCGCGCAGGCCATATCCGTCAGGGAAGGCGTGACGACCACCACGATAGGGCCACTCGATGCCGGCCAACTCAGGAAACTGGGACGGACACTCATCCGCAAAGCCGACGAACATGACCGACTGCTGGCACGTTTCAAAGACTCCGACGACGTAATCGGCCTGCGCGCACGGACGATCAGCCTGTGCGAGATGGCCATCCGATCGTGACTTCATGCCGCTGCCTTCCATCCTTAATTGCGCGAGCTCGTCGGGAGTCCGTCCTCTGCGGCCGATAGCTGCTATCGGTATATACCGAAATGTTACATAAGGGTGTAAAATATTCCATTAGGAATTTATGGCGCGAAAAAAGGAGCGGTCGTGTATTATCCGCCGGAACAGTTCAAGATGCTGGACGAGGCCCATGCCCTTACCGACTCATTGCAGGGCCTCGCCCCAAAGCTGTACGAAACCCTGAACGCGGCAAGGGCCGATCTGCTGGATCGTTACCCGTCGGATCTGTTCTGGGACAATCAGAACAAAGGGGCTGGGGTCCTCAAAAGGCTTTCACAGGGCGATTTGTTCGCGCCCGATGGCAAGGTATCTCCGGATTTGAGCGACACCAAACTGATTCTGGCGTGGAGGGAAATGGATAAGGCCATTTCGGTCACGGCATACCGGCCGTTGGACGTCATGCCGTACGCGTACATGGGATCAGCCAAAAAATACGATTTCAGTCTGGATCTGCTTGACAGGCCGGTGGAGGTAAAGGACTTCACCCCTATAGAGGACAACGACGACAATCTGCTGCCCAACCTCGTCTTCGACGACACAAGCGAGAATGAGAACATTGAGATTCGGGCGGAACATTAGAATGGGTTTCCCTCATTGCTCCGCCACTGATGGGAGATGAAAGCCATGACGGAATACAACGCCGAAAGAATCGTTCAGGCGCGTCACCTGGAAAGCATGACCCAAAGGGAATTGTCCGAGCGTTCTCGCATCTCCCAATCGAAACTCAGCAAGCTGCAGAATGGCTTTATCGTCTTCAAGGAAAACGAGGCCAGAGCGATTGCCGCAGCGCTGGGTTTCCCGATAGCGTATTTCACGCGTGAGGATCCCATATTGCCCATGACGGCGGTCACGTACCGCAAGACCAGCAAATCCAGCATGGGAGAGCTGGCTGCCGTCTCGATCGAGTACTCCGAGCTATGTGCCACGGTGTCGCGACTGGCGAAACTCCTGGGCATATCAGCCGGGGAAACCGCTTGGATCCGGAAGATGGCTCCACGCAAACCGGAGCTTTCCGTCTCCGAAATCGACAGTATCGCCAATCAGGCGAGAACATGCATGGGGTTGGAGCCCATTGGCCCGATTGGAAACCTGACCCGTAGTCTGGAAAGGCAAGGCATTGTGGTTGCTCCGATGAAATCCACCGGTGGCAGCGATGACGAGAGGGCAAGGTTGACGAGTGAAGGCATCACATATCCGCAATGTGAGGGAATGCCATGCATCGGATACTCCGCCGGCAAGCGCATTGGCGGTGACCGTCAGCGTTTCACCAAAGCGCATGAGCTGGGGCATCTTATACTGCATCGGTTCCGCAGGCCCGATACATCGCAGCAGATGGAGCGCGAGGCCCATTTGTTCGCGGGGGCGTTGCTGCTGCCCGCCGAAGATATGTTGCGCTCCATTCAGAGGAATGCCACGTTAAGCGACTTCCTCAAAATCAAATCAGGCTGGGGCGCATCCGTTGCCGCGTCAATCAGTCGAGCGCGTACGTTGGATATCATCAGTGTCGAACGTTATCGTTCCTTGCGGATCCAATTGTCCAGTCGGGGATGGCGCAAACAGGAACCCGTCAATGTGGGGGAGGAGCATCCGCTGCTGCTCAAGCAGATGATCCAGGCCGTGTTTGGAGTCGGTTCGAGCATCGGTGGCGAGCAGGCGATCAAGTCCTTTGATGCCGCTAGCAAACTCGCCATCCCGTTCCGCTATCTTGACTGCTGGTCCGACGGTCTCGTCGAAGAAGGAGTGGAATTCGGTTTTGTCGAGGATCGAATCGATTCGGTCGCCAGCGACCGTGTCCGTCATGGCGCGGAACGGGAGCGCATTCCCGTCGGCTGAGTGCGACAGACCCGCATCGCCATGAGATGCATAGCATGGTCGGGACTCGCCGCGGACTTTTCAAAATATGAGGACATGCATAGCATGTGGATAACAGCAGCCTCCTAAGCCTACTTACAGTGCTCAAACCAGGGGGCTCTTCCCATATCGGGACGGATCCAGGCTGGCCGCGAAGGCGGGACTTGCCCCGCGTTCAAGGTTCGCGTGCCCGCATGTCGATGGGAGGAAACCATGAGCGATTTCAGCGAACGTGACAGGCAGTTGCTGGCGATGTTCGGCATGACCGAGGAGCAGGTGCGCGAGGCCGAGATGATCGCCGAATCCGAGACCATCCCGGATGGTCTCGTGGGGCCGGTCTACTACGGGCGTCACCATGATGCTGCTTCTCAGCTTGGTTTATGACAGGATTTTTCTCTGAATTCAGTGTTTTTCTCTGAATTCAGAGAATGAATGTATGATTCAGAGAAAAAATTCAGAGATTCAGGGGCCCGTCGGACGGGACCGGGGCGTCCGACGGTGGTTCTTTCCTTCCGAAGGCTATCTAATCGGCGCCGTTCATGCCGCGGTCTTCCATCCTTTGGAGTGCTTGAGCGTGGATTTCGGTCTGGCGATGGTCGTTCCTGGCCATGCCTTGCGGCTGAGGAACGGGTGGAGTCCTCGCAAATTGTAGACGCATTTGTCGTTGTCCAATTGCGCGAGCTCGTCGGGCGTGAGCAGCTCGCGGCCGGTGCGCTGGTAGTTGATGGTGTGGCTGCCGGAAACGCCCTTCGAATCGCTGGTGGTGCGCAGGTCGATGGTCTCCTTGCCGAGCAGCTTGCTGAGCCATTCGGTGGTGGACTGTTCGTTGCCGCCGAGGAAGAGCACCGAATCGCAGTTGCCGACGATGGTCTCCCAGGAGTCCCGGTACATGGTCTTGAGCTGGGCGATGGTCTGGAGGATGACGCTGACGCTGACCCGGCGGGAGCGGATCGTGGCGATGAGCTTGTCGAAGTTCGGGATCCGGCCGACGTTGGCGAACTCGTCGAGGAAGCAGTGCAGCGGGGTGGCGAGGCATTCGCCGGGGTAGGTGCGGCAGCGGCGGATAATGCTGTCGAACAGGCACTGGTAGAAGATCGCGGCCAAAAAGTTGAAGGTCGGGTCCTCGTCGGGCAGGGCGAGGAATATGGCCGTCCTCCCGTTGGGATGCTTGTATCCGCCCTTGTGCTCGTCCCGGTATCCTCCGATCGTGTCGATGCCGAGGGTGTCGTCGGAGAGGATCTCCCGGACCGGGCCGACGGTCAATGGGGCGAGACGCACGCCCAGGCTGATGATGATGCCCTTCTTGGTCTCTCCCGCGCCCTGGGTGAAGGGCCTGTACTGGCGGGCCGCAAACTTCAGTCCTTGGGCGAGCCTCCATGCCTCGCGTAGGTCCGGGTCGTCGTGGTCCGCGCCCTCGTGTTCCCATTCGGTGCGGGTCTCCTCGTAGATCTCCGTGGCGGTCCGGGCTACCGCGTCGACCTGGCTCGCCTTGGTCTCGTCCTGTTCGCTGGCCTCGAGCAGATCGCGCATGTCGGCCACGGCGTTGAGGGTCTGGCCGGCGTCGATGTGCAGGCAGTCCCTGAGGATGTCGTCGGGCAGATAGTAGACGAACGCGGTGAGCGCGGTCAGCAGGCTTCGCTCGCTTTTGGTCCAGAAGTCGTCGGTCTGGTGCTCCTTGGGTGTGGAACCGTTGGTGTTGTCCATGATGTTGGTGACCAGGCGCATGATCGCCACGTCGGGCTTGTCGGGGTCGATGTAGCGCATGGGGTTGAATTTCGTCTCGCTGGTCAGGTCCACCAGGTCGAGCTGTTTGACCGTGTAGCCCATCTTCTCCAGTTTCCCGCCGGTCTTCGCGTAGAGCTCGCCCTTCGGGTCGGTGCACGCGTAGTCCATGCTGCCCTTGAGGATGTTGGGGATGACGTGCGTGGCGGTCTTGCCGGAACCGGAGCCGCCGATCACGGCGGTGTTGAGGTTGCGTCGCGTGGCCTGCGCGTCGAGGCTCAGGCCCTCGGTGGCCGTCATCTGGAGGTTCTGCCTGGTATCGCAGTCGGTGTATGGCGCCATCTCCCGGCTGGTCGACCAGCGTGCTGATCCGTACTCCTCGCCATCGCGCCAGTTGCGTTGGCTCATGCTCCACCGGTAGAGGTGAAACAGGCCGACCGCACACGCGCCGACAAGACCGCACAGGAGGCTGGTCCGGTCGAATCCCAGGGCGTTCGGATGCTGGAGCATGGTCGTCATGCCGTCCATGATCCGTTCCATGCTTTCACCGGCGGCGATGCCGGCCTGGACGCGGGCGGCCGCGAGATCGGCGAGCCAGAATCCCGCGATGATGGTCAGCATCCTGAAGATGATTCCTCTTATTCGTTCCATGATCGTTCCTTTCTATTGTTTTCTTTCGTCGAGGTTCGCTTTGAGTCTGGTACGGAACCGGTCGTACAGCGTCTTCCTGCTGGTGATCCTCCCGCCGGCCGGGCTGGTCTTGGCCTTGTCGTCGTCGGCTGCCTCCACGTCCTGCGGGGACGCGAACGGAGCGACGGTCGTCATGCCGTCCGGTTCGACGTCGATGCTGAATGGCCGGCCGTCTGCCATGAGCGTGGACATGAGTCGGCCGGTGCGGCCGTGGATGTCGATCCATTCGCCGGTGCCGGCTTCATCCGGTCTGATGCCGCTGACGGTGGTCCGTGTCATCGATTCCCGTCCGGTTCGTCATGGCTGGGATCGAACGCGAGGCTTATGGCCTCGATGTCGATGCCTGATCCTTCGTCTCCGGCGGCGCCTTTGACCATGAGACGGGATCCCTTGCGCGCGTGGTCGCGGATGTTCGCCGAATGCTCCCTGCCGCTGGCGTGGAGGATGATTTTCCTCGTGGCGGTTCCCACGGCCATGGTCTCGAGCAGCCAGTCTTCCGCGCCTCCGCTTTGTCGTGGGCTGCTGATGAGTGTGCCCTCGAACCAGATGACGGGTTCCGGCTGGTCGTTTGTTTCTGTTGTCATGTGTGTCTTCTGCTCCTTCGTGTGGAATGAATGCGGGGCGGCGCGGAAGCGCGCAGCCCCGTGGCTGGAGAGGACTACAGTCTTGGCCCGTGACGCTTCGTTGTGGATTCTGTCTGTGTGGGCGCCTTGTGATCCGGTTCCGGCCGGTCACGGTCCAGGCTTTGGGCCGGCTGGGGCTCCTTCAGCTGGTCGAGCTGGTGGAGCGTCCACGTGGACAGTCCGCCGTCGTATGAGGCGCGGGCGAGGATCTCGTCGCGGTTGTCCCAGACGATCTGGTCGGCCTGCTGTTGGGTGACGCCCGTCCAGTCGCCCTGCGCGTTGATGCGCATGAGCGGATCCTTCCGCGGGTCCCATCCGCCCATCTCGCGTTTCTCCGCGATGTTCGCGGCGGTGAGGCCGTCGCCGGTGATCTGGACCGCCTTGTCGGACGGGTAGGTGAGGTAGGCGGCGATGTCGTTCTCGGGGTCGTGCGCGTTGACCTCGCCCACGATGCTGTGGAGGATTCTGACCGCGTCCTGGTCGGGGGAGTCGTACCGTTCCAGGATGTGGCTCGCATGCAGGCAGGACGCCTTGCGGTGCCGCTCGTAGAGTATGGCCGGATCCTCGTCGACCTTCGTCACGAGGTATCCGGCGTCCTCCCTCGCCTTCATCGCCTGGTCGCGGTCGAAGGCGGTGCTCAGGTATGCGATGTGCCGGCCGGGGTCTCCGGGCTTCCGCCACCGGTAGGCGTATTCCTCCGGCGGCCGCGTGGCGGCCTGGCGGCTCGTCTCGGATGCGCGGGCCGTGCGGAGGCCGCCCGCGCGTTCCCAGCCTTCCACCGCCTTGCCGAGCTCCTGCAACGCGTCGGGGGCGTCGGGGTCGATGACGGTGTGTTCGCGGTCGGCCATGTCGTTGTCGTCGTATCGCCATTCCGCCTGTGGGCGGTTGGCGTAGGACACCTCGATCCGGCCGGCCAGACGGTCCGTGTCCTTCCATGCGGGGTTGTCGTGGAAGTCGACCTGCACGGCGCGTCCGTCCGTGAGTCTCGCCTCGAGGTAGCCGCCCATGGCGTTGCCGCCCTGGGTGACTTCGGTGACGTCGGGATCCCGTTCGAGCAGTCGTCTGGCGTTTTCCATTGTCAATGGCATTCCTGCGCTCCTTTCCATAGTGCTTTCCGCTGTCCGCGGTTCCGGTCGATGCCGGGTGCGGGCGTGGCTGTGTTGGGTCCGTCGAGGTTCTCCCTGAGCCGGGTCTTGAACCGGTCGAGCGTTGACTTCAGGTCCGTGTGCCGTCGTTCCGGGTCGTCGCGCCGCGTCGTCTCCGGTGACTCGGCTTTCGTCTCCGTGCCGGCGGCCGGGGCCGGCGAGCCGGCTTCGTTGTGGTTCCGTCCCTGTTCCGTCGCCTTGGTCGGTTCCGTTTTCCGTGGCGTGCCCGTCGCATCCGCGCCCTGTTCGACGGTTGGCGGGTCCGTCGTTTTGTCTCTGTCCTGCGTCGGTTCCTGTGTGCCGGCGAGTTCCTGGATGAGGAGTCCGGCGGCCTGACGGCGTTGGCGGTTGGTCCACCGTCCCTCGTCCTCTCCGGCGGTCCAGTCGACGATTCGGCGTGCCCATTTCATTGCGACGGCCGGCTTGTACGTGCCGTCGCGCTGGTATTCGGCGAACCGGCCCTGCATGCGGTTGATTTGCGGCCATGATTCCTCCACGGTCCTCAAGGTGAGTTCCACCGATGCCGTGTCGAGCGTCTCCTCGGCGTCGCGGTTGCGTTTCTGCGCGTCGTTGATCGCCCGGACGAGCGTCTGCGGGTCGACCTGCATGGTGCGACGTTCCGCTCCGCGGCCGGTGAACAATTCGACCGGAGTGCCGGGTTTGAATCTGAGGTTGACGGCCCGGCCCTCGTTCTTCTGCCTCTGGTTCTTCCTGCCCATGAACATGTCGGTGGCCCAGCCGGTCAGGTCCTGTCCGCCGATGGCGGTGCCGCGGGGGAGGCCGACGATCATCTTCGGCCAGTCGTGTCCGTCCTTCGCATGCAACATATAGGTATGCACGAGCCTGTTCGCCACCCACGCGTTCGGCCAGACCTGTTTCGTCGTCACGGCAGTCCGCGACGGTGTCCGCGGCGTGGCTGTGGGGTCGGCGTCCTGCTCGGGCTGCTCCTGCTGGGGGAGCGCGGGCGTCGGCGAGATGGGTCGGCCTTGGAGGATTGAGATGGCGGCCTGGTCGGTGAACTCGTCCCAGTCCGGGGCGCGCCGTCCGTCGTTCAGGGTCAGCAGCGGCTTCTGTTCCAGTCCCGGTTTGAGCAGTCCGCTGCGCATGACGCGGCCGGTCATGCCCTGGGCGACTGGTCCGCCGTCCTGTTCGCGCCAGTGCTGGTATTCGTCCCGGTAGATGCGGCTTTGGGTGAGCAGTTCGCCGTCGCTCATGGTTTTGGCGGGGAAGGACTCGCTCGTGTCCTCGCTGTGGCTGATGGTCGTGACCTGCATGCTCAGGTCGTCGTATTGCAGGTGCTTGAAACTCATCGCGTCGAACAGTCCCTGCTGGTTCCGATGCCAGGAGAAGACCATGAGGTCGTACCCGTTGTCCTCCAGGAAGAACACGCAGGGGCGCGGCTCGCGCTCGACCGCGTTCTGCATGAGGCTGGCCTGGAGCAGGTCGGGGTCGAGCCGGCCCGCCGCGGACGCGGCTACGGCGAGGCTGGCGCTCCATCCCATCGGGAGAGGCCTTCCCGTCGTCGGATCCGTCATACGGTACTGGCCCGGCGTGGTCACGGTGTCCCGCCGGTCGGGATGACGGTGGTTCCATTGTTCGATGCCCGCGAGCATCGCGTCCATCGGGCTCTGCCCGTCCGCCGGTCTGATGGCGAAGGATTCGGTGGCGCGGGTGGTGTCGCCGGCGATTGTGTTCCGGTGCACGATGGTGTCGCCGGGATCGTAGATCATGCCCACCGAGTCCTCGCCGGCCGTCCTCGCCGTGCCGGCCGTCCAGATCGTGTCGCCGGACGAGGCCCACATGGTCACCGGCCATGGGGTCGGGTCGTTGGTCCCGTTGATGGTGTCCTGGAAGATCGCGGCGCGTTTCGTCGCTTGTTCCTGCTGGTTCATTGTGGTTTCCTTTCAGCGGCCCTTGCGGGGCGTGCGGTCCCTGTTCTGGGTGGGTGGCATGTGGTTCTTCCGTTCGGCGAGGTTCTCGTTAAGCCGGGTCTTGAACCGTTCGAGCAGTGCCTTCTTCGACCGGATCGGCTTCGGCTTCCGCTCTTTGCCGGCCGGCTTGGGGACGTTGGTTCTGGCCTGCGTCTGCTGTCGCGCGACGGGTGTCCGGGCTTCGTCCGGCGTGGGTTCCGGTTCGCCTTCCGGCTCCGATGCCGGCGTCTCCCGGCTTGGCTCGGTCGTCCGCTTGCGTGTCTGCTCCTGGGTTTGCGCGCCCTGCCCGTAGTCGTCGCGCAGGATGGTGTCGAGCTCGTCGCGCAGTTTCGGGTCGGCCGCGGCCTTGCCGATGATCCGGTCCGCGAAGTCGCGGCCGGCCTGCTCGTCGCATGCCGTGTCGCCCATGAGCTTGTCCCATGAGAGTTCGGGATGTCGGGCGGCGAGGCTGTTCGCGGCCATCTCCATGACCTCCGGGTCGACGAAGTCCCAGGCGATGCGCTGCGTCGGCATGGGCTTCGCCGCCGGTTCGGCTGGCGTCTCCCGTGCCGGGGGTTCCGGTTCGCTGCGCGTCTGTTCCGTCGTCCGTTCCTGTTGTTCCGTCTGCTCGATGGTGAAGTCGTCGTCGGCGACGTCCAGGCCCATGTTCTTGAACGCGCGTTGCACGGCGTGGCGGACATGGTCCTCGTCCTTGCCGGCGAAGTGCAGGATGAACTGGCCTTGGTCGGTGCGTTCGAGGTGGTAGTCGATGCCGGCGATCCTGAGGCTGTGCTGTACCTCGCGCATGGTCGAGTCGTCGAGTTGCAGCTCGTGCAGGTCGCCGTCCTTCTTTCTTTGCAATCGTTTTTCGGACATCTCGCCGCTGTCGATTCTGTCCTTCACGGCCTTGCCGGCGGCGTGCACGCCGGTCTTGGTGAGCTTCATGCCGGAGCGGAGCAGCGCCATGGCCACGCCTTTGGGGATTCTGAGCATGAGCTTCGCGCCTCCGGTGATGATGGTCTGGACGGCGTTCTGGATCTTCTCCTCCGCCTGTTCCTCGATTGGCATTGTGGTTTCCTTTCCGTTGTCGGTTGGTGGTTTTTCTCGGGCGGTTCAGATGGACCGTCCACGCTTGTGCCGTTGCTGTTCGTGCCGCTCGGTCTCGGTCTGTTCGCGGTCGCGGGTCGTGTGGATCTCCCGTTCGATGGCGGACAGTTCGCCCTCATACCGGTCGCACAGGGCCTCGCGGCGTTCCATCTCGCCGCGCGTCTCGGCCACGAGGTCGGGGTCTCCCTGTTGGATCGCGTCGTGCAAGGCGATGACGGCGGCCTGGAGTCCGTCGTGCGATTCGCGGACCTTCGCCCGCAGCAGCTTGAGTCCCTTGGCGCTGTCGCCGCCCGCGAGCTTGGTCCATCGGATCGCCGCGTTCAGCGCCTGCGCCTCGCCGGCCAGTTGGTCGAGGCGGCGCGCCTGCGCCTGGTAGTAGCGTTGCTGGGCGGGGCTGACCCCGTAGCGCAGGGGCAGCCGTTCGGGCGTGGCCAGTGGTTCGAGCCGGCTCGCGGGCTCGCCGAACCACTGGTAGAGGCCGTGGGTGGTGGTCCTGCCGGCGTACCGGTTGGACGGGTCGAGGATGATCTGGTCGCGGTGGAGGGGCAGGAACGCGCGCAGCGTGGAGCCGCCGTCGTCCACGAGGCGCTTCGCGTCGAACGTGATCTTCTTCTTCCGGTGGGTGCCGGGCAGCCACACGGTGATCGTCTTCCTGGTCTGTTTGGCGACGAGCCGGCGGTTGAACGTGACGGGGATGACGGGCGTGCTTTGCAGTCCGGCCATGATGTTCGTCATGTCGTACGCCGAGCCGAGTTTCGTGTCGCGGACCTTGAAGCCGGTGTCCTTGAGCGTGTACGTGAAGTGTTGGCCACGGACCGCCACGGCCACGCCCTGCACGTCGAGCATGTCCTTCCAGTCCTCGAAGTTCTCCGCGCCGGCCAGGGTCAGATCGATCAGCATACGGAGCCGGTCCTTGACGCCCAGGCCCTTCGCCGAGGCGTAGATCTCCTCCATCGACATGCCGTACCGACGCTCCAACGGCTCCCGGCCCGCGGCTTTCCGCGCCGTCGTCTCCGGTTCGTTCGCGTTCCGCGCGGGTGCTTCATCGCCGCGTTCGGGGTCGCGTTCCCGTGCCGCCGGCGTGCCGTCCGGCGTGGTCTCGTCGCCTCGCATCTTGCGGGCGACCCGCTCGGTGACGGGGTTGAAGATGACGCTCAGCCCCTCCCTCTCGCTGATCTCATTGGCGATGACGCGCCACTGCTCGATGATGTCCTTGGGCAGCTCCGCCTTCAGATGCTTCCCGTACCGGGAGGCGGCGCACACCATGATGTGGTCGTGCAGATGATGCCGGTCGGTGTGCGTGGCGACCACGAACCTGTATTCGCCGCCGGTGATCCGGCGTGCGAACTCCACGCCGAGCTCGTGCACCCGCTCGGGCGTCACTGGGTCGTCGGGACTGAAGCTCAGCTTGATGTGGTAGGCCAGACGGCTGTCCTTCCGGATGCCTTGCGGCGACCTGCGGTTGTCCTCGAGCATGGGCTCGGCCAGCGCGTCGTAGTCCGTCCTGGTCCGCTCGTAGTTCGAGCTGACCAGTCTTCCGCCGTCGGTCTTGGCGGGCTTGATGATGTACGCCATCGCCCCGTAGGGGCCGTCGAGATTCGATTTCACGGGCAGGCCGAGCTTGACCACCGCCATGCTCACGCGTCCTTCCTGGCGTTGCGCTGCTCGGCGAACAGGTCGCCGAGCAGCCGCTCGATGCGGTCGAACGACGCGCGGATCTCGGCCACCTGAGCGGGTGTTATGTGCTCGTTGGCGTTGGCCCAGTGGGCGATCTGGTTGACGTTCACGCCGATCCGGTCGATCTCGCGGGCGATCGGTTCGGGGTCGGTCAGTGGTCTGGTCTCGGTGACGTGGATGCGCCGTTCGGACAGCATTTTGCGCGCGTAGGAGCTGAACGAACGGTGCTCCGGCGCGTACCTGGTCAGCTCCTCATACAGCCTGCGCACCCGCTCCCACTCGTCCTCGCTGAACGTGATTCGCTTGCAGATGTTCCGATCTCTGCCTTTTGCCCAGCTCATTCCACGCCTCCAAGAGAGGTGTGGAAACTGGCTGTCTGTGATGCCGCGAAGCGGTCTGGAGAGCTTGCTCGACCATGGGGTCTGGGTCTCCCGAGCAAGTCGGTCCGCACCGCGGGCCGAGTGATTGTAGCTACAATCACGTCACTTGCTGCTCCCATATCCATTTCATGGATCGGGAGCGATTTCGCACGGCATGGTCGTGGAATGCCGTGGAGGATGATCGCGTTCACTCCTCGCTCCTTTCGTCCGTGGCCTTGAGGGAATGGCCGGTGTCTCATGCCAATCGTCCGTCGTGGAAACGCCGGCGGGTTTGGACATTCGGAACGAGGAAATGAAAAAGGCCCCGCGGAAAATCGCGGGGCCGGTGTCATGTCGCGTCCGTCGTGCGCGTGCGCATGAAAAAGCCCCGGCCGTCTTGACGGCGGCCGGGGCGGATGCGTGCGGGCTTCTAGATGATTTGCATGTCGGAGCGGACGCGTTCCGCGGCGATGTCGATGTCGCCGGGCCATGAGGGCACGCCGAACGAGAGTCGCACGCGGTCGAACGTCTGCGGGTCCTTGAGCGGTTTGAACATGCCGCGGCCGATGTATCGGGACATGTCGAAGATTCCGGTCGCGCCGTCGGAACAGGTGACCTTGAGCTTGTAGCCGGGCATGGGTTCGCATTGGGTCACTTTGATTGAATGGTCGATGGTCATGTCCGTTGCCTCCTTGTCAGCGTAGCGGGTCGATTCTGAATGGGTGCTCGAGGTTGAAGGCCAGCTCCCAGTCGGCTTCCAGCTCTTCGGCATGCAGCAGCACCCACGCTTCGACCAGTTTGCGCTGCTTGCGCGGTAGGTCTCCCTTGAGCAGATTGCCATCGAAGGTGAAGGACGCTTCGTGGCCTTGGTATCTGGCGTGGATGTGCGGCGGAACATGGTCGTCCGCGTTCATGGTGATGATGATTCCGAAGAACATGCTGATGACCGGCATGTCCGCCTCCTTGCTTTCGTTGTCTTCCATTCTAGGATATTCGTGTTCGGCTTTGGCGTGCGTGGCGGGCGACGGGAACCATATGGATTGGTTCCGCGTCGTCCTGCCTCTTCGGCTATCGCCAGTTGACGCCTGCTTTGTGTTTCGCCGCTCGTTGCCTGCGTGCGAGGCTGTCGTGGCTGGCTGGATGGTGGTTGATGATTTCATGTGCGCGGCGAATGATGATGGGCGTGTATTCGCGGATGGCGCATGTCGTGGCGAAGCCGGCGACGAACATGATGTTGCCGAGTGCTTCGCTGATGGCTTCCGGTTCCATGGTGTGCTCCTGTCTGATTCGTCCCTGATTTTTTCTTTTGACCGGTTGGTCAAGCGAAAGCGTTAGCGGTGGTAGCGGGTTCCGTCATGAGAACGCGCCGAGACCTTGGTCTCGCTGCGCGGGCGTTGACGGGTTCCGCGTGCCGCTATGATCAAGGCGTCAGCCGGCCGGCCAAAAGAAAATCCCGGGATGCGCGCGGCATCGGTGCCGCGCTCCGTTTCCCGTCGGCGAGCCGCGGCCTCCGTGCCATGGCGACGCCCCTTCGGGTCCGGGAGGGTTCCTGGCGCGGGGAGTCCAGAGGACGGTAGTCGTCCTCTGGCCGCCGGAGGCGCCGCCCTCGGGATTATGGGCGGCGTTGGATGTGGACTGCCTATAGTCCGATGCTTTGGCGGAGCTCGGAAATCTCGTCGGAAAGTATGGCGAGGAATTCCCGATAGACGTCGAGCTCGGCCGCCATGACAATGGCTTCCGCGTGCAGCTCGAATCGGCAGTCGCCGTCGTCGGTGAATGTGATGTCGGGGAAATCAAACCATTGCCAGCTGCTGTCGTCGGGGTTTCCGCGCCAGCCGTCGTCTGTTCTGACGAGCCGGTAGTGGTCGGTCGTGTTTTTCTTCTTCATGGTCAGGTCTCCTTTCATTCCGCGCGCTCGAACGGTTCGTCGGTGAACCACCAGTCCTTGATGATGAGCATCCACCCGTTCCTTTCGAGCAGTGGGTCGAGGTCGTCGGGCGTGATGATGTCGCCCGCGTGGTTGACCCATACGCTCCTTTCGATGCTGCATGGCGGCCATCCGCCGTCGCCGCCCCTGACGGTGTAGCAGTGCCATCCGTCGGGGATGTCGCCCGCGTGGAGGCGCACGTCGCTCCACATCGCGTCGACGCGTCCCTCCTCTTCGGTCTCGAAGACGACGTGCTGCAATTCCATCGATTCCATCTGCATGGTTTCGCTCCTTGATATCCTGCCGGCCTTCCTGTTTTCCTTTCGCCGGACATGGGGCAGCCTCGCAGTCCCGCCGCGCGGTGGAGGACGCGTGGGCCGTGCCCGCTTCGGGATAATCGGGCGAAGCCCTCCCGGAGCGCGGCATGGAACACGCAGGTCCGAAGACGCGGGCGCGGGGCTGCGATGATGAACCATGGCCGGCCGACCGTTCCCTTCCAGGCGTCGACGCCTGGAAACCCTGGAAGGGTCGGCGATGATTGCGCGCGGCCTAGTGCCGCGCTCCGTTTCCGGCGAAGCCAGGATCACGCGCGCGTGATCCTGGCGGAGCCCGACTGTCCAAACCTGTGCGTTCCCGATCGCGTGAACATGGTTCCAGCCGGCTGAAGCCGGGAACCGATGAAAACAAGACTGGAAAGGAACACGACCATGGCATCCGATTACGTGGACGACTTCCTGCGCGTCGAACGCGAGTCGTTCAAACGCAAGGAGACGGCGGCGAAGAAGTTCGACAACCGCCTCGACAATTTCCGCAAGGGCGCGCAGGCGCTGCGCGACGCGGCGAGACAATTCGAGGAGGCGTTCCCCGGCATGAGCCGGACGACGATCGCGGACAAGCTGGCGATGACCGGAACGGAGAAGAACGTCGCGTTCGACGCGAAGGGCGAGCTCGTCGCCGCGCCGGCCGGAAGGAAAACCACGCCCGCCGAACCCGAACCGAAAAACGCGGCCGAACCGTCGTCCGACGCCGCGTCGGATCCGGAGCCGACCGGATCCGACATGCAGGCGGACGACGGACGGCCCGCGTGGGCGTCCGGCAACTACTGATGATCAGACGTGATGCGAGATGCGACTGATCATCGCCGAGAAGCATTCGGTCGGCCAGGCGATCGCCCAGGCGATCGGCGGGCACGTGGAAAAGCATGACGGCTACGTGCAGGTCGGCGACGACCTGGTCACCTGGGCGCAGGGCCACCTCGTCGATCTGGCCGCGCCCGACGAATACAAGACCCACGACTGGGGCAGGTGGAGCCTGGACACGCTGCCCATCGACCCGACGCCCGACTGGCAATGGAAGGTCGGCCGGGAGAAGGGCGCGGACCGGCAATACAAGATCGTCGCGGGACTGATACGCCGCGACGACACCGACTCATTGGTCAACGCGTGCGACCCCGACCGTGAGGGCGAGGCCATCTTCCGCAGGATCGTTGCGCATGCCGGGATCTCCAAGCCGATGCGACGCCTGTGGGTCGCGAGCCTGGAGGAGGACGCGATCCGAGCCGCCCTCGAATCCATGAGGGACGAGACGGACTACCAGGGACTCGCCGACGCGGCGATGATCCGTGCGAAGGCCGACTGGCTCATCGGGATGAACGCGTCGCGCGCCTACAGTCTCGTCTATAACGCGCGGTTCACCGTCGGCCGCGTGCAGACGCCCACGCTCGCCATGATCGTTGACCGCGACCGGGACATCGCCGGCCACGTGGCCCGACCATACTGGAAGGTCGTTGCCCCGATGGGTGGATGGAGACTGACCGGCGAACGCCTGGACAAGCGCGAGGACGCCGAAGCATTGCTACGATTTGTCAACGCTCCGGATTTCACGTTCAGTATCTTTGTGGTGCAACGTAAGACCGTGTGCGACCGTCCGCCGCACCTGTACGACCTGACCGGATTGCAGAAGGACATGAGTCGACTTCACGGCCTGACCGCAGCTCGCACCCTCGTCGCGCTCCAATCGCTCTATGAGAAGCGTCTGGCCACGTATCCGCGCACTGACTCGCAGTACATCACCCACGATGATCTGGACACGCTGCGCAACCTTACCGAAGGCGAGCGGCTTGTGACAGGTTTTATTGATTCGAGCGCATTGCCGAGCCAGCCTCGCCTGGAGTTGACGGTGAACGATGCGAAGGTTGCGGGCCATACCGCCATCCTTCCCACCATGCAGGCTGGCGTGTCCGTGCTTGACGAACTCAGCGAGGACGAACGCCTCGTGTTGATCCGTGTGGTGCGCCGCATGTGGGAGGCTGTGGGCGACGACTACGTGCACGACACCACGCTGGCCATCGCGAACATCAATCCGCATTGGTGTGAAAAACATCCGGACGAAGGACGCCGCCTGAGCGAAGGCGAATGCCGGTTCACCAGCCGCTCCGACCAGCCCGTATCCCTCGGTTGGCGCGCCATCGAGCATACTGCATCGCAGGAAGACCAGGATGACGATGATGAGACCGCGGGCAACATCATCCCCGCGAACCTCGCCGCCGGAGTCTCCATCGCGCCCGTCCCGCAAGGCAGGGCGACGTTGTCCGAGGGGAAGACGAAGCCGCCGAAGCCGTTCACCGAGGCGACGTTGCTCGCCGCGATGGAACACGCGAGCCGCTGGGTGGAGGACAAGGAACTCAAGGCCGCGTTGGACGACGACGAATCCCATTCCGGCGGCATCGGCACCCCGGCCACCAGGGCCGACGTGATCGAGAAGCTGATCCGCACCGGATACGTGGAACGCAAGGGCAAGCAGCTGCGCTCCACCGAACAGGGCCGATCCCTGATCGACGTGGTCGCCCCACGATTGAAGGACGTCGCTTTGACGGCGGATATGGAACGGCAGCTCTCGGAGGTCGAACACGACCATGCCGATCCCGCGCAGGTCGAATCGAAGTTCCGCGACCTCGCCGCGCGCATCCCGGCCGACGCCCAGACCGCCGTCAGGCAAGACCATGTGCAGACGAGGAAACGGAACACGGAATCGTTCGGCCCATGCCCCCGCTGTGGCAAGTCCGTCGTCAAAACGGGCAAGGTTTTCCAATGCTCCACCAACCGGCGCGAGAAACAATCCGACGGCACCTGGAAGACGATGGAGGGATGCGGCTGGTGCGCCTGGACGATCATCGCCGGCAAGACCGTCACCGACTCCGCCATGCGCCGTCTGCTCGCCGGACGGAAGGTCGGCCTGAAGGGCTTCACCTCGAGGAAGGGCGGCAAGTTCGACGCCGCGCTCCGCATCGACGAGGACAAGGGCATCGCATTCGACTTCGGCGACGGCAAGGAAAGGAAAAGGAAATGACCGAAACACAGCGGACCATGACCGAATTCACCTACGCGACGGGGGAGACCGGCATCATCGGGGACCGGTTCAGCCCGTCCGTGGTCCTGTTCTGGCTCAAGACAAGCATAGCCGCGAGCAACATGCGCGTGATGTACAAGAGCCCGAACACCCTGCTGGGCGTGATCCCGCTCGGCTCGTCCACGTAGACGATCCCGTTGTGCAACATCGCGTCCGTGGACACCAACACCAAGTTCAACCCCGGATCGTTCGTCTGGGGCGGCGTGTTCTTCGTCGCGGGCCTCGCGTTCCTGTCGGACAGCGCGGCGCTCGGGATCCTGTTCCTCCTGCTCGCGGCAGCGAACCTGGCGAACACGATGAGCGCGCAGCTCGACTTCGTCAACCAGGCCGGCGGACGCAACAGCGTCAAGGTGTCCATCCTCGAGAAGGACAAGCTCATGCAGCTCGAGCAGAAAATCCAGCAGCTCGTCTTCGCCGACGTGGAGGGACAGTGCCACAGGGAGAGTATGGACATGGCGCAGAAGCAGTACACGGCCCAGACCAACAGCGTGCTGATCCAGCGGCAGATGCTCGACCGGCAGCGCAAGGCCGACGCCGACGGCGATCCGTCGCCGGCCCCGGCCGAGTGACGCGGCGCGGGCAAGCCATAGCGTCGAGTCGCGGAAAACACCGGGTTCACCCTGTCGAAAACCTCGATTATATATGAAAGTATAATCACGGTTCGCGCAGGCGGGCTCGGACTTTTTGCATCCAGGAGGAGCCATGGCGGATGATTGGAGCGAGGCGAAGGCGTGGATGCGCGCGACGCGCGAACGCATCGGCATGACCCAGCACGACGTGGCCGTGCTCGCGAACCTCACCGTGGATATGGTCAAGAAATACGAGTCGGAGAAATACCGGCTCCAGCCCTCTGAGAGAATGAGGGCGATGCTCGGACGCTACCTGGCCGAGCACAGGCGCGCCGTGGCGGCCATCGTGGAACGCCACAGGGGAGACGGGCGGGCCGTGCTCTCGTTCTCGCGCGTCTCCGACCTGTCCGAGGGGCTGCCCGACTGGGTCCGGGCCGAGGAGTCCGTGAAGCGCCGCGCCGCAGTCGTGCGCGAGGCCGCCGTGCTGCTCGAGGCGGAAGGTGTGGCCGTCGCCTACACCTACATGCCCGACGAAACGAAATAGAAGAGGGAAAGGAAGGCCGATCATGTTTGGACTCTATATGCTCGCGATATACCTGGGCATCGCCATCATCGTCGCGGGCGTCGTCGCCCTGCTCGTCATCGTCGCGTTGGCGGTGGGGCTGGTCACGCATCCCATCCGCACGCTCGCCCTGGTGTTCCACAAGCTCGCCGCGCTGGCCGCCGGTCTGGCGTTGATCCTCGCGTTGATCGCCTGGTTCTGGACCGATCACGCCAAACCGGACTTCATCCCGTGCTTCTGGGGCTCCATCGGCGTGATCGTCGCCTCCATCATCATCCGCGCGTTCGCCGAATGGGTGCTCGAACGGCCCACCAGGGCCGAACGCCGAGCCATGAGACGAGCAGCCGCGCAGGAAACCAGTGGCACGTCGATGTAGCGACTGGAATAATGAACCTTGCAACCGGAATACGAAAAGAGGAGCATGATGGCCAGCCCCGAGCTATCACAGCGCATCCAATCCCTTCCCGACGAACTAATCGCTCTTGAAGGAGAGCGGGAGACCTCCGAACGTCTGCGGCGGATCGACGCGCTGAGGGATCATGCCCGCGCGTTGGGGCCGTTGGACGGCATCGAGGACATGGCACTGGCGGATTACGACCGCGACTGGCTGGTGCGCTACACCTACAACTCGAACGCCATCGAGGGATCCACGCTGACCTTGGAGGACACGTCGCTGGTATTGGAGGGAGAATTCGTCCCATCGGACTCGCCGGCCAGATACGTGTTCGCCGCGCGCGGCGTCGCGGACGGCATGGCCTACGTGCGCGAATACGCCAAGGAGGGAAGGAAGCTGGGCGAGGAACTGATCCGCCGTATCCACGAGGTGACCGCATTGGATCTCCAGCCGTTCGCCCGCGGCACGTTCCACCCCTACGGTTATCTGGCGAGGATCACCGCGGCCCGCGTCAAGACCGCGGACCCGCTGGAGATCCGCGACGACCTGCAATCCCTGATCGACGGATTGGATGGAAGCGACGCGCACCCGCTGCTCAAGGCCGCCGGATTCCACGCGATGTTCGAGAACATTCATCCGTTCATGGACTGCAACGGGCGGACCGGCCGCCAGCTGCTCAACTTCATACTGCTCGGGCACGGATACCGTCCCGTGGCCATCAAATATGACGCGGGCCGGGCCTACGCGCGCAGTCTGGAGGCGTGGCAGGTGGACGGAGATCCCACGTCGTTCTGCTCCACTCTCCTTGACTGCGTGGAACAGGAGGAACGCGCTTTCATCGATCTGATCGAGGGGCTGCGCCGGAAACCGGAGCCGAGCCGGACCATCCGCAGCAAAACGGATCTGCTGGACGAGTTCGGCGAAACATTGCGGAAGAACCTCGACCGTCGCGGGAAGGAAGGTGGGAACGACGGAATAGATCATGAAGGTCCCGCGCGTCATATGAGCCATTAGACCGAAGCCTATACTTTGGGTATACCGATTCCATGAAGTGAGGAGAACGGATCATGCCGACTTTGGAATGGATGGGAAAGAATGAGGTGGTCGCCTACCATCGGCAGGTGCCATACCGCGTTCTTGAACGTGTCCCCGAAAAAGCGTCCTGGATTCGCGTGGGTCCGATCGCGGCAACATGATCATCCACGGCGACAACCTCGAGGCTCTCAAGGCGCTGCCGCCCGAGTACGAGGGGAAGGTGGACTGCATCTACATCGATCCGCCGTACAATACCGGCAACCTCGAACGGCCCACCAGAGCCGACCGCCGCGCCATGAGACGAGCCGCCGTGCAGGAAACCGGCGGCACGTCGATGTATATGCCGGTATCGAAGGAGGTGGCCGCGGCCTTCGAATCGACCCGCAACGAACGCCGTGCCTCCTTGTGACATACAGGTCGTGTCCAGGCTCAAAACTCATGTCTGTTCGATTTGCTCGATAATAAGTATGTGTGCAAGCAGAACGTGCAGTAAATGCCAGTGAAGTATAACTGCTCGTTTCTGGACGCGTTGATCAAGACCTCCGGCTACAATCGCAAATCAGTGAAGTCCGAGACTCCGAAGGAGTGATGCTGTCCATGCGTGTGAACCCTGTTCTCAAGCCCATTCTTAAGTGGGTGGGAGGCAAGAGACAGCTCTTGGACGACATCCTCCCGCTGATTCCCCAGTGCAGCACTTATGTCGAGCCGTTCGTTGGCGGCGGCGCCGTGCTGCTGAGTCTTCAGCCGAAGAAAGCGGTCATCAACGACTATAATGCCGAGCTCATCAACGTGTACGTGTGTGTCCGCGATCACCTTGAGGAGCTCCTAGAGATGCTGGAGAGGCACAAGGAGCTCAATTCCGCCGGCCATTTCTACAAGGTGCGGGCTCTTGACAGGGAACCCGGTTTTGAAGATTTGCCGCCCGTCGAGCGCGCGGCACGGATCATCTACCTTAACAAAACCTGTTACAACGGCTTGTACCGTGTCAATTCGGCCGGTCAGTTCAACTCGCCTTACGGTAAATACAAGAACCCTGCGATTGTTAATGAACCCGTTGTTCGGGCAATGTCCACTTATCTTAACGGCGGGGTGAAAATCCTCTGCGGTGATTATGGGCAGGCGCTCAAGGGGCTACGCAAGGGGGCATTTGTGTACCTCGATCCGCCGTACATGCCGATCAGCTCCTCTTCCTCGTTCACCGGATATACCGAAGGTGGCTTCGGCTACGACGAGCAAGTTCGTCTGAAGGAAGAATGCGACAAGCTTGCCAGCAAAGGGATTCATTTCATGCAGTCGAACAGTGATTGTCCCGAGATCCGCGCGCTTTACTCCGACTATGAGATTCTTACTGTCAAGGCAAAGAGGGCAATCAATTCCCGAGGCAACCGCCGAGGGGAAATCAACGAGGTGTTGATCCGTGGCTGACAATAAGGCGAATGTGGCGTGGCGCGAGCTTTTCCAGAAGTACGGAATCCCAGAGACGGTGAAGGCGCAGGGGCAGTTTCCCATTACGGCGGACCAGATCAAGGAATTCCGCGAACCGCGCTTGATGGCGAAATGGGATTCCAGTGAGGATTTGCCTCAGATTCTGAGAAGCAGCGGGCTCAACTTATTGCCCAAGTCCCGCTCAGCTTATCTTATTTCCGATTACCAGCTTTATCAGCAGTTTCCAAAGACGCCTGCCGATGAATTGGAATATGTGCCGACCAGACCTTATGAATCTATCGACTTCGATAACATCACGTCGGAGTCGAATGCCATCAACGCGATGCTTATCGCCGGCATTCTCGACGACTTTCTCGGTGTTAGCCGAAACGAAACCGTAGAGACATTCAATGGCCGGATGGGCAGTGGCCCTCTTGACTTTTATGTCAACCGAATCAACGGCGGCAAGGCTCACATCATCACCGATAGCACCCAACTTGAAATCGACGGCGGCTTCGAGAACGACGACTCGGTAATCATCATGGAGGCGAAGAACGTCCCCCATCCAGACTTCCACGTCAGACAGCTCTACTTCCCGTACCTACTGTGGTCGAAGAAAGTCAAGAAGGAAATCCGGTTGGTTTTCTCGCAGTATGTGGATTCCATCTACCACCTCTACGAGTACACATTCGCTGACCCTAATGACTATTCATCCATCCAGCTCCTGCGCCGTAAAGACTACACCTTCCAGTCGTCTGCCATCACTTGGGACGACATGCGTGAGATCTGGGAACAGGTCTCCCCGGAGACCGACGATAACGAAGCAGAGGCGGAGTGTCCTTTTCCGCAAGCCGACACCTTCACCACCGTGATTGCCCTAATGGAACGACTCGCTGACGGCTCCACCATGGACAGCACGGAGATTGCTGACCATATGGAGTTCGATCCACGACAATCGAACTACTATGCGGCTGCAGGTGAATACCTCGGCGTGTTCGAGCGTGAGCACGGTGAAGGCACACGTCTGTCGGCGATGGGCGCCAACATCATGCAAAAAAGAGTACGCGAACGCCGACTAGCCATACTCGGCTTAATGTTCAAGCACGAGATCTTTCATCATTTCTTCGGCATCATGTATGGCAACGGCCAGTTGCCTTCTACCAAAGACATTATGGAACAAATGAAGCTGCATAACATGTGCAACGAAGGAAGCACCATGAAGAGGCGTTCCTCTACCGTAAAAGGATGGCTGCGTTGGATTGCGGAACTACCGGGCGATGACTCGAACGAAAACTAACTTAGGCATTCGCATAGTACTTATATACGCATCTCGGATGTTTCACGTCACCTGAAGTGTTTGAAATGTGCCCGCTCCCACGCAAACTGTCCAATCAATTGAAGACCCAACTGCTGTAAGCAGTTCTAATGCATTTGGAAGAAGACTGAATACAACTATTTTATGCGGGTCGGCGATGATGGTGCCGCTTTGGTGCGGTTCAGTGACGTGACCATGAGCGTTGCCGCCGGGGACGCGCTGCCGCTTCCCGATGATGTGAGGGCGAGGTTCGCCAGGACCGATATATTATTTTTCGGTATTTACCGGTTTCGGTATCCATCCCGGCATTTCCATCCGAGCATGCTTATTCCCGCGGTGCCTAAGTGTTGCGGCGGTGGATGCCGCAACACTTAGGCGTGTGGGGTATGCGGGCCTGTTCCGTTTGCCCCGTTCCGTCATGCCGGTCTCGGTTTTTCGGTATATCGGTTTTCCGGTGTTCCGGTATCTTGTTTGGGCGGGATCCGCCTGAGCCGTTCCACCTCGTCCCGGAGTTTGCCGATCTGGCGTTCCTTTTGGGCGATGACGGTGCGGATTGCTTCCGGGTCGTCCGATGGCAGGTACCGGTAGGCGAGCAGTTCCACGGTGTCCCGGTGGTGTTTCCTGACGACCCGTTGGAGCTGTTCACGGCGACGGTGAGGCTGGTGTGGCCGAGCTCGTCCATCGTCTCGCGCATGGTTCCGCCCTCGAGGGCGAGCATGGTGGCGTGCCTGACGTGACGTGCGTGGCATCCGGCGAAAGGATTGCGACTGGGATGGAGGACTTTAGGAGCGGAATCAGGCGCGGCTCCGTCTAAGGGCCGTCGGTTTTGCTAGAATCTAAGGAGAAAAGGAGGCGCGATGTTCGGAACGATATCTGAATCCGAGATGCGCCGCCGCACGGAGAACGTCGGACTGTCGGTGCAGTCCGTGCGGCTGGAAGGCGGTGACGTGACGAGGGCCTTCATGCGCGATGCCGGAGAATATGCGCGGGGGAGCATCGGCAGCGCCGAGCTTCTTTCCCGCACCCGTCGCCGTTACGGATTGGAGTGACGATGGCGCGTGTCCCCGATCCCTACCTGATTCCGGGAACGAATGTGCTGCGGAACCTTGTGGGCGCCACGGACGAGGATTCGTTGGCGGCTGCGGAGAACGATCTCTGCTCCGCCCGCGCCGCCATTCTGAGAGAGAATCTCCCACCTGCGGAGGGGACGCTGGAACAGCTTCGCCGCATACACCGGTTCCTCTTCCAGGACGTGTACGACTGGGCGGGGGAGATACGGACCATCGACATGGGCAAGGGCGAGGGGCTCCCCTTCCAACCGTTGGAACTGTTCAGCATAGGGGTGCGCTACTCCGAGGGGGTGCTTCGCGGTGACGATCTCCTCAAAGGCCTCGGCCGTGAAGAATTCGTGAAGCGTCTGAGCGTCAGCTACAACAACTTCAACATCCTCCACCCGTTCCGTGAGGGCAACGGGCGGACGCAACGCATTTTCTGGGAGATCATCGCGCGCGAGGCCGGCTGGCATTTCGACTGGGGGCTCATCGACAAACGGACGAACGATCAAGCCTCGATCGCGGGGATGCAACGAAACGACCTGCGTCCTCTTGAGGATATGTTCGGGAGAATCGTCAAGCCGTTGTCCGAACCGTTGACCATGTCGAACGACCTGGCCCATCTTGGTGAGTATGCGCAACCGGCGAACAAGGCATACGATATGTCCCTCGAGCAGCGCCGTCACGTGTACGGGCATTACTCCTATCAGCGCACCATCGTTCCTCCAAGGCAGGAAAAGCCAAAACGCAGACGCCGGTCGAGATGACTTTCGGATGCGTCGGGCCAGGATGCCGGAACATTCGAAGTGGGAGACGGTTTCATAGGTGGATCATATTTATCCGTTCTGGATTCGCGGTTCCGACTGTGGCAAAGTTCGTGGACGGAGACCGATTCCATTGCCTCGGTATCCGGTTTTTCGGTATTTCGTTCTTCCAACATTCCGGTATTCACCGTTTCCGGTATCCGGTCGGATGAGGGCATTGACTCACGGCCCAACCGTGGACGTCCCATATCCCGGTCTGTACCAGTTTTTGTTTTTCAATATTCAGGTTTTTCGGTATTCCGGTAGGACGGTGTTCCGGTCTCCCGGTATCTCGGTGCATGCCGTGGTCCGGTCAGTCCTTTTCCCGCAGGATTATCCTGAGTCTGTCCACCTCGTTGCGGAGCTTGTCGATCTGGCGTTCCTTCTGGTCGATGACGGCGCGGATCACGGTCGGGTCGTCCGACGGCAGGTACCGGTAGGCGAGGAGTTCCACGGCGTCGCGGTGGTGCTCCCTGACGATGCGCTGGTAGCTGTCTACCGCGACGGAGATGCTGGTGTGGCCGAGGTCGTCCATGGTCTCTCGCATGGTCCCTCCCTCGAGGACGAGCATGGTGGCGTGCGTGGCGCGCAGTGAGTGGAAGGTGATGTCGGGGCGGCCTATCTGTTCGCGGGCCTTGCGGAACGTCCGTTCGATGGTCGTGGGCGGGAGCAGCCATTCGTCCAGCATGGTTGAGTGGAACAGCATGGTGTCGGGTTTGCGGTCTGTGCAGAACCGGCTGATGTGGTCCTCGATGAGCGGGGCGAGCGGTCTGGGGATCGGCACGACCCGTTTGCTGCTTTTGGTCTTCGGTTCGCACAGCCGGTATTTGCCCCTGTCGTCGGGGCCGCGGTTGACGGAGTGACGGACGTGGAGTTGCAGGTTCTCCAGGTCGATGTCCCTGAGTTGCAGGGCGCATACCTCGCCGAGGCGTAGTCCGCCGACCAGGAGGGAGAGCCAGAGGGTGAGCCGGTAGTAGTCGGGGAACAGGTCGGACATCCTTCTGATCTCGTCGGCGGTGACCGGCGGCTGGTCGCGTCGTTTGGATTGCGGTTTGATGACGCGGTACCGGCATGGGCTCGCCGGGATGAGCGGTGGCGTCCCGTCGTTCTGCTCGGTCGCGGCGGCGAGCATGATCCGTTTGAGTGTGCGTGCCGTGTGCTCGAACGTCCAGGCCGTCAGCTCGTCCCTGGCCTTCGCGTACCATTCGTCGACCATTTGCCGGGTGATGCGGTCGAGCGGGATGTCGCCGAAGGTCTCGTCGAGCCGTCTCAGCACGATCTCGTTGCACCTGTTGGAGCGGCCGGACAGCCGGCTGCCGTCGTATTTGCGGTAGTGATCGAAGTAGTCCTTGGCGTATTCGGCGAATGTGGGCATGGTCTCGGCGCGTCGTTGCGATGGGTGGATCCATTGCCTGATGCCCTTGTGGTGGAGCGTGACGAGGTAGTGCTCCTCGTCGAGCCATCTGAATGCTTCCGCCTCGTATTCCAAGCCGAAGTTCCGGCTGACCTTCTTGGACGGGTCGAGCGGGCTGACGTATCGCGCCTGAAGGCTGGCTGGGTTACCATCTGCGTTCTTGCGGACGATCACCGATCCCCATCTCCTGCATTTTCGCGGGCGTGGCTTGTTCTCCGTGTCCTTCATTGGATTCCCCCTTCGGAAGTGGTGTGGTTTGGGATGCGGGCATCTACTTCCGTCGCTGTCCGGATGGCAAGGGAAAATCAGTCGATGTTTTCTCGGGTGCCTGTAGGTGCCTCGTGGAAAACGAGCGTAACCGGCAGGCTTCCCAATGACAGAAAACCTTGGAATAAAGCCAAAAACAGTTGACCACGGTTATCATTCGTCGTGCGCATGATGATAGTAGTCATGGTTCCAAGTGTCTCATGGGCTTGAGACCGGGCATAATACATGGACCTCGCTGTTGTACCGGTGTGGGTATCATGGACAGGTGATACGAGTTAGGTCTTGTGCCGTGGTTGGTGGTGACAGAATCGATGATGAGTTAAACAAAACATCGCCAGCCCCGACACGCAGATTTATTTGATGCAAGACAGACAGGGCTCGTTCTCGTTGGATGGGAATCACGTGTTGCGTTTTCATTAGGATAAGGGGCTGCAATACCGTCCCCTCCCGATATGCCTTGACTCAGTTGTGGATCGCGTTGGCGCTCATGCCGAGCTGATTAGCAGTATGCTTTTGTTGCATGTTGCCCAATATCAGCTCGATCGCCTTCGTCCTCGTCTCCAGTGGGATGACGGGTTTCGCCATATGGCCAGCATACCGGGGATCCGATGCTAACCAGCGTTCCAGGGCACTGCTTGGTCGGATATCCCAGGCGCTCGACCACTTGGGCCGTTGCCATCGGTTTAGTGGAATGCAGTTTCACCGCACGCCGCCGTTTTCCGGGACTTGGACATACGATAATCCTTTCATTCAGTCTCCAAGAAAACTTCTGCACTCCTCTGTCGGGGTGCTTCCTGGCTGGAATCAGTGGTTTGACTGGAGCCAATATCGTTGGAAAATGGCTTTTCTGATTTTTGGATTGTCTTTGTTGAACCGACTGTGATTGGCTTACTGCGGCGATCATTGTTAACGGATTATATTCAAGTCAGGTTGCGACGCGGGTTAATCTATCGGTGTGTTGAAACTGGCTCATAGCGATCATTCGCAACAACCAAGACATCTCTTGCTGATAACGGAAGACGGTTTATTCCAGCCCGAACTTGGGCTTTGGCTCGAGCTCACATCCATCGAACAAAAGCGCACATAATATAGCAAATAGAATAATAAGTGCAGCGAAGGCCCATCGTGTGCTATATTATAATTACGCCGTGACTGCGCCACTTCGCAGGTTTGAGGAGAAATCCTCGACACGGCGTCTGTCATATTTAGACGTGCAATGCACCGTAAGGCACCGACACTATTCCATACCCGTTCACGTCTCCGTTCGGGCGGCACCGGATATTGCCTCGTATCACATTGTAGAAACTCGAATCGCCTTTGGACACCTTGCGGTAGACGGCTCCAGCGACCAGATCTGCGAATTGCACGCCGACGCTGTGGTGCGGAGCTGCGATGAACAGGCCCTCCACCAGGTTGTTGTAGTCAGCGCGTCTGCTGTCGTGGTTGTTGAGTAAATCGAAGTGGAAGTTGTCAAGTTGCTTGTTCTGCTGGTTGTTGCGTTCGTCAATCACCACCATTCCATAGAAGGGTGAGCCGGTCGTGGCACGCTGCATGTCCTGCAGATAGTACTGGAAACGAGCACAGACCGCCTCGAACGCGTCGTGGTACATGTCCTCTGCATCTCGGTCGGGGTGCTTTTCGTAATAACTTTTCGTGTCCACTACGGCGGCAAGAACACGGAAGCTCTTGTAACTGGCGATTACGTTGAACAATCTCATGCGCAGCTCGTCAAGCTGCGGAATGTCCAGATGCGAAAGCGGCGTCACCTTGTGACTTAGTGGATGAGGGATGAAGTACCGCCATTTGACTTCTCCGTCAACGTGATACTCAGCCTTGAGTCTCCTGAGGTCCCCTTGGAGGGACTTCCACTGCGCTTCAGGCACAATCAAGCCACCGAGGACGAAATACGGATTGCGCTCAACGGCATTGCGCGCCGGTGCGGTACCACTCTCGTCAAGAAACAGAATCTGTATAGCAGATTATTTTATACCGATTCCCGCGAAACAGGCGTCTTACCGAGAAACAGGCTGGGAGAAAATGATATAGCTTCCCGGTTGTTTTCTCGTGCCGGGATTATCCTTGGCTTCATAAAGCGATCAGAGCTAAGGAGCGAGTCATGGCGGACGAGACCAGCATCGACGTATCAAAGAAGAGCGTTGCCGACCTGCTTGGTTCGGGATCGAAAAGTCGTTTTATGATTCCGGAGTACCAGCGACCCTATGCGTGGGGAGCAGATCAGATCAACACCTTGTTCGACGATCTGACTGAGTATGTGAAAGGTGATTTGGATTCTGAGTATTTCCTCGGCTGCGTGGTCACATACCGCAATGGCAAGGAACAAGAAGTCATCGACGGACAGCAGCGTTTGACGACGCTTTTCCTGCTTCTACGGGCGCTGTACAAGAAGCTTGAGGGCATGTCGGACTCAAAAGCCCGCACCAATCTGATGAACCGCATCGCGCCGACGTTGTGGCGTACCGATCAGATCACGGGAGAGGCGGACCGCAGCTCCACGCTCATCGAATCGAGGGCCATCGATGATGATGCGAACGCCACGTTGAAGATGATTCTGGAGACGGGCGAGACTGACCCGAATGCCAAGGATCCGTATTCTTTGAATTACCGTCTTCTGGAGAGGCGCATCAACGACTACGCGGCGGAGGAATCGCTCAACTTCCATCTGCTCATCGCCAGGTTACTGGACGATGTGATTGTCTTGCCGATCAAAGCAGACTCGCAGGATACGGCACTCATGATCTTCAACACATTGAACGACCGTGGATTGAGTTTGTCCGACGCGGACATCTTCAAGGCGAAGATGTATAAGTACGCGGGCGACGGCCGTGAAGAGTTCGTCCAGGCCTGGCAGGATCTGTCCGCTCAGGCGGAGCACGCCGGGCAAAGCATGCAAACGCTGTTCTACCAATACATGTTCGTCCTGCGCGCGGAGGAAAACGACCGCAAGACCACAATTCCAGGCTTACGCAAATGGTTCTCCGAAAAGGAGTTCCAGCGTCTTCGTTCCGGCCGGGTGCTGGAGGACCTGGATCGGATACTGAATGTGTGGAAGGTCGCCATCAACCATGAAGGTATCGAGGGTGAGCCGTGGTCGGACGACGAGGCCATCCGCCAGGCGCTGGACATCCTCATGGATTACCCGAACGAGTTCTGGAAATACCCGACCGTCATCTACTATCTGAAACACCACGACGAGGGTGATTTCGCCGTAAGATTTCTAGCATTCCTGCGCCACCTGACGGCCGCGCTCGTCTCGCGGTTCGCCATCAGCCCGTCCGTCAACAGCGTCAAGCAACGGGTCCTCAACCTCGATGCGGAAATCCTCAAGTCTAAGGAGCCAAGATTCGACTTCAAGGACGTGGACACCGAGGAACTGGCATCCAAGCTGCGCGAACCCCATTACCGGCTGGTACGCATGCTTTTGAAAGTCATCGCATACCATGACCCGGAGCAGTGTGGACTTCTTCCGGAACGTTGGGAAATCGAGCATATCTTCCCCCAGAAATGGGATGACATGAAGTTCCCGTCCTTGTCGAACGACGAGGTGAAGGCGAAACTGGAACACCTAGGCAACAAGGTTCCCTTCGAGAAGAATCTGAACATCCGAGCCAGCAACGGCTATTTCTCCAAGAAAAGCAAGCTCTACAAGGAGAGCGGCATTGCGGTGACGCGCCGGCTGGGAGCCGAACATTCCGATTGGAACCTCGAAGACATCGACACGCGTGACGTACGTATGACGGACTTAATTCTTAGCGAATTTGAAGCATGGGGGTTAAACCGCAACGGTGATCAATCCAAGATATCGGTCAAACCGCGGCCCACGGCCGAACAGGCAGAACAAATCCGGCAGCTCAAGGAACTCGGTCTTATCTAGGGGGCTGAGATTTGCTTCATGGAATGCGATTTAGCACCAAGACTTTTTTCGGATTGTCCTGACGCTGAGCTTGTCTTCGATGAGCAGTTTGTGCATGAGGTTCTTCGTGAGGTAGTGCACAACCTTTCGGGCACTACCCTTCAAAAACCCAGAAGAATTTGGATACTGATTATAAATGAATAATTTGATACCTGTTCTCTAAAGCCGGGAAACGAGTAGGATCAATGCCCAAATGGTTCTCTAATTCATGCACGGCGATTATGGAGTGATTAGTTCGTTCAGTCGGGTCTTCAGTCTTCCTTGAACAAGAGGTTTTGACCGCATTTAGACGTTCCCAAAATGCTGCTCGCTGATCTTTGCTCATGACATGAAATGGATCAAAGAAATCACTGCTTGATTCAAAATACGGCAATGTGGTTGAACCGTCTGCAGTATATAATTCACCAAGCGGATTGGTCGAAAAAGACAGCCATGCAGGATCATAATCTTTAGAAATAAGCACCGTTGGAATGGAATGGGGATCTTTACCTTCCCATCTCAATACTTCCCCGGTATTCTAATCGCTTAGACGCATAAGAAAAAGTATGTCCCATGCAGCATTCCATGCGCAATCGGCTAATTCACTTGGCTTAGTAATTTTGTTGGGGTCAAATTTAGTCAAATGCCTCGCATTACCCCTGTATCTTGTCTCTTTAGAGTTTCCGTCCTTTCCCAAAAGCTGATATAAGGCAAGAAGCGTCGGTAATGCGGTAATAAATCCCAGATTATCATGAGCCCATTTATAGAATCGCTCAAATTGGTTGATAGATTCATCGATAGTCTTTTGATGAGACGTCTTTTCCAGCTGTATTGCGAGCAGATATAGGATGCTTCCGTAGAATATAGGAAGATAGCCAGACTCAAGGGAGACACAACTATCGACTGTTTCATCGATATTGGAGTCATATGAATATGCATAGCTTGGAGTGGTATCACAAATCCTTGCGAATTCGTCTTCTCCACAAGTTATAAGCTTACAGACTGCACTTCCATAATTACGGAATTGACTGTAGTTAACGCCGTTATTCCGCTTTAGCGATAGTTCTGTCAGTCCAAGTCGATAGCAAACTCCTGCCGCGCCAAGAGACGTTCGTGTCGCTCTACATTGGCTACGTATATAGCTTAGGAGTTGCCGTAGTTTTGGACTAATTTGCCTATGACCAAAATAAAAAGAGCCGATATCCTTAATGACATTTGTGTCGAGTATGAGGGCACACGGCTCGTGTAGCGTGTCAACTTCCGAATGGCATATTAAACGTCTGCCGCCGATTACAGGATATAAGGCATCCATGCTATTTGTTACCTCTATCTACCGTTTCAGTCCATTATGTCCATGATAGGCAAAGCAACGCATTGGCATGGGTGTGATGCCCGGAATGCGGGGTTCGGGCGGCCTTGGTCGATGCGGGATGTCGGGCTTCGACGGGACGGTGGGATGTTTCCGGATTATTTTCGGGTGCCTTTAGGTGCCTCGTGGAAAATGAGGCTGATCGGCAGGTTTCGCAAAAATGGAAAACCTTGGAATAAAGCCAAAAACGACCACACGCGATTATTATCAGTCGTGTGCATTAGAATTTTGGTCATGCCCATCGTGTCGCATGGGCTTGAGACTGGAGAGGATTGTCGTTGGCGGAACTTCTCCGAAGAGAGTTCGCTTGGAACTTACTGTTCCATTCTTTGGCGTGTTCGCTTTGTTGAGGGTTACGGCATGGATTCGTCGTAATCATCCGTTTTGACGCTGGAAGACGTCATGCGATGGGACTCCCTCCACTGTTTTGGCGTGCGCCCGGTGTGCCTGCGGAACACGGAGATAAAGTAACTGGAATTGGCGAAACCCAGCGAGTCGGCAATGCAGGCGACGCTGCGCGTGGTGTCGGTGAGCAGGAACTTCGCGTACTCGATCTTTGATTCGCGTAGGGCCTCGCCGATGGTCCTGCCGGTCTCCTCTTTGAAGCGAGTGGATAGATAGTATGGCGAATAACCCACTTCCCGTGCAAGGTCGGAGAGTTTGTATCGTTCGAAGGAATGCATGCGGATCAGCATCACACACCGGTTGATAAGCGGCGAGTACTGGGTGATTTGTTTGACATGCCACACGGTGAGCACGTAGTCGTTGAACATGGAGACTGCGATGGTGTTGACTTCGTTGACCGTGTGTGCTGATTCGATGTCTTGGATATAGGAGTCGCTCATCGAATAGGCTGTTTCCACGGGACAGCCGCCGCGAATCGCGGCGCGGCAGCAGATGGCCACATAAACGATCATTGCGTTTTTGCTTTGTCGCAGGGCGTCGCCCCCTCTGCTGAGTTTTCCGGGAAGCGGTGTCAGCTCGGAGACGGATTTCAGCCTAGCCTGATGGTCGATGTCACCGTTCTCGATGGTTTTCATCAGTACCTGCTCATATTCCCAGGAGCCTTGGTGCGATGACATTTGCGGGGGTGGCGTCGTCCGGTTTTCCTGTTCGCTGGACATGATGAAATCGCCTAGCTTGACGCGTCTGTGGTTCGTCGCGCTGTATGCCAGTGCGGCATACTCTTCGAATCGAGTAATGCTGATATTCGGGACAGTTGCCTTTGCCTCGATCGTCTGACGGCGCAGGTCATCAGGAACGTCATTGCGATAGAGGTCCCGTGTGAATTTGCCATTCGGGGTATCCGTAATGAACACCGGACCCAGGACGATCATGGACGGTCCGTTGGATGTTTCATCGGAAGATGCTTCGGAGGGAGGGCATGCGTAAAAAGCAATCCAGAACAAATCGATATCGTTTTCTAGAATGATTGGCAGCTGGGAACGTCCGCAGTGTTCCAGTCCACGGCGCAGGCATCCTATGTGCTCGAACAAAGTGTTCCAGAATATGTTGGAGCTGGTCGTGGCGCACAGACTGCCGGACGCGTCGTACTGCCACACGCAGATGTCCACGGCTGCGGTCAGAGCGTAGCTCAGAGTGTCGTCGGGTACCGCTGAGGCGCCTGCAGCCTCGATGTCGAATCGTTGAGGGTGGGAGGAATAGTCCATGAGAGCCTCCTTGTGCGATGCTGTTTTCAGTATCGCATTGAAAATTCGTGATGCTCGATATTTTCACTTGTTGGTCAAAAAAGAATATAAACCACAATATTTCAATATATGAGGTCAGGTATCCTCAACGACAACGGGCGCGCGAAAACTTCGTCGCCCAGGAACGGGACCGCCGATGCAAGCCGGTTCCGTCGGTGCATGAATTGATTCTGATAACCAAGGAAGGTTATAACATGGATTCCACAGAAAAGATCGCGCGGGACGCGAACCGTGCTCAAGACAAGCTGTCGGTGAAGACCTTGTTTGTATGGACCAGTCGTCTGATCAGCACATCGGTGAACTATATGGTCTTGGGATTCCTCACTATCTACTGTTCCGATGTGCTTGGTCTGAACGTTGCGGTTGTGGGCACGCTCATGCTGGTTACTAAGATCATCGACGCCGTGCTCAGCGTGCCGATCGGATACATGGTAGACCGTACCAACACAAAGCTTGGACGAGGCCGCCCATACGAATTGTGTCTGATCGGCGTGTGGGTTGCGACGATTCTCATGTTCTCTTGCCCCAATGACTGGAGCCATGTGGTCAAATACATCTGGGTGTTCACGATGTTTGTAGCCAACAACGGCATCTTCGGGGCTTTCCTCAATGCGGCGGGCAACCCCTACATGGTGAGGGCGTTCAACAACCAGTCGATTTACGTCAAGCTCGGTTCCTATGGTGGCATCCTCAATTCCTTGGGTGCCCTTGCCGTGAACATCATCTTCCCGATGATGATGGCACGTCTCGGATCCTCTCACGGTGGATGGATTGCCATGATGCTCATCATCGGTGTGCCCGCCATGCTCATCGGCTTGTTGCGCTTTTTCTTCGTGTCGGAGAAATATGATGTGGATGTGGCCACCGAGAAGCTCAACTTTCGTGAGGTCATCACCGTTCTCAAGACCAACAAGTACATCTGGCCTGTCACCTTGATGGTGATGATCAATGCTGCTGTGGCGAATATGGGCATTATGACCTACTACTACCGTTATGTGGTGGGCAACCTTGACCTGATGAGTTTGGCGACCGCAATCAGTGCCATCTCACTGCCCTCTTTGGTCATCATGCCTTGGCTGCTGCGCAAGATCAGTGTGAACCAGGCCTGTTTCCTCGGCTTCATCCTATGCATCGTCGGCTACGGCATGAACTGGTTCGCTGCGGACAACTTCTCGATACTGATGCCCGCCGCAATCCTCACCGGTCTAGGATGTGTTCCAGTCAATATGTTTAACTACATGTTGTCCTTGGAATGTGCGGATTACAACGAATGGAACGGCCAGCCTCGCATGGAGGCAACGTTCAGCACGATTCCGGGCCTCGGCAACCAGATCGGCGGCGCGTTCGGAGCGTTCCTGCTCGGCCAGCTGCTCAATATGTCTGGCTATGTGAGCTCCACGGCAGGTGAAACGAGTCAGCCTGATTCCGCGATCCTCATGATCAGGATACTGTTCAGCATTGTCCCGATGGTTCTGTTCGCCTTGGCAGCGGTCTGCTCCCGTTTCTACACGCTTGAGAAGAAGTTACCGCAGATTCAGGCGGACAATGAGCGTCGTCGTGCCGAGGCGTTGGCGGCAAAGAACGAGACGACTGTGGCGGAAACCGATTCTGCCGTCGATCAGACGGCTGACAAGGAAAGCGGACGTCTATGACTTGCGAGGTGATGCCGTTCATTGAACGCGCGAAGGATCTCGTCTCGTCCATGAGCTTGGAGGAGAAGGCATCGCTGACCTCCGGCTTGGACTCCTGGTTCACCAAGGCCCTGGATCGGCTCGGTGTACCCTCGGTGCGCATGTCCGATGGTCCCCATGGGCTCAGGACCCGTGAGGAGGGTGGCAGTGAGCTGGACATTCTTCCGGCCGTCTGCTTCCCGGCCGGATGCGCCATGGCGGCTAGCTTCGATCGCAGTCTGTTACGTGAGCTCGGCGAGGAACTGGGACGCGAATGTCAGGCATATGGCGTCGATGTTCTGCTGGGGCCGGGTGTCAATATTAAGCGCAGTCCGCTGTGCGGCCGTAACTTCGAGTATCTCAGCGAGGATCCATTGCTGGCGGGTGAGCTTGGAGCCGGCTATGTGGAAGGCATTCAGAGCCAAGGCGTTGGAGCCAGCGTCAAGCATTTCCTTGCGAACAACCAAGAGATGCGGCGTATGGACTCCTCCTCCGAGATGGATGAGCGCACTATGCGCGAGATATACATGCCGGCCTTTGAGCGAATCGTCAAGCGGGTGAATCCCTGGACTGTGATGGCCGCCTACAACAAGGTCGACGGAGTTCATTGCACGCAGAATGGGAGTCTTCTCAATGATTTGCTGTGCGGCGAATGGGGTTTCGGGGGACTGGTGATCAGCGACTGGGGCGCCACTCATGACCGTGTGGCGGCGGTGAGAGCCGGTTGTGCCCTGACCATGCCCGGGGAATCCTTGTCGGATGCCGACATTGTCGCGGCGGTGCAGGGCGGAAATCTGGACGAAGCCGCTCTCGACGCTTGCTGTGTGAAGGTGGTGTCTCTGGCACTCAGGGTGGAGCGGGAAAGGCATAGGGCCGGACGCGTCCGGACCTTCGACTTCGAGCGGGGTCATGTGTTGTCACGTCGCATCGCATCACAATCCATGGTGCTGCTTAAGAACGACGATGATCTGTTGCCACTTGTTCCCGGGGAGAGAGACGGCATGGTCGACGTGGCATTCATAGGACGATTCGCCGTCTTGCCGCGCTTCCAAGGTGGAGGGTCCAGTTGCATCAACACATCCAATGGTCGTGGGGCATTGGATGCGGCCCGTGAAATCGGCTGGCATGTCTCCTATGCGGATGGCTATGACCTCTCCACGGGTGAGACCACCGATGCCTTGCTGGCCGAGGCCGAGGCCGTCGCGGCAAAGACGAGAGTGGCGGTGGTGTTCGCCGGACTTCCTGATGCCGTGGAATCGGAGGGCTTTGACCGTTCCGACATGCGCATGCCTGAGGGGCATAATCGGCTGATCGAACGCGTGTGCGCCGTCCAACCCAATACCGTGGTCGTGCTACATAACGGAGCGCCGGTCGAGATGCCGTGGATCGGTCTGCCGAAAGCTGTGGTTGAGACCTATCTCGGAGGCGAGGCTGTGGGAGAGGCCACTGTGGACGTGCTTTCCGGTGAGGTCAATCCTTCCGGACATCTGCCGGAGACTTTCCCGTTGCGTGTCGAGGATAATCCCTCCTATCTGTACTACGGCGGCGATGACGGACAGGTGACCTACAACGAAGGACTTTTCGTTGGATACCGGTACTACGAGAGCAAAGGGCAGCCGGTGCTGTTCCCCTTCGGACATGGACTGAGCTACACCGAGTTCACCTATGGTGATCTTGAGGTTGGCTCTGATTCCGTCGGCGAACGTGACATGCTGGATGTGTCGGTGAAGGTGACGAACGTCGGCTCTCGCGCCGGTAGTGCGGTGGTCCAGTTGTACGTGGCGCCGAAGGGCGCGTCCGTCATCCGCCCCGTCCGGGAGCTCAAGGAGTTCGCTAAGGTCGGCCTGGAGCCTGGACAAAGCGAAACGGTGCGCTTTACTCTGGATCGGCGTGTCTTCGCCCATTTTAGCTCCGTGACGCATGACTGGCGGGTCGAGGATGGCATGTATGTCGTTCAGATTGGTCGGAACGCCCATGACATCATACTCGAGCATGCGGTGCATGTGTCGGCGGCGCAGATTCCTCCGCGCGGCGGTTATACGGACGACATGACGCTGGCGCGGTTCATCGATGTTCCGGAGGGCAAGAATTTCCTCGAACGCAACCTCAAGCAGATGATGCTGGGCATGGCCCGGGCCGGGTATATGCCGAAGGAGTTCTCCGAAAACCTCGAGGCTCAAGCAGATCTGATGCCGGATGTCATTACCATGGACATGTTCTCCTCGATGCTGTCCGCTGGTGGCATTCCTGAAGGCGTGCAAAGTATGGGCAGCGCCGAGGCTGGGCTGCTGGGACAAAGCGTCTCGATATTGCGTGAGTTCCTTCCGGTTGAACGGATTCGAGATCTTGACAGGCTATTCGCAAGACTCAACGCTTTGGAATAGCGATTTCTGATGCTTGGGCCATGTGCGGGAGAGACGGCGTCTCTCCCGCACATGGTCTTTTCCATTGTTCTCATATATTCATTTTCATATTGTTGCTCCGTATTGGTCTGACAGGTATCGGCATTAGAGCTAAAAACCGATATAAATCAAAGAAATACGGCATAACGACTTCGGTAGTGTGAAACCATCACGATTCAAGGAGGAACGTATGAAACGTTTCGAGATTGACGAAAATTGGCAATTCCGGGTTCGGCCTTCCGGTACTGATGACGGCGATGGCCTGTGGCAGGACGTGCGGCTGCCACACGATGCAATGATTTCCTCGGCTCGTGGTGTGGGTGAACCATCATCCACTGGTGGGGCGTTTTTCGCAGGGCAGACAGTCCAATACCGCCGGATAATCGAAGTTCCGGATGAGTGGAGGGGCAATGCGGTCATCCTAGACTTCGAGGGCGTCTACCGCAATGCCATTGTGAGACTCAATGGCATCGAACTGGCGCGGCATGCCTATGGATACACTGGTTTTCTCGTGGATCTGACCAAAGGTCTGCGCATCGGGGAGCGTAACCTCGTCGAAGTTGAGGTCGATAATGCTGAGACTCCGAACTCGCGCTGGTATTCCGGTACCGGTATATACCGTCCGGTCGGCTTGTTGTTGGGAGGTTCGTCCTATATCCGGCCCTATGGTGTGACGGTGGAGACCGAATCCGTCCATCCGGCGAGTGTGCGGGTGCACACTGCAGTGACGAACCACAGCGATGATATCCGCGTGCATGTCGAAATCATGCGTGATGGACGGACCATGGCGTATGGCGAGGGGACGGATGTATCGATTGTCGTTCCCGGTGCGGCGTTTTGGGACGACGAGACGCCGAATTTATACCAAGCGCAAGTGAGTCTACTGGACGTCAATGGCACCGTGCTTGATGAAACCGTCGAAACTTTTGGCATCCGTAAGGTTGAATGGTCATCCAAAGGGCTGTTTGTCAATGGACGTAGCGTCAAGTTGCGTGGCGGCTGCGTACACCATGACAACGGAGTGCTCGGCGCCTGTGCCTATGAAGAGGCCGAATGGCGTCGCGTGCGCATCATGAGATCACTGGGATACAACGCGATACGCTCCGCGCACAATCCCTGCTCCGAGGCGATGAAACGGGCCTGCGACCATTACGGCATGTATCTGATCGATGAGATGTGGGATATGTGGTACGAGCGCAAGAACCGGTACGACTACGCGCTTGATTTTGCGGATCATTGGCGTGAGGACGTCGCCTCGGTGATTGAACGCGATCGCAACCATCCGAGCGTGCTCATGCACTCCATCGGCAATGAGAACCTTGAGCCATTCGATGAACAGGGTCTCGCCCTTCAGAAAGCCATCATCGACGAGTGTCATCGACTCGACCGCACCCGTCCAGTAACTCAGGGAGTGAACCTCACGTTGCTCTTTGGGGCATCCAAAGGGAAGGGACTCTATCGTGAGCCGGACGACGGCGGCGATGGCGCCAAGCCTTCCGGCTCCATGCTATTCAACATGCTGATGACTATCGGCGGCGTGATCATACAGCGCGTCAGCGCCTTTGGCGCAGTGGACCGCGTCGTCAGCCCGGCCCTCGACGCACTGGACATTGCTGGCTACAACTATGCTACCGATCGATATGGGAAGGACGCTACGCTGCATCCGGACCGCTTGATCTATGGTTCCGAAACGATGCCCTACCAGTTGGCGGGCAATTGGAGAAAAGTGGAGCGGATGGATCATGTGGTCGGCGACTTCATGTGGACCGCGTGGGATTATCTAGGCGAAGCGGGTATCGGTTCCTGGTCATACCGCGACGAGGCCGCGGGCTTTAACAAGGCTTACCCATGGCTGCTTGCCGAAGCCGGAGCCATCGATATGACTGGGCATCCCGGTGCGGAGGCTGAGTGGGCCAGCGTGATTTGGGGAACTGCCGATTCCAGCCATCCCTATGTCGGAGTGACTCCGCCTGTGCCCAAGGGGAGCAAACTGCATAAAGCCTATTGGCGCGGCACCAACGCCATTGATTCCTGGAGCTGGAACGGCATGGAAGACAGTCCCGTGGACGTGGAGGTCTATGCCAAGGCGGCCAGCGCCGAGATTCGAATCAATGGTCAATCGTTGGGAAGGAAACGAGTCAAAGACTGCAAGGCGGTTTTCCATGCCACATATCGCCCTGGCGTGCTGGATGTCATAACTTTCGACGAATCGGGCAAGCCGATTGGACACAATCATCTGCGCAGTGCCAAGGGGTCGGTCGGTCTCACTCTCTCCGCCGAACCCTATGAATTACCCGAGGATTCGGCGATGCAACGGCGCAAAGGAAGGATTCGGTTTGTCAATCTCGTATTGGACGACATCCAGGGCAATGTAGAAGCCAACGCGGACCGCGCGGTGAAGCTTGATGTCGAGGGAGGGGAGCTGCTTGGTTTCGGTTCCGCCCAACCCTGCACCGATGAATCGTTCGTCGATGAGACCACCACCACATATCGAGGTCGTGCGCTTGCCGTTGTCCGGATTCCCGATGGCGGTCGAGCCGTTGTCCACGCTCAGGCGGAAGGAGGCGTGAGCGCATCTCTGCCTATTAAATGAGATGCCAATTCCTCCGAGTGGGGGTGCGGACCGCCCCCCCCGCATGGAATTCAACGTGAGAATCATAAATCACAAATTCTAGAAATGTGAAGGGATACATGATGGATATCGAAGTTACTCTTGCAGCGCTGACGCTCGAGGAGAAAGCGCGTCTGTGTTCGGGCGCGGGGTTCAATGCAACGTATGACGCGGGCGGCAAGGTGCCGTCGCTCAATCTGGTGGATGGTCCAGCGGGCGTGCGACGTCAGGGAGCGAACCAAGATATGTTCGGCACCTTTGTATCGAATCCGGCGACTTGTTTCCCATCTGGAGCGACGCTGGCCGAGGGCTGGGACCCGGAGCTGACCGCCGAAGTAGGCGCGGCAATCGGCGAGGAATGCCGCGACCAAGGTGTGGATGTGATTCTAGGGCCGTCGAACAACATCAAACGCAGTCCGTTGTGCGGACGTAACTTTGAGTACTACTCAGAAGACCCACTACTGGCGGGTAAGCTGGCGGCAGGTTATGTGCGTGGCGTACAATCCAAGGGAGTCGGCGCCTGTGTGAAGCATTTTGCAGCCAACAGCCAAGAGACGAACCGCTTCACCGTGGACGCGCGCGTCGACGAGCGCACGTTGCGCGAAATCTATCTGACGAATTTCGAGATTGCTATCAAAGAGGGGCGTCCGTGGTCTCTGATGGGCGCCTACAACCGACTCAACGGCGAACACTGCTGTGGCAACAAGTGGTTGCTGGCTGACGTGCTGAGGGACGACTGGGGCTTCGATGGCATCGTCATATCCGACTGGTCGGGCGTATGGGACCGTGTCAAGTCCATCGAAGCAGGACTTGATCTGCAGATGCCGTATTGCGGGGATGACTACATCAAGGCTGTGATCGAAGCCGTCGAGAATGGCTCTTTGGATGAGGAGGTGCTTGATGAGACCGTGCGCCGCATCCTCAAGATTGCGAACAAAGCTGTGGCCGGGCGGAGTGTACCTGTTTCCTGCGATTACGAGGCGCATCATGTGCTGGCGCGCAGGGCGGCCGGCGAGTCAGCCGTGCTACTGCGCAACAGGGGCGGAGTACTGCCGCTGGCCACTGGCGTCAAAGTCGCGCTTATCGGCGGGCTGGCGAAGAACGTGCGTATCCAAGGCGGCGGATCGAGCAACGTGAACCCAACCAAAACACCAAGTCTGGTCGAGGCGATGGAAGCGGCGGGTATGGACTTCTCGTTCGCGCGCGGCTATCGGGTTAAGAAGGATGTCGTGGACGAGTCCATGGCGGCTGAAGCTCTGGATGTGGCTCGGCAGTCGGATGTGGTCATCTACGCGGCCGGCCTGCCCTCCTTCGGCGAGTCGGAGGGATACGACCGCAAGGGCCTGGGCATCCCGGTCAACCAGATTACGTTGCTTGAAGGACTCAAGGCCTTGGGCAAGCCGGTGGTCGTGCTACTGTTCGCGGGCGCGCCTGTGGCGGGCGATTGGCTTGACCTGCCCGACGCACTGTTGGCTATGTATTGCAGTGGCCAGGGGCAGAGCGAGGCGGCTGTGGACTTGCTGACCGGCAAACTCAACCCGTGCGGCAAGTTGGCCGAGACCTGGCCGATTAAGCTGGCCGACACGCCTTGTTCTCTGTCCTACCCCAGGCCGGATGTCGACAATTACGCCGAAGGCGTGTTCGTTGGATATCGGTACTACGAGGCTAAGGGTATGCCTGTGCGCTTCCCGTTCGGATACGGTCTGTCCTAGACGACATTCTCGTACGCAAACCTGCGCCTGTCCTCTGACATGATCGATGATACCGGCAGCATTGAGGCGTCGGTGGATGTGACCAACACGGGCAAGGTCGCAGGCAAGGAGATCGTCGAGTTCTATGTGGCTCCACCCGTTTGCGCGGTGCCTAGGCCCGCCAAGGAGCTCAAAGCCTTCGTCAAGGTCATGCTTGAGCCTGGCGAGACCAAGACGGTCGCCGTCATGCTCGACAAACGCGCCTTCGCCTACTGGAGCGAGACCACGCATGATTGGCGTGCCGAATCGGGAGAGTACATGGTCATGGCCGGTCCCTCGAGTGAGGGCGTTTTCGTGGGCGCGCCCATCGAAATCACTGAGACCAACCTGTCACGTCCCTTGTTCACCGAGGAAAGCACCATCCGCCAAATCAGCACCGATCTCAAGGGTGCTCAGGTGATCTCTGCCATGATGTCCCAGGCTGGTGGAGAACAGGTCGCGGCCGCCATATCCAAGCTGGGTCCGGCGGAACTGGATGACGAGGACGCCGCCAGTGCCTCGCCCTTCGATGCAATGGAGATGAGTATGGACATGCCGCTGGCCAAAATAGCTGACATGTCCTCCGGCGCGTTCCCTCGGGAGGCTGTCCATCACCTGCTTGCTTCACTCAACGAATGAAAGGAATCTCACATGAGTAAGCATTACTGTAATCCATTGGATTTGCCATATCGGTATCAATTTAATCGACCGAATCCCCAGCAGGCGGGACCGGGTGTCAAGGATGCGATTTACCGCGAGGCAGCGGATCCATCGATGGTGCTGTTTCGTGATCGATACTGGATTTTCCCATCGATGACGGCTGGGTTCTTCGTCTCCGACGATCTTGTTCACTGGAACTTCCATGAGTTCGTCGGTGGTGCGACTTCGATGCCTGTCGTGGATTACGCGCCCGATGTGCGCGTAATCGGGGATTGGATGTATTTCTGCGCTTCGAAGATGGGTGAGCCGTGTCCGTTCTACCGTTGTCAGGATCCACTGACCGAGCCTTTCGAGCGTGTCGAAGGAAGCTTCGCCTTCTGGGATCCCAACATGTTTCTCGACGATGACGGGCGGCTCTACCTATATTGGGGATGCTCGAACGTCACTCCGATCTGGGGCGTAGAACTCAATCCGGAGACCATGGAGCGCAAAGGTGAACCGGTGACACTTGTCTCCGGTGACAGCGCAAGCCGCGGCTTCGATCGCATCGGCGACGACCATGTGCCGCCGAAGACCCAAGAACAGGTGGACGCCGAGGTCGAGGTTATGGTGCAGCAAATGATGCAGGCTCCCGCCGAACAATGCGAAGCAATGGGATTGGGGGACGAGGACGCAATTAGAAGCGCCGCGATGTCGTTCCTAGGAATCACTCCCTATATCGAGGGTGCGTGGATGACCAAGCACGACGGGAAGTACTATCTGCAATATGCGACTCCCGGCACTGAGTACAACGTGTACGGTGATGCGGTCATGATTGCGGATTCCCCGCTGGGTCCGTTCACCTTGGCGTTGAACAATCCCTATTCCTATAATCCAGGCGGATTTATGAACGGCGCGGGACATGGTTCCACGATGGCTGATCGTCATGGCAAGTGGTGGCACACGGCCACGATGTCCATTTCCGTCAATCATGTTATGGAACGTCGTCTCGGCCTATGGAAGGCAGGGTTCGACTCCGACGGTGAGCTGTTCTGCGACCAGAGCTATGCCGACTGGCCCATCGATTCAGATGCACCTGCTTGGAGCGAACCCGATTGGATGCTGCTATCTTATGGTGCGGCCGCGGCTGTCTCCTCCGGCAACGAGCGTGCCGCGAACCTGACCGATGAGAATGCACGCACTTGGTGGCGCGCTGACACAGCCGTGCCTGGGCAATGGGCGTCCATTGATCTGGGAACTGTGTGTGACGTGCATGCCGTGCAACTCAACTTTGCCGACGAAGGCATCGAAGCCGTTCGGCCTGAGGACTCGCCTTCATTGATCAATATGGCCGGTGACAGGGCCATCGATCTCGGGAGTCACCCGACGACTTGGCTGCTCGAAGCCTCGTTTGACGGCGACGGATGGTTTGTCGTCGATGATCGACACGACATCTCCGATCAGACCTGTGCCTGCTCCCATCCGTTCCTGATCCATGAGGAGGGGTTCAAGGCTCGGTATCTGCGTCTGACCGTCGAACAGATGCCGTTCGATCAGCCGGCCTGCGTGTCGGGAATCCGCGTCTTTGGACATGGGCCGGAGGATGAAGTCGAACCGGATTCGGTGCAGGGGGTAAGCGTCACCCGTGACAGCGCAATGGATATGACCGTCAGCTGGTCGCATGACGATGCGGCGGTCGGCCACAATGTGCTCTGGGGGCATGCGCCGGACAAGCTCTACCATAGCCGCATGGTGTTTGACGCCGACAGCCAGAGCATCGGTGCACTGATCGCTGGGCAGCGGGTGTTTGTCCGCGTCGATGCGTTCAATCAATCCGGCATCGTGCACGGTGCCGTAGTCGAGGCCTGAGTATCTGTCAAAGTGAGGCTCGAGGCGCAGCTCGCTATGTCCCGAGCCTCATATCATCTCCGGCGTCCGGGAATAGTCAATGCGATATGGCGCTTGGCTGAAATAGATGGCATTTCAAGTATCGAAAGGAAACTACGAAACCCTATGTCGTTCGGACGTCCGACCACAGCAGCGAGATCATACGCGACGTCGAACCGGACATCATTCATTGTGGATTCCCGACCGGCACGAAGGATGACGGATGTCTTGCGGCTCGCCGGAATCGTAAGCCATCTGGGGCATATGAGCTGAGCGCTGTCGCTTATGGGCATCGGAATGGCCGGCTGTGCGTGAAAAGAGGGCTGGCTTCCTCATGCTGTGCGTGCACGATTTCGATTTGCGGGGGTGCTTTCGAATCGTGCGCATGATTGTAATCGTATACGGGCAAGGCGCACGATCCGTTCATATTGACAATGCGATAGTGACGGTAGTCGTGACGAACGTGATGCCGTTACAAAATCGCGAAGTGATGCAAGGCGTTGGCTATCCCCGCACCATCCACACTGTCGGTGATGTAGTCGGCCGCTCGTTTCGGCTCTTCGGTGGCATTGCCCATGGCCACGCCGATTCCCGCGTACTCCAGCATGTCTACATCGTTGCCGCCGTCACCGAAGGCAATCGCATTGCCGCGGTGCCATCCGTAGTGTTCGAGCATAACCTGCATGCCCTTCGCCTTGCCGCCATCGGCGGGAATCAGGTCGGTGAAATCCGGATGCCAGCGCACTCCCCGCACGTTGTCGCAGATTCCGGTGATTTCAGCCTCGACGGCTCTATCGACGTAAGGACTGATCTGGAAAGTGGGATGATCCGTTATTCGGGTATGCGGATCACAGATATCGACCTTCGGCGCGGTTTTGCCCAGACTCTTCCATGTCTGCCGCATCGCCTCGTCGACGCGGTTGAAATACCCGTGATCGCTTTCCGCATAGTTGGCGATGACGTTCGTATGCTCGTCCAGCCATGCGGTGATTCTTTCCACGTCGACCTGATCGAGCGGGTGACGATAGGAGAGTCCGGTGTTGTCCATGCAATATTGGCCATTCAGCCCTACGATGCCGTCGAAGGTAACGGGAATCGTGTTGAGTACCACGCCCATGTAGGACGGCGACCGACCCGAACAGATGAAGATCTTCACGCCTTTGGCCTGCAGCGCTCGCAACGCGTCAACGGTGGATTGCGGTACCACATGCGTCACAAAACTGGTCAACGTGCCGTCGATGTCGAAAAACGCCGCCTTGATGTCGTAGGTGTCATGCATGGAAACAACCTTTCGTAAACATTCCGTCTGGCCCAGTCTAGAAAAGCATAGGTCGGGTAACACGCTACGCGATAGCATAATCGTGCACGCATATGCGTCGAAAATAATCTTCCACCCAACAGCGCCAATGTTGGCCTTGAATACAGGCTATAACGAACGCCGATAGGAAATCCTTGTATTTCCGCCTTTTCCGCTGAATTCATCCCGTATGGTAGAGGACGTCACGTGATGTGGAAGCCACGTCACGAGCAGGATTCCATAAGAGAGAGGGACAGACATGACATCTTCGATTCAACAACCGAACGGGGCTCCGGAAGAACCGGTGCGTGTCAATCACACCGTTCGCAACATCATCATCGCCGCAATCGTGGTCGTTCTGGTGGCGGTGGGTGGATTCTTCGGCCTGCGTGTGGTGAACGGCTCCAAGACGGCCGATGCCAAGGGCACCGAATCCAATCCGGTGAAGATCGGCGTGGTGGGGGCCACCGACCCGCAGTGGGTGGAATTCCAGAAAAAGGCCAAAGAAGCCGGACTGTATGTCAAGATCGTTGATTTCCAGGACTATACGTCCGAAAATCCTGCGGTGGATTCCGGTGAGCTTGACCTCAACGAATTCCAGCACCTTCTGTATCTGGCGAACTACAACGTGCAGAACAACAAGGATCTGCAGCCGATCGGCGGTGTGGCCATCTACCCGCTGGGCATCTACTCCACCAAATACAAGGATGTCAAGGACATTCCCGATGGCTCCACCGTGCCGATTCCCAACGATGAAACCAATCAGGCACGTGCCATCGGCGTTCTGAAGGCCGCAGGTCTGGTCACGTTGAAGGGTGATTGGACGCCGTTCTCCACTCCGCAGGACATCGATGAGGCGAAGTCGAAGGTGAAAGTCACTCCGCTGAAGGCCGAGCAGGTCGCCAATTCCCTGAAGGACCCGCAGGTCGCCGCCGGTGTGATCAACAACGATTACGTTTCCGATGCCGGTCTGAAAGCCTCCGATGCCATCTATCAGGATGATGCCGAATCCGAGGAGGCACGTCCGTACATCAACATCTTCGCCACCCGCAAGGCCGATGTGAACAATGAGGTCTACAAGAAGGTCGTCGAGATCTTCCAGACCCAAGACGTGCTTGACAAGCTACAGGAGAATTCCGGCGGTACCGCGGTGTTCGCCGACAAGTTCAGCGCCTCCGACCTGCAGAGCTACCTGCAGAAGATCGAAAAGGAAGCCAAGGAAGTCAAGTGATTTCGTATGGGGAAGCTCCCTCGTGTCTCGAGGGGGCTTCCTCTCGTTATGATGAGATGCCGGTGGCACCTGAAACCGGTGCATACGCCGAGTCGTTCCCAACGAAAGTGACAGTATGACAGAACCCACTCCGATTATCGTCTTTGACCACGTGGTCAAGGAATTCAAACAGCGCGGCGGCAATGCCGCATCAGGCAGAGGCGCTACGGTCGCACGCGCGGTGGACGATGTAAGCCTGACCATCAACGAAGGCGACATCTTCGGCATCATCGGCTATTCCGGTGCCGGCAAGTCGACGCTGGTGCGATTGATCAATGCCTTGGAGAAGCCTACGTCGGGAACCGTCACCGTGCTTGACACCGAGGTATCCGCACTCAGCGAGGCCAAGTTGCGGCCGATTCGTCAGAAGATCGGCATGATCTTCCAACAGTTCAACCTGTTTTCCACCAAGACGGTGGCACAGAACATCGCCTACCCGTTGCAGCTTGATCATTGGCGTAAGGATTATCAGGACAGACGAGTCTCGCAACTGCTTGAATTCGTCGGCCTCAGCGAGCATGCGAACAAGTATCCGTCGCAACTGTCCGGAGGCCAGAAACAGCGTGTCGGCATCGCCAGGGCCCTGGCCACCAATCCGAAGATTCTGCTTGCGGATGAGGCGACAAGTGCGTTGGATCCCGAAACCACCATGGAGGTGCTGTCCCTGCTCAGGCGTGTCAACGAAGAATTGGGCGTAACCATCGTGCTGATCACTCACCAGATGAATGTCGTGCAGCAGATCGCCAATCGTGTGGCGGTCATGAGCTCCGGCAAAGTGGTGGAGCGAGGCGACGTGTATGACGTGTTCGCGGCGCCGCGCCAGAAAGTCACCAAAAGGTTCATCTCCACTGCGGTCAGTGGCATTCCCGAGAAATCCCGGGTGGAACGTCTGCATGCGCAATGTCCGGGGCACATCGTCACCGTGCTGATCCGTCAGCATGATGTGACCGACGCCGTGGACGGCTCGGTCATCGGCGCTTCCGGGCAGAACATCTCCCAGCTGATCGCCGAACACGGCATACACAGCAGTCTGCAGTACGGCGGCATCGACACGGTGCGCGGCATCGCCATCGGCGCCATCACATACGAATTTTCGGGTGACGGCGTTGACGCGTTCCTTGCCGAACTTGCACGGAACAGCGACATCATCGATTTCGGCACGGCGGATGACCAAGTGCCATATGAGCAGGCTTTGGCCACAGCGGGACAGGAGTGACGGATATGACGCAAGAAGGTATCGTTCTGGCAAGTCGCAGCGATTGGAGCGTGCTGAGGCCGCTGCTGTTCGAGTCGATCGGGCAGACCCTTGAGATGGTGCTGATCACACTGGTGGTCGGCGGATTCCTCGGGCTGGTTCTCGGTGTGGTGTTGTATGGCACCAGGCCGGGCAATCTATTCGAAAACGCGGTACTCTACCGCATCCTGGATGTGATCGTGAATATCATTCGCCCGATTCCATTCATCATCTTCCTTGCGGCCATGCAGCCGCTGACCATCAAGGTGGTGGGCACATCCATCGGCACAGTCGCGGCGATTTTCCCGATGATCATCATGTGCACGGTCGCTACGTCGCGTTTGGTCGAACAGAATCTCGTCCCAGTTGATCCAGGCGTCATCGAGGCGGCCCGTTCCATGGGCGCCTCGAAACCGACCATCGTACGTACCGTGCTGATTCCGGAAGCGTTGGCGCCGCTGATTCTCGCCTATGCGTTCCTGTTCATCGGCGTTCTTGACATGTCTGCGATGGCGGGCTACATCGGCGGTGGCGGCTTGGGCAATTTCGCCATCGCCTATGGCTACCAGAAATTCGACCAAACCGTCACATGGACCGCGGTCATCATTATGATTGTGCTTGTGCAGGTTGTGCAGGGCATCGCCAATTCCATCGCCAGGCACCTGCTGAAGCGTTGACGCCGTCTGTCGCGCGGAAGAAGACAAGGAGTTCGCGGGAAAATGACCGAACACATCGAAATCACGCCGGAACTGATAGCAATCCGACACCATCTGCACGCCCACCCCGAGCGCAGTTTCAAGGAGTATGAGACCAGTGCCTACATTGAGAAGCTGCTCCGGGCACATGACATCGAAATCCTGAACAATCCTCTGGAATCAGGCGTCGTCGCCCTGATACGCGGCGTCGAACCCGGTCCGCGCATCGCCCTGCGCGCCGATATCGACGGTCTGCCGATTCAGGAGGATACCGGCCTGCCGTTCGCATCCGTGAACGACGGCGTGATGCATGGATGCGGGCACGACCTGCATATGTCGTATCTTCTTGGCGCCGCATTCTGGCTCGCCAAGCATCGCAAGCAGATCAAGGGTTCCGTCAAACTGCTGTTCCAGCCTTCCGAAGAGACGGGAACCGGTGCCCGTGCCATGATTGACGCCGGACTGCTGAGCGATGTCTCGGCGGCCATCGGCGCGCATAACAATCCGAACTATGCGCCGGGACAGGTGGCCATCGGCCCCGAACCGATGATGGCGGGCTGCGTGAAATTCCACGTGACCCTGCACGCCACCGGAACACACGCCGGCTACCCGCACAAGGGCACCGGCCCGATCGAGGCGCTCGCCACGATGATTCTGGCATTGCAGACCATCGTGAGCCGCAACGTCTCGCCATTCCACCCGCTCGTACTGTCGATCACCGAACTGCACGGCGGCCATGTGTGGAACGTGGTGCCCGATAAGGCCAGCTTCCAAGGTACCGTACGATATTTCCACAAGTCCGATGGCGAGATGGTCGGCCGTCGTTTCGCGGAACAGGTCAACGCCATCGCGGCAGGGTACGGTATCACCGCCGACATCGATTGGGATGATTTCCAGGATCCTCTTGTTTCCGACGAAGGACTGTCCAAGGCCGTTGCGGACGATGTGCGCGAATACGCTCAACTCGAGCCGATCCGTCCTTCGATGGCGGGGGAGGATTTCTGCGAATACGGCAAGGTCACGCTGCCGGTATTCGCCTTCATCGGATCCAACGGCGAAGCGGGATGCCCGGATTGGCACAGTCCGAACTTCGTGGGTCTCGACGAGTCGTTGCAGGCCGGTGTGGAATTCTATGCCAACGCGGCGCTTACCGTGTTGAACGAGCTCGCATGATGACGAGCTGGGCGAAATGGTGCGGACGAACGGCGCGCGTGTGGTTTTTCATGCCATATGCGCGCCGTTCGCGTGGACGATACGCACAGCGCAATAGACTAGGCAAGTATGACTGACATTCGTTTCGCCCTCGCTCAAATCGACACCTGCGTAGGAGACCTTGACGCCAACGCCGACAAGGTCATGCACTACGCGCATCTGGCCGCAGCGCAGCACGCCAAGGTGGTCGTGTTCCCGGAAATGACCCTGACCGGCTATCCGATCGAGGATCTGGCCCTCCGCGGCACCTTCCGCAAGGCCGCATGGGACAAAGCCAACTGGCTTGCCACCGAACTCGCCGCAGATGGGCTCGACGACCTGTTCGTGGTGGTCGGCACCGTGGGCACCGACCGTGAGAACTCCAAACCACGCAACCGACTCGTCGTGCTGCACGATGGCGTGGTCTGGGCCGGCTATGACAAACACTTCCTGCCCAACTACGGTGTATTCGACGAATTCCGCATCTTCAGCCCGGGCAACAAGTCCATGGTGCTCGACGTGGACGGTGCGCGTATCGGCGTGGCCATCTGCGAGGATATCTGGCAGGACGGCGGCCCGGTCGCAGAACTCGCCAAACAGGACATCGACCTGCTGCTGACCATGAACGGTTCGCCGTATGAGGAGGGCAAAACCGACACTCGCTTCGACTTGGCGGTGCGGCGTGCGGCCGAGGTAAACGCGCCGATGATTTACCTCAACCAGGTCGGAGGACAGGACGATCTCGTGTTCGATGGCGGCAGCTTCACCGTCGATGCCGACGGCACGTTGCTGCAGCGCTCGCCTATGTTCATGGAGGACCTGGCGCTCTTCGACCTCGATACCACCGCCGAACGCCAGAGCGTTGGCGTCATCGCGGACAAACCCGATCCCGACGAAGAGGTGTACACTGCGTGCGTATTGGGATTGAAGGACTACATGGCCAAGAACCATTTCAAGGGTGTGTGCCTCGGTCTGTCCGGCGGCATCGACTCCGCGCTGGTGGCGGCCATGGCGGCCGACGCGGTCGGTGGCAACAACGTGTACGGCATTTCCATGCCGAGCATGTACTCATCCGATGGTTCCAAGGACGATGCGGCCGATCTGGCGAACAACATCGGCGCGCATTACGACATCCAGCCCATCGAACCGCTGTTCGTGGCCTATCAGAAGCAGCTTGATCTGGAAGGCGTGGCGGCTGAAAACCTGCAGGCCCGCATCCGTGGCGTGATCGTGATGGCCTATTCGAATTCCAAGGGTCTGCTTGCGGTGGCCACCGGGAACAAATCTGAACTCGCCTGCGGCTATTCCACGATCTACGGTGATGCGGTCGGCGGCTATGCCCCGATCAAGGATCTGCTCAAGACGCGCGTCTGGGAGATTTCCCGTTGGCGTAACAAGGCGGCCGCCGCAGGCATGGGTATCGGCGGGCTGCATGTCGTCGGTAATGAATCCGGTTCGGCTGGCGTTCCGTTGCCCGACGGCGTGATGATTCCCGTCAATTCGATCGAGAAGGCGCCGAGCGCCGAACTGCGCCCAGGTCAGAAGGATTCCGATTCGCTTCCTGAATATGCGTTGCTCGATCAGGTGCTCGCCATGTACATCGAGCATGCGCACGGTCGCGCCGACCTGCTGGCCGATGGCTTCGACGAAGCCACCGTCGACACGGTGATGCGCTTGGTGGACCGTGCCGAATGGAAGCGCCGCCAGTATCCGTTGGGGCCGAAGGTCACCGCACTCGCATTCGGACGCGATCGCCGGTTGCCAATCACCAACGCCTTCCGTGAGTAGACGGCAAAGCGAGTCAAGGAGTATGGATATGGAAAAGCAGTGGTACTTTAACACGGTGACCGAGCAGCCTGAGCTGGGCATGGTCTCTCCGGCCAGCCATCGCATGGGCCCGTACAAAACCCGTGAGGACGCGCTTGACGCATGGAAGATCGTGCAGGAGCGCAATCTCAAATGGGAAGAACAGGACCGCGAATGGAAGCGCTGGTCGGAGGATTCGAAGGATTCCACTGACGACCGGCCCGATTCGGTCTGATCCGATTCGTCCAGTCCTGCCCCGTTCAGCGTAGACAACGGCTGTTGTGCCTACGCAGAAGAAATGCCAGCGCCAGAATGGTGTGATCGTTGAGATTGCGCGGATTGTAACCGGTGATGGCGGCGATGCGGTTCAGATGGTTCTGCATCGTGTTTTTGTGGAGGAACAGCTCCTTGGCGGCGGCGCTAATGCTGCCGTTATGCCGTGTGTAGGCATCGAACGTAATCTCGTATGCGTCGATCACGCCATCGTCCAGCCCACCGAACACCAATCGCGTTAGCGCCTGCGCCTGTTCCGGAGGAATTACGGGAACTATGAGCCCCAAGTCGAGGTCCTCGTATCGGGTGAAAGTCGAGAGACTCGTGTTTTCGTCATCGCAATGTTGAAGCTCCGTTGATGCGATCCGTGTACGGGGCGAGGCATTATCACGTTCATCGGATGCCGGCCGTGGCGAAGCATGGGCCGTGATGCCCCAGCGCAGCGCGGCCACGGCCTGATCGTAGCTACGCCGACAATCATGCATGGTGGATGCCCTGCCGCCGACACCACAGTGCGTGGCATGCCCGGTGAACGACGAAATCAGCGATTCCGCGGCTCGGATGGTGGATTCGGCGGTCTCGTCATCGGAACCGACGATAACTAGCAGACATTCCTGTGGGGTCAGCGTGGCCAATACGTCAGGACGGCCCTCGACCTGCCGATCCAATGCGGAGACGATTCGTTCCTGATACGTCAGCAGGTCGTGAGGGGCAACGCCGCGTATCGATGCGATCATGCACGGCAGATCAAGATCGATGCCCAACATGGCCGCGAGACGTTCGTTGTCCGCAACATTCCCGCTGCCGTAGGCCAATGCCGTGATCAGCGAATCACGCATGGTCCGTCGATTGAATCGGGCCAGCTGGTCGAGATGCTCGCGGATCAGTATCTCGGTCATTTTCTGCAATACGGTGCCGAAAGGTTCAACCTCATCGCGCTCGCCGGTAATGCCGATCACCGCTACCGGCTCGCCGTCGAACTGCACCGGCACGTTGATGCCGTTCCGGGCGCCGGCGAATCGATGCTCGTCATCCACGCACACGGTTTGTTTGCTGGCGATGGCCAGTCGCGCACCGTCATGCCCGGAACCGATGCGTGTGGGGTCGGTGCTGGCGATGATGATGCCGCTGGTATTGAAGAAGTTGATTTCGTGGCGCAGCGCATCCTTGAGATGCGTCACGATGTCGGTGGCGATATTCGGATCGATTTCCATACAAAAATAGTACACGTACCATTTCTTTCGGTAGAACAGGGGGAATGTTCCTGGGGCAAGGCACATGGTTTTGCATGGGTGCCCGACGGATAATGAATGCAGCGAAAAGATTTCGTATCCATCGTTACGAAAGGTGTCAAAGTGGACATTTCATTGCATTGGTGGGCGGCGCTGCTTGGTTTGGCGCTCGCCATCGGTCTGATTCTGCGTAAGCTCAACACCACCTACGCGCTGATGCTCGGTGCCGTGGTCGGATGTGTCATCGGCGGTGCCACACTGTCGCAGACCGTTGACATCGTAGTCTCTGGAACACAAAGCGTGATGGGCACGGTGGTGCGTGTACTTGCTGCGGGCGTGTTGGCCGGGGTGATGATGGAATCCGGTGCGGCCAATCGCATCGCCCAGACCATCGTGGTCACCTTCGGTGAGAAACTTGCGATTTTCGCATTGGCACTCGCCACGATGGTCATCTGTGCCGTGGGTGTGTTCATTCCCGTGGCGGTACTGATCGTCGCGCCCATCGCCATTGAAGTCGGCTCGAAGATGCACGTGTCCAAATTGGCGCTGCTTGTGGCGCTCTCCGGTGGCGGCAAGGCCGGCAACATCATCTCCCCGAATCCCAACACCATCGCTGCGGCTTCCGGCTTCGACATCCAGCCTTCCGCAGTGATGGTCTCCAGCTTCATTCCGGCGTTGTTCGGCTTGGGCATGGCGGTGTTGCTGGCCACGCTGGTACAGCATCGTGGCCAGGTCGTTACCATGGACGATCTGAACGGCGGTGAGAACGCAAGCGCGAAGAGCGGTGGCAAGGCCTCTCGCGAATTGCCCTCCATTGGCAGGGCCATGGTCGCGCCCGCAATCGCCGTCGTGCTGCTGCTCATCAATCCGCTGGGTTCGGTGCTGGGCATCAAGGCGCTCACCATGTTCCAGGTCGACGCGATGTACATTCTCCCGTTTGCGGCCATCGTGGGACTGCTGGCCATGGGGCAGGGGCGGCGCATCCTCGATTACACCAAAGCCGGCATTGCACGCATGATCGATGTGGTCATGATTCTGATCGGCGCTGGCGCTCTCGGTGGTCTTATCACCAGCTCCGACCTTCCCGGCCAGATCGTGCGCCTGATTACCGCCGCCGGTGTGCCCGGCGCGCTGCTCGCACCGATCGCCGGCATCCTGATGGCCGCCGCCACCGCATCCACCTCTACCGGTGTGATTCTCGGCGCGAGCTCCTTCGGCGAGACGATTCTCGCCTTCGGCACTACGCCGGTGGCCGCCGCGGTCACCATGCAGGCCGGTGCCACGGTGATTGACGCGTTGCCGCACGGCAACTACTTCCACGTCTCCGCCAAATCAATGAACATGTCCATCGGCGAAAGACTGGGCGTGCTGCCCTTCGAAGCCTTGGTCGGCCTGACCATGACGGTTGTGGCCGTGGTACTGAACATCGTGTTCTAACGCTTGTCCGATAACCTAATCATTCATATTCTTCCCCGAAAGGATTCCCATGAAAATCGTCATCGCCCCGGACTCATTCAAGGGCTCCCTTACCGCGCGAGAAGCGGCGCAATCCATCGAATCCGGCATTCTCAAGGTGCTGCCCGAAGCCGAATGCGTCAGCATCCCCATGGCGGATGGCGGCGAAGGCACCGTTCAATCGCTGGTGGATGCCACCGGCGGGCGCATCATGCGCGTATTGGTCACCGACCCTCTCGGTCATCCGACGAATGCGGAATACGGCATTCTCGGTGACGGCCGCACTGCGGTCATCGAAATGGCCGCGGCAAGCGGCATCCAATACATCGACGAGACCACGCGCAATCCGCTGATCGCCACCACCTACGGCACCGGTGAACTGATCAAGGATGCGCTGGAGCAGGGCGTAAGCGACATCATCGTGGGACTGGGAGGTTCGGCTACGAACGATGGCGGGGCGGGCATGGCACAGGCACTGGGCGTACGGCTGCTGGACGACAACGGCGCGCCATTGCCGTTTGGCGGTGCGGCGCTGGCCGAACTCTCTGAAGTGGATGTCTCCGGTCTTGATCCAAGGCTTGCCGACGTGCACATCCGTCTGGCTTCGGACGTGACCAATCCGTTGACCGGCGTGCGCGGCGCATCGGCCGTGTTCGGCCCTCAGAAAGGTGCGACTCCCGACATGGTCGAGCGGTTGGACGACGCGCTGGCCCATTATGCTGCGGTGATCCGCAAGCAGCTGGGTCGCGAGGTGGAGACCGTGCCGGGTGCGGGTGCGGCCGGTGGCCTTGGCGCGGGATTCCTGGCCTTCACCGAAGCAAGCATGAGATCCGGCGTTGACCTGGTGATCGAGGCGACCGGATTGGCGGGGCTGGCCGCAGGGGCGGACTATTGCTTCACCGGCGAAGGAGGCATCGACTTTCAGACGCAATACGGCAAAACGCCGATGGGTGTGGCCCGTGCGGTCAAGCAGGCGTCGCCGGATTGCACGGTGGTGGCGCTTGCCGGCAGCATCGGGGAGGGTATCGATCAGCTGTATGACCTGGGCATAGACGCGATTTTCGGCATCATGCCAGGCGTCTCCACCATGCGCGACGCCGTCGACCATGCGGCGGACAACCTGGCCCGTACCGCCGAAAACGTGGCCCGTCTGTTGGCCCGCAATCTGTGATTTTCCAAGTAAGCGATGTTCATGGAACATGCAACGGGTCCTCTGGAGCGCGGATGGAGTGGATTTCATCCGCCCGACTTGCAGGAGGCATTGGAAACACTTGGCATTGAGCAACACCTTGGATATGTGAAATAAATCACTTTTATTCGGCTTGAATATCAGCCAGTTCTCAGGTGAGGACCGATAGAATTTTGAATTAGCGACGACGTAACGATGCGTCGCCAACCCTACACCCAGAAGGAGTGGAAATGGCAGCAGTTGATGCAACGGCGGTCTCCCAGGAGGAGCTTGAGGCCAAGGCCTGGGACGGCTTCACCGAGGGCAACTGGCAGAAGGACATCGATGTTCGTGACTTCATCCAGAAGAACTACACGCCGTACGAGGGTGACGAGTCCTTCCTGGCCGACGCCACCGACAAGACCAAGCATCTGTGGAAGTATCTTGACGATAACTATCTGGCCGTAGAGCGCAAGCAGCGTGTCTATGACGTGGATACCCATACCCCGGCAGGCATTGATTCTTTCCCGGCCGGATACATCGACTCCCCGGAAGTCGACAATGTGGTTGTCGGCGTGCAGACCGATGTGCCGTGCAAGCGCGCCATGATGCCGAACGGCGGCTGGCGCATGGTTGAGCAGGCCATTCGTGAGGCCGGCAAGGAGCCGGATCCGGAGATCAAGAAGATCTTCACCAAGTACCGCAAGACCCATAATGACGGTGTCTTCGGCGTGTACACCAAGCAGATCAAGGTCGCTCGTCACAACAAGATCCTCACCGGTCTGCCGGATGCCTATGGCCGTGGCCGTATCATCGGCGATTACCGCCGCGTGGCCCTGTATGGCGTGAACACCCTGATCAAGTTCAAGCAGCGCGACAAGGATTCCGTGCCGTATCGCAACGACTTCACCGAGCCGGAGATCGAGCACTGGATTCGCTTCCGTGAAGAGCACGACGAACAGATCAAGGCCCTGAAGCAGCTGATCAACCTCGGCAAGGAGTATGGCCTCGACCTGAGCCGCCCGGCACAGACCGCCCAGGAGGCCGTGCAGTGGACCTACATGGGTTACCTCGCCTCCGTCAAGAGCCAGGACGGCGCCGCAATGTCGTTCGGCCGCGTATCCACCTTCTTCGATGTATACTTCGAGCGCGATCTGAAGGCCGGCAAGATTACCGAGGTCGACGCTCAGGAGATCATCGACAACTTGGTCATGAAGCTGCGTATCGTGCGCTTCCTGCGTACCCAGGACTATGATGCGATCTTCTCCGGCGATCCGTACTGGGCGACTTGGTCCGATGCGGGCTTCGGCGACGACGGCCGCACCCTGGTCACCAAGACCTCGTTCCGTCTGCTCAACACCCTGACCCTTGAGCACCTTGGACCTGGCCCGGAGCCGAACATCACCATCTTCTGGGATCCGAAGCTGCCGGAAGCCTACAAGCGCTTCTGCGCCAAGATCTCCATCGACACCTCGGCAATCCAGTACGAGTCCGATAAGGAAATCCGCGGCCACTGGGGCGATGACGCCGCAATCGCATGCTGCGTCTCCCCGATGCGCGTAGGCAAGCAGATGCAGTTCTTCGCGGCTCGCGTGAACTCCGCCAAGGCCCTGCTGTACGCCATCAACGGCGGCCGCGACGAGATGACCGGCATGCAGGTCATCGACAAGGGCGTGATCGAGCCGATCGCTCCGGAAGCCGACGGCACCTTGGACTACGAGAAGGTCAAGGCCAACTACGAGAAGGCTCTGGAATGGCTGTCCGAGACCTATGTGATGGCTCTGAACATCATCCATTACATGCACGATAAGTACGCATACGAGTCCATCGAGATGGCTCTGCACGACAAGGAGGTGTACCGCACCTTGGGTTGCGGCATGTCCGGCCTGTCGATCGCAGCCGACTCCCTGTCCGCCTGCAAGTACGCCAAGGTCTACCCGATCTACAACAAGGATGCCAAGACCACCCCGGGTCACGAGGACGAATACGTCGAAGGCGCCGATGACGATCTGATCGTCGGATACCGTACCGAAGGCGAGTTCCCGCTGTACGGCAACGACGATGACCGTGCCGACGACATCGCCAAGTGGGTCGTCTCCACCGTCATGGGCCAGGTCAAGCGCCTGCCGGTGTACCGTGGTGCCGTCCCGACCCAGTCCATCCTGACCATCACCTCCAACGTGGAGTACGGCAAGGCCACCGGCGCCTTCCCGTCCGGTCACAAGAAGGGCACCCCGTACGCTCCGGGCGCCAACCCGGAGAACGGCATGGATTCCCACGGCATGCTGCCGTCCATGTTCTCCGTCGGCAAGATCGACTACAACGACGCTCTTGACGGCATCTCGCTGACCAACACCATCACCCCTGATGGTCTGGGCCGCGACGAGGACGAACGTATCGGCAACCTCGTAGGCATCCTTGACGCCGGCAACGGCCACGGCCTGTACCACGCCAACATCAACGTGCTGCGCAAGGAGCAGCTCGAGGATGCCGTCGAGCACCCGGAGAAGTACCCGCACCTGACCGTGCGTGTCTCCGGCTACGCGGTGAACTTCGTCAAGCTCACCAAGGAGCAGCAGCTCGACGTGATCTCCCGTACGTTCCACCAGGGCGCCGTCGTCGACTAGGACTGATGAGCGCCGCGTGAAGCGGTAATACGGCAAGGGGCGGTGCTTGAAAGGCTTCGCCCCTTGCGTTTTGTTTCCCGGATAGGGGGACTTCGGAATAAATGAAAGGGACATCGATGTCTGAGATCGCACAGTTCCGCACCACCACCAGGCACATGCTCAAAGGCTCGAAAGCCTACGCCAGCCAGACGCTGATGGGAGGCCTGTCCGGCTTCGAATCGCCGATCGGCATGGATCGACGGGACCGCATCAATGCGCTGAAAAGCGGTGACATCGGTTTCGTGCATTCCTGGGACATCAACACGTCCGTCGACGGGCCAGGTACACGCATGACGGTGTTCATGAGTGGCTGTCCGCTGCGTTGCCAGTACTGCCAGAATCCCGACACCTGGAAGATGCGCGACGGCAAGCCCGTCTACCTGGAAGCGATGATCAAAAAGATCGACCGCTATGCCGACCTGTTCAAGGCCACCGGTGGCGGCATCACCTTCTCGGGAGGCGAGTCGATGATGCAACCGGCATTCGTGTCCCGCGTGTTCCGAGCGTCCAAGGAGATGGGCGTGCACACCTGCCTCGACACTTCCGGCTTCCTCAACAGAAACTATACGGACGAAATGATCGATGATATCGACCTGTGTCTGCTTGACGTGAAGTCCGGTGATGAGGAAACTTACCGTATCGTGACCGGGGGAGTGCTGCAGCCCACCATCGATTTCGGACAGCGCCTCGCCAAGGCGGGCAAGAAGATCTGGATACGGTTCGTGCTTGTGCCGGACCTCACCTCCGCGGAGGAGAACGTCGAGAACGTGGCGAAGATCTGCGAAACATTCGGCGATGCGGTGGAACACATCGACGTGCTTCCATTCCACCAGCTCGGCCGCCCGAAATGGCATGAGCTGCGCATCCCGTACCCGTTGGAAGATCAGAAGGGTCCGTCGGCGGCCATGAAACAGCGTGTCATGGACCAGTTCCGCTCCCATGGATTCGTCGTATATTAAGGTCTTGCCCGGGGTTTCGCCGGCGGAAGTCGTCGGCGAAACCGACTCGGAACGGTGGGGATTGCAAATCTTCACATTCGACGCGAAGTGAAATACCCCGAAATACCATGAATCGCATGATGTCTGCCTTAGCCTTGAATCATGGCGGACATTTATGCTTTCCCTTTGGGCACGCCCACTGCAGCGCGTGCCGACAACAGGGAAAACCATGCCGCCGACATGCCGATGAACAGACCTCTCGGCGTGCCCGATGTCGTGTGGAATGCCGTTCTTTCCGTGCGCAATATGCGGCGAGTGAACGGCGTGGCCTATCGTGAGATTCCGATACCTTGCGCCATGGCCGATTTTGGCGTCGGCGTGGCATTGGAGAGCAGCTCGTATCGCGACGAAAAATCCTATTTCCGCAATGATTGCGCCATGACCGGGAACCGTTGCGCGACAGCGGACGGCTGGATCATGGTGCTGTATTCGCACGATTGCCTTGACGATTGGCATTCCCATTGGCGTTGCGTCGCGTTTGCGTCTTTGCCATTGCCCAATGAGCAGGAGGATTGCCTCACGCCGTCGATGTATTGGGATTCCATGCTCGAGCATCTGGACGAAGCCGGTGCGGAGAATGTTTCCGGCACCGTCACGGTTACCAGGAACACCACCTTCGGATCGATGAGCGGTGTGCCGTCCATGGGCTGCGAACTTCGTGTGTCTTGGACTCCATTAGACTATGCCGATGGGGGTCTTGATGCCGGCGCTCAGGTTGAATCGTGGGCCTGGTTCCTCCGAACCATGACGTAATCCGAGGAAGGTGTTCCCGTTGATTGACGAGCCGAGGCTGCAGTCCGAGCCGCGTGAGGGCGTACCCGATGTGATTGATACGTTGCCGGCCTTCCGCGATTACTGCGATCTTCTGGCGGCCGGAACAGGCTCTTTGGCCGCCGACGCGGAACGTGCCTCCGGATACCGTTACGGGCATGAGGATTGGTTGGTGCAGTTCAAGCGTACCGGTGCAGGCATCGGCCTGCTCGATCCGCAGGCATTGGCGCAAGCGGGGGCCGACTGGAACGATTTCAATCGCGCCGTAGGCGACGCCACGTGGATTCTGCATGATTCCCTGCAGGACCTTCCAGGATTCGCGGACCTCGGCATGGAGCCGCATCATCTGTTCGACACGGAGATCGCGGCGCGTCTGCTTGGCATGCACCGTTTTGGCTTGGCGGCAGTTACCGAACATTTTCTGGGATTGACATTGGCGAAGGAACATTCCGCAGCCGACTGGTCGTACCGGCCGTTGCCACGCGACTGGCGCAATTACGCCGCCTTGGATGTGGAATTGCTGATCGAGCTCGAACAGCGCATGCGAACAGAATTGAAGAGGCAGGGCAAAAGGGATTGGGCCGAAGAGGAGTTCGCATACGCGCTGCACGAGGGGATGGGGCCGCGCAAGGAACATCCGGTACCGTGGCTGCGCATCTCCCGCATCACGGAAATCGCCAAGGACCGGCAGGCGCTTGCCGTGGCGAAGGCCCTATGGGAGAAACGCGACGAATTGGCCCGGCGTTTCGATATCGCTCCGGCTCTGCTGCTGTCCGATTTCTCAATCATTGAGGCGGCGAAACGTAAGCCTCATAATGCGGCGCAGTTCCGTGCCATCCGTTCCATCAACGAACGTGTGCGCATTCAGTCCGACGCCGCGCAGGAGAAGATGTTCGAACGGTATGCCCCCATCCAGCGCAAGGTGAAGCCGAGTCTTTGGAAGTCGGTCATCCAGCAGGCGCTCGACATGCCGAGAAGCGAATGGCCGACCATGCCGAGCTCGCAACCGAACAACGACGAATCGCAGACGCACGCACCGCGATCGATACGGTATTGGAAAGATCGTTATCCGGAGCGATTGCGCACGCTGGAGAAGGCACGCAAAGTGGTGCAGCAGATCGCGGTCGATACGCGTACGCCCGCGGAGATTATCATCAAACCGCAGTACTTGCGCAATCTATGCTGGACGGACGAACCACAAAAGCGCGACGTTGCCGGATTCCTTAAGGAGCAGGGCGCGCGCGATTGGCAGGTGTCGCTTATCGCAGAGTCCGTAAGTCGCGCTATCATGTAGAGGTTGCCTAACGGCAGAACTGTTGAAGAACCGTATTTTTCAGGAGCGCAAGCGTGAAAATCAGCGTCAGGAATCTTGAGCCGACCAAGGTGAAGCTCACCGTCACCGTCGATCCGGAGGAGTTCAACCCGTATCTCGACGAGGCTCGCAAGGAAATCGCCAAGCAGGTCAACGTGCCTGGCTTCCGTAAGGGTCACGTGCCCGGCAAGATCATCGATCAGCGCATCGGCTTTGGTGCCGTCGCTGGCGAAGCCGTGAACAATGGCGTGCCGGAGCTGTATTCCAAGGCTCTCGAAACCAAGAAGATCCACCCGATGGCCCAGCCGGAGATCGACGTTCAGGAAGTTCCGGAATCCGCCAAGGATGAGACCAAGCTGAAGTTCGTGGCCACCGTCGAGCGTCGCCCGGACATCGAGCTGCCGGAAGTGGACGGCATGGAGATCGAGGTCGAGAAGGCCGAAATCACCGATGAAGACATCAACAACCGTCTGGAAGCCTTGCGTCAGCGCTTCGGCACCCTCGTGGGTGTGGATCGCCCGGCCGCCAAGGGTGACTATGCCAACATCGACCTGAACGCCGAAATCGACGGCGAATCCGTCGATTCCCAGGAGGGCGTGAGCTACGAGCTCGGCTCCGGCACCATGCTCGACGGTCTGGACGAGGCTCTCGAAGGCCTGTCCGCCGGCGAGGAGACCACCTTCGAAGGCACCCTCGAAGCAGGCGAGCACGAAGGCGAGAAGGCTCAGATCAAGGTCAAGGTCAACTCCGTCAAGACCGAGGAACTCCCGGAGCTCGACGATGACTTCGCATCCGAAGCCTCCGAGTTCGACACCCTTGACGAGCTGAAGGAAGACCTCAAGAAGGCCGCCTCCCAGGATGCCGAAGGCCGTCAGGCCACCGCCGCCCGCGATGCCTTCATCGCCAAGCTCGAAGAGGGCCTGGAGATTCCGGTGCCGAAGGGCGTCAAGGCCGAAATGGTCGAGCAGCAGCTCAAGAACGTGACCGCCGACCCGGACAAGGCCACCAAGGAGCAGAAGGCCGAAGCCGAAGAGACCGTCGAGAAGGAACTGCGCGACCAGATGGTGCTCGACGTGCTCGCTGAGAAGATGGACGTCAAGGTCTCCCAGGCCGACGTGTTCAACTTCCTCGCCTCCATCGCCCAGCAGTACGGTATGGACCCGAACGCTTTCATCCAGGCCATCATGCGTAATGGCCAGCTCGGCTCCGCCGTGCAGGAAGTCGGCCGTTCCAAGGGCCTGCTTGCCGGCATGCGCGCCGTGACCTTCAAGTCCGACGGTGAAACCCTCGACCTGAGCGCCTTCCTCGGCGAAGCAGCTGAGGACGAAGAGGCCGAAAGCGTCGAGGCCGCTTCCGCTGCCGCCGCCGTGGCCGACGAACTCGCCGCCGACAAGGATGCCGAGTGAGTCTGATTCACTGAATCAAGCATTGTGAAAGGCTGGAATCCGAATGGGTTCCAGCCTTTTTCCTATACTTACGTACGTGAATTCCAAAGGATATGCGGTCGTTGACTTCGAGACCACCGGACTGAATCCGGCACGCGGCGATAGAGCCATAGAAATAGGCCTGGTGCACGTGGCACCGGACGGCACTCTTGAAGACGAGCATGAGACGCTGATTCGCGTGCATCGTGACATTGGCGCGCAGTGGATTCACCACATCAGCGCCGTCGAACTCATTCATGCGCCGGAATTCGAAGGCATCGCGCGCGAACTACGTGACCTGCTTGCGGGGCGTGTATTCGTGGCACATAATGTGGCGTTCGACTCGAAATTCCTATTGTCGGAATATCGGCGTTTGGGTGCCGATATTCCTGTGAACTCGCATACCATGCTGTGCACCATGAAACTGTCGCGATCCTTGATCGGTGTCGGCAGTCTTGCCGATTGTTGCCGTGAATTCGGCATCGACAACGAGGACGCGCACAGTGCCTTGAGTGACGCGCACGCCACGGCGTTGTTGCTTGGCAGACTTATGGACGCCGATCCGAAATGGAGTGGCTGGCGACGCCGACTGGATGCCGCCGAAGAGGCAGGGGAGCACTGGCCGGAACTCAAGTCTCTTGAACGACGGGAATGGTTGCCTCGCCGTAGTCACGTCGAAAACAATCTGCAATGCATGATCGGCGGCGCATCGGCAATCGGTGCCGACGATGCGACCGGTTTCAATCCGCCGTTGCCGAAGGATTTTCGCCTGCACGTAGGCGACAAAATCGTGCTCACCGGATCGATGCGTCAGCGGCGATCCGACTGGGAGACCGAGCTGGAGAGCATGGGGCTTGAAGTCAGGCCATCCGTCACCAAACAGGTGAGGCTCGTGGTCGCCGCCGACCCCTATTCCGAATCGACCAAAGCGCGCAAGGCCCGCGATTACGGCATTCCGATTGTGGCGGAACATTGGCTGGAACAGGCCATGGTGAACGGCATCGACTACTGATGACGCGCCGTCACGCTTTTTCGGCATCCGGCATGACCCGCCTCTGAGCAAGGCTTTAATTCAGCGTGCTACAGCAGGAATTTGATTTCGGCGAAGAACTCGCGGACCATGTTGTTGACGAGCATGTCCGGCGGAGAACCGGCGGCAATGCCTTGCGCATCGTCAAGACCGTTCTTCCGTGCAATCTGCAGTGCCCGGAATACGTGGAAGTCGTTGGTGATGATGCCCACTGAAGCGTTTTCGTCGGCAATCAGCTTTTTGCTGTTGATGATGTTCTCTTCGGTGGTCTTCGACTTGGATTCCTCCACGATACGGGATTCGGCAATGCCGTTCGTCTTGAGATAGTCGGCCATGCCTTGGGCTTCCGGGAACGGTTCGTTCGATCCCTGCCCGCCGGAAACAATGCAGATGGTCTTCGGATTGTCGTTCAGATATTCGATTGCCTTGTCAAGTCGGAACTTCAGTACGCGGCTCGGTCTGGCCCTATGCACTTGCGCACCGAGTACGATCACATAATCCAGACCGGGTTTGCCCTGCGCACTCATCTTGCTGACTATGCAGCCTTCGACCGTTCCGAACGCTACCACCGCGATGCAGATGAGCGCCACGAGAATGCCACGGATCAGACGGGGCATCGCGTCCCACCAGTGGAACAGGAAACCGCCCCCGAGCGCTTCGAACAACACCGCGAACACGACCCAGACCATCCAGAAGTTGGTGCCGGAATGCGTTTTGAATACAGCCCACGCATAGCAGACGCATGCGAAAGCCAACACCATGCACACACCAAACACCACTTGTCTTGCAACCGTTCCCATAATGCCTCTCTCGCGGTATCTCTGGCGGACTTGACTTTCAGCATACCCATCCGGACCCGTACGAAGACCTGATAATTCGCGGGCCATACGAACCATTCGCAAATGCCTTCCGGGAGAGGCTTGGCTTCACGGTTCGCGAGGATTTGGTGTACCGGAACAAGGCCTTGACGCGAATGGGACGAATCGATACGTGATTTCGTGCCTGCAGATCGCTCTCAGACGGGCCGAACGCCACGTGGATGCGGATGGGAAGCCGAAGACGTTCTTCCTTTACGAAGGCGGGCTCTTATGAAACGTTCAGATTCGCGGCTTAGGCTACAAGACGTTGGCGGACGATGATGTCCTTATGAACAATTCAAGGATTGCGAGGTTGCAATGGTCAGGGATATACGAACAATCGCCTGCAACTCGCCGTACTGCGCGAAGCGTTCAACATCATGAACGAAGGCATCGCCGACGCGGAAACCATCGATACCGTGGTGAAATACAGTCTCGGCCGCCGCTGGAATCTGGTCGGACCGGTCGCCAGCGCCGACCTGGGCGGATTGGATACGTTCTACAACGTCAGCACCTATCTGCTCAAAGACATGGACAACGGCACCGAGCCGAGCCCGTTGCTGGAAGCCAAGGTGCAGGCTGGCGATCTGGGGGTCAAAACCGGTCGGGGCTTCTACGAGTGGACCGGCGAAACCGGGCAGGCGGTCATTCGCCAACGTGACGAGAACCTGATTCGCCAGCTTGTCGAAGACGCCCGCGAAGAGGCATAGGAGTCCGGTAATCAGAAACGTATGGTGCCCTCGGATACGTTTGAGGGCACCATACCGATTTACTTTCCTGAAAGCCAATCTTCCCTCGTCATCAGGCTCACATTGCCTGTCCTTTTTTCGTGCATCAGCGGAACATCCGCATCCTGCGTTTTCCACTGGTACTTGAATCCGCATTTTTCCTGGACGCGCTTGGATTTGATGTTGCCTTCGTAGTAGCTGATCCACACTTTGCGCATGCCGCAGTCCTCGAAGGCATGGCGGAGCATTTCCTTCACGGCTTCCGGCATGATGCCCCGTCCCCAGAATGGTTTCCCAAGCCAGTAGCCCATCTCGCATTCATCATCCCGGTCGGTCATGTCGGTATGGCCATTCAGCTTCAGTTCGATTGCGCCGATGGCTTTGCCGTCTTCTTTCAGACAGACGGCATAGGCCTCTTTGCCGTTGAGAACATTCCTGATCACGTCCCGGCTCTCGTCTAGACACTGATGTGCGGGCCATCCGGCGATCGGTCCCACATCGGGATCGCTGGCGTATGTATATAAGTCCTCCGCATCGCTTTCTTCCCATCGGCGCAGAATGAGTCTGTCGGTTTCAAGTGTCATGCTTCGCTCTCATTTCTTCTTTTCGTGGCAGGAAGCTCCTCGTACGTTGCTTCCGGCAAAATTCCCCCAGGAACCCCTTATTTATCCTACCGCATCCAGCGTAGCCGGCCATCTGAAGTCATGCTGCAGGTGAGGGCGGCCGTTGACCGATCGACTGTCGTTCATACACGAATCTGAATCAGGGAGGTCCTGGAACATATCAGGATTTCAAGACTTCCTTGCGTGTTGAACGGTGCAAAGATCAGCTTCAAAGATAATATTAGGGGGTATAAGATATTCGCACGCGTGCAGTTCATACATTTCATGTGATATCGAATAGAAGCAGTGTAAATGCAAAAAAGCACTTCGGGAGTTAAGTGATGTGGCAGAAGAAAAATGGAATTGCCAACATGACTTTGGGCAAAAATAATGCCGAAATGAGTGCGGTCAGAAGAATAATTTAGGCGAGGTGTGACCTGTGAGAAGAGAAATGCAATGCAATTGGTCTGAAACGCATCCTGTTGCGCATGCGTTGGTTGTAGTGGCTGCTGCCATGGCATTGGCGGGAATAGTCGAAACGTTCATTGAAGCTATCGCTGGTGGAGTCGCGGCCATGGTTGTTTATGGCTCAGTGGATCGCGCATATATGGGAAATATGGGACTAATTTCCACAGTGATTACGATGGTGTCCCACATAGTCGTTCTGTTGTTGTATTGGTTCATATTCAGAAGAGATTTGCAAGGTTTCTTCAATGCAAGAAGATTTGGCGAGTTTGTTCTTCTCGGGTGGAGTGTGCTGGCAATAGGTGCATTCAATTTGATTTCAGAGATACTGGAACATGAAAGCTATGGAAATCCCGGCGTGGCACTACTGATGGGAATGCAGCCCGGAATCTGCGAAGAGATCATGCTCCGAGTCATTCCGATTTCCCTTGTCATGAGAAGCAAGGAACGCGAACGATTGGTTATACCGGTTGTTGTATTTACCAGTCTTCTTTTTGGACTGTGGCATGGTTTTAATATTTTATCCGGAGCGAATCCCGTCACCACATTGTTCCAAGTCATTTATGCGACGGGTGTAGGCTTCTTGTTCGCCGCTATCTACCTGAGAACAGGCGATATCTGGATCACCATGTTCCTGCATGCAGTCACAGACACCATCTATTTCCTTGGTTCGGAAGCGCAGAGTGGAGACGCTATTCTGTCGCAAAGCACCAGTTTTTCTGACGCTGTTATTCTGCTGGCATACGCAGTTTTGTATTTCGCCAATGCCTTCTATGTATTCAGAAAGAGTAGAAGAATAGAGATTTCAGATACATGGTCGAGAATATGGAAAGTGAAGACGGAGAGCTAAAGAGAAAGTTATCTAGGTCTCACCCATACCAAACAGCGGAAGGCCAAATTAGCTTTTAAACCAATATGCAGCCACATGTCGGAAGGCAGTCGCAGACGCTATTTACGTCAAAAGCTCCTTTCGGCGTACTTGCGTGTATTTATTTTACCCGGCTCGGAGTATGCTGAAGTATTCTTGTGTTCGACAGGGAGGAATGCATGGCGGGTTCGTTTGGTGCGGAGGCGATGCAGGGGAAGCGATATAGGCTTTCCTTCACTGTCGGCGGATTGCTCGCCCAGCAAGGTCGCATTCTCGCTGAAATGTATCTGAGGCATATTGAGAGCAGTGGTGTTAACCATTCCCCTCAAACTGAAGTAGGTGAATCCATCACAGCAATCCGCCCACAAGCCGTTGCGGAAAACGCGCTTGCAATTCGCACGGCTTCCGCAAATAAACGCATCGTAGCGGAAACCACTAGACGGCTCAGCACGCTCTCATTCGAGGAACTCGCATACCTAGGCGGACCTGATTCCTCTACAGCAGATCGCGAAATGCTTATGTGGATCGCGATGTGCCGCTATTACGCGATTGTCGGCGAATTCGCGAATGAGGTGCTCAAGGAGCATTATCTTGTCGGCAACATGCATCTGGATTTCGAGGATTATGGTCGGTTCATCGCGAATAAAACCTCATGGCATCCTGAATTGGAGGCCCTGAGCGATGGCACGGCAAAAAAACTACGTTCCAACCTGTTCAAGGCCATGCATGAGGCGCATATGCTTGATAAAACCAACGACACGGTAGCTCCCTCCATGCTTAGCCGCTCTCTGACGGATATTCTTATGAAGAGACCGGGTTCGTTTGAGTATCTTCCGATGCGCGAATCGTCCCTGTGAGCACGAATGGAGGAGAACATGACTGATTCCATTACCAGCATCGAATTCGCGGATGAACGCCGTGATATTGATGCTGAGTTCGCTCATCTACGTGAGATCATGGAATCACGTTCATTCAGAACTAACAGTGGTCTGGCGGGCGAACAGCCCTATTATATCTACGATTATCCCGCCGTGCAGGAACTCGAGGTTGCCGAACATACCAAACAACTGGCGAATCAGTTGCGTACGATGACGCCGAAATATGACGGCGATTTCGCCCCGCAAGTGCTTACGTTGGATTTATACGACATCGCTCTGGAGATTCTTGACGACCGCCACATTTTGGGTCGCGTGCTGCGGAACGAGAAGCGTCGCCATGTGAAGATGTCGTCGAACGCTCACGCGGATAAGTTTTTGGGACTGCTCGACAATGTGATGGGTGCCGATACGGATCAGCTGCCTAATACCATCCGTAAACATTACGAAGAAGCTAAGGCCGAAGGCGGAGCCGACATCGTATTCATCACCGGAATAGGCAAGGTCTATCCGTATATCCGTGCGCATACGTTGCTCAACATGTTGCAGGGGCGTATCGACGATTGTCCGCTTGTGTTGTTTTACCCGGGCACGTTCACAAGAAGCACATCCTCTGGTTCGAGCATGTCATTGTTCGGTTGTCTGCCGGGAGACAATTATTACCGTGCGCGAAGCTTGCGTGAAATGAGCGTGCAATTGGAGGCGTAGCGTTCGAATGGTCTGTTTCGACAGTCCAAGCTGAAGCATACGCAAGACTAGCGCAATTATTCAAAGAAGAAGGGAATGCAGATGAACGGGGAAAACGGCATCAGCTTCAAAGAACTGTTTAGCAAGGATATTGATCGCAATATCAATGGTGTGATTAAGGCCAATGATGAGAAGAATCTCGATGATGAGGTCCATGAATACGTGCTTACTGAGGAGATTTGCCGTAATCTGTCCAAGTTCCTCGACGCATACAACGATCCGATGAATCATGAGCAGAACGGTGCGTGGATTTCCGGCGTCTTCGGTTCCGGTAAATCGCACTTGCTGAAGATGCTGTCGCATATTCTGGGAGACGTTCCGGCTGAACTGGTTGATAAAGGTAGCGAGCCTTCCATGAACCGCGGGCAGATTGTGCGCGCTTTTGTGGGCAAGGCCGAAGAGCAGGATGATCAGATGCTTGCGGGGCAGTTGAGAAAGCCCTGACGATACCTGCCACGTCGATCCTGTTCAACATTGACCAGAAGGCCGACAAATCCAACGCATCCGACGCGTTGATGTACGCTTTCGTCCGCGTGTTCGACGAGGTGCGTGGCTTTTACGGCAAAAACCCGTTTGTCGCGAAGTTTGAGCGCGATCTTGAAAGCAACGGTTATCTTGACGATTTCAAGCAGCAGTTTAAGCAAAAGGCCGACAAGTCATGGAGTGAGGGCCGTGATGAGGCCGTGCTGTGGGATGACGAAATCTGCAAAGCCTATGCCGCGGTGACGGACAAGCCCGTCCAAGACAGCATCATTCAACGGTATGAGGACACATACACGATGACGGTCAGCGATTTCGCCGACGACGTGAATACGTGGCTGTCTCAGCAGGAACCGAATCGCCGCATCCTCTTTCTGGTGGACGAGGTCGGTCAGTTTATCGGTGAGAACAGGGAGCTCATGTTGTCCCTGCAATCCATTGCTGAAGATCTTGCCGTCAAGACCAACGGGCGTGCATGGGTGGTGGTCACATCCCAGGAAGACATGGACACCATCGTCGGCGACCGAACCAAGCAGCAGAGCTACGACTTCTCGAAGATTCAAGGCCGATTCGCCATCAAGCTGAAGCTCAACAGCGCCGATGTGGTGGAAGTTATCCAGAAACGTTTGCTGACCAAGAAACCCGAATACGAGCCGGCAATGAACGAGCTATGGAATGAGCAGAGTGCGAACCTGCGCACCATGTTCGAATTCACTCGCGAGACTTCGAAGTTCAGTAATAATAAGGCGTACGACAAAGACGATTTCATCGCATCTTACCCGTTCGTGAACTATGAGTTCGGTCTTTTCCAGAACGCGTTGCGTGAGATGAGCCGATACAACATGTTCTCAGGTCGTCATGCGTCCGTGGGTGAACGTTCCATGTTGTCCGCCATCAGCAGCGCCTTGCGTTCCTGCAAAGACGAGACGGTCGGCGAACTGGTGCCGTTCGACAGACTCTATGACGGCATTGCCGACGCCATTCAATCGACTTCGAACTTCCGCATTAACCAGGCCGAAAGGAACCTTGACCCCGATGTGAGGGAATTGGGCGTACGCCTGTTGAAGGTGTTGTTGCTCATCAAGCATGTTGACGGCATTCCCGCCACGCCGCATAACCTGCGCATTCTGCTGACCGACCGGTTCGATACGGACATAATGGCATTGGAACAGAACATCAAGCATGCCTTGGAAGCGTTGGAACATGATACCTATGTACAGCGTGTGGGAGATACCTACAACTATCTGACCAATGAGGAACAGGACATTGAGCAGGAAATCAAAAGCACCGATATTGATACTGCTAAGGAGAGCGAAGAGCTGAAGAGGATCCTGTTGAGCGATGTGCTTGGCAAGATGATTGTTACCTATGGTGAACAGCGCGCTTCTTTCCACTATGGCCTACGGATAGATGGGATCCAGCAGTCCACCCAGCAGCCTATTTGGTTGAATGTGGTCACTTCGGTTAATGCCCAGGACCGTGAGGAAGCCATTCGTATGGGCATGGGCATGCGCGATACCATTACCCTGCTGCTGGATATGTCCGACAAAACGTTACTTGATGATCTGCGCATGTACATAAAGACCTATACATATCTCATGCGTACCGACAAGAACAGCCAGTCCGAGGTACGCCAGCAGATTATCTCTCGTAAAAGTGTCGCCAACGGGAGACTCTATACGGAGCTGCGCGCCCGCGTTGCCAAGGCGGCAGCCAATGGAGAGTTCGATTACAACGGTGAGAAAGTGGAGGTGAAATCCACTGAGGTCCAAGCTCATGTGGCAGAGGGGCTTGGAACGCTGATTGGCCGCTACTATACCAATTTCTCAATGCTCGGCGGGCAACGCTATGAAGAGAACGATCTCGCCCGCATCATCATGAACGCCACTCAACGCCAGTCAGGCACGTTCGAAGGGCTGGATGTGGTCAAGGACAAGCTTGACATTCCTTCCGATGACGTATTCGCGACCGTAAGTCGTGGAAAAAACTTGGGTGTCGTCATGACCGTCAAGAGCGTTCTTGATACGTATAGCGCGAGTCCCTACGGATGGCCTTATGCAGCCACTCTCGCATGCATCGGGCATCTGTACGGTTCCGACAGAATCATGTTGACACTTGACGGTAAGCTGGTGCAGCGGAGCGAAGCTGCCCGTGTACTCCGAGAAACAAGGAAGCAGGATTCCATTCGTGTGGATCTGCCCCGCATATTCGATACGAAGAAAGTCTCTCAACTACGTGATTTCGCCATGGAATTCTTTGGTCTTACCGCAGGGGACTTGCCGTCAATACCTACGGATTTGGCCACATCCGTAGCCGAAAAACTCAAGCAGGAATCGGATAAGCTGAAGCAATTGCGTGCGCGCAATGCCAACCTCGGCTTCATACAACAGCTCGATGAACCCATTGAGAAAATTACCTACGCATCCGAAAAAAACGTGGATTGGCTGCTCGGTGATTTCATCTTGCCAGAAACGCAAAACGGTTCCGACAATCTGCTTGACCTCAAAGAAGACGTGGTCGACCCGATCATCGCCTTCCTCAATGGCTCCCAGTCCAAGATTCTCATTGAAGGGCTGAAGTGGCTCAGGAGCAACGAGTTAAACATCGACTACGCATCTGGTGACGCTGCAGATCTATACCAATCCGTGGAACAGTTGGCCAATGACCCGAACATTTTCCGCAAAATCAACAAGTTCAAGCCCGCTATGGCAGAACTGCATGAAAAAATGGATTCCATTGTTCAATCCGAACAGAAGAGTGCGCTCGAATCCGTGGAGCAGATTCATACAAGAATCATCGACTCGGACGAATACCGGAATGCCACGCCATCCGCACAGACCGAAGTTGAATCGGAGCTGAACCGGATTGCCGAACGAGTTCGGAATACCACGTTCATCTCCACCATGCGTAAAACCGTGAATGAGTTGAAGAACGCTATCCACCCGCAACTGATCAATAAACTGTCCGCCGCCGCATTGGAACCTCAATCCGCGCTCGCAGACGATGCACGGATTGGGGTTGAGGAACCGGCGGGGGATGGCATCCCCGAAGCATGGCAGGCTGAACCGGCACGAGTGGCCGTGTCATTCACCGCGATCAACAGGCCTCGCACCAAGGATGCTTTGGAAACCACGGAAGACGTGGACGACTTTCTCGATGCCTATCGTCGTGAACTCATCGCCGCCATCAGGAACGGAAAGAAGATTCTGCTATGAACACGTCGAAACTTCAGGCGTTCGCAACGGACGCGCGTCGCCAACTCACGAACGCGGTTCATGCCCGCCTCAACACAGTGCTGGCGCCGGATTCCGCCGCGCGGGTCGATGACCCTCGTGCCTTCCAGTTTCTGGAAAGCGAGATAGAACGGGCCGGTGGTGGAGAACAGGGGCGCAGACATGTGGTGGAACGGTACGCGTACCGGTGGTTCAACCGCATCATCGCATTCCGTTACATGGATGTGCACGGATTCACCGGAACCCCGGTGGTTTCTCCCGCGGACCTGACCAGCACGAACGGTTTGCCCGAAGTACTCGCAGCCGCGAAACGAGGCGAATACGACGACAACACGGTGTTCTCGCTACCGGTGAACAGCAAGGTCAAGGATTCTATCGAGGGATTGCTTGATGGCTCCGTTATGGCGGCCGATCCGCAAGGCCGTGCTTACGGTGTTTATGGTCAAATAAACGTGTACGGCGTCACCACCAAATCTGAACGGTGTGAG
>ENA-ORUR01000015-ORUR01000015.1-human-gut-metagenome-genome-assembly--contig:-NODE-15-length-191813-cov-46.9482_pt1 | contig 191813 bp, 147 predicted proteins | sample MGYA00242086_ERZ509223 | MGnify/ENA primary metagenome ERZ509223 (study PRJEB26280, sample SAMEA2338820) | human gut metagenome | biome: human gut; feature: human-associated habitat; material: faeces... | reverse complement strand
CTACAAAACACACCCAAACACCGGCGTGTCGAAAACACCACACACAACCAACCAACAACAGCGCGCCGCACCCAATAACCCAAAAACAACACGGCGCCACACACACCGCGCAACAACAAACCTCACCGCGTCACGCACGCCGACTACGTCCGTTACCTGCCCCATCCCCCAAATCGAGCAGCTCACATGCTGAACCACATCGTTGAAACCATCAAGTGCAGCATCGCAACATCACCAGTAACGATGAATCCGGGTGCGGTGAGACGTTTCAGTCCCACTGCACCCGGATTCATCGTCGACCAGTATCAACACATGGACCCATGCAACGCGCCGGCATGCGACCTAACGCCAATCAGCAACGCTTTGCGGCGCTTGGCCGTCGCGATACCAGCAACCGTCGTAAAGTCCAGACGGGCGCGCGTCAGTAGAGTTCGGTGAAGATCTTCAGCACGCGGTCGTAATCCAGCGGCACAAAGTTGTTGCGCATCAGCCGCTCCTGGGTGGTCATCACACGTTCGGCGAATTCGGGCAGATCCTTGCGGGTCACACCATACTCATGCAGCGCCTTCTTCGGTAGGAGCTTGTTGATCAGCTCCTCGAGCCGGTCATAGACCACGGCGGTATCGCAGCCAAGGATCTTCGCGAGGAAGGCGTTGAGCGTGGCGATTTCTCCGTCGGATTTGATTTCCATGTAGTTGCGCAACACGCCCGTGAACATGGCATAGTTCGATTCGCCGTGCGGCACATGGTATTTGCCGCCCAGCTGATAGCTAAGCGCGTGTACCGCGGCGCATCCAGCGGTATCGAAGGCGATGCCGGCGAAATCGGAGGCAATGAGGAAGTCGTCCATCAACTCGTTGCGCTTCGCACGACGTTCGGCCGACCCCGCCTCGCCGGCCTCGGTCACTTTCCGATATCCGCCGACAATCATTTCAATCGCCTTGTAGCTGAACATCTTCGTGTATGGGGTGGCGTTCGGCGACAGAGCAGATTCGACAGAGTGTACAAGCGCATCCATCGAGCTTGTGGCGAAGACATGATCGGGCAGGCCTGTGAGCAGTTCCGGAATCAGCACGGCATCATCGGCGAACATCTCCGGCCCGGCGATGCCCGCCTTGCAGCCCAGACGCGTGCGGTTCACCGCGGCGATTTCCGTGACTTCGCTGCCTGTACCGCACGTGGTCGGCACGAGCACCAGACGTACCTTGCGGCGGTGGTCCGCAAGATGGTCGATGACGTCATCGATACCATCACCACCGGCGACGGCGACAATCTTCGACATGTCCATGACGGCACCGCCGCCGACTGCGATGATGCGGGAATACTTGAACTTGGAAGCGTCGGAGATAAGCGCATCGATCATCTCATCGGTCGGTTCCTGGCTGCCGTACTTGTCTACGGTGATCACATGGGCGCCGTTGGTGACGCCTGCGAAGAACGTATCATGCATCACGTCCATGGTGACCAGCAGGTCGTCAGGCCCAAGATTGAATTCCTTCGCAAATTCCGCGACTGTGGGGAACTTGTGGATCACGGGACCAACGGTGAGCTGCTTCATACGAACCTTCTTTCAACGGCCCGCAACCCATTGCGGTATGCGGGAGCGATACGCGCATTATCGGACCGGACATTTCACCTGATATGTCCGGCGTGTTTCCTACATGTGACAGTGGTTCGGAATCGTTCAGATTCATGGAGAACGTTCCGTTGCCGCCATGATCATGATGTGGACATGCCACTTCGCGACGCCCGCTTCCAAGGACCGCGGCATGCGGTATGGTTGGTTCACGCGCATGCGGGGCGAACCGATGGGCCCGCAATCGATACGGAGGATGTCATGGCACTGACCAAGAAACAAACCAAGCAGCTGAGGGCGATGGCCAATCAGCTCAACCCGCTGCTGTGGATCGGCAAGAACGATGTGACCGATGCCGCTATCAAGCAGGCTGATGAGACAATCGACAAGCATGAACTCATCAAATGCGCGGTCCAGGACGGCTCAGGTCTGACCGCCCGTGAGGCTGCAGACCAGCTTGCCCGACGGCTCGGGGCCGATGTCGTGCAGGTGATTGGTAACCGATTCGTGCTGTACCGCGAATCTCGCCGGGACGATGTAAAGAAAATCGTGCTAGTGCGCGAGTAGGCGTTTCTGAGCTGTATCAATCAATCGAATAATTCATTCAATCCGTTTATCCGTCTGCGGTGAAGCATCCGACGCTGTATGCGACGCCGCAGATTCGGATTGCGGTGAAGCTTGCTACTTTTTCGATGCCGCCTCGGACTCGGTCTGCGGTGCCCGACCGGATTCTGACAATCCCGGCCGGGCACTGGCTCCAGCGGTTCCGGCGGCCTCTGCGGTTCCGGTAGCCCCGATTCCATGGAGAATCGGGTTGATTCGCGCCAGATTCTCCTTCACCTGACGCTCATACCCACGGTCGTTGGGACGGTAATATTCACGACCGACCAGTTCGTCAGGCATATACTGCTGCGGCGCGACGGCTCCCGGATAATCGTGGGCGTACTTGTAGCCCTCGTGATTACCCCAGCTTTTCATGAGTTTCGTCGGGGCATTGCGCAAATATAGCGGAACCTGGCCGATATGCCCGGCATCGATGTCGGCGAGCGCCTCATTGATCGCATTGTAGCTGGCGTTGGATTTCGGGGCGGTGGCCACGGCGATAGTCGCTTCGGCGAGGATGATGCGCGCCTCCGGCATGCCGATCATGGCGACCGCCTGCGCGGCGGCTACCGTGACCTGGAGGATCTGCGGGGCGGCCATACCTACTTCCTCGGCCGCTGCGATCATGATGCGCCGGGCGATGAATCTCGGGTCCTCTCCCGCTCTGAGCATCTGGGCGAGATAGTGGATGGCCGCATCCGGGTCAGAGCCTCGCATGGATTTGATGAACGCAGAGATGACATCGTAATGGTCGTCGCCGTGCTTGTCGTAACGCACGGTCGCCACGTCCATGACACTGCTGACAATGTCCGGGGTGATGACCGGGGGCTTGCCGGTATCCTTCGCGTGCTTGCCGCCGGTGACCGCACCTGCGGCCGCCTCGAGGATGGTCAGGGTTTTGCGCCCATCTCCCCCGCCCATGCGGATGATTTCGTCACGGGCGTCATCGTCGATGGCGACGGTGCCTTCCAGTCCGCGTGGGCTGGCGATGGCACGGTCGATGAGCGTGCCGAGGTCGGCGTCGTCGAGCGATTCGAGTTTGACGACGACAGAACGGCTGAGCAACGGTTTGATGACCGAGAAGCTCGGGTTTTCCGTAGTGGCCCCGATGAAGGTCACGTCACGGTTCTCGACGCTGGGCAACAGGGCGTCCTGCTGGGATTTCGAGAAACGATGGACCTCGTCGATGAACAGGACGGTCTCCTTATGCGAGGTGACAAGCCGTTCGTGGGCGCGTTCGAGGACCGCACGCACGTCTTTGACCCCTGAGGTCACCGCAGAGAGCTCTTCGAAGGCGCGCCCGGATTGTTTGGCAACGATGTAGGCAAGCGTGGTTTTGCCCACTCCCGGAGGGCCGAACAAGATGATTGAGCTCGGAGCGGTCAATGAGCCCTGCGATTGCGGGTCGGCAAGCCGACGCAGCGGCGAGCCCTCCCCCAGCACATGCTGTTGGCCCACCACCTCATCGAGGGTTTCGGGACGCATACGCACGGCGAGCGGACGCAGCACGTCGTCAGGCGCGGCGGCCGCGGCGAACAGATCATCGGTCATGCTTCCACCCTACTCCAATTCGAACAATCGTTCGCCTCCGGCGATGCGCGATCGCCCCACGGTCCGATCAGTCCTCGATCTGGCCGTCGGAGCCGATCGGGCCGACATGATAGTCGACGAACACCGTCTCCCCGGTCTCCTGCGTGGCATCGAGATCGACCGTGCCACCGATCGCCCAGTCATGGTCTCCATCGGAATCATCGATAATCTGTCGGACACGCCACGTATGCTCCTTGCGTTCGTTCGCGTCATCGATGATGAAGAATTCCGGCGAGCGGGCGGCAGCGTCGATGCCGACATAGTCGTGCTCGTCATAGTAGTCTTCGAGCGCATCCTCCCATTCGTGAACGCCGTAACCCCAGTCGTGGTCGAGGTCACCGAGCGTTTCGGGGCGGTCGAGGTCCATAAGCTGGATGCGGCGGAACATGGCGTTGCGGATGAGCACAGTGAGCCCGCGACGGTCGGAAACCACGGCGTCGCGATCACCCGGAGCGGTGGTGTCAAGCGCGGATTCATCGTTCTGGCCGGCATGCTCCCACTCGTCCACGAGGCTGGAATCGACGGACCGGACGACAAGGCGAAGCCAGGAGATGACGTCGCGCAGCTGGTCGTCAAGCATGTCTTGCGGAACCGTGCGTGCGAGCGAACGGTAGGCGTCCGACAGGTAACGCAACAGGGTGCCCTCGCAGCGGGCGATATTGTACCGGGCGATGTACCCATTGAAATCGGAGGCGGTTTCGACCATGTCACGCAGCACCGATTTGGGGCTGAGCATGTAGTCGCCCGCCCACGGCACCGACTGACGGTACGTGTCGAAAGCCTGATTCAGCAGATCTTCAAGCGGCTTGGGATAGGTGATTTCCTGAAGGCGTTCCATGCGTTCGTCATAGTCGATGTCGTCGGCTTTCATCTCCTGCATCGCCTTGTCGCGGGCTTGCCGCTGCTGGGCTTTGAGCACCGGCATCGGGTCGTCGAGCGTCGCCTCGACCATCGAGATGACGTCAAGCGCATACGTGGGCGAATCCGGGTCGAGCAGGTCGAGCGCGGCAACAAGGAACGGGGACAACGGCTGGTCGAGCGCGAAATCATCAGGCATGTCGACGTCAAGCACGTAATCCGTGGTGTCGTCGTCACGCGGAACGGCTTCGATGAAATGCTCGTCAAGCATAGTGCGGAAGATGTCGTCCGCCAACTGGTGCAGCTGCGCTTTCTGCTCGTCGCTCTGCGCGGAGTCGTCGATGAGCTTGTCGACGCGGGCACGGGCGTCACCGCCCTGGGCGACCTCGTTGAGCACCATCGAATGCGTGATTTTCAAATGCGGGACTAGAGTCTCGGGGGCCGCTTCAATGAGTTTGTTGAAGGTGTGCTCGTTCCATGTGACGAAGCCCTCCGGCGGCTTCTTGCGCTTGACTTTCTTGAGTTTCTTCGGATCATTGCCGGCTTTGGCCAGCTGATGCGCGTTCTCGATCTCGTACTCCGGAGCCTCGGCGACCACCAGCCCTTCGGTATCGAAGCCCATGCGGCCGGCACGACCGGCGATCTGGTGGAATTCGCGGGCGCGCAGACGACGGGTCTTGACACCGTCGAATTTCGTCAACGCGGTGAGCACCACGGAATGAATCGGCACATTGATGCCGACGCCCAAAGTATCGGTACCACAAATCACCGGAAGCAGGCCCTGCTGGGCGAGCTGCTCGACCAATCGGCGGTATCGCGGGAGCATGCCGGCATGATGCACGCCGACACCGGTGCGCAGCAAACGTTGCAGGATCTTGCCGAAGGCCGTGGTGAACTTCGTGCCCTTCATCGCCTCGGCGATGGCCTGACGCTGCTCCTTGGTGGAGACATTGCTGTTGGCGAGCGCCTGCGCGGTGGTCAATGCAGCATCCTGCGAGAAATGAACGATATAGATCGGGGTGTCGCCCTTGCCGACCAGCAGCTCGATGGTCGCCGGCAACGGCTTGTCGGTGTATTCGTAGGTCAGCGGGACCGGGCGCGGGGCGTCGGCGATGATGTCGACATCCGTGTCGGTGGCGTCTTCGAGCCGGTCGGCGATCGCATCGACGTTGCCGAGCGTCGCGCTCATGAGCAGGAACTGCGTGTTCGGCAGCGTGATCAGTGGGACCTGCCAAGCCCAGCCGCGCTCAGAGTCACCGTAATAGTGGAATTCGTCCATCGCCACGCAACCGATGTCCGCCTGGTCGCCTTCCCTGAGCGCCTGGTTCGCAAGGATTTCCGCCGTGCAACAGATGATTGGCGCGTCGGCGTTGATATGCGTGTCACCGGTGATCATGCCGACGTTTTCCCTGCCGAACACCTCGACTAGGTCGAAGAACTTCTCGGATACCAGCGCTTTGATCGGCGCGGTGTAGTACGAGCGGCGACCGGTGCACAACGCTGCGAAATGCATACCGAGCGCGACCAGCGATTTTCCGGAGCCGGTCGGGGTGTTGAGGATCACGTGGTCGCCCGAAAGCAGGTCCATGATAGCCTCTTCCTGGTGGGGCCAAGGGGTGATGCCCTTGGTGTCCTCCACCCAGCCGAAGAAGCGATCGAAAATCGCGTCGGCGTCAAGGTTGCGCCGCTCGCCGTCGTGCGGGGCCAACACCCCGAGTGACCCGTACCCGTTCGTTCCGTCGGCATCCAGCCGTTGCTCGTCCTGCGTCATACCCCTGAGTCTAACGCGTGGCGTGCCTTGCGGGCGATGGGGAGAGCGGGATGCCGACAATTTCCACGAACAAGAAGAAGATCACTGACCACCGTGCGACTATCAGATTGCCCGATGACGGAACACCTTCGGATTTCAATATCGGACAAGAGACACTCCAATGGGATGCGACTTCTCAAGGACACAACGGCGAGATACGGAGAGTCTCGCAGAACAGACGATAAGTACTGGGAAGCGGTGCTACCGAGTTGTCGCACAACGGGGAAATACCACGGGAATCGGCGAGGCGGGCGGCGGTACCGGGCAACAGTGCAACCGTAAAGTCGCACGGCGGCGGAGTTACCCAAGCACCAAACACCACGCGCCGAGCCACTCCCCGGCCGTTACTCCTCGTCGAGCCGGCGGCGCATCGCATCCGCGTCGCAGTTCAGCGGCGGCCAGCTCAGGCCCATATCCCGCAGCGACGTGCGCAGCAGCTCGCTGACAACCGCCCTCGAATACCAACGGTTGTCCGCTGGGACCAGGTACCACGGCGCCTCCGGGGTGCTGGTTTTCTCGAACACCTCCTGCCATGCGGCCATGTAGTCATCCCACCGGGCTCGGGCGTCCAAATCACTCACGTCGAACTTCCAGTGCTTGGTCGGATCACTCAGACGCGTAAGGAAATGCTCCTTCTGCTTGTCTTTGGTGATTACGAGGAAGATCTTGATGACCGTGCAGCCGCTGTCCACGAGCTCATGCTCGAACTCGTTGACCTGGTCGTACCGGGCGCGCCACACATCCTCAGGGAAGGTGCCGTAGATATGCGGCATGACGATGTCCTCGTAATGGGACCGGTCGAACAGCGAAATCCAGCCGGGTTTCGGCAGCTCGCGGCGGACGCGCCACAGATAATCATGCGCTTGCTCTTCTTCCGTCGGAGCGCCGAAGCCGTGGTAATGGATGCCCATCGGGTCGGTCTGGCTGAACACATGCCGCACGATTCCGCCCTTGCCGGAGGCATCCATGCCCTGCAACACGATGAGCATGCGCCTCGGAGACCCTTTCGTCCCGTTTGCGTACAGCAGTTGCTGGTATCTCGCGATTTCACCGAAGCTGATGGCGATAAAACGTTCGCCTTGTGCCTTGTTGCCTGGGAAGCCGGGAGTGGAACCGCCATCGACGTCCGTCAGCTGGTCTCCCGGATGGAATTGCAGAAGCTCAGAGGGCGACTCATCCCACACTGAACTGAGCAGCCTGGACGACGCGTCGGCACGTTCCAGACGGCGTTCGATATCATTATCCGGGCCCTTGTCGAGGTTCTCGATATGATGCTCGGCCTTGCGCAGCGCCTTGCCGACCTGCTTGGCGCCGTCCTTGTCCTTGGCTTTATCTTTATCCTTGTCGTGGCCCTTGTGGTCGTGGTTGCGCTGCTTGCCGCCTTCGGCAGCATGTGGTGCCGTGTCTGTCATCGTATGCCTCCTGATACGTGCGGAAGCAGGCCTACCGGCGAATCACCGCGCTTATCCGCGAGGCTTGCCAAGCCCTTCGATGACACGCACACCGGGAAGGTATGCGAACAGTGCGCCGTTGACGACCAGTTTCGAAGGACGTATGCCGCTTCCGATAAACAGTGTAGGCGTTTCCAGAATGCGCGCGTCAACCAACACGGGCCATTCTGCCGGCAAACCAATCAGCGACATACCTCGGACTCCATACCGGTGGCGGCTGTGGCGTCGGCCACAGGGGCAAATGAAACCTTGCTGACCTGTAGCGTGTGCTTGACCAGACCATTGAGATCGGCCCGCGTGTCGCCGTTGACCAGTGCCGCGGCGAATTGCGGGGGCGCCTTGCGCGTCTTATGAGTGTGGACGATGACGACATTGCCGGCCTGCGCGAGATCGAGCCCATGCCGTAGGCAGAAGATATCCGTATCCGATTCCTCGTCGAGGTTTTCGCTGACACCGAGGATCTGGGCCGGATCGATGATGCCTTCCGAAGTGAACCGCGTCAGCGCATCCAACACAGGCTGGGCGAGCAGCTTGCTGCCGTGCCAGTCGTGAAGTACCAGATCGCCGGTCGCCGCCTTGAAATCCGCGATGGAATCCTCGCTTTCACGTCCGTACCTGTTGTTGCCTACGCTCTATTCGCGAGCGATTGTGGTTGCGGGCATAACGCGGGGATGTGTGGGGAAACGCCTGCCGGGGCCTTCAGCATATACGCTTTGGTTATGGCCGGTGTTCATGGCCACAGACACCGCCGATATTCGACGGAGTCAGGCACGGGCAAGGACGGCGTCCACAGTGGCATCCACTCCCCTACGGACACCGCCGCTCAACGGCACCGGTCCGGCCGGCGGGATATCGAATCCGCCGACCGGGCCGGTGCCGGTATGTCGGGCATACTGATGTCAGATGTCGGTCAGTCTGCGCGTCTAGCGTCGTCGCGACCTTCACCACCTTGCCCCGCATCACTGTCCCGCTTCTTGTGGGTACCTGGTATGCCGGGCAAGGCAACCTCGAGATGATGGCGCTGCTGGGCCACATCCGGGTGTTTCTCGTCGTAGCCCTGCATGTACCGGGTCTTCTGCCATTCATGGATGGACGCGTTCGACCCGCGGTGATGTTCATGATAGGTGCGAGGCGCACCGCCGCGCGGCAGTTCGTCCGATTCCTTCGCCACCGCGATCTGGTTGACATTGGACGGGTCCATGATTGCAATCGGCGCAACCACTTCCGGCTCGGCGGGGGCCGCAGTATGGCGCTGCATGCGCGAGGGCAGCCATTCGGCGAGTCGAGACAGCAGCCAGCACAACACGAAGTAGATGACCGCGGCGACCACGAGCGTCTGCAGGATGTTGAAGTACATCGAGCCGAGACGACGCGATTCCTGGAGCAGATCGGTGTACATGATGATCGAGCCGAGCGCGGTATCCTTCAGCACGACCACCAGCTGGGTGACTGCCGCGGGGAGCATCGCATAGATGGCTTGCGGGACCTCGACTTGCATGAGGGACTGCGTGCGGGTCAGACCGAGGGCGAGCGCCGCCTCATGCTGCCCGTTCGGCAGGTTGCCCACGCCGGAGCGCACGAGTTCGGCGACCACGGAGCCGTTGTAGAGCACCAGTCCCAAGACGACCGACCAGTAAGCAGGATTTTCCATGCCCATGAAGGCGAATAGACGCCAGAAGAAGATCATCATCATGAGCACAGGCACCGCGCGGCAGAATTCGACGATCACCGCGGAAATCCAGCGCAACGGGGCCGCCGGCAGCAGACGCCCGATACCGAAGACGATGCCGAAGAGCACTGCTCCGATCACTGCGACGAATGCAGCCTTGACGGTCATCCACAGTCCCGGCAGATAGAAGTCGGTCCACGCTTCTGCGTCGAGCGCAGGTTTCCACAGCTCCCAAGAGAGCTGGTTCTCGCCTTGTGGCGGGTTGTGCAGGCGCATCAGGATGAGCACGAGCACAAGGGCAAAGACGACGATCGCCACCGCGTTGGCAATACGGATGCGCTTACGTCCGCGCGGCCCTGGGGCGTCGAACAGGACCGAAGTATTGGTGTCGTTGTTGCTTGTTGCGTTCGCCATACCGGTCACCTCCGTACCGCGAGCTTGTTGGACAGATACGTGGTCAACGCGCCGAACGGGATGATGAGAATCACGTACCCGAAGGCGAAGGTCAGGAAGATCGGCACGATGAGATCGGCGTGGTATTCGATCATCTCGCTCATCATAGTCGAGGTTTCCGTCGCCACCGATGCCGCCGCGGCGACGGTGGAGTTCTTGAGCAGCGCGATGAAGGTGTTGCCCAACGGCGCGACTGAACCGCGGATGGCCTGCGGCAGGATGACCTGCGTGGCCGCCTGCCAGAAGTTCAGTCCCAAGGCGCGCGCGGCTTCGGCCTGTCCGACCGGCACGGTGTTGATGCCCGAACGCAGGGACTCGCACACGAATGCCGCCGTATACAGGGACAGGCCGGTGATGGCCAGCCAGAAGAAGTTCGTGGCGAAAGTATTCGAGAAGCTGAGTTTGAGCTGCGCGTACACGCCGAGCACCATGAACACCATGATGATGGTCAACGGCATGTTCTTGAACAGCTCGACGTATCCGCTGGCGACCCGGCGCAGTGAGGAAATCGGCGAAATCCGCATGAGTAGCAGAATCACGCCGAGAATCGTGGAAAACAGCGCCGACCACAGGGTCAGCTCGATGTTCACCAGAAATGCGCCAGGGATGTCATATTGGCTGAACAGCTGTGCGAATGCGTTCATTGCTTCTCCCCTTCCGTAGGTGTCGGCGGGTTGTATTTGGCGTTCGGCGTGTAGGCGACGCCCTTGGTGTTGTCGTCAATCGCGCGTTTCCAGGAGCCGTCCTGGATCATCTGGGTGATGGCGTTGTTGATTTGCGACGCGAGTTTCGTATCGCCCTTTTTGATGCCGACGCCATAACGCTCGACGGTGAACGGCTTGCCGATGACTCGCAACCTGCCGCGGGACGCCGAGGCGAGACCCGCGAGGATGATGTCATCCGTGGTGACCGCGTCTACGATGCCTGACAACAGCGCGGTCGCGCATTCGGCGTACCCGGGCTGCTCCATAAGCTGCACCTTGCTGGCGAACCGCTCTTTGACCGTGACAGCGGAAGTCGAACCGGTCACCGAGCACAGGCGCTTGCCGTTGAGGTCCTGCGGCCCGTTGATACCGGTTTCGCCTTTGCGTACCAGCAGGTCCTGCCCGGCGACGAAATACGGGCCGGCGAAGGAGACCACGCGTTTGCGGTCATCGGTGATGGAATACGTGGCGAGGATCATATCGACATCGCCGTTCTGGATCATTGCCTCGCGCTGCTTGGACGGCGCTTCCTTCCAGATGATCTGGTCCTCGGAATAGCCGAGGCTTTTAGCGATGTATTTGGCAACATCGACATCGAAGCCGACATACGTGCCGGACTTCTTGAAGCCCAAGCCAGGCTGGTCGAATTTGATGCCGATACGGATCTTGCCCGCCTCGTCGTCCGCGCCGCAGGCGGCGACGGACAGCACACACGCGACCGTGCACACGGCCGCCACGGCCGTGCGCGCGATACGCCCGGCCATACTGCTCAATCTCTTGTTCATAATGCCTTTTCCTTGGTGCCACCGGCGTCTGCGCCCTCATCCCCGCAGGGCGGCCCCGCACCGATGGAGCGTGATGGTCAGTGGGTGAGGATCTTCGACAGGAAGTCCTTGGCCCGGTCGGTCTTGGGGTGTTCGAAGAACTCGTCCGGCGTGCCTGATTCAAGGATCTTGCCGTCCGCCATGAATACGACACGGTCGGCCACGTTGTGGGCGAACCCCATCTCATGAGTCACGCAAATCATGGTCATGCCCTCATGAGCCAGTTCGGTCATCACATCAAGCACTTCATTGACCATTTCCGGGTCGAGCGCCGAGGTCGGCTCGTCGAACAGCATGACCTTCGGTTTCATCGCGAGCGCCCGGGCGATGGCGACGCGCTGCTGCTGGCCGCCGGACAGCTGCGCCGGCATCTTCTCAGCCTGCGAGTCCACGCCGACGCGTGCGAGCAGGTCCATGGCGAGGTTCTCCGCCTCATCCTTGGGCATATGACGCACTTTGATCGGGGAGAGCGTGACATTGTCGAGGATCGTCTTGTTGGCGAACAGGTTGAAGGACTGGAACACCATGCCGACCTCGGCGCGCAGGGCGGCAAGCTCCTTGCCTTCCTGCGGCAACGGTTTGCCGTCGATGCGGATATCGCCCGAATCGATGGTTTCGAGACGGTTGATGGTGCGGCACATTGTGGATTTGCCAGAACCTGACGGCCCGACGACAACCAGCACCTCACCTTTGTTGACAGTGAGATTGATGTCCTTGAGCACGTGCAGGTGACCGAAATGCTTCTCGACATGGGTCAATTCGACCAGCGGATGCGTGTCCTGCGCCTGTGGAACGGCAGAATTCGCGGTTTCTTGTTCTTGGATTTCTAACATGCATGCCAGTCTAACCGGTTCAAGGCACAAAGTCAGGAGGCGTCCCGCAAAAATGTTCCCGCACCTGCTGGCGGTGCTGCCGTTCGCTGGAACGCAGATGCCCTGTTCCGCACCATTGCGCGGAACAGGGCATCATGTTTCTTGGACGTTAATTTTTCGCGCCCACAGCATCACCACCCGTGGTATGGGCAGCCGGCGGACGTATTCGCCTGCCTGCTGCCGTCCAAGGCTCAGCCGGGCACATGCCGGATGCGAGGGCTCAGTCCTCGTCCTCCTCGGGGTCGTAGTCGACACCTGTTTCGGCGCGCTGCTCGTCCGAGATCGGGGCAGGGGCGCCGGTCAGCGGGTCGCGGCCGCCACCTGCCTTCGGGAAGGCGATGACATCGCGGATGGAATCGGCACCGGCGAGCAGGGACACCGTACGATCCCAGCCGAGCGCGATACCCGCGTGCGGTGGGGCGCCGTACTTGAAGGCCTCGAGCAGGAAGCCGAACTTCTCCTCGGCCTCTTCTTTGCCGATGCCCAGCACGTTGAGCACACGGTCCTGGATATCCACGAGGTGGATACGCACGGAACCGCCGCCCATTTCCTCGCCATTGCACACGATGTCATACGAATCGCTCATCGCATGTTCCGGATCCTTGTCGAACTTGTCGATCCAATCAGCGCTCGGCATGGTGAACGGGTGATGCATCGAAGTCCACTTGGAGTGGCCGACTGCCACATCATCGTCATCCGGATCATCGGTCGGCTTGAACAGCGGGAAGTCGACAACCCACGTAAACGCGAACTCGTCCGGATGCAACAGGCCGGCACGACGGGCAAGTTCGACACGAGCCGCACCCAGCAGCAGCTGGGAGGATTCACGGGCGCCAGCGGCGAAGAACACCGCGTCGCCGTCCTCAGCGCCCACAGCCTCCTTGAGGCCATTGCGCTCCTGCTCGGACAGGTTCTTGGCGACCGGCCCCTTCAGCTCGCCGTCTTCGGTGAACTGCACATAGGCAAGGCCCTTCGCGCCACGCTGGCGCGCCCACTCCTGCCACGCGTCGAACTGACGGCGAGGAGTCGAAGCACCGCCCTTGAACAGCACCGCGCCGACATACGGGGCCTGGAACACGCGGAACGGCGTGTCCTTGAAGTAGTCGGTCAGTTCGATGAGCTGATTGCCGAACCGCAGATCAGGCTTGTCAGAACCGTACTTGTCCATCGCATCCTTCCAGGAGATGCGAGGCAGCGGAAGCTTGATGTCATAGCCGCGGGTCTTCCAGATCGCCTGGATGACCTTCTCAGCCATCGCGATGACGTCCTCCTGGTCGACATAGCTCATTTCCATATCGAGCTGGGTGAACTCCGGCTGACGGTCCGCACGGAAGTCCTCGTCGCGGTAGCAGCGCGCCAGCTGGTAGTATCGCTCAACACCGCCGACCATGAGCAGCTGCTTGAGCAGCTGCGGGCTTTGCGGCAGCGCATACCAGGAGCCCGGCACCAAGCGGGCAGGCACGAGGAAGTCGCGGGCGCCTTCAGGAGTGGACTTGATGAAGGTCGGGGTCTCCACCTCGGTGAAGTCCATGTCCTCAAGCGCGTGGCGCGCGGCCTTCGTCATATCGGAACGCAGCTTCAGGTTGCGCTGCATCTGCGGGCGGCGCAAATCGAGATAGCGGTACTTCAGGCGCACGTCCTCGCCCGGAAGCTTGTTCTCGGACTCGTTCTCGAGCGCGGTGGACACCTGGAACGGCAGGGCGTCGGCCTTGGCGAGCACCTTGAGATCCTCGACGACGACCTCGATCTTGCCTGTGGCCAGATGCGTGTTCTCATTGCCGTCCGGGCGCAGGCGGACCTCGCCGGTGACCTGGATGACGAATTCGCTGCGCAGCGGACGCGCGATTTCCTCATCATAGATGACGATCTGCACGAGACCGGTGTTGTCGCGCAAATCGATGAACGCCACACCACCGTGGTCGCGACGACGATCGACCCAACCGGCGAGCGTGACCTTCTGCCCGACCAGCGCCTCGGTCACTTCCGTGGCATGATGTGTTCTGTAAGCCGTCTGGCTCATGCTTCCTCTATTCTTGTCAAGTCCTCAGAAATCAGCGGAAAACCGGGTTTTCCAAGCATTTCAGTCTTGTTTACAGGTTGACAGTTTGCCGGGCATACACAGTATCCGGCTCCCACGACTTGGCATCGGCCGGGGTCTGGTCGCCGGTGATGATGTTCTTGACCTCGTCGCCCTTGGCTTCGCCGTCCTCGCTCGCCACCGCAGGGAACCACACGTACGGGATGCCCAGTTTGTCGGCGTACTTGATCTGCTTGCCGAGTTTCGCCGCAGTCGGCGCGACGTCGGCCGCGATGCCGCGGGAACGCAGCTGATTGGCGATCGCGTTGGCGGCCGGACGGTCGTCCTCATTCCACACCGCGACCATGACCGCAGCCGGGGAGATGCGTGAGGCATGCGCTCCCGCTGTGTGCAGCATGTAGGACACCAAGCGGGACAGACCGATGGACAGACCGACGCCCGGGTAGCGCTTGCTGCCCTGGGAGGCAAGATTGTCGTAGCGGCCGCCCGAGCAGATGGAACCGAGCGAATCGGCGCCGTCAAGGAAGGTCTCGTACACGGAACCGGTGTAATAATCCAGACCGCGGGCAATCTTGAGGTCGGCAATAACCGAGCCGGGACGGATGCGAGCCGCCTCGTCGACGATCATCGCAAGCGTATCGAGCCCCTGGCGGGCCAGTGCGCAAGCCTCGCTGTCAGTCGCGATGCCATGCTTGGCGCACAGCGCGTCGAACTTCTCGGCAAGCTCCTTGCCATCGGCTGCCGTCAACTCGGCAAGCTCCAGGCAGGCACGCGCCTGAGCCTCGTTCGCGCCGCAGCCTTCGACCAACAGACGCGCGACCTCGTCGGCGCCGATCTTGTCAAGCTTGTCGATCTCGCGCAGCACGCCTTCGATGTCAGTCAGACCGAGCCCGCGGTAGAAGCCTTCAGACAGCTTGCGGTTGTTCGCATGCACGATCGCTTTCGGCAGGCCGAACTCGCGCAGCTGCTCCAACGCGCTGACCATGACCAGCGGCAGCTCGACCTCGTAATGCTCAGGCAAATCGCCATTGCCGACCACGTCGATATCAGCCTGGACAAATTCACGGAAGCGGCCCTCCTGCGGGCGCTCGCCACGCCAGACCTTCTGAATCTGCCAACGCTTGAACGGGAACGCCAGCGTGCCGGAATGCTCGACCACATACCGGCTCAGCGGCACCGTCAAATCGAAGTGCAGACCAAGACGCTCCTCAATCGGCGTGTCGGATTCATGGCCGACTTCCTGAAGACGCGACAGCAGGTAGATCTCCTTGCTGGTTTCGCCTTTCTTCAGCAGACTCGCGCCAGTTTCAACGGCGCGCGTCTCAATGCCGATGAAGCCATTGAGCTCGAAAACCCTACGGAGCGTGTCGATGACACGCCGCTCCACAACACGTTCAGAGGGGAGCCACTCTGGAAATCCTGAAATTGATGCGCCTTTAGCCACGATTCCCTATAATAAGTGAAGTTGTGGAAAACATGCGGCACCGTCTCATACGACCTCATGCGACCCGCGACACCTCACTACATGAGCTTAAGGAGCTGGCCATGGCCGACGAAAACGTCACCGAACCAAAGAACACCACCGAAAACGCGGGGCAGACGACGAAGACTACCCCGCAACCGCAAACCGGCGCCGAGCCAACAGCGGTCCCCTCTCCTGCCAACATCAAGCATCACGCGTTGTCGCCCGCGGCGTTCGCCAAGAAGAAGCCGGCACATCACAACGCGGCTCCCGCGGCGCACGTTGCGTATTCGGATGAGGATGTCAAGCAGGCCGAGTCCTTCGGACATGTTGACGACAACGGCACCGTGTACGTCAAGGACGGAGACGGCGAGCGCGAAGTCGGCCAGTTCCCCGACGCCTCAAAGGAAGAGGCACTCGCCTTGTATGCCCGCCGGTTCCTCGATTTGAAGGAGAAGCTCGATGTCTTCGCCAACCGGCTGAAGTCCAACACCATCAAGCCCCACGAGATCGACGAATCGGTCAAGCTGCTAGGTGAAGAGACCAAGGAACCCGCTGTCGTGGGCGATGTCGCCGAACTGCGTGCACAATTCGAGCAGCTCAAGAAGGACGGCGACGCGAAGAAGGAAGAACTCGCGAACCGCCGCAAAGAAGCCGTCGCCAAGGCGGTCCAGGAGCGTACGGCAATCGTGGAGAAGGCCGAAGCCGTCGCCGCCGGACTGGGCGACAACACGAACTGGCGTTCGACCGCAGACAAGTTCCGCGCGCTGTTCGACGAATGGCAGGCCCATCAGCGCAATTCTGTGCGCATCGACCGTGCCGATGCCGACGCGCTGTGGAAGCGCTTCTCCGCCGCGCGCACGACCTTCAACCAGCAGCGTCGCAAGTGGGCGCAAGCTCGCGACAACGAGCGCGCGCATGCCAAGACCGAGAAGGAAGCGATCATCGCCGAGGCGAACGAGATCAAGGATTCCACCGACTGGGCGGAAACCTCCCGCAAGTTCAACGAACTGATGGACCGTTGGAAGAAAGCCGGTCGCGCAGGCCGCAGCGATGACGACGCACTGTGGGCGAAGTTCCGTGAGGCCGCGGACACCTTCTTCAACGCCCGTCAGGCCGATCGCGACCAGATCAATTCTTCCGAGAAGGAGAATCTCGCAAAGAAGGAAGAGCTATTGAAGAAGGCCGAGGCGCTGGTGCCGGTCGCCGACGCGAAGGCCGCGAAGCAGGCCCGTCAGAAGCTCGCGGAGATTCAAGGCGAATGGGACCAGATTGGATACGTGCCGCGCGAGGACATGCGTCGCATCGAAGACCGTCTTGACACAGTCGATCGTCAGATCAAGGCCGTTGAGGACGCCGCATGGAAGAAGAGCGATCCGGAGGCGGACGCCCGCAAGTCCAGCTTCGAAGAGCAGCTCAACGCCCAGCTCAAGGAGCTTGACGACAAGATCGCCGCGGAATCCGACCCGGCCGAGAAAGCCAAGCTGGAAGCCGAGAAGGCAACCAAGGAGCAGTGGCTAAACGCCATCAAGTAGTCGGCTGCCAACCGAACGTGCGCGAATCGCCGGAATCCCGCGAGTGTCGGGATTCCGGCGATTTGCTTATCAGCCAAGCAGTCCTGCCCTCCACTGCCCTACCCTATTCCACCCGATAGCCTGGTCGAGATGCCTCGGAGTCACCGGTTCGGTGACGGCAACGAGGTGACGTGACTGTTGCCATTGGCGCTACGCGGCGGCACAACGCAGTGAGACAACGCAAGAGGGGTGGCCCTGCAAAAACCGTGCAGGACCACCCCTCAACAGTGGCGACAATCGCGGACAGATTTACGACAACGACGGCATTTCTCCGTTGCCTTCAGCTCCGGTATCGCCGGATTGTGCTGACGCATCCGTTGCCGGTCCCGACGTGGCGCCGACCAGCTTCGCATCCGGATTGCCGGCGTCGTCGCCTTCAGAGAATTCCTCTCCGGTGAAGGTGAAATCGCCGAGAATGCCTTCGCCCTCGCCGTCCACGACCACACGCTGGCCGTCGTGCAACTCGCCCATGAGGATCTTCTCCGAAATGGCGTCCTCGATGTCGCGCTGAATCACACGGCGCAGTGGACGTGCGCCGAGTAGCGGGTCGAAGCCCTTCTCAGCAAGCAGGTCCTTGGCCTTGTCGGTCAGTTCGAGCGACATATGACGGTCCAACAGACGGTCGTTGAGCTGCTTGACATCCAGATCGACGATCTGACGCACCTGCTGCTCGGTGAGCTGACGGAACACGATGATGTCATCAAGGCGGTTGAGGAACTCGGGACGGAACTGTTCCTTGAGTTCGCTGTACACCTGCTCCTTCATGCGGTCGTAGCTCGTCTCGGTGTCCGAACCGAGGTTAAAGCCCGTGTTCGCTGCCTTGGCGATATCGCGTGTGCCCAGGTTGGTGGTCAGGATGATGATCGTGTTCTTGAAGTCCACCTTGCGACCCTGGCCATCGGTCAGATGACCATCGTCAAGTACCTGAAGCAGGGTGTTGAAGATGTCGGGGTGAGCCTTCTCGATCTCGTCGAACAGCACGACGGAGAACGGCTTGCGGCGCACCTTCTCGGTGAGCTCGCCGCCCTCCTCGTACCCGACATACCCCGGAGGCGCGCCGAACAGACGGGATGCGGCGTACTTCTCGGAGAACTCGGACATGTCGACGCGGATCAACGCGTCCTCATCATCGAACAAGAACTGCGCCAAGGTCTTGGCGAGCTCCGTCTTGCCGACACCGGTGGGGCCGGCGAAGATGAAGGAACCTGCCGGACGCTTAGGATTCTTCAGGCCGACACGCGTACGCCTGATGGACCGGGCGAGCGCGGAAACCGCTTCGTCCTGGCCAATGATGCGCTTGTGCAACTCGGCTTCCATGTTGAGCAGCTTCTTGGATTCCGCCTGGGTGAGCTTGAAGACCGGGATACCCGTCGTGCTGGCCACGACCTGGGCAATGACCTCCTCGTTCACTTCCATCTTCACGTTGGATTCGCCTTCGCGCCACGAGGATTCCTTCTCTTTGCGCTCGGCTTCCAGCTTCTCCTGACTGTCACGCAGTTCTGCGGCCTTCTCGAAGTCCTGCTTCTTGATGGCTTCGTCCTTCTCAGCGGACACCTTGGCGACCTGCGCGTCAAGATCCTTGAGCTCTGGTGGGGCCGTCAGACGCTTGATCCGCAGCCGCGCACCGGCCTCGTCGATCAGATCGATCGCCTTGTCCGGCAGGTGACGGTCCTGGATGTAGCGTGCGGACAGCTCAGCGGCGGCCTGCAACGCGCCATCAGTGATGGTCACATGATGATGGTTCTCATACCGCGAACGCAGACCCTTGAGAATCTCGATTGTCTCGGCAATCGAAGGCTCGTGGACCTGAATCGGCTGGAAACGGCGTTCCAGCGCCGCGTCCTTTTCGATGTACTTGCGGTATTCCTCGGTCGTTGTCGCGCCAATGGTCTGCAGTTCGCCGCGCGCGAGCATCGGCTTAAGCATGTCGGACGCGCCCAAGGCACCGTCGGCACTACCGGCGCCGACAATCGTGTGGATTTCGTCGATGAACAGGACGATATCCCCGCGGGTCTTGATTTCCTTGAGCACTTTCTTCAGGCGCTCTTCGAAATCACCGCGATAACGCGAACCGGCCACCATGGAGCCCAGATCAAGGGAATAAACCTGCTTGTCCTTAAGTGTTTCAGGCACATCGCCCGCGACGATCTTCTGCGCAAGCCCCTCGACGACAGCGGTCTTGCCGACGCCAGGCTCGCCAATCAGCACCGGATTGTTCTTGGTGCGGCGGGACAGCACGACCATGACACGTTCGATTTCCGCGGAACGGCCAATCACCGGGTCAAGCTTGCCTTCCGCGGCTTCGGCGGTCAGGTTGCGGCCGAATTGATCGAGAATCGCTGAGCCGGTCTGCCCACGCTTGTCCTGGACGCCGCCGGCATTCGCCAGTTCGCCCTTGTTGTCGGTATCCGGGCCGGTTGAATTGCCGCGGATCATATCGATGACCGTGCTGCGCAGCTCACCCAGATCGACATCCATCTTGATGAGTACCTGCGTGCCGACGCCCTCGCCCTCGCGAATCAGGCCGAGCAGGATGTGCTCCGTGCCGATATAGCTGTGCCCCAACTGCAGCGCCTCGCGCAGACTCAGCTCAAGCACCTGCTTGGCGTGTGGGGTGAATGGGATGTGGCCGTTGGGCGACGCATTGCCCTTGCCGATCATCTCCTCAACCTGCTTGCGGGTGTCCTGCAGATTCACGCCCTTGGAGGCGAGCGCCTTTGCGGCGACGCCCTCGCCCTCGCGAATCAGGCCGAGCAGCAGATGTTCGGTGCCGATGTAGTTGTGCTGCAGGGAGCGAGCCTCTTCCTGCGCCAACACGATCACGCGCCGTGCACGGTCTGTAAACCGTTCGAACATGCTTGTCCTTCCACTGTTGTTTGTCCACTTCACTTTACAGATTCGCGGTGACGTTTCTTCCCTCATGCGTGGCAATTGCGCTATCAACGCAAACAAGACGATATGCTTGGCAGTGTAAGCTTCCTCGTAAGCCGCCTCAAGGAGGATGAAATGACGGACAATCTTGGACAGGTCACCGGCCGCGAGACCGACATCGTCGTCGGCGTGGACGGTTCTGACGAATCATTCGCCGCGTTGCGCTGGGCCTTGAGCGAAGCCTCACTGACTGGACAGCATGTCAATGCGGTATTCGGATGGACCCATTCGTGGGATATGGGCGCGAAACCTGAAACCGATGACGCGTGGAAAGACGCACGCGAGCAGATGACGGCCCGGCTGCGCGACTGGGTTGACAGGGCGGGCGCTGACATGGATTTCGATCCTGAAAAGCTCAAACTCACTTCGGTTCGGGCCACCGGCACGCATGCGCTGCTCGAGCTCGGGTCGAACGCGCAGCAGATTGTCGTCGGCCGCCGGTCGCTCAATCGTGTTGCCCGTTGGTTCCTGGGATCGCTGTCCGCTTCGCTGGCGGAGGAAGCGAAGGTTCCGGTCACAGTCGTGCGGTTCGCCAGCGACGAGGAAGCCGATGTGCAGGACGCCATTGCCAATTCGCTGACTCCGGGAGATTCGACCGTGCACTACGCGCAGCCGCCGGTTGTCGGTGACAACCGCAGCAAGCCGGTTGTCGTGGGTATTGATGGCTCCTCCATCTCGAAACGCGCGCTGGCGTTCGCCGTCGATGAGGCGCGCATCCATGGGGCGCCGCTGCATATCCTGTTCTGCTGGCAGCTCAAGGATCTGGACACTGTTCCAGGCTATGAGAACGCGGTCGCGCCGATGTCGGTGGACCAGCAGCGCGCGCAACAGTTGCTTGACGATGTCGTCGCGCAAGCGCATATCCCTGACACGGTGGACGTCCATGCGAATGCGTTCCACATCCCCGCAGCGAAGGGGCTCATCAGCGCTTCACGCTACGCAAGCCATCTGGTGGTCGGGTCGCGCGGGTTGAGCGGTCTGGACGCCCATTTCCTCGGCTCGGTTTCTCGTCAGCTCGTGAATTTCGCCGAATGCACGGTGACGGTCGTGCACTGAGTGTTCCCGGCCGCGCGCTGTGCGGATAGACCGTACAGATACGACAAGGGCCGCCGGTCCGCAGGATTCACATTCCTGGGCGGAAGGCGGCCCTTACTCTAAGCGAAACGGTCAAGCCGGCTCAATCGGCGCTTTGGGGGTTGCCCCCGTTGCCGTCGGCGCCGGTAGCATCAGTCGGATTCGCGGTATCGTCGGTATCGCCATAGGCGGCGGACTTGGCGTTGCCGGTTTCCGCGGCATCATCCGATGTCTCCGTATCGTCGTTTTGCTTCCTGCCGTCGGATGGTACAACTTCCGCTGTCTGAGCCACATCACCGGCGTCAGTGTTTTCCGCGTTCTGAGCGGTGCCAGCGTTGCCAGCGGCTTCGGCGGTGTCAGCGGTGTCGTCAGCCGCATCGTCATCATCGTCACCGTCGTCACCGTGATCGGTCTCGGGGAACCCTGCCGCTTCCAAATCGTCCATGGTGATCACCGATTCGACCTGCGGGGTCTGCTGGGTGTCATCGCGTTCCTCGCTATCCGTCTCGTCATCCTCGACGGTGTTGTTGTCGATATCGACTTCGCTGGCCTCTTCAAGCAGCTCGACCTGGCCACGCTCCTCGCGCGGAGACTGAGCGATGACATCGATATGCATGTCGTCGTAGGCGGGTTTGGATTGCACCCACAGATGCGACGGCTGCGGCGGATCGATTTCCGAATGCTCCCCGCACCCGTGGTCAAGCGAGACGACACGGCCGTCGTCGGGGCTCCACTTGTTCGCGCAAACGCCGAACATCCGGTCGAAATCACCTTTGAGTGGTACGAAGAACCCGCATGTCGAGCACAGATTGCCGGCCGCCGTTTTCGTGGACAGCGCCTTGGGGCCGTGAGGACCTTCATACCAGCGTTTTGCGGTCTGGTCTCGTCCCAGCGGGCTGAGTACGTGACGGCGGGACAACATGAATTCCTCGACGCTGTCCTCAAGGTCCTGTGCGGAAGTCACCGATGCGTCCTCGGGGTTGTCCGTCGTATCCCCAGTTTGTACGGATACATCGTCTTCGGCTTGTGTCCGCCCATCTTCACCCTGCTCCTTGGCCTGTGCCTGATCAGCATCGGGTGTCGGCGCAGCCGCGGACGGCTCAGTACGGCGGAAACCGTCCTCGAGCCGGGAATCGTCCGGCTCGGTCCCAATCGAATCGGTCACCGACAAGTCGGTGGGCAGCAAACGGTCTTTCCACGGCACCCATGCCGGCGGCATCAAGGCTTGATCCGTAGGCACGAGCGAGGATTCGTTGACCGTCCACTCGTCGATATCGGTGTCGTGATACAGCGTCACCGACCATTCCCAGCCTTCGTATCCCCGTTTCTTGGATTCGAAACGGAAATCCGTGACATGATCGTCCTCGTCGATTGAACGAGTCAACCGCCCGACCTGGTCCGGCTCGTCGGCCACGGTCATGGCCACCGACCGGGCGAGCGACTTGGGGTCAATCCGTGGCGTCTCAGGCTCGTCCTGCGGATTCTCAATTGTCTGCATGCTCATCATTCCTGTACGTCGAAGTCGTCTGCAACCGCGCGCATCACCGTCGCGAGCTTCTTGCTGTCCGCCGGCGAAGGATAGTGGTGACGCCGCAAATCGTTGCCCGCCTTGTCAAGCAGCTTGATCAGATCCTCCACGATGGCGGCCATGTCGTCAGGCTTCGGCCTGGTGGCCTTGACCAGCGACGGGCCCGCGGCAATCGGCTTGACGCCCATCGCCTGCGGTCCCTTGTGCCCGTCGATCACGGAGAATTCGACCTTCACGCCCTTGCGCAGCGTCGTCGTACCTTGAGGCAGCGCCGCGGCGGGCAGGAACACGTCCTTGCCCTGATCCGTGGCGATGAAGCCGTAACCTTTGTTCGCATCAAACCAACGCACCCGTCCCGTGGGCATAAGCACACCTCTCCTACTCCATACCAAGGCAAGCCGCGCCTGCCGTCATTGAACCAGCATATCAGTTTACCGCATAGCCTTCCGTATCGGCTGTGGGCAATGTCACTTCTCGTCGGACGGCGATGATTTGTCTTTCCGGCCCTTGGACGGCTTGCGTTCTTTGCCTCGTTCGCGGGTCTGCGCCGGCTGCTGCGGGCGTTGCATCGGCGTTCTGGTTTGGTTGGGGTCAATTGGCAGAACCACCGTCAGCGTCAAGCCGCCTCCGGGCGTCGTGGTTGCGCTGATCAGACCGTGGTGCGCTTTGACCACTGACTGCGCGATCGCCATGCCCAGTCCGGTGCCGCCTTTCTGCCTCGCACGGGACGGATTGGCGGTGTAGAACCGCTCGAAAATCTGCGATTGCGAGGCTTCCGGCACGCCGGGTCCGTGATCAGAGAAACGAATGACCACATAGAGCATGCCCGATTGTACGCTTTGCCCGACTTCAGCCGCCTCAAGGAAGGATGTGAGTCCCTTGGCGTTCGACGACAGATGGGCCAGCTGCTGCGGGGTGATGGACGCATGCAGCATGCTCAACGCGACTTCAACGGGCGAATCGGACGGCGTGTACCGATGGATGTTGCCCACGATATTGGTGATGACCTGCCGCAACCGCGAACCGTCGCCCGTAAGGGTGATCGACGGCATCTCGCCGGGGCTGAACGCGAGCCATGTACCCTGTCTGTCGCCGCCATGCCTCAGCGCAAGCACGCCTTTGGTGATGCCACGCTGGGGGTCGAGCGCATGCAAGTCGTCGCACGCGTCAGTCAGCTGGGACGTGATGTTCACCTGCTGGGTGACGTCGATGCCACGGCCTTCATCAAGCCGTGCAAGCGAAAGCAGATCCTCGACCAGCACGGTCATGCGGGCGCTTGACGCCTCGATATGGTTGATCGACTCGTCGGCGCGTTCCAACGCCCCCGGCATGTTGCGCTGCAGCGTGTACAACTCGGCGTACCCGTGGATCGCGGCAAGCGGGGTGCGCAGCTCGTGGCTGGCGTCGGAGACGAAGCGTTTCATCTTCTCGGTCGTTTCCTGCTGCTCGTTGAAGCTTTGCTCGATACGCGCGAGCATGGTGTTCAACGATGCGGCAAGGGAGCCGACTTCCGTGTTCTCCGGGGCACTCGGAACGCGCTGGCTCAAATCACCTGCAGCGATTTTTGCTGCGGTTTTCTCGATGCGTTTGAGCGGTGCGAGCGTACTTTGAATCAGGATGGTCGCGATGACAGCGCCGATCAGCACGATGGCAATGCTCACCAGCGTGCAGTATTTCGTGAGGGTATTCACGGTGTCGATCTGGTCGCTCAGCGACAGGCCGATATAGATCACGCCCTTGATCTGCACGCTGCCGTCCTCGGCTTTCTTGCCCCACGACAGGGCGAGCACCCTCCACGGGGCGTTGGCCGCCTGCAACGTGGTACGGCTGACCGAGCTGGTACTCGTGCGCACGATGGCAGAGGTGGTGAACGGCTGACCGATTTTCACATCGCCCATCGACCCGTCCGGCGGCAGATCAGGCACCGAGATGACGTTCTCCCGCATCACCGGAACGAGCGGCGTGTTGAGGATGTGGTAGTTTGTGTCGCGAATCTGCATGAAGTAGTCGTTCGGGCCTACGCTGCCCTGTTCGCTGCTGTCCTTGCTGCGCAACCCGTCGATGTTGTCGTAGACCAGTTGCGCCTGCTCTGCGAGTTGGTTGTCGGTTTTCTGCAACAGATAGTTGCCTACGAGCTCCTTGATCGAGAAGGTGATGCCCGCGGCGCATACGGTCAGCAGGACCATCATGCACGCCAGCAGTTTGGTGCTCAGCGGGATGGCGTCGAAACGATGGACCAGCATGTCGCGCACGGTGTCCATTGCGCGTGCGATGGCCGCAATCGGCTTAGGAAGCCTGCTGTATCTGGCCTGGCTGGCAGGCTGTCCGCTTTCGTCCCGTGTCGTGCCGGACGCGTCGCCGGGCGCACTTGTCTGCGCTGAACTTGCGGGCATAGCAGGTGCCTTCCGTGTTGTCGTTGACGCGGAATCCCCGCCTGCGGCTGCAACGCATTGCGGGGATTCCTTCGGTGTGTTTCCTGGATGGAGCGGCATCAGGCGTCTTTCTTCGCCGTCTTGGGCGCGCGAATCATGTATCCGATGCCTCGCTTGGTCTCAATCAGCGGGGTGACCTTGTGCTTCTCGCCGTTTTCATCCTCCACGACCACGCCGTCGATCTTCTTGCGCAGGTAGGAGATGTAGGATTCGACGATTGCGGCGTCCCCACCCCAGTCGTACTGCCACACATGGTCGAGGATCTGGGTTTTCGACAGCACGCGCCCCTCGTTGTCCATGAGGTAGCGCAACAGCTTGTATTCAGTCGGGCTCAGGTCCACCTGCACTCCGGCGCGGGTCACGTCATGGGAGTCCTCGTTGATTTCGAGGTCGCCGACGCGGATGATCGGGTCATCTGCTTCCTGATGGCTGGTGCGGCGCAGAATCGCGCGGATGCGCGCCACAACCTCCTCGAGGCTGAACGGTTTGGTGACGTAGTCGTCGCCGCCGACGGTCAGGCCCATGACCTTGTCTTGGGTGTCGTCGCGTGCGGTGAGGAATAGCACCGGCGAGTCGATGCCCTCCTGCCGGATGCGGCGCGTCACGGTGAATCCGTCGATGTCAGGGAGCATGACGTCGAGTACGATGAGGTCGGGGTGCACTTTCTCGATGGCCTCGATCGCCTCCGAGCCCGAAGCCGCGGTGTTCACTTCGAATCCTGCGAAATGCAGGGAGGCGACGAGCAAGTCGCGGATGGAGGGCTCGTCGTCGACAACTACGATGGATGCTTCAATTGGTTTGCTCATGCTTCCTAGCATTCCTCTTTTGTCTTCGTGTTTCCTGAGAATGTTCTGCAACTTGCTGAGAAAATCGCTTCAGATATTCATCCACCGCCGGGAGCCCGATTCCGATGCAGCTGACGTGTGGGCTTCGGCGCCGGTGTCACCAAGGTCAGGTCGGCGTTCGGCGCGGTTTTCTGTTCGGTTCTCCAACGGTGCTTCCGATTCCGACGCCTGCGGATCTTCTTGCGGTTCGCCGTCGATCATAGAACCCGTGTGGCGGTAGGAGGGACGCACATGCTTCGATGTATCGCTATGACGATTCGATGGCGTTCGCCGCTCTGATCGCTTCCCCCGCTTTAATCGCTTTGCGTCGCGGCGGCGCATCGCCTTGCGCGATCGGTCCTGCTTGCCTCCCTTGCTGTGAGCGCCTTTCGCATTACGTGCAAGCACGATAATCACCACGACCAAGGCGACCAGCAGCAGCGCCACACCTACAAATAGCCCGATGGAGAAATCCTTCGTGTCCCCCGACGTCGATGTCTCCTTGAGCTTGCCGATTTCGTTCATCATCGCAATGGCCGAGCCCGACCAGTCAGGGGCACCTTTTTTGGCGGTCAGTGGCCCCAGGGCGGCTTCCGACAACGCATCTACGGATTTCTGATCTTTGAGCCACTTATCCGAATTGTTCGACACCGCGACGACGAGGTTGCCATCCGCGCTGGCGACCGCCAGCAATACAGTGTTAGGCGACGGACTGGTCGACTGCAGCAAGGTGCTCGCCCATGTCGTGGGCTTCGTTTTTGTCCCGAAACTGTCCAGATACAGCAAACGCACCGAAACGCCGTATTCATTCTTCGTTTTCGTAATCATATCGGTCACGCTGGTGGCGTTCTCGCCGAGCAGGTTGTTCGGGTCGGTGATGTCGGCGCTCAAGGTGGCGCCCGATGAGGTATCCGACGAGGATGAGGAAGAGGAAGACGACGATGCGGATGGGCTGGGGCTCGACGCGTCATCTGCTTCGGCGCACATCGGCAGCGCCGCCACCGCGAAAACGAAGAACACCGCAACGAGCGTCGCGAGCGCGCGCTGCCACCATATGGCCGTCTGCTGCGGCTGTCGTCTTTTGACCACATTTGCCGTACGGACGTGAGACATGTTCAAAAACCGCATATTGTCCACTGTAGCGGTCGGCTGCACCAAACGGGGGACGTACGGTCCGCCGACCGCCAACGCCGCAAGGCGTGAATCATGTCAGGAAAGACAAGAAAGGAACGTCCATGGCACAGTACCAAGTCGATTCGGAACAGATTCAGTCCTCAAGCGCAGCGGTGCGCTCTTCCATCGAGCAGATCAGACAAGCCGTCCAAGGCATGTACGCGAATCTTGAGGGGCTCAACAGCGTGTGGAGCGGCTCGGCGTCCGCACAGTTCGCCGGGGTCATCAGGCAATGGCGGGCCGCGCAGCAGCAGATGGACGCGTCGCTGGAGGCGATCGGCATGTCGCTGACGCAAGCGTCGAACGTATACGCCGATGCCGAAGCTCAGGCTTCGCGATTGTTCACGATATCGTGACGGCGCAGGACTGTAGCGACGGCTTGCATCGCGAGAGGCTGCGCTACACGCGGTGAGTGTCACGATTGCGTGCGCGACGGTGTCTAGTGTCGTCGTCTGCCGCGCAGTATCGCCGACATTGCAGCGAAACGCATGGCTACGGCGGTGTCGAGGGCGTATCACCGGCAGCGTACGCTCATCGCCGGTACACCTTCGACAGCTGCTCCATAACGCTTCAGGGGCGCCGGCGGTTTCCCGTCGACGCCCCTGAAGCATCCATATATATCACTTGCGTCGTTTCACGTGAATGTGTGACGCTTGTGACCGTTTGGATCAGTAGCCCATGTCAGCGCCCTGGGCAGGAGCCGCTGTCTTCGGCTCCGGCTTGTTGGCCACCACAGCCTCAGTGGTCAGGAACAGGCCGGCAATGGAAGCGGCGTTCTGCAGAGCGGAACGGGTGACCTTGACCGGGTCGGTGACGCCGGCGGCCATCAGATCTTCGAAGGTGTTCGTGGCGGCGTTGAAGCCCTGGCCTTCCGGCAGCTCACGCACCTTGTTGAAGACCACGTCACCGGAGACACCGGAGTTCTCGGCGATCTGCTTGATCGGAGCCTCGACGGCACGGAAGACGATGGCCGCACCGGTCGCCTCTTCGCCGGTCAGCGAAGCCAGAGCCTCGCTCTTCTCGGCCTTCTTAGCGGCCTGCACGAGCGCCACACCGCCACCGGGCACCAGACCCTCTTCGACGGCTGCCTTGGCGTTGCGCACGGCGTCCTCGATGCGATGCTTGCGTTCCTTGGCCTCGACTTCGGTCGCGGCGCCCACCTTGATGACGGCCACGCCGCCGGCGAGCTTGGCGAGACGCTCCTGCAGCTTCTCGCGATCATAATCGGAATCGGTGTTGTCGATCTCGGAACGAATCTGGGCGACGCGGGCAGCCACGTCTTCCTTGGAGCCGCCGCCGGAGACGATGGTGGTCTCGTCCTTGGAGACGATGACCTTCTGGGCGGTGCCGAACACGTCCATGTCGATGGAATCGAGCTTCAGGCCCAGCTCATCGGAGACGACCTGGCCGCCGGTGAGGATGGCCATATCCTGCAGCATGGCCTTGCGGCGATCGCCGAAGCCAGGAGCCTTGACCGCGCAGGTGTTGAAGGTACCGCGGATCTTGTTGAGAATCAGGGTCGGCAGCGCTTCGCCGTCGACGTCTTCGGCCACGATCAGCAGCGGACGGCCGCTCTTCATGACCAGGTCAGCAAGGTGGACGATGTCCTGCTGGCTGGACACCTTGCCCGAGGTGAGCAGGATGTACGGGTTCTCCAGCACTGCGGTCTGGTCGTCGGCGTTGGTAACGAAGTACGGGGCGATATAGCCCTTGTCGAAACGCATGCCCTCGGTGAACTCGAGGTCCAGGCCGAAGCGGTTGTTGTCCTCGACGGTCACGACGCCATCCTGGCCGACCTTGTCAAGCGCCTCGGCGATCTTCTCGCCGACCTCAGGATCAGCAGCAGAAATCGTTGCGGTGGCTGCGATCTGGTCCTTGGTCTCCACATCCTTGGCGGAAGCGACCAGTTCCTTGACGATTTCGTCGGCGGCCTTCTCGATGCCCCGGCGAAGAGCAATCGGGTTGGAGCCGGCGACCACGTTCTTCAGGCCTTCATGGACCAGGGACTGGGCGAGCACGGTAGCGGTCGTGGTGCCATCGCCCGCGACGTCATCGGTCTTCTTCGCGACTTCCTTGACCAGCTCGGCGCCGATGCGCTCGTAAGGCTCTTCAAGGTCGATCTCCTTGGCGATGGAGACGCCATCGTTGGTGATGGTCGGAGCACCGTAGGTCTTGTCGAGCACGACATTGCGGCCCTTCGGACCCAGCGTGACCTTGACGGTGTTGGCGAGCTTGTCGAGACCCGCGAGCATTCCTTGGCGAGCTTCCTCGTCGTATGCAATGATCTTTGCCATCGTTCCTCCACATATGGCTACACGGTATGAACTTCCACCCGAGACCTTGAGTAAGCCGACCGTCAGCTGCCGGTTATCACTCTCGGCTTCCGAGTGCTAATTGGGAGATTAGCACTCTCGGGCGTCGAGTGCCAACATCGCCGCATGTATTGCGCTGTTGGCATGAAATGCGTGTCGCGAGTGTCGAACGGGAATAATCCCGGCGCACTGACCCCTCGCCGCTTCGATGCTGCGCCGTATGCCGCCGTTCACGCCTGGAATCCTGCGTGGCGCGGGCGCCCCAATCAAGGCGTGCCGCAAGGCAAATCCGTCGGAATGTGGGCCCAATGCCGCGACAGGCAGCGAAATCATTCATCCCTGCTTCTACCGGCGCTGAGTCACCCGTCAGCGTCGGTAGAAGGTTGAACGATGCGAACAGTTCGAAGTGCGTGCCCGACCAATCGTCCACAAACCAGTTACGCCTTGAGCCACCCCAGCGTAAACAGTTTGGGGAACCACACGAACCAGTTACGCTTACAGCGGCCTCAGCCACGGCACGCGATATGCCGAAACAACAACAGGCGCCCCGTCGGGGACGCCTGGAGTGAGATGGTGCGCCTGTCAAGCTGGTCGGCGAGGCCGGTCAGGATGACACGCGCATCATAAGGTTCAAGAGAATCGCCAGATCACAGCTTGGTGACGGTGGTCGCTTGGAAACCCTTCGGACCACGCTCCGCCTCATATTCGACGCGATCGCCCTCATCGAGCTTCTTGAACCCCTCCTGTTGAATAGCGGAGTAATGCACGAATACATTATCCCCACCCTCATCCGGGGCAATGAATCCATATCCTTTGCCTGCGTTGAAGAATTTCACCGTGCCTTGTGTCATTTCGATCATCCCTCGCATGGGCCGGCCCAACGTAACCATTCACGCCGGCTACCGCCCACTTGGTGCCCCATTGTAGCAAGACGAGATAACGAAACGCCGAGAAGTCAGTTCATCAGCACAACGACGACCGGCGCGGACAGATTGGTCACCTTGCTGACATTGGAAATGCCCAGCTTGGCGGCAACATCCTGCGCCGTGGCCAGATCGGACTCGTTCTGATACCACACCACGGATGCGCTCGGCAGGGTACCCGAAGGATTGGCCGCCACGACGTTGGTGTACCCTGCACCGGTGAGTACCGCCGCCTGTTTCGCGGCATATCCGGTCTTGCGTGTGCCATTGACCACGCGCACTTGGGTGGACAGGTTCGCCGAGGACGAAGACGCCGGTGACGAGGTGGATTCCGACGGCGACGCAGACTCAGACGCCGACTCGGAGGCGGAGGCCGAAGCCGAGGCAGTATCGCTCGCGCTGGCAGACGCCGATGCAGACGCAGTTGATTTGGCCGAGGGGCTCGAAGATGACGAAGCACTGCTGCCACTGGAGAACAACTTGGCGCCTTCACCCGACATGGCGGCCCACGCACCAACGCCCGCAACAGCGGCGACGATGATGACGATCAGGAATGGCACCAAACGCGAGGCTACCGACCGATTGCCGCGGTGCACGCCGATTGGCCCCTGCGGCGGGTTGTCGAACACGTCCTGCGCGTACGACTCATCAGTGTTACGGTCTTTGCGTGCCATATGCCGTCCCTTTCGAATAGATTCATCATCGAGTGTACATGCACGGCCGGGCAGCGCCGACACAAACTGCGGCCTATGTGTCGGATATCCACAGCTTTGTCACGTCCTGCCGCGCTTTGCCCGTCTCCACGACGTACGCTAATCAGTTAGTGCGCCGATTAGCGCCATACGTCCATCAACGCCTCCATCAACGCCTTAGAGTAGTAAACATGGAACATGCTCATGTCAAACCGCTGTCCGAGATCATTGACCCCGGGTGGGCCGCAGCGCTGGCCGACGTGGAACCGGATATCCATCGGATGGGGGATTTTCTGCGGGCCGAAATCGCGGCGGGACGCCATTATCTTCCCGCGGGACGCAATGTCCTGCGCGCGTTCACCATCCCCTTCGACAGTATCAAAGTGCTGATTGTCGGGCAGGATCCGTATCCGACACCCGGTCATCCGGTGGGACTGAGCTTCTGCGTCGCCCCTGATGTCAGGCCGTTGCCGAAAAGCCTGATTAATATCTACAAGGAACTCAGCGACGATCTGGGTGTTCCCACACCGTCCAACGGCGATCTGACCCCATGGACGCAACGCGGGGTCATGCTGCTCAACAGATGCTTGACCGTTCAAGTCGGCCGTCCCAACAGCCATCAGGACAAAGGATGGGAGCATATCACCGACGAGGCGATCCGCGCTCTCAACGCCCGTACCGACCAAGAGGGCAAGCCGAAGCCTTTGGTCGCGATTCTGTGGGGACGCAATGCGCAGACGCTCAAACCACTGCTGACGAACGCCGCGATCATCGAATCTCCGCATCCGAGCCCCTTGTCTGCCTCGCGCGGTTTCTTCGGGTCATGCCCGTTCTCTCGGGCCAACCAGGCACTGGTCGCCATGGGTGCGCAACCGGTGGACTGGGCGCTCCCGCCCGCCGCATCCCCTGCTTACGGACAGCTGCAACCTACGGTCTCCAAGCCGATACCGCCGCTTGTGTCCCGAGCCGACACCCCGGCAGCCCCCGCACCGCAAGCGCCCACCATGACACCTCTGCTGTAAGCGAGGCATCCTAATCCGCTACTATGCTGGGATACCGGTCTGCGGCCAACCGGCCGCAACCCGACCAGCCACCAATCGTTGGAGCACACCATGGCACTTTTCCCACCACAACCGAACATCCCGCAACAGATGCCGCCGATGCCGCAACAACCGGCGACCCCGACATCCGCGGGCCTGTCGCCCGACGATCTCAACCACGCACGGCAGCTGGCCGACCGCATCCGTGCACGGTTCGCACAGACCCTCGTGGGCCAGGACAACCTGCGTGAAGCGCTGATTGTCACCATGGTCTCCGGAGGGCATATCCTCATCGAATCCGTCCCCGGCCTGGCCAAAACGACCGCGGCGCAGACGCTGGCGACATCAGTGTCGGGCAGTTTCAAACGCGTGCAATGCACCCCCGACCTCATGCCATCCGATTTGGTCGGCACCCAGGTCTTCGACTTCTCCACGCAGCGGTTCAGCACGCAAATCGGCCCGATCCATGCGAATTTCGTGCTGCTTGACGAAATCAACCGTTCCAACGCGAAAACCCAGTCCGCGATGCTCGAGGCGATGGCCGAAGGTGCCACGACCATCGGAGGGGAACGCATCGCGCTGCCGCAGCCGTTCATGGTGATCGCCACCGAGAACCCGATTGAGGAAGAAGGTACGTTCAATCTGCCTGAAGCGCAGATGGACCGATTCACGATGAAGGCGGTCATGGGCTATCCCAGCGCTGACGAGGAGCAGCGCATGCTCGCCATGCTCACCAAACGCGGTTCCGACACCGTCGACGCCGAAACACTCGAAGGCGACGTCCTCTCGCTCGCCGACATCGAGTTCCTGCGCGCCGCCGCCCGACGGGTTCACGTCTCCAAAGCGATTATGGGCTATGCGGTCGATATCGTGGCGACCTCCCGAGGCGCCGGAACCCACCCGATTGCGGATTTGTCGACAAAGGTCCGTCTCGGCGCCAGCCCGCGCGCCTCCATCGCGCTCATCCGCGTCGGACAGGCAGCCGCTCTGCTCGCCGGACGCGACTATGTGATTCCTGAAGACATCAGGATGTTTGCGCATGAAATCCTGCGCCACCGTATCCTGCTGACCTTCGAAGCGCTCGCCGACGGGGTGACCAGCGACCAAGTGGTCGACTCCGTCGTGGCGACGGTGCCGGTGCCATGATCGACGGCATGACAGCCACCGAGAACGGCAGCATTGCCGGAGACAAGACCGGCGGCGACGCGATTCGCAGGAAAATCGAAGCGCTCGCCACCACGCTCAGTTTGCCGACCGTCCGGCGGGCGTTGGGCACCCTTGAAGGCGAACACCCATCCCACCGGCGGTTCGGCAGCGACGACATCATGGATATCCGCCCGTACGAGCCCGGGGACGAGGCGCGGCGCATCGATTGGCATACGAGCGCGCGCAGCGGCAGGCCAATGGTCGTCCACAGGCAGCGGCGGGTCACGTCTCGCGTATGGATGCTGATGGACACGGGCCGGGAGATGACCGGCTCGTGCGAGTCGGGGGAAATGGCGTGGCAGGTTGCGGCGAACGGTCTGCGAATGTTTGCCGCGTTGAGCTTGCGCAGGTCCGATGACATCTCCTTGGTCTGCGCTGATTCGGCGAGTATCACCAGAGTGCCGTTCCATGGCGGTTTCGCACAGTTCGAGCACACACTCGACCGCGCGCTGGAACGCCCTTGGGACCATCCGCGTAATATGGATGCTCTGTTGGATTATGCGCGGCGCATCAACGACCGTAACGCCCTGATTGTGCTGGCGACCGACGAACATGCGCTTGGTGAGCGTCAGCTCGGCGCAATCCACGCCCTCGCTCGAACCCACCCAATGGTGATTGTCGACGTGGAAACCATCAACCCGTTCGCCGCCCGCCAGCGTACGGTCGCCGACGCCGATACCGGCAGAAGGTTGCCGGCGTTCCTCATCGACGCCGTAAGCAAGCGTGAAGTGGACACTCACCGCAGCTATCTCGCCGCCCAGCTCGAAGCCCAGTTGCATGCCGGGGGTTCGACGCTGATGCGCGCCTCATCGAGCGAAGCCATGTTCCGTACTTTCGTGCGCACGGTATCCGTGACACTCGCGCGCACCGGCTTCTCGACCCATCCGGTGGCTCCCCCGAAGGCCCTTGGCACCACCGGCAAGGCAGGAGACCGCTTATGAGCACTGCTATCACCGACATCGTCCGTATCGTCGCGGCGATCAAGCTCGACGACCTCAAACCGGAGCAGGCGTACACTGGCGCCGGAGCAATCGCCGCCGTCCTTGTGGCTTCACTCGCCCTGGCGTGTCTGTTTGTCGTCTTGGCCGTTGTGCTGTCCAAACCGCGTCAATCCCGCCCACAAGCCAAGCGAGCGCATCGCGGAGTGCATCACCAGACCAGCGGCACCCGGATCTGGCACCGGCGCATCGACGAAGTGGTGGACCGATTCCATGCGGGCGACATCAGCCGAGACCAGGCCTTCGCCCAACTCGCCTCGCTGGCCCGCGCATACGCGTCCGGCATGGCGGACGACACCATGGAAACCCGGACCTTGTCCGATCTCAACCGCACGATACCGACGTCCACAGGCAATGAGAAAGCCGGATTCATGCTGCTGCGTCAGACCATCGCGGCCTTATATCCACCGGAATTCGCCGACGAACGGTACAATGACGCAGCCCGGTCGACAAGCGTTGAACAGGGGGCCGAATGGGTATCCACACTCGTTGAAAGGTGGCGCCGATGAGATGGCAATGGCCTTGGGCCGCGCTGATTGCCTTGGGCGCCGCCTGCGTGATTGCGGCGGGCGCCTCGATGCTCGCCGCATGGCGGGAACGCAAGGCGTCCGGGCGCAATCCCGACCTCAAATCGTACAGTCTTGACGAAGACCTGAACACCGAGCACGCCTCAGAGCTGTTCCGCCAATGGCGGACTTTCAACCGTATTGCGGCGGGCGCGCTCGTCGCCGCGCTGATCCTGTCCGTCTCTCTGGTCGCCCGGCCATCGACCATCAACGAGGAACAGGAACGCTCGGCGAGCCGCGACATCGTCCTCTGCCTTGACGTATCCGGCTCAACACTCCCCTACGACCGGCAGATCATCGACACGTATCTGAAACTCGTGTCGAATTTCCAAGGCGAACGCATCGGCATGAGCATCTTCAACTCGACTTCACGCACAGTGTTCCCGCTGACCGACGACTATGCGCTGGTGACCAGCCAGCTCAAATCCGCCGCATCGATTCTCAAAGGCGTGCAGACACAGGACGACATCGACAAGATGAGCGACGAAGACTACCAGAAGGTCTCTGATTGGCTGGACGGCACGCAAAACAAGACCAACGCGACATCCCTGATCGGCGACGGGCTCGTCAGCTGCGCGGCGATGCTGCCCGGTTTCGTATACGGCAATGCTGCGCAGCAGACGTCCTCCACCAAGGGCGCTGCACGCCGGCGTTCGTCATCCATTGTGCTGGCCACCGACAATGTCGTGTCCGGACAGGAGACCTACACGCTCAAGCAGGCGCTAGACCTGACCCGCACGGCTTCCATCAGCGTGGACGCGGTGTATGCCGGTGCCAAGGAAAGCCTGAGCGACACGACGACCACCAGCCTCAAACGGCAGATCGAATCGCACGGCGGCACGTTCATGTCCCAAGCCGACGGCTCATCGATCGAATCCATGGTTCGAACCATCGAAGAGCGCCAAAGCGCGCACAGCAAACGCGACGCGCAATCAGCCGTCGATGACGCCCCGGGCTGGTGGACGCTCGCCCTTGCAGTGTGCATCATCGTATGGCTCGCATTCGCTTGGAGGCTGAGACGATGAACGGATGGACACTATCCCCCGCACTCGGCTGGCCGGCAGGTGTCGCGCTCGCCGTGATCATGACGGCATGCGCAATCGCCGAGATCGTCATCCACATCCGGCAGCGCTCCGCAAGCGACGAAACCGTGGCCTCATGCGTGCGACGGACGCTGATCTGCCTGCTGACTGCCGTCGCGGTGTTGACGCCGAGCACCGTCGCAGAGACCACCAGCAAAGCAGTCAACGCCACCGACATCGTCATTGCCATCGACACCACGAGCTCCATGGCGGTCAAAGACGCGACCTACGGCGACGCGACGACAATCAGCCGTCTCGACGCCGCGAAAGACGCCGTCCACGACCTGACCAAAGCCTACCCCGCCGCCAGTTTCTCCGCGATGAGTTTCGGGGCGAGCGCCTCGCTGGACGTCCCGCTGACGCCCGACACGCTTGCCATCGACAATTGGGCGGATACGTTGAGCGCCGAGCCCACGACGACATCGTCAGGATCGTCGCTGGACACTCCGCTGGACAAACTGCTGCTCACGCTCAAAGACATCCGCAAACGCCATCAGGACGACACCATCGTACTGTTCCTGATCAGCGACGGCGAGCAAACCTCGACCACCACGCGCAGAACATACTCGTCGTTGCGCCGGTATCTCGATGATGCACTCGTGCTGGGCGCCGGATCAACCACAGGTGGGCAAATCCCCGCCGACGGTTCAGACGACAGCCCTGACGGCCAAGAAACCTGGGTGACCGACCCGACCACCGGCCAACCCGGTATTTCAAAACTCAGCCCAGATACGCTGAGCACCATAGCCGACGAGCTTAGCGGCACCGCCGTCATGCTGGACGCCACCCACACCGCGACCGATTCGCTGCCGAAGGCGTCCAAGACGTGGAGGACCACCTCCACCGCAAAGACACGGCAACGCACCACACCCGTGGTCTGGCCGATCGCCATCGCCATCGCCGCGCTGCTGGCATGGGAGTTCGGTGCATGGGTAGGAATGTCAAGGAGACTGCTATGACCGCCACGAACGGCACATCGAACTCGCTGCCTAAACCTCCTGTCACCGGCACGAAACGCGCTGCACTCGCGGTCCGCATCGCACTGGTTGTGTTCGCGTGCCTCGCACTCATTCTGGCCTTGGTTGCGGCGGCTAATCTGCAGGCCCAGAGCTCCTACAACCAGGCCACCGCAAGTCTCAAAGCCGATCTGGCGGCGTCAGCGAAAGCCACCGCGGACTGGTCGACGCTCGCGGCACGTCAAGAGCAGACCGACGATCAGTTCGCCGAGGCAGCGACATGGAACGCCGTACTGCTGCCTGAGCTCAAACAGCTCATCGCCGCCAACAGTGCCACATCGCGCACCCTGACCAAGCGCATCGCTGCGGAACTCAAACAGCAGCAGGGCGCGGCTTCGTCCTCTTCAGCCGATTCCGGGGATGGTTCTGCACAACAGCCGTCGGCTTCTTCGTCCCCATCACCTTCCCAGGACGGGTTGAACGATGAACAACGTCAACAGGTGCAGGATCTGCTCAAATCCAACCAGTCCGCCTCGCCATCGCCATCGACGAGCTCCACCACGGGAACGACAACCCCCACCCCCAGTGGGAGCGTCAAACCATGGTGAATGCTGGTCAGGCTTGCGCCTGCGGCGACAAAACGGCGACAGCACAAACCTGATCAACTTTTGACCACATCGAAGCCTCAGACGTGCATCTGGTCGCGTCATACGCTTCGATGGAAGCATGACATCATTCACACCATTTCATACTTCACCGCTCATGGGCGAACCAGTGACATGCACATGTCGGCGTGCCGCCACCACAGCGATTGACGCGCTCGACGCCGCGTATTTCCACACCCGCGAGGGCGCAACGGCACTCGACGAATGCACGGCGCTCGCCACCGCCGCACACTGGCAAGGCCAAGCAGCGACACTGATGAGACAATCACTCAACATGCTGATCGCTCAAGCCGACACCATCGGGCAACGCGCACGCATCATACTCGCCAACCGCCGGGAGGACGCACAATGACATGGCAGGTTACATCCCGCATCTCAGGCGGCCCGACGTTGAGCGTTCCCGATGCGCAGCAGTTCCAAGCGCTGATTGCCTCACTTGAGCAGGCTTCGCGCAGGATGACGCTTCAGGCAAGGCTATGGTCCGAGGCACGCGAACGCATTGTCTCCTCCCAGCTTCAATCCGGATGCTGCCCGGCCAATCGACAGATCAGTCTCGGCAGCCACAGCAACGCCATCAACGCGTTCAGGCATATCCCCCTGCGGCACCGCGAACTGTCGCACTGGTGCGATGAACAGACCCACGACTGCCATGCCGTCGCCGCACGGCTTGATACGCTCTCCCGGCTCGTGGCGCGCGCCCACGGCCTGTATTTGGATGCCGAACACCGCGCTTCGTCGTACGGCGGTTCAATCCCCACAGACCCGCTGGCCACATCCGCACCGAGTCTGAAAGGGCTTGCCGCCTCGATCCTCGAATCCATCGGATCGATACGCGCAGGCGGCGACGCGCGGCAGGCGGCGCTTGAAGCACTGCATTCCACTGCCCCCTATCATGAGGCAATCATGGCGGGGTTCAGCGCGATGGTCCTCGGCGGCATAGCAGTGACACGGACCGCAGGCGGCTACGCACTAGGCGGCGACGACGGGACGGGCAGCGGAACGGGCAGCGCCCGGAGAGCCGACGACCTGTTCCAGGGCATGCTCACCAAGCAACGCGTCAACATCGCCGCCGGGCAACTCGCCTCACTCACCGCCTCACTCAACGACAACCGGCAAGGCAACCGTCTCGATCTGACCCGGAAGCACCCTCCCGGGCAAGTCGTGCAACCGGTCGATGATATCGCTGGGGCCATCGCGCAACTGCGTTCCCTCGCAGAAAGCCAGTACGGCACCGGAACAGACAACGGCTTGTCATATGCGACAATTGCCATCCAACGCTACCGGCGTGACGACGGGAGCGTTGGATGGCTCGTCATCGTACCCGGCACGGACGGCCACGCGGATTCCCCATTCGGCTGGCCACAGAATATCGAGCTGATGAGCAGCGACGCGGATACCAGGATCGGGGCCGACAGCGCGCGGATGGTCATGGAGGCCATGGACCGCGCCGGCGTCAAGCACGACGACCCCGTCGCCGTCATCGGGCATTCCCAAGGTGGTATCGTGGCCGCCACACTCGCGGCCGATAGCGGGTACAATATCAGGCATATCGTCACCGCAGGCTCGCCCGTGGCGAACCATCCGATCCGCGAAGGGGTATGGACCACAAGCATCGAAATGGACGACGAACTGGTCGCGGCGCTGGATGGCACGCCTAATCCGGCAAGCGAATCATGGCTCACCATCCGCGGCTCGGTCAGCCGACAGTCCGAACACCATGAGAGCAATACGGCGGATATCGCTTCGCCGGTGCCGCAAAGCGTCAAACACCGTGAAATGTCACATCATCTGAAATTCCATCAAGCCGCGTACACCAACGCGCTCGCACTTGGTTCCGGGGCGGTGTCCTCGCATGACCGGCACTTCAGCCAGGTCGTCGGCGGCACCTTGGAGGAAACCAGCTACTGGCAGGGCCGCATGACGCGATGAGACCGGCGGTGGGAGCATGACCGCCGCCGGTTCACGGTAGGAAGTATCCTGAGCAGTATGAAGCTTACTGACATCACCCCAGCAATCGCACTGACCCCGCTCGACGGGCGCTACCACAAGCAGACGGCTCCCTTGGTGGAATACATGAGCGAACCGGCGCTAAACCGCGAGCGCATGCGTGTGGAAGTCGAATGGATGATCCTGCTCGCCAACGGGTTCTCCGGCAACGGCAACCAGCCGATCATCCCCGGCGTCAAGCCGCTGACCCAAGCCGAGCAGGAGTATCTGCGCGCCATTCCCGAACAGTTAGGTGCGGAAGGCATCGCCCGTCATGCGGCACATGAGGCGGTCACGCATCATGACGTGAAGGCGGTCGAATACTATATCGACGACGAACTGGACAAAGCCGCCGACGCGCTCGGTGAAGAAACCCAGCTGACCCATCTGAAAACCCTCGTGCATTTCGCCTGCACGAGCGAGGACATCAACAATCTGTCCATCGCCCGCTGCGTGAAGAACGCAATCGAACAGGTGTGGCTGCCTGACGCGCAGGCGATTGTCGACCTGCTGACTGAAAAGGCCGAACAATATCGCGACATGTCCCTGCTCGCCCTGACCCACGGCCAGCCTGCCACGCCGACCACGCTCGGCAAGGAACTCGCCGTGTTCGTCCACCGTCTCAACCGCCAGCTCAAGCATGTGCGCGAACAGGAATACCTCGGCAAGATCAACGGCGCCACCGGCACCTTCGGCGCGCATCTGGCCGCCCTGCCGGACGTCGACTGGATCGCCGTCTCCCAAGAGTTCGTCACCAACCGCATGGGCCTGACCTGGAATCCGCTGACCACGCAGATCGAAAGCCACGACTGGCAGGCTGAGCTGTACGGCACCATCAGCCATACCAACCGCATCCTGCATAATCTCGCGGTGGACGTGTGGATGTACATCTCACGCGGCGTGTTCGCCCAGGAGCCGGTCAAGGGCGCCACCGGCTCCTCCACCATGCCGCACAAGGTCAATCCGATCCGCTTCGAAAACGCTGAAGCCAATCTCGAGATTTCCTGCTCCCTTCTGGACACCCTGTCCGCCACGCTGGTGGAAAGCCGTTGGCAGCGCGACCTGACCGATTCCACCACGCAGCGCAATATCGGCTCCGCGCTCGGCTATTCCGTCCTCGCCCTGACGAACCTGCTCGGCGGCCTCAAGTCCATCCATCCCAATGAGATCGTCATCAGCCGCGAGCTGGATGAGAACTGGGAGGTGCTCGGCGAACCCATCCAGACCGCGATGCGTGCCGGCGAGCTGGCAGGCGCACCCGGTATGGACCACCCGTATGAGAAAGTCAAGGAGCTCATGCGCGGCCACAGCATCGGCAAGGCGGACGTCGAACGGTTCATCGACGAGCAGTCCTTCGATTCGGCCACCGCGGCACGGCTCAAGGCACTGACACCGGCCACCTATACCGGCGCTGCGTCGAAGCTGGTCGATTTCGACCGCCAGTAACCGCCAGACATCAGGCGCAGGGTGGTGTGCCCTAGCGAGCTCGCATTCGCCCGTCTGACAGTCCGCCAACGAAGGCGCGTCACAGCCCGGTAAGGCCGTGACGCGCCTTTGCCACGTTCATAACCGCAGACCCATCGGGGGCTGCGTCATGTCTATCCCGGAAAGACAAGCCGTGCATCACACCCCAGCATCACCGACAGATGATATCGCCCCTAAGGACGCAGACGCATCCAAGCGTCCCGGACAGGCCTCGCCGTCTGGGAACGAGGATGCGCAAACAGCCACTATCCATGACATCCCGCCCCACAGGACCCGTGATTTCACGGACCTGACCCACGCGGTCGCCGCGTTGCTCGTCATGGCGGCAGTCCTCCTGATCGCCGCCTATCTCAACGGCATGACCAAAGGCGTGGAAACCGATGCACGCAATGCCGGTCAGGCGCTCGACTGGCTGATGGACGTCCCCACCACCATGCTGCAGCAGCTTACCGCCGTGTGCATCGTGCTCAGCGTGCTCATCCAAATCCTGATGAACCGCGAATGGCTCCATTCAGTCGTCTCGATCATCGCGCTGCTCAGCGGTTATGCCTGTTGCGCGCTGCTGAGCGTCGGACTGCATGCCACCGGCAGCATCAACCTCATCTCCGCACTCGCTTCGAACGGCACTGGCGCCTCGCCGATGTCCCTGCTTCCGGATATCTATGCCGGTCTTGGAGCGTTCCTCACCGTCGCCGGGCCTAGGCGCATCCATTCCACCGTCCGGTGGGGTTGGAACACGCTGTATATCGTCGCCGCGATCCTAGTCATCGTCTCTTGGCATTCAGTACCCGGCGTGCTGGTCTCATTCGCGTTGGCCCGTGTCATCGGCATGCTTATCCGTTTCGCTGCCGGTAGCGAAAACAAAGGCATCTGGGGCGAACACCTGGTCGAGGCCCTACACGGGATCGGCATCGATGTCGCGTCTTTGGCACGGCGCATCGACGCGAACAGCGACAACGCGGTCATCCAGACCTGCGTGGATGACGATCTGATCGAGAATTCGCGCATCTACGACGTTACGGACACCAAGGGCCACGACTACGTGGTTTCCGTACTCGACGACCAGAAACACAGCGCCGGCTATTTCAGCCAACTGTGGCAGTGGATCCGGCTCAACGGCGTCGTCGTGCGCCGCGACCGTTCCGCCCAGGACGCAATGCACCATCATCTCGCCATGCTCCTCGGTTTGCGCAATATCGGCCTGCAAACCCCTTCGGCATATGGAGTGGCGGACGCAGCGGAATCCTCGATTCTGATATTCGATTCGAACACCCGGCTCGCACCGTGTGATTTGCAGCAATTGAGCGACCCCCAGGCGCGGGACCTGCTCGCATACCTCAACCACGCCAATATGCGCGGATATACCCACCGCAGAATCACCCCGTCCACCATCGCGCTACTGGACGGCGCCACTCCGGTCATCGCCGGATGGCAGAACGGCGACTGTGCAAGCAACGCCGCGAACATGGCCCTCGACAAGGTCCAGCTGCTCGCCCTGCTGTGCGCCTCGATCGGTGTGGAACGTTCCATTGCCGCGGCCCGGGACATCTGGGGAGACGCCACGTTAATCGATATTGCCCCATTCGTGCAGAAAGCCGCGGTTCCTGCGGCGACGCGCGCAATGCCTGGTTGGGACAAGCACCTGCTCGGCACCTTGCGTGACGGGCTGAAAACCCTGCTGCCCGAAGACGCCGATGAGCAGTTGGAAACCGTCACGCTCTCACGATTCAGCCTGCGATCGTTCATCGCCCTGACCCTGACCATCGTCGCCATCGCAGTGATCTTCACACAATTGCGTCCTGACGCGATGATCCAGGCGATCCGCAACGCGAACCCGTGGTGGGCGCTGTTGTGTATGCTGTTCAGCATGGTTGCGTGGATGGGCACCGGCCTGACCCTCGCCGCGTTCATGGACAAGGACAAACGCCACATCTTCGGCATCTTCTGCTCGCAGGCGGCATCCGGCTTCACGGCGGTGTCCATGCCGGCAGGCGTCGGCCCGGCGTTCGTGAACCTGCAATTCCTGCGCAAAAGCGGCTACAAGAACACCTCGGCGACCGCAATTATGAGCGCCGTCGTCGTCTCGCAGGCGCTCACCACAGTCGCGCTGCTGCTCGGCATCGGCATTTTCTCCGGCCGCAACACCCTCTCGGGCATGGTGCCCACCAACACCTTGATCATCGCCATTGCCATCGTCGCCTTGGTGATTTCGCTGGCGATGATCATTCCGCCGATGCGCAAGAAAATCATCACCACCTACCTGCCAATCGTCCGCTCGTATGCGCGCCAGCTGGTCGAGATGCTCACCAAGCCCAAGGAGTTCGGCATCGCTATCGCGGGGGCGATCATCTTGAACCTCGCCATCGGCATGGGGTTCTGGGCCGCGCTCCTCGCCTTCGGATACCGGACAAATCCCATCGAAACGATGTTCATCTTCATCCTCGCGAACACCTTGGGTTCGGCGGTGCCGACCCCGGGCGGCCTGGGCGCCATCGAAGCGGCTCTGACCTTCGCGTTCAGCTCGGTCGGGGTGCCTGCGGCGGTGGCGTTGTCGGCGACCCTGCTGTACCGCATCTGCTTCTACTGGCTGCGTATCCCGCTCGGCGCGCTCGCCATGCAGTGGTTGGACCGCCACAATCTCATCTGAATGTGCCGATTTGCTAAAAAGTGGCGGAAACCCCAGAAAATAGCCGTGTTTCTCCAGAATCTGCGCTATTATCGACTGTTGACACGGCCTTTCGTAATGTGAAGGCCCCTGACAAGAAGGATGCTTTATGGCATACAACAAGTCTGATCTCGTCTCGAAGATCGCGCAGAAGTCCAACCTGACCAAGGCTCAGGCCGAAGCCGCCGTGAACGCGTTCCAGGATGTGTTCGTCGAGGCAATGAAGTCCGGCGAGGGCCTGAAGCTCACCGGTCTGTTCTCCGCTGAGCGTGTCAAGCGCGCTGAGCGCACCGGCCGCAACCCGCGCACTGGCGAGACCATCAAGATTCCGGCTTCCTACGGCGTGCGCATCTCCGCAGGCTCCCTGCTGAAGAAGGCCGTCGCCGAGTGAACTGATTCCGGTTTCACCCTGTGAAGGACAAGGAAACCCCGACCATTGGCGGCCGGGGTTTTCTGTTTCTATGCAACCTGTTGCCGCCAAGAGCACGACGCGCGGCTTTTGACGCGCAGCAGTGCTCTTGCGACGCTTGACGATTGCGGGTAACGCACAGTCAGGTTTGCGACGCGGATTTCTCGAGCCGGGCTAGCACCTCGTCGAAGGCTGGAGACGGGCCGGCGTCGAAGGGATCGAGCATGACCACCTCGCCGTGCACAGGTTCGCTCAGCGTCAATCGGGTCCAATCGCATGAAAAGCGCGCCCCGCACCGCATCGCCTCCCGGACGAACTGTCCACGCATCGCCGCACGCGTATCGGCGGGCGGTCGATCAACCGCACGCCCAACATCCAGTTCCGACACGAGCACGCGCATCATGCCGCGACGTACCAAGGCCGGGTACACGCTACCGTTGACGATATCGTGATAATCCATATCAAGCTGTTGGGCGCGCCACGGGTCAATGCGCCGCCCATGCCCTCCGAGCGCGGACAGCAGCCGGTATTTCGCCGCCCAATCAAGTCTGTCGGCGAGCGCGGCCACGTCATTCGCGGCGATGAGATCCAGCAGCCCCTGCCAATCGTCCAGGACGCGAGGCACATCGGTTCTGGGCAGCGTCCCGGAGACACTATCCGGGTCTGCGGTGACCGCCTTCCTGACGATATCGAGATAATGCTGTTGGATGTCCAGAGCGCTGGCCGAACCTTCCGGATGCCATGCAGCGTTCCCATCACCGCGGTCGGAGGCGAGCCGTACTGCCGTTCTGCCGGTGATATCGCGGCTGATTGCCCGATTCGCAAGATTGGGGTCGGCAAGCGTACACGCTTGGAATCCCGAGGCACGTCCGGCACGCACGCTGGATTCGATGACACCGAGAACCAGATGCGTGGTGGCGAGTTTCATGAAGGTAACGAACTGTGAGCGGTTGGAATCGCCGATAATCACATGCAGCCGGCGGAATTGGTCGGGGTCGGCGTGCGGTTCGTCCCGGGTGTTGACCATCGGACGAGCCCTCGTGGTCGCCGAGGACACCGCCTCATCAAGGTAATCGGCGCGCTGGGACAGTTCGAATCCATGATCAGTGACCCTGCCCGCACCGGAAAACAGCTGTCTGGTAATCAGGAACGGCAGCAGCTCACGTTCGATGACCGGAAGCGGCACGTAGCGTCGAACCAGATAATTCTCATGGCATCCGAAGGCGTGCCCCGCGGAATCGACGTTGTTCTTGAACACGTGGACCGTGGCATGCTCCCCGACTTTGGCGCGAATGCGTTCCTGCGCCTGAAGAGCGAGCCCGCGGATCACCGATTCGCCGGCAAGGTCCTGTTCGAGCGCGTCGAAGGGGTCACGCGTTTCAGCGGTCGCATACTCAGGATGTGAGCCCACGTCAAGGTAGAGTCTGGCGCCATTGCGCAGATAGGTGTTCGTCGAACGCGCCTGTGCGACCATGGGCAGGAACATCGTCGCCGCGACTTCTCTGGCATCGATGCGGCGTTCGCCGCCGGTCATGGAGACTCCGTATTCGGTTTCGATGCCGAAGATCCGCTCGCCTGTCCCATATTGTGGCGAACGCGCCGCGTCTACCCCGTCGGAGCCGGTGAGCGCATGGGTTCCGCTATCGCGCAGCTGCGGCATCACTGGCCGCCTTGCTGCACGAAGCTGTTCACATAGTCCTGCGCGTTGGTTTCCAAGGTGGAGGCGATATCGTCAAGCACCTGGTCGAGCGCGTCGGTTTGGGTTTCGGCCTGCGCACGTTCCAACGGTTGTTGGCTATCATCGGCGCGTTGTTCCCCTCGCGCACGGCCTTGCGCGAATTCCTGTGGCATGACCCACTCCTTTCATTCGACCGATTCGGTCCCAAATTCCAGCGTACCGCGCCTAGACAGCCGAATACCAGCAGATGACCGAACCACCGAGGCTTACAGCCTGTACAGGGCTGTGCCGGCGTGTACGTAATAAGTCTCGAAGCCGTTCGGCGATCAGCGCAGATACGGGCGCAACTGGTCGATGAGCAGACCGTTGCTTGCCACGACGTCGTTGGCCTCACGCCAACGGATGTCCCCGCCGTCCCAGCGGGACACCTGACCTTGCGCTTCACGCACCACCACCGTGCCTGCAGATACGGCTGGAATATCCCAAGAGTGCAGATGCGGTTCGAAATACGCGTCATACGTGCCGTCAGCCACCCGACACATGTCCAGCGATACCGGGCCGACTCGCTTGATGTCGGCAGGCTTGCCGGCGAGCGCGGCCACCACGTGCAGCGCGCGTTCCGATTCCGATGGCACGTAGGACATGCCATAGCTAATGACGGAGCCTTCCAGGCTGGCACGCGTGGTGGGGATAATCTTCTGCCGCTTGTCCCCGAACGGGGTACGCCAGATGCGAATCGCGCCTTTGCCCCGCGCGGCAAGATACGTCAGCTCGAGCGCCGGGGCGTGAACGATGCCGAGAATCGGGTTCGCTCCCCCATGCTCGTCGATTTCGAACAGGGAAATCGTCACCGTCCATTCGGACATGTCGCGTACGAAATTGATGGCCCCATCAATCCGACCGACGCACCAATAGCGCTCTCCCGGCTGGCAATGCCCCGGACGGTCATGCCAGAACCCGTTGAACCGGTCAAGATAGGTCAAGCGGTTCTCAATGAACGGCACAAGACGTTCGTTGACCGGCAACACCGGAGGTTCGCCAGGGACATCCGGGATATGCGCCTCGACCATACTGGATGGGTTTGCCTGCGCCTGGAACGCATGCTTGCCCACGTCCTGCGCCACACGGGCGGCTTCAAGCGCCAGCTGCTGCAGATCCATGTTTCACCTCACCTGTCGTTCGCCGGCCTGTCCGGCTTGGGTGGCGCAACGCAGTTCAGTCCGGCCGCTGCCACGCCACATATCACAATATTTTCTTGGGGTATCTTACCTGTCGGCGATGATGTCACGAAGCACATCCGCCGCGGATTTGCCCTGAGTCAAGCCATCGTGCACGGCGTGTTCACAACGTGCCCGCGTCCACGACAACGGATCGGACATATCGAAGCCGAACAACGAGCCATCCGGTTCACGCACTGTCAACCGCGACCACGATGCCGCCACGACTTGAGGCGTGAACCCTTCGACGATATGCGCCCGCAACCATGCACGGGTCGTCTCCGGCGCCTGCACGGCGGCCTCGGCGACTAACGCATCGGCGTCACGATCATCAAGACGCTCAGTACGCGCCTTCACCGCCTCGAACAGCGAAATCTTCGGGTCCAAGGCCGCCCAACGCAGGTCAAGCGCGGCGATGCTCGGGTCCGACCAAGACGCCTCACGCCCCGGTCGGGCGCCCAACCGGCGGCGCATACGCTCCAGCAGCTGCCATTTGAGCAGCCATTCCAGGCGCGACCCCTCGTCGGTCATCGTCAACCGCGTGTCGTCATTCGCATGTCTGACGGCGGCGACATCGGCGAGCGCCTGACGCCACAATCCGATTATCCTGCGTGTCTGTACATCCGGCCATATCGGGGTGCCTTGGCTATCGGTGCCGTAGCGCATCGCCGCAACCTCGAACACGGCGGTGAGCAGCCGCGTCTGAATCTGCCATGCGGTCATCATCCCGCCATCGGCTAGCTGCAACGGTATGTCCAGCGTCAAGTCATGCGAAACCTCGTGCATCGCTGCGACCGGATCGTCCAACGTCACTTGCGAAAGCAACGTGTTCACATCGTAGGAGACCTCCGACGCCACCTCCAGCAGCCACAACAGCAGGCTCGTCGTGCCGAGTTTCAACGCCTGCGGTACGTCCATGCGATTGGCGTCCCCGACAATCACATGCAGACGCCGGTACTCGCCCGTGCTATGCGATTCGTCGCGCGTGTTGACAATCGGACGGTCAAAGGTGGTTTGCAATCCGACGCGCGTATGGATGTAGTCGGCGCGCTGGCTGAGCTGGAAGCCCGCATGCTCGCATCGCTCCCCCAGCCCCACACGCCCGGAGCCCGTATACAGCTGGCGCGTGACCAGATGCGCGGTCATCAACGCCGCAACCTGGTCAAAAGGCACGGAACGCAGCATCATGTAATTCTCATGCGTGCCCCAGCAGGCACCTTTGCCGTCAACATTATTGCGGTACAAGACCACCGGGTTGTCGGTGCGTCGCGACGCCTCCTGCGCCGCACGGTACATGATCAGATCGCCGGCATGGTCGTAGCGGACCGCCTCGAACGGGTTGGTCGTCTCCGGCGCGGAATATTCGGGATGCGCGTGGTCGACGTACACCCTGCCACCGTTGGGCGCGATGATATTGGTGATATGCAGCTGGGGCGCGTCCGTGAGCATGTCGGGCCGGGCGGCTGCACGCTCCAACCGGTGTCCGCGCGCGTCATTGACCGGATCCTCCTGCCGGTAATCCCAGCGGATACCACCACGGGTGCCGTCGTCGTCGGCGGCGGCGACCACATCGAAACTCAGCCGCACCGGATTCGCGCGCGCATCGCCCGGCCGGCTGACCGCATATTCGGTTTCCGTCCCCATCACTCTGCGAACGCTCATTCGGTCTCCTTATCCGCCGCATTCCGGCTCGCACGACGCATTACTCGTCGCGCGCGCGGGTCTCATCAGTACCGGCATCATAGCCGGTCGCATACCCCGCCTGATACCCTGCCGCCGGCCGGATGCGTACGACACGGCCGCCAGCGATGCCATTGATACGGGACCATTGCACCGGATCGGCGTCAAGCACGGCATCACGGGTCTCCTGGAATTCGCCGTCCACGGCGCTGGCGAGCATCGCGACACTCAACGCGACGTCCGCGCCGGTTTCAATCGACGCCTTGACCGCCCGAGTTTTGGCACGGTCGACGATGTTCTTGAGCATCGCACCCGAGACGACATCGCCTAGATATAGGGGAGACCACACGCCGGAATCGTCAAGCACATCTGCCACATGTCGGTGTTCGCCATGTGCGAACAAGTCATGCACCAGCACCCCGACCAGCGCATCGACATCGACCCCGGGTTCCAACGGCAGATCATCGGTCAGATAATGCCGCACAATCTGACATGCTTGGGATTCGCGCGGCCGGTCGATGCGAATTTTCCCATCGAGCCGCCCTGGCCTCAACACCGCCGGATCAATCATGTCCACGCGGTTCGAAGCGCCGATGACCATCACATTGTCCAGCCGCTCCACACCGTCCAGCTCGGCCAGGAACTGCGGGACGATTGTCGTCTCCACGTCGCTGGACACGCCAGAACCTCGCGTACGCAGCAACGAATCCATCTCGTCGATGAATACGATGACCGGACGCCCGTCAGCTGCACGCTCCCTGGCGCGGCGGAAAATCAGGCGAATCAAGCGTTCCGACTCCCCGACGTATTTATTGAGCAGTTCCGGGCCCTTGACTGACAGGAACACCCCGGAACCAGCACCCGTCCCTTGGGCGAGCGCATGGGCGACGGCCTTGGCAATCATCGTCTTGCCGTTGCCCGGAGGGCCATACAAGAGAATGCCCTTCGGCGCGTTGAGATGATACCTGCGGTACAGCTCCCGATGCTGGAACGGCAGCTGGACGGCGTCCCGAATACGCCCAATCTGCTCGTCAAGACCGCCGATGTCGTCGAAAGTGACATCCGGGGTCTCCTCCAACACCAAATCGGCATCCTCTTGCGGAGGCAGCACGTCGAGCACGAAACGGCGGGCGGCATCAGCCAGCACACGGTCGCCGGGTTCCAGCGTCGATTCGAGCGACACCGCCGTCGGACGGACGACCTGCAAGGCTCCGCCGGCATCGGCGGCCAGTACGCGGCCGTCCGCGAACACCTGCTTGACGTGCAGCACGGCACCGAGACGGTCTGCGTCCCTGCGGCCAACGATCACCATATTCTCGTTAAGCAGTACCGTATCCCCCGGCTTTAGGCGCGATGCCTGCAAGGTCGTCGAGACGGGGACAATCATGCGGCGGGAACCGGAAAGGATCTCCGCACTCGCGTGCTGAACGCCTAAATCATCGGTGGTGCAGGATTCAACCGCGACCATCGTCGCGAAATTCAGCGGCAGCTGAGCGAACTGGCCGAGTTGAGATTTTGCTTTTGTCAGCTCCTGACTCGCGCGGGTGAGCGCGGCCGCCAGCGCATGGTTCTTCGCCATCAGCTGATCATTTGCTTGCGCGAGCTCATCAAGGGCACGATCCCGCGCTTGAAGCGCATCGGTTTGGCAGTCCGCCTGACCGGGCCCCTGTGCCGTTTTCGTCTCGTCATCGCTCATAGTCGTCTCGCTTCCTGCGGTGGCCGTCACCGCTCCTGCAGGTCGTTCCTCGTTGCGCGATCAGACTCGTCGGTCTCCTCCGCGCGCGTACGCCTGCCCTCAATCAGCTTACGCGTCCGCAGCACGATGAACGCGAGCACGACCACGATTACCACGGCGATGACGACGTCCTCGAATACGTTGAGCACGCCCAGAATCGAGCACCAGTTGTCGCCCAGCAGGTAGCCGGCAGTGACGAGCACCGTGTTCCAGACAGCCGAACCGAGCAGGGTCCAGCCACTGAATTGCAGCAGGTTCATACGGTTGAAACCGGCGGGGATGGAAATCAGCGAACGCACCACCGGAATGACCCGGCCAAGCAGCACGGACCATGTGCCGTAGCGGCTGAACCAATCGCTGGCACGATTGACGTCATCGCGACTCACACCCGGAATGAGGTCGGCGGCACGGTGGATACGATGCAGCCCGACAAGACGCGACACGCCGTATAAGGTCAGCGCGCCGACAAGCGAGCCGACGGTGGCCCACACGATGGCCGCAGGCAGGGACATGGTGCCTCGTGAAGCGGTGAATCCCGCCAATGGAAGAATGATTTCACTAGGAATGGGAGGAAATATGGATTCGAGTGCGATGGCGAGCATCACGCCGATGCCGCCGATGGATTCCATGAGTTCCACCAACCATGTGGTGATGGTGCCGATGAGGCCGCCGTCGGATGTGTCGCACATGGGGGCAGTGGTCGCAAAAGCATAAACACGCATGTCGGCATTGTCCCAGTATTTTCAGACAATCGAAGGCATGACCGATGAACCTTTGCGAGCTTCCAACGAATCCACCCCTACCCTCGCCCGCCCGGGCATCTTGGTGATGGACGTGGATTCCACGCTCATCGACCAAGAAGTGATCGACGAGCTGGGTGTCGCCGCGGGGGTCGGCGGGCAGATTGCCGCCGTGACCGCCCGCGCGATGGCCGGTGAACTGGAGTTCTGCGAGGCGTTGCGCGAACGGGTCAAGCTGCTTGCCGGACTGCCGGTGAGCGTGTTCGACGAGGTGTATCACCGGATCACGTTCACCAATGGCGCGCTTGATTTGATTGACGCCCTACACCAGCATGGCTGGACGGTCGGCGTGGTCAGCGGCGGGTTCCACGAGGTGGTGGACCGTCTGGTGCAAGATGCGCATATCGACCATGCGCTGGCGAACCGACTGGAGGTCGTTGACGGCCGGTTGACCGGCAGAGTTCTCGGTGAAATCGTATGCAAAACCACGAAACTGCATGCTTTGCAGGCGTGGGCTCGACTCGACGGCATTGCCGTTGACCAGACGGTCGCGGTCGGCGACGGCGCCAACGACATACCCATGATCAAGGCGGCCGGCCTCGGCGTGGCGTTCTGCGCCAAGCCGAAAGTACAGCTCGCCGCCGATGTCGCAATCAACGAACGCGACCTGCGCCAAGTGCTCGGACTGCTGTCGCGTGACTGACCCGGCCTGGTTGTGCGGACGCTGAATACGCTGTCAGCGTCGGCACAACCAGCCATGGCGAGGCGCCGTACCTGTTCAGTTAATCGCAGTAGGCCTCTCCGGTGAGCCGGGCGCCTCGTGCCCAATCCGCCGCGCGCATCGCTTTTTTGCCTTGCGCCTTGACCTGAATCAACTCCAGAGGCTGGCTTTTCGTTCCAATCCACACGTGTTTCTTACTCAGCGCGAGTTTTCCGGTCTCAAGCGCCCCCGGCAGGTTCGGGTCGGCCATATCGGCGGGCGCCGCTTCAAGCACATGCAGAGTCTGGGATTCGCCGTCTGCGCCCTCGGCATGGAGCGTACACCATGCGCCGGGATGCGGGGTGCATGCGCGAATCTGCCGGTCAGCGGCGAACACCGGCACATCGAACCGGATATGTGCGTCCTCGGTGCGGATTTTGTCGGCGACCTCATAGGCTCCCTGCGGTTGGTCAACCGGACTGATACGGCCTTCAGCCATCGCCTCAAGTGAGGCGGCAAGCAGATGCGAGCCGTCTTCGGCCAGACGCCCGAGCAGCTCCCCTGCGGTCTCATGCGCGCCAATCTCAACCGTGGACTGAGCCAGAACCGGCCCCTCATCCATACCGCGGGTGATACGGAACACCGTGGCCCCGGTGATTGTATCCCCCGCCCAAATCGCGCGTTGCACTGGAGAGGCACCACGCCATTGCGGTAGCAGCGAAAAATGAAGGTTGTACCAGCCAAGCGGCAGCGCGTCCAGCACCCGCTGTTTGAGGATTTTGCCGTAGGCGACGACCGCTGCGGCCTCAGCACCGGTGGCGGCGAGTTCGGCGACAAAGCATTCCTCCGACGGATCGGATTCGATCACCGGCAAGCCCAATTCCAATGCGGCCTGCTTGACTGGGCTCGGCGTCAATTTGCGTCCCCTGCCCTGCGGCGCGTCGGGACGGGTGAGCACCGCCACCACTTCGAAATGCTCCGTATCGGCAGCCAGCAGTTTCAGCGATGGCACCGCCACATCAGGCGTGCCTGCGAACAAGACCTTGAGCATAATCCTCGATTCTGTACATCGATGCCGTATTCCACTCGCGCATCGGCGACCGGCGCTCCGGACGGCAACAAACGACTGCAACAGCACCTTACCAGAGTGCCGGCATCATCAAGGTTCGCCGGATTCGGCCGATTAGTCCCGTACCGGCGGGATCGGTACGCCCGCCGCAATCAGGCAGGCGCGAAGCTTCCTCGGATCGCGGAACCGGATGCCGCGAATCCCCACCTGATTCGCCCCGACGATGTTCACCGCCTTGTCGTCAATAAACACGCTGTCCCGTGCGCGAATGCCGAAACTGTGCAACGCGTACTCGTAGATATCGCGGTTCGGCTTGCGCATCCGCACCTGGCCCGAGACGACCTTGCCATCGAGCATGCCAAGCAGATCACAATCACGGTCGGCGATGTGATACAGGTCCTGCTGCCAGTTCGACAGTCCCCACACCCCGATACCCGCAGCATGGAGGTCGTCGATCAGCACGCGGGCACCCGTGACCACGCCGGTCAGCGAATCGCGGAAATTATCCACGTAATAGCGCATCATCGACGCCCACGGCTCGCCTTTGCGCTCGCGGACATACGCGACGCCCTCCTCGAGCGAGGCGCCGGCGTCCATCAGATCGTTCGCGTCGTAGAAGGAGGAGATGTCGTTGTCAAGGAACCCGTCCACAAGCCGCTGACTGTAGCGTGGAATCATCACCGCTTCGGGATCCCAATACAGCAGCACGTTGCCGAAATCGAAAATCACTTGGGTGATTGGCTCCCCTTCTGCGGCTGCGGCGGCATCCCGCGCCATCAGCTCGTCATACGCCATCTGCGGTTCTCCTGGCCAGCCTTTCATATCCACCTCACTCGGGTTCTGTGCACGCCCATCGCACTGGGCTCCTATCCGCTTCCAGCATAGCCGGGACAGCTGCCGCAAGACACAGCCGTCGGCGCGTGACATGCTCGTGATAAGACTGTTGTGATGATCAATTCGCGTCTCATCGGCTGAGACGCCACAACGTATGGAGGAACCATGCTGAACATCGAACAACTTGATGTGAACGGAGCCACGGTGCAGGGCACGATGGTCGTTGCCCCGGGCGGTGAAGGCCACCCGAACATGATTCTGGTGCAGGGGCGCAAAGGCTATCTCATGTGCGGGTATCTCAATCTCGCCGCCGCCGAGAAGTTCGGCGATGCAGCCGTGCTCGTGGGAGGCGCGGATTTCGCGGCCGTGCTCGCCAACCCGATCAAGGGCATGACCGAAGCGGCCCGTGCCGCCGGCGTCAAAGACGGCATGACAGGCGCAGAAGCCGCCGCTGTGCTGGCCTGAACCGTCTTCCCGCCGAGTACAGTGCTGAGCGTGCGAGGATTCGGTGAGGCGGCTCAGATCAGGTCTTTCGGATCGAGTTGGAAACGCAATTCCCCCGGTTCGCGCGAGGCAACATGCCGGGCACTTTCCCGGTGCAGACGCTCGGCGAGTTCAGCGCGCTTGGATTGCGGGACACGCACGACGGCTTTGACCCGGTCCGCCATGGTTTCCAGCTCACGCGCGTCAACCGTTCGCGGCGGCGGAATCGGCACCGGGCCAAGCACCGCCGGCATCGGACCGAACTGGGTATCCAGCAGCACCCAATCGCCTCCGGCGAGCAATCCGGCACCTTGCAGCATCGTCCGGACCGCAGGGCGCGCCCCCCATACGCATGCCGAAGCGAATACCGGCGGTAATCCGGTCTGGGCACGTTCTTCAAGCTCTTTGGAAGCGAGCAGGCGCGCATTCCAAGTCATCAGGGATTGGGCGACTAATGGGTCGGCCTCCCCGATGAGCATCGCCTGACCGCCTGCGGAGCGCGGCGCGCACCATTGAATGGCTCGCATCCACGAATCAAGCGCATCAATCCTGGCATCAATGCCTGGGGAATACAGGCTGGTCCACGCGTCGAGAATCGCCACCGCGCGGTACGCTCCCACGCCGCCGTCATCGGCACGCACCCGGGGTTCCGCTCCGGGAGTGGCCACTACCAGCATCGGCGCATCGGCGATATCAGCAATCACCCCCTGAGGCTGGTGAGGCGAAGACACCACCATGGGGATGTTCCTGAACAGGCCGCGCAACTCCTGCACGGTTCCTGCAACTCCCACCCGCACGACGCGCATACGGTCGCCATGGCAGTGCGGACATGTCCAATTCACCGCCGCCGCGGCACACCAACGGCATCGCGGCTGCGAAACGCCGGGCACCATTTCCAAAGGCCCGGTACACTTGCCGCACCTCGCCTGCCGGTGACACGCCGCACAACTGAGTGTTTGAGCAATGCCGTCCTGGGGAATGGACAGCAGCACGGGGCCGGTTTTCAGCGCCCGTGACAGCACGGCGACCGCGGTATGCGGCACCCGCGAACCGATGGTGGGATCAGCAAGCCGCGTAAGCTCCTCACGGTTGAGCCACCTGATCCAAGGCGAACGCTCCTTGAGAGCTGCTGGCAAGGGTTGAATCGAAGTGCTGTACCCGCTCACCGGCGACTCGGCGACATGACCGCCGTCAGTCTCCCACTGGCTCAACGGGCTTCTCGCATTGCCGAGCGCGACGAACACACCGTCATGCGCCTTGGCCCTCAGCCGCAGCACGCCGCGGGCATTCGCGTACGGCGCCATGCCATCCGCCTGCTGGTAGGCGGTATCGTCGACGATGACGAACATCGCGTTGCCGTCGATCGGCGCATACATGGCGGCACGTGTGCCGATGACGCAGCGCACCTGCCCGCATGCGACGGCAAGATAGGACCGGTATCGCTCCGCTGGGGACATCGAAGCGCCGAGCACGGCGATATCTCCCATGTACCCGCCCTGTTGCGAGGCGCGCGGACCGAAGAGGCGCAGTCCCAACGACCCCAATTGCCGCACGGCATCATCCACGGCACGCATGGACGGCATCACCGCGACAACCCCGCGACCGGCGGCGAGCGCACGCAACACCATCCAAGCGAACAGCAGCGTCCAATGCCCAGCCCCTGGCATGGCGTCGGTCACGAAAGCGCCTTTGCCCCCTGTGGACAAGGTCTCGCCAAGCATCCGCAGGTTCTCGTAATCAGGTAGAAGCCGCTCGCCCAGGTCATCGGCGTGCTGCGCACACATCGTCTGGCGCGCACCAGCATCCCCGCTGAACGATGCGGCAAGCCGCTGCTCGTGTTCGACGCGCGCGACACGCGGGGGCACAGCGAGTCTGACGATATTGGCGCGGGTGCCGCCGTACGCCTGCGCGATCAGCGTGATATCGTCCCTAAGCCTAGCGGGAACCAGGATTTCCCCGCCAAGCACCTGTTCGAGGTACCGCAGCGAGGAGTCCGGGGTCTCACTGCGTTCGGCGCGCTCCCAGATGATGCCGTTGACGCGTCTACCGCCGAATCGCACGCGCACCAAGGTGCCGGGCACCGCTTGTGTATCCTGCTTGTCCTGTACGAGGTAATCGAAGGTCTGTCCCAGATGCGCGGCCTGCACGTCCAGTACGACGCGCGCGATCGGCTGATGCTCGGCACGCTGCCGCTTCGCCGCCGTGCGCTTGCGTCTGCGCCGCGGCTCAAGCCCCTCGAAGGCAGGTTGTTCGGCGTCTGGGATAGTCATGGTGTTCACCATATCACCTGCAAGACTCGGCGTGTCACCGTACAAAACATGTTTCCGCCCGCACCACGTATGTGAGCGGCGGCGCGTGACAGCCCGCATATGGAAGGGGTGTGGGGCACAGCTAAAACGCCGTGCCCCACACCCCTGGAATGCGCCCGGCCGCACATTGACCGGTCAGTGCATCGCTGGTGTCAGGTCAGTCCTGATGAACCCACCACGGCCGGAGCGGATAGGTGGCTGTCCCCTCCTCGTTCGGCTTGACGCACAGGTATTGGTGAATTTGGATGTTATTCATCTCGAAGTTGTACGCGCAACCGGCCATGTACAAGCCCCACAGGCGCGCCTTCGGCTCGCCGACCAGCTTGACCGCCGCATTCCAGTTGTCCACGAGATTGCGGTTCCAATGATGCAGGGTCAACGCGTAATGCTGCCGCAGGTTCTCCTCGTGGATCACTTCGAAACCGGTGTCCTGGATGTTCATCTCGATTTCGCCGGGGGACGCGAGTTGGCCGTCGGGGAATATGTAGCGGTCGATGAACTCGCCCGCCGCATGCCCGGCATGAGAGTTGATACGGGTGATCTGATGGTTGAGCAGCATGCCGTTGGGCTTGAGTTTGTCGAAAATCTCGCGGAAGTAGGATGGGTAGTTCTTGACGCCGACGTGCTCCATCATGCCCAGAGAGCAGATGCCGTCGAATCCGGCTTCCGGCACGTCGCGATAATCCATGAGGCGGATTTCGGCGAGGTCCTCAAGGCCTTCGCGTTTGATCCATTCCTTGCCCCACGCGACCTGCTCGTCCGCGAGAGTCACGCCGATTACGTGAATGCCGCGCCGTGCGGCGACGACCTCCATGGACCCCCAGCCGCAGCCGATGTCCAGCAGCCGGTCTCCGGCCTTGAGGCCGAGCTTGTCGAGCACCAGGTTGAGCTTGGCTTCCTGCGCGGCCTCCAAGGTGTCGGTCGGCTTGTTGAACAGAGCGCACGTGTACGTCATGGTCGGCCCGAGAATGAGCCGGTAGAAGTCATTCGACTGGTCGTAATGGTAGCTGACGGTCGCCGCATCGCCGGCCTTGCTGTGCGGCAGCAGGCCTTCGGCGGCGCGGCGTAGACGGCTCGGCCCTTCGATGCTCGGCGCCTTCGGATGCCGGATGCCATGCGAGGCAACCGAGGCAAGCGCCTTGGCGACCCCGACCGGATCGGGCTTGTGGAAGTAGGGCTTGACATTGACGAGGTCCTTGAACACCTCGTACGGATCTCCCGGAATCATTTGCGGTGAGGAGATATCGCCCTGCAGATATGCGCGTGCCAGCCCCAGCTCATTGGGATGGTCGACCATGTAATACACCGCTCGTGAATTGTTGACCTTGATGCATACGGGCGCGTCTGCCGGCCCGAATACCGACCCGTCGAACGCCTCGATGCGCAGCGGCGCGTTCGGTTCGACGAACAGTTCTATCATCTGTGCAACGGTCATACCTGCCATGTGCTTCTCCTTGTGAGGATTACGATTTCAAACTTTCCCATTCAATCGCCGGAGCCCCTCGCCCCGGTAAGCCTGTGGAATGTGCCGGGCGCACGGTGCGCCAGGCACATTCCGGTCATGACAGTCGACATCGGCCCTGTGGCCGGTGCAGCGGTGTCATCATGGTGCCGTCACTCACTTGACGGCAGCCTTGAGTTCGTCGACCTTGTCGGTCTGCTCCCACGTGAAGTCCGGATCGTTGCGTCCGAAATGGCCGTAGGCGGCGGTCTTGGAGTAAATCGGACGCAGCAGGTCGAGTTCGTCGATGATGGCCGCGGGACGCAGATCGAAGACCTTGCGGACGGCTGCCTGGATTTGGTCGCGGGTGACCCCGCCGATTTCAGTGCCGAAGGTCTCCACATTGACGCTGACCGGATCGGCGACGCCAATCGCATACGCGACCTGTACTTCGACTTTGTGTGCAAGACCGGCGGCGACGATGTTCTTCGCCACCCAACGCGCAGCATAGGCAGCGGAACGGTCGACCTTGCTCGGGTCCTTGCCGGAGAACGCGCCGCCGCCATGGTGAGCCGCGCCGCCATAAGTGTCGACGATGATCTTGCGCCCGGTCAGGCCAGCGTCAGCCGCCGGGCCGCCAAGCACGAAGGAGCCGGTCGGATTGACGAGGATGCGGTAGTCGTCATGGCGGACCTTGGTGCCAAGCACTTCGGCAAGCACCGGTTCGATCACGTGCTCGCGCAGCTGGGCGAGCAGCCAGTCATGGTCGACTTCGGGATCATGCTGGGTGGACACCAGAACCGTGTCCAGACGGACCGGCCGGTCATACTGGTCGTATTCGATGGTCACCTGGGTCTTGCCATCCGGACGCAGATGCGGGACGATGCCGTCCTTGCGCACCTGGGCCAGGCGGAAGGCCAGCCGATGCGCCAGATAAATCGGCAGCGGCATCAACGCTTCGGTCTCGTCGGTTGCATACCCGAACATCACGCCCTGATCACCGGCACCCTGGGCTTCGTAGCGCTCCTCACGCGAGGCGGCGGACTCCTGCTCTGGATTCAGACGCGCCACACCCTGGTTGATTTCCTTGCTCTGCTCACTCAGCGACACCACCACGCCGCAGGAATCAGCATCCAAGCCGATTTCGGAGCTCGTATAGCCGATATTGCGTACCACATCACGCACGATGCGCTGGATATCGCTGTATCCTTCGCTGGTCACCTCGCCGAAGACGAAGAACTGGCCCTTGGTGGCCGACGTCTCCACGGCGACATGCGAATGCGGGTCTTGCCGCAGCATATCGTCCAGAATCGCGTCCGAAATCTGGTCGCAAATCTTGTCGGGATGTCCTTCGGTGACGGATTCCGCCGAAATCAGGCGACGTTCCATATTCCCCTCGCTGTCTTTCCGTCAAATGTCCGCCCACGACGGCGACGGAAAGCCGAAGCAGGAATCACACAATATGCAACTGGTTAGTAAGAATAATGCCCCCGGCTGAATTTCGCCATACCTAAACGGCAGAAAATCCAGCACCGGGGGCATACCTCGACGAGGTCTGTAATCAGTTGCCTTCGCTCAGATCGTCCTCGCCCAGCGTCTCCTCAAGCAGACCGCTGTTGATTTCGCGGAAAGCGATAGACAGCGGCTTCTCCTGATTCTCGTATTCAACCAGCGGGCCGACATTCTGCAGGAGACCCTCATTGAGCTGCGTGAAATACGAATTGATCTGACGGGCGCGCTTCGCAGCGAAAATCGCCAGCGCGTACTTGGAATCAGCGTGCTGCATCAGGTCGTCGATAGGCGGATCCGCGAGTCCCTGCGGATGCGGCTCAGTGCCAAGTGCCATAGGTGTCAATCTCCCATCATGCGCATGGCCACGTCCAATGCGGGCGTGGTATTTCGAATTCTTCATTGTACTGCAAGCCCCCGATATCGCGACCCGCGCATCTTAGGGCATGGGTACGGCCGTACTTTCGCGTCCCCAATCAGCAGAAATCCCGACAAAACCCTACTCTCCTAGCGTAATTTCACTATTCGGCCCAAGACTGCCACCTGTCCCCGCAAGGCACTTGAATGGAACCATGGCAGAAATGAGATCCGCAAAATTGATGAACGGGCGAGTGTTTGCGGGCGCTCGCGCTCTGTACCGCGCCGCTGGCGTTGACGGCAAGGACTTCGGCAAGCCGATCGTGGCCATCGCCAACTCCTTCGATGAATTCGTCCCCGGCCACGTCCACCTGAACAAGGTCGGCCGCCTGGTGTCCGAAGCCGTGAAGAAGGCCGGCGGCATCCCCCGCGAGTTCAACACCATCGCCGTTGACGACGGCATCGCCATGGGCCATACCGGCATGCTCTACTCGCTGCCGAGCCGCGACATCATCGCCGACTCCGTCGAGTATTCCGTCAACGCGCATTGCGCCGACGCCCTCATCTGCATTTCCAACTGCGACAAGATCACTCCGGGCATGCTCATGGCAGCGCTGCGCCTGAACATTCCTACGATCTTCGTCTCCGGCGGCCCGATGGAAGCCGGCACCACCGTCCTGTCCGACGGCACCGTCAAGGAGCACACCGACCTCATCGACGTCATGTACGCGACCGCCGACGACAACTGCTCCGACGAAGACCTGCTCGCCTACGAAAAGACCGTGTGCCCGACCTGCGGCTCCTGCGCCGGCATGTTCACCGCCAACTCTATGAACTGCCTGACCGAGGCAATCGGCCTGGCACTGCCCGGCAACGGCACCACGCTCGCCTCCCACGTATACCGCAAGAAGCTCTTCGAGCGCGCCGGCGAGATGATTGTCAAGCTCGCCCACCGCTATTACGACGAGGACGACGACTCCGTGTTGCCGCGTTCCATCGCCACCAAGCACGCCTTCGAAAACGCCATGACCATGGATGTGGCCATGGGCGGCTCCACGAACACCGTGCTGCACATCCTCGCCGCAGCGCAAAGCGCCGACGTCGATTTCACGCTTGACGACATCGAGCGCATCTCCCACACCGTGCCCTGCATCTGCAAGGCCGCACCTTCCGGCGAATGGGAGATTTCCGACGTCCACCGCGCCGGCGGTATCTGCGGCATCCTCGGCGAGCTCGATCGCGCAGGCAAGCTGCATCGCGACACGCATTCCGTGGATTACCCGGATCTCGAGTCCAAGCTCAACGACTGGGACATCATGCGCGACACCTGCAAGCCTGAAGCGAAGCAGCTGTTCCACGCGGCCCCAGGCCATATCGTCTCCCCTGAACCATGGACGCATGAGACGCTGTTCGACACGCTCGACACCGATCGCGTGCACGGCGCCATCCACGACATCAACCACCCGGAGATCGCCGAGGGCGGTCTCGCGGTGCTGCGCGGCAACCTCGCCCCTGACGGTTGCGTCGTGAAGACCGCCGGCGTGCCCGAAAGCATCTGGAAGTTCCATGGTCCGGCGCTGGTCGTGGAATCCCAAGAAGAGGCCATCAAGGTCATTCTCAACGACACGCTCAAGCCCGGTCAGGCGCTCGTCATCCGTTACGAGGGCCCGAAGGGCGGCCCTGGCATGCAGGAAATGCTGTACCCGACCTCCTTCGTCAAGGGCAAGGGCATCGGCAAGGACGTCGCACTGATCACCGACGGCCGCTACTCTGGCGGCTCCTCAGGCCTGGCCATCGGCCATGTGGCGCCTGAGGCCGCGAACAAGGGTCCGATCGCGCTCATCAAGAACGGCGACATGATCGACATCGATATTCCGAATCGTTCGATCAACGTGGAGCTGACCGACGAGCAGCTCGCGCAGCGTCGTGCCGAACTCGAGGCCGGCGACGGCTATGTCGCCCACCGCGACCGTCATGTCAGCCAGGCGCTCAAGGCGTACGCCGCCTTCGCCCGCTCCGCAGACAAGGGCGCAACCCGCGATCCTGACCTCATCAACAAGCTCAGCGGTCTGAAGTGATTCAGCTGAAGTGATTCAGTTGACTTGCTGAACTTACGTTGAAACGTGATTGGGCCCTGCAGCATGGAGCTGCGGGGCCCAATCATTTATCGCGGTTGTATCGTCGCAATCGAGCAGTTTCGTTAGATGCTCGAGGACTGGTTGTGTCGTCTCAGTCCCCGCTGATGCCGTATTCTTCGGCGATGACCTTCCACAGATCGTCCGCCGCCTGATCAACCGTGTTGTTGACGATGACCACGTCGAATTCAGGTTCTGCGGCGAGTTCGACCTTCGCAGTTTCCAGCCGCTTCGCACGCTGCTCCTCGTTCTCCGTACCACGACCGATCAGCCGTCGTACCAGTTCCTCGTAGCTGGGCGGCGCGATGAACACGTAGACGACATCAAGCCCCATCTGTGAGGCTTTCTGCTTGACACGGCGGGCGCCCTGCAAATCAATTTCGAGGATGGTGGGCGTGTTGGCCGCCAAATGATCAAGTACCGGTTGCAGTGGTGTCCCGTAATGGGCCATGCCGTGGACGACCGCCGTTTCCAGGAACTTTCCCTCCTGCTCCTTGCGCACGAATTCAGCTTCGCTCATGAACCAGTAGTTCACGCCATTGACTTCGCCGGGGCGAGGCTCACGGGTCGTCGCAGACACAGACACCCACACCTCTGGGTGCTTGGCCAGTAGGGCGGCTTCCACCGTTCCTTTACCCACCGCAGTCGGGCCGGTCAGTACGATAAGCCGTCCACCTGTGCTGTGTGCCGAATCGCTGTGACCCGCGATTGTCATCCCATACCGCCTTTCATCGTCAAATGCATGTCTTGTCTGGAACCGGGTGTAATTGACCGAATGCTGCCCGTGCGGCAACCAATTGCGTGAAAAATCGCTTCTTCAGGCTTGGTCGGCGCTGTCATCCGCTTCGATGGTCGCGTCCATCAACGCCTGTCTGATGTCAAGCGCGATGGCTTCCGTCGCCGCGGAGAGGTTGGAGATATCCGGCCCGTTCTTGGCGATGAAGCGCGACACCGTGACCAGGACATTGCCTTTGGTGCCCTTGAAGACAGTGCGCAAATCGTCGGCTTCCGCTCCTTGCCACCCGTATCCGGGTGAGAGAATCGGTCCGGTGAACTGGGACGGGTCGATGCCGCTTTCGTCAATCCACTGGCCGATGGTCGCCCCGATAATCAGGCCAACTGAACCCATGCCGGGCATGGTGTCGTTGAATTTCTGCGCGGTACTGGCAATACCGTAGGCGACGGTTTTGCCTCTGTACTCGCCTTTTTGGCGAATCGCCGTTTGCAGGCTCGCACCTTCGGGATTCGATGTGAGCGATGCAACGAACACTCCCCGCCCGTTGTCAAGCGCTTCGTCAATCAGACCGCTCAATGAGCGTGCACCATAATACGGCAATAGAGTAATCGCATCAGCGAGCAACGGCGCACCCGGCTTGAAATATGCGTCCGCAAGGGCGGAAATCGTAGTCGGAAGACCGCCGTGCAGGCAATCGACGATAGTGATGATGCCCATCTGCCGCGCGGCGAACAACACCCGTTCCAGTGCCGCGATGCCCTTGGAACCGTACCGTTCGAACATCGACTCCTGGAATTTGACGGCAGCGGCACGGCCATTCGCAGCCTGAAGCATGCGCATGGAGAACATCTCCGCGCCGCTGGCGTCAACATTGTAGCCCCAGTCAGTCAGTAGCTTGCGATGCGGGTCGATGCCCACGCATAACGGGCCATAATGGTCCATCGATATGCGCAGGCGCACACCGAACTCCGATCTCATCGCTTTGCGTTCGCTGTCAGTGGGGCTGCTGCTCATTGGTTGTCACGCTTCTCAATCGCGAAGAGCTGACGGGCATGTTCCTGAATGCTCATCACCTGATAATCGTTCTTCTTGACCGCTTCAATTGCCATAAGCACCGCGGAGAATTCAGTCATTGTAGTGAATTGAGGCAGGTCAGCCGCGATTGCCGCAGCGCGGATCGAGTAGCCGTCGGCGCGCGATCCTCGAGAGTTCGGCGTGTTGAGCACCATATCGATGGTGCCGTCCTCGATAAGCTCCACGACATTCTTGCCGACGCTGCCCGGGGCGTGGACGACGTGGGTCTGGGCGTTGCCGTCACTATCGAGCCGGGTCGACAACTTGTCGACGATTTTCGATTCAATGCCGTAGCGGCGAAGGACCGACGCAGTGCCTTCTGTCGCCCAAATCTTGAAGCCGAGCTCGACCAGACGGCTGGCGAACAGTGGCAGCTGACGCTTGTCCATATCGTTGACCGAAATGAACACATTGCCGCCGGTGGGCAGGCCGCCATCGTACGCGGCGAGCTGGCTCTTGGCGAAGGCGTGCGGGAAGTCGCGGTCGAAGCCCATGACCTCACCTGTCGAACGCATTTCCGGTCCAAGCAGGATGTCCACGGTACGGCCAACCGGCGTACGGAACCGCTTGAACGGCAGCACGGACTCCTTTACGGCCACCTGCTGGCCGGGGTGGATGTCACCGCCGTCGCCCTTCGGCAGCAACAGACCGTTGGCTCGCTGCTGGGCGATGGTTTCACCGACCATGATGCGGGCCGCCGCCTTGGCCAAGGACACGCCCGTTGCCTTTGAAGCGAACGGAACGGTACGCGAGGCTCGCGGGTTGGCTTCGATAACGTACAGGGTGTTGGCCATGAAGGCGTACTGCACGTTGATGAGGCTGCGCACACCGCAGCCCTTCGCGATGGCGTAGGAGCCTTCACGCAGGCGGCGGATCTGATCGTCACTGAGCGTGCTTGGAGGCAGGGTGCATGCGGCGTCGCCGGAATGCACGCCCGCTTCCTCGATATGTTCCATGATGCCGCCGATGTAGAGTTCCTCGCCGTCGAACAGCGCATCAACATCGATTTCGATGGCGTCCTGCAGGAACTTGTCGATAAGCAGCGGGGAGGGCAGACGCCCGGAGACGACCATATCGGCCTTCGCCTCGTTGAGCGCACGGCTGACGTACTTTTCAAGCTGGTCATCGTCGTACACGATTTCCATGCCGCGGCCACCGAGCACATAGCTCGGGCGGACCAGCACCGGGTACCCGATGTTATGTGCCGCTTCACGGGCTTCGTCAAGGCTGAGTGCCGTACCGTAACGAGGCGCGTTCATATGCTCCTTGCGCAGCACCTCGCCGAACAGCTCACGGTTCTCGGCCAAATCAATCGATTCGGGCGAAGTGCCCAGAATCGGGACGCCGGCGGCCTTGAGACGCGCGGCAAGGGACAGCGGGGTCTGCCCACCAAGCTGGACGATGACGCCCTTAATCGGACCCATCTTCTTCTCGGCTTCGTAGATTTCGAGCACGTCTTCGAAGGTCAGCGGTTCGAAATACAGCCGGTCGGACATGTCGTAATCGGTGGACACGGTCTCCGGGTTGCAGTTGACCATGATCGTGTCGTAGTCCTTGCCGAGCTCCTGCACCGCGTGCACGCAGGTGTAGTCGAACTCGATGCCTTGTCCGATGCGGTTAGGCCCGGAACCAAGGATGATCACGGCTTCGCGGTCGCGCTTGCGCAGCTCGGTTTCGTCCGCATAGCAGGAGTAGTAGTACGGCGTCGCCGCGTCGAATTCAGCGGCGCAGGTGTCAACCGTCTTGTACACAGGTCGGATGCCGTAGCTCCAGCGCAGCTCGCGGACGGTGTTCTCCCCTTCGTCGCCGAGAGAGCGCAGGTGTGCGATCTGCACATCGGAGAGACCGGACTGCTTGGCTTTGCGAAGCAGGCGGGGTGAAAGCGTCTCCGCTCCCCTGATTTCCATGGCAGTGCGGTTGATCAGGGCGAACTGCTCCAAGAACCACGGATCGATCTTTGTAGCGTCATAGAGCTGTTCGACAGTTGCACCGCCCCACAGTGCGCGCATAATCTGCAAGTAGCGCTGTTCGGTGGGGATCTTCGCTTCAGCGAGCAGCTGCTCGACTTCCTGCTGATCAGGCTTATCGCCGTCCCAGTTGAAGCTCATGTGGCGCTTGTCGATGGAGCGCATCGCCTTGCCAAGCGATTCCTGGAAGTTGCCGCCGAGCGCCATGGCCTCGCCGACGGATTTCATCGACGTGGTCAGCGTGGGATCGGCTCCCGGGAACTTTTCGAAGGCGAAACGCGGGACCTTGGTCACCACGTAGTCGATGGTCGGCTCGAACGACGCCGGCGTGGACTTGGTGATGTCGTTCTGGATTTCGTCAAGCGTGTAGCCCAGCGCCAGCTTGGTCGCGATTTTCGCGATCGGGAAGCCGGTCGCCTTCGATGCGAGGGCGGAAGAACGCGAGACGCGCGGGTTCATCTCGATGACGATGATGCGGCCGGTCTTGGGATGGATGGCGAACTGGATGTTGCAGCCGCCGGTGTCCACGCCCACGCCACGGATGATTGCGATGCCGATGTCGCGCATGCGCTGGTATTCACGGTCCGTCAGGGTGAATGACGGCGCCACGGTGATGGAATCGCCGGTGTGCACACCGACCGGGTCGACGTTCTCAATCGGGCAGACGACCACGACGTTGTCCTTGCGGTCGCGCATGAGCTCGAGCTCGAATTCCTTCCAGCCTTCGATACCTTCCTCAAGCAAGACTTCGTCGGTCGGTGAATAGTGCAAGCCGGCACCTGCAATCCGGTGGAGCTCCTCCTCGTTATGGGCGATGCCCGAACCGAGGCCGCCCATGGTGAAGCTCGGGCGCACGACAATCGGGTAGCCCAATTCGGCGACGATGTCGTCAACCTCCTTCATGGAGTGGGCGATGGCGGAACGCGCGGATTCTGCGCCGCAGCTGTCGACAACCTTCTTGAACAGTTCGCGATCCTCACCACGGTCAATGGCTTCGAGCGACGCGCCAATGAGTTCGACATTGTATTTCTTGAGGACGCCAGCCTCGCCGAGCGCGACCGCGGCGTTCAACGCAGTCTGGCCGCCCAGGGTCGGCAGCAGGGCGTCGGGGCGTTCCTTGGCGATGATCTTCTCAAGGATCGGGGTGGCAATCGGCTCGATGTAGGTGGCATCGGCCATCTCCGGATCAGTCATGATGGTCGCCGGGTTGGAGTTGACGAGGATGACCCGAACGCCTTCTTCGCGCAGCACGCGGCACGCCTGGGTGCCGGAATAGTCGAATTCTGCGGCCTGCCCGATGACAATCGGGCCGGAGCCGATGACCATGACGGATTTGATATCGGTGCGCTTAGGCATTGGCGTTTTCCTCCTTGGCGGAACGCATGAGCTCAACAAAACGGTCGAAGAGGTAGGAAGCGTCGTGGGGGCCGGCAGCGGCCTCGGGGTGGTACTGCACGGAGAAGGCCGGGATATCTTCGCATTGCAGGCCTTCTACGACATTGTCGTTGAGATCGATATGCGAGACAAACACCTTGCCGTACTTGCCGTCCCCGTAGGGCGCATCCACCGGCTGGCCGACCGGGGCGTCGACCGCGAAGCCGTGGTTGTGCGCGGTAATCTCAACCTTGCCCGTGGTCAGGTCCTTGACCGGCTGATTGACGCCGCGATGGCCGAATTTGAGTTTGTATGTGCCGAAGCCAAGTGCCCTGCCCAGCAGCTGGTTGCCGAAGCAGATGCCGAAGAACGGGTATCCTGCGTCCAATACCTGACGCAGCAGATTGACTTCCGGATCGGCCTGTTCAGGGTCGCCCGGACCATTGGAGAAGAACACACCGTCAGGGTGGAGGTCTTCGAGTTCTTTGAAGGTGATGGTGGAAGGAACGACATGCACACGGCACCCTCGTTCGGCCATGCGGTGCGGGGTCATGCCCTTGATGCCCAGATCCACCGCGGCGACGGTGAACAGCGGCTCCTTGCCTTCAAATTGGCCACACGGCTCGATGGTGTACATCTGCTCGGTGCTGACCTCGTCATACAGGCTCATGCCTTTCATCTGCGGAATGCCACGCACTTCGTCGATCATGGACGCAACGCTACGCGGCTTGCCCGTTCCGCTGTCGATCAGAGCGTCGCCTGAGAAGATTCCTGCACGCATGACGCCTGCGGAGCGCAGGTGGCGCACCAGTTTTCGGGTGTCGATACTGCTGACGCCGACGATACCGTTGCCGGTCAGATCATCGTCAAGACTTCCCGTGGCGCGCCAATTGCTCACGTTCGGGCTGGGGTCGCGCACCACGTAACCGGCGACCCAGATTCGGGAGGATTCGGGATCCTCCTTGTTGATTCCGGTATTCCCGATGTGTGGGAACGTCTGCACCACAATCTGGCGATCGTAGCTCGGGTCGGTCAGTGTCTCCTGGTATCCGGTCATGCCGGTCGTGAAGACGATCTCCCCGTGGGTCGTACCGATTGCGCCGTACGGCTCGCCGACATACACTTGCCCGTCTTCGAGGACAAGTACTGCATCGTCAAGTGAGAAATCCACGGCTTCGGAATCGTTCTGGTTCACCAAAACCCCCTTATTCTTTGGGTATTCGTACGAAGGATACCGGCCGGCTGGGACTCTCACGCCGGCCGATGCCCGGTGTCAGTTGGTCGTGTGCTGGTCTTGCGGCGAGTCCTCATGCGAATCATCCGATCCGGATGCCGTTCCCGAATCGTTGGGAACCGTATCCGTCGATTCGCCATCGGATGCCGTCTGTTGTGTGGGCGGCTCCGAGTCCTCGGCGTCATCGATGCCCGATGCCTCAGGCGCGTCGCCTTCGGGCTGAGACTCCGATTGCTCGCGATGCCGTTCCAACTCGGCCTGATGGGCGAGGTGCTCTTCTTTTACACCGCAGATGGCGCTGAGCAATCCGTGGATGAACGATGTCGAACCTTCGTCGCTCAACGTCTTGGCGAGACTGATCGCCTCGTCGATAGCGACTTTGTCCGGCACTTCGTCGTGGTACAGGATCTCCCAGGTGGCGATGCGCAGGACGTTGCGATCGACAACGGCCATACGCTTGACTTTCCAGCCGGTGGAATGTTCGTCGAGCAGATGGTCGATCTCTCCACGGTGCTCAGCGACGCCGCGGACAATTTCAATCGCATAGTCGGGAAGCGGTGATTGCGTACCGGGGTTGGCGATGCGCTCAGCAAGAAGGGACAGGATATCCTGTCCCTTCTCATCCGCTTCGTACAACGTGTTCAGAGCCCTCTTACGGGCGGTGGAACGTGCCATGAAACCTCAAATCCTCGCTCTCAGTTCTCACGACCGAGGTAGGAGCCGTCACGCGTGTCGACCTTGACCTTCTCGCCTTCGTTGATGAACAGCGGAACCTGGATCTCAGCGCCGGTCTCGACGGTCGCAGGCTTGGTGCCCGCGTTGGAGCGGTTGCCCTGCAAGCCCGGCTCGGTGTGCGTGATGGTCAGGATGACAGAAGCCGGCAGCTCGACGCTCAGCGGAGTGCCGTCATGGACGCTGACGATGCAATCGGTGCCTTCGAGCAGATACTTGCTCTGCTCGCCGATGAGCTCCTTCGGAATCATGATCTGGTCATACGTGGTCATATCCATGAACACGTAGTTGTCACCGTCCTCGTAGGAGTACTGGAGGGTGCGGTTGTCGACGGTCTCGAATTCCATCTTCATGCCGGCGTTGAAGGTCTTGTCGACGATCTTGCCCGACAGCACGTTCTTGATGGTGGTACGCACGAAAGCGGGCCCCTTGCCCGGCTTGACGTGCTGGAACTTAATGACCTGCCACAGCTGGCCGTCGAGATTCAGAACAGAGCCGTTCTTGATGTCATTGGTAGTTTGTGCCACGTGTATTCACCTATTCTTCAGTTACTTGAGGCAAAACAAAAAATGCCTTGCCCATTATGCCACAACGAGTTGACCGCAAAACAGGCGCGATTCATTCCGACTACGGCACAGCAACGACACCCTCACGCGGCGATGCCGTGAACCCCTGATAGGACGGCTGACGGCCCCTGCCCTTCCACCAGGAAGGATTCGTCGATATCCGCGATGCGAGACACTCCTGCGAAGTTCATGGTGTGAGCCAGCTCATCGGTGATGCGCTCAATCATTTTCGTGATGCCGTCCTCTCCCCCGGCAGCTGCGGCCCACTGAATGGGACGCCCCAGACCGACCGCGTTCGCCCCAAGCGCAAGCGCGCGGAAGACGTCACCGCCGGTGCGGATACCGGTATCAGCGAAAATTTCGGCATCGCGCCCGAGCGCGCGGCGTATTCTGGGCAGCGCATACGCCACAGGAACGACACCGTCAACTTGGCGTCGTCCATGATTGGATACCATGACACCGGCCGCTCCTGCATTCATCGCTGTGACGGCGTCCTCGGGACGCATCACCCCCTTGACGTACACCGGCAGCCCCGATATTTCCTTGAGCCATTGGATGTCCTTCGGGGTAATGGATGTCGCGAGGTTGAGCGTCCAATCGGTCATATGCATGTCCGGGAAATTGCCGCTTGCCCCTTCCCATGTGCCGTCGATGCCGTTGCGGAATCCGAAGTCGCGGCGATAACCCGGGCAGTCCAAAGTCAACATGAGTGCCTTGGCACCGGACGCCACGGAACGTTCGATGAAAGCCTCGGAAACCTTACGGTTATCGAACAGGTAGACCTGCTGCCACCAGTCGCCTTGTGCCTCAGCAGCGAAATGTTCTACGGGCTCTGATGCATTCGTCGGGTAGACGATGAACGTGCCGGCACGGTCCATGCCGTTTTGTGAGGTAATCTCCCCATTCTTGCTAGCTAGCCGGTGGTATGCGGTAGGCGCTCCGAAAATCGGCGTGGAGATGGTACGCCCACCGATGGTGACAGACGTATCGATGTCCCCTACATTGTGGAACGCCCGCGGCAGGATACCGAAACGCCGCCACGCCAAAGTGTCGATGTCACGATGTCCGCCGTCGATATCTGCATTGCCGTCCTCATACTGCAATCCTGCTTCGGTCATGTTTGCCGTCGCCTGTGCGTGTATCGCGGTCCAATCCATATTCTCACGTCCTCTCATCTGCTGTGCCGGCTGTCTGCGGTATCGTGACATGACGACTGCCATCTGTGATGTAGGGAACATTAGAGTGCGGGCGTAAGGAATCCGTATGACATTCCGCGATGCGGCCCGGTCAGGGTATCGCTTCTTTCGATAGCTGGTATTCGGTCCCATAATTGCCAAGGCCAGAATCGCTGGGTGGGTATGCCGGGTACATGCATGAGGAATGACAATGATTTACCGGGAATCACCGGGGGATGTACCGGGAATGACCAGAAATTGCTGGGAATGACCAAGATTGGGCGGAATGACCGGGGAAATGAAAACGCCCCCGAGGATAACCTCAGGGGGCGTTAACGCTACTTCAGCGTGTCAGGGAGTACCTGCGATATGCAGACTACTCGATGATCTTGGTCACACGACCGGAGCCGACGGTGTGGCCACCTTCACGCACAGCGAAGGTGAGGCCCTCTTCCATGGCGACCGGCTGGATCAGCTCGACCGTGAAGGTCGCGTGATCGCCAGGCTGGACCATCTCGACGCCTTCCGGCAGGGTGATAACGCCGGTGACGTCGGTGGTGCGGAAGTAGAACTGCGGACGGTAGTTCGAGAAGAACGGCGAGTGACGGCCGCCCTCGTCCTTGGTCAGGACGTAGACTTCGCCCTCGAACTTGTGGTGCGGGGTCACGGAACCCGGAGCAGCCACGACCTGGCCACGCTCGACCTGGTCACGGTTGATGCCGCGGAGCAGCAGACCGGTGTTGTCGCCAGCCTCGGCCTCGTCCATCTGCTTGTGGAAGGTCTCGATTGAGGTGACGGTGGTCGTCTGGGTGTCACGCAGACCGACGATCTCCACGTTGGAGTTCACCGGGAGCTTACCACGCTCAACACGGCCGGTCACCACGGTGCCACGGCCTGAGATGGTGAAGACATCTTCGATCGGCATCAGGAACGGCTTGTCGAGATCGTGGACCGGGGTCGGGATGTAGTCGTCGACGGCATCCATAAGATCCTTGACGGTCTGGACCCACTTCTCGTGATCCGGAGCATCGTCGTGCAGGGCGCCGTACGCGGAGGTACGGATGACCGGGCAGTCACGATCGAAGCCGTTCTCGTCGAGGAGGTCGCGGACCTCTTCTTCGACGAGGTCGATCAGCTCTTCGTCGTCAACCATATCGCACTTGTTCAGAGCGACCAGGATGCGCGGCACGCCGACCTGGCGAGCGAGCAGCACATGCTCGCGAGTCTGAGCCATCGGGCCGTCGGTGGCAGCCACAACGAGGATGGCGCCATCCATCTGAGCAGCGCCGGTGATCATGTTCTTCACGAAGTCGGCGTGGCCAGGGCAGTCCACGTGAGCGTAGTGGCGCTTCGCGGTCTGGTACTCGATGTGGGCGATGTTGATGGTGATACCACGCTGCTTCTCTTCAGGAGCGGCGTCGATCTGGTCGAAGTCATACTCCGGGTTGAGATCCGGATACTCCTCGTGCAGCACCTTGGAGATGGCGGCGGTCAGGGTCGTCTTGCCATGATCGACGTGGCCGATGGTGCCGATGTTAACGTGCGGCTTAGTACGCTCGTACTTTTCCTTTGCCATGTGTGTCCTCCTGGACGTCTCGTAGTTTGCCTGTGCGATCTTCGCACAAAGCACTCGCTACATATTACTGGGTTTCTGGGTTGTGTGCCACATCAGAGCCCGAACCCAGTCAACGTTTGTCTATTCTAGCGCTGACTGGGGACAGGGCAAGTCCGATGTGGCTCAGTGTGTCACTCGCCGCGCTGGGCCTTGATGATCTCGTCCGAGACGGCCTTCGGGACCTCTGCGTACGAATCCATCTGCATGGTGAACATTGCGCGACCCTGCGTCTTGGAACGCAGATCGCCGATGTAACCGAACATCTCGGAGAGCGGAACCTTCGCGTCGATGACCTTCACGCCGGTGGCGTCGGTCATGGACTGGATGGAGCCACGACGGGCGTTCAGGTCACCCATGACGTCGCCCATGTACTCTTCCGGCGTACGGACTTCGACGGCCATAATCGGCTCGAGGATGACCGGCTTGGCCTTCGGAGCAGCTTCCTTGAAGCACATGGAGCCGGCGATCTTGAACGCCATTTCCGAGGAATCGACATCGTGGGTCTGGCCGTCGGTAACGGTCGCCTTGACGCCGACCACCGGGAATCCGGCGAGCACGCCGGACTGCATGGCTTCCTGAACGCCAGCGTCGATTGCCGGGATGAACTCCTTGGTGATGTGGCCGCCGGTAACCTCGTTGACGAACTCGTAGGTCTTGCCGGAAGCCGGATCGATCGGCTCGAAGTTCATGAGCACCTTAGCGAACTGGCCGGAACCACCAGTCTGCTTCTTGTGGGTGTACTCCTGGTTCATGACGGCCTTGCGGATGGTCTCGCGGTACGCGACCTGCGGCTTGCCGACATTTGCCTCAACCTTGAACTCGCGACGCATACGGTCGACGATGATGTCGAGCTGGAGCTCGCCCATGCCGGAAATCAGCGTCTGGCCGGACTCTTCGTCGGTCTTGACGCGGAAGGTCGGATCCTCGTCGGACAGCTTCGCCAGAGCGATGCTCATCTTCTCCTGATCGGCCTTGGTCTTCGGCTCCACGGCGACCTCGATCACCGGGTCGGGGAAGGTCATGGAGGTCAGGGAGATCGGGTTCTTCTCATCGCACAGCGTATCGCCGGTCGTCACGTTCTTCAGACCGACGAAGGTGTAGATGTTGCCGGCTTCTGCGGCGTCGACCGGGTTCTCCTTGTCGGCGTGCATCTGGAAGATCTTGCCGACGCGTTCCTTCTTGTCCTTGGTGGAGTCGAGGACGGTGTCGCCGGGCTTGACGGAGCCGGAGTAGACACGCACGAACACGAGCTTGCCGTAGAACGGGTGGGTCGAGATCTTGAAGACCAGCGCGGAGAACGGATCGTCCATAGTCGGCTTGCGGTCGATTTCGACGGATTCGTCGCCGGGCTTGAAGCCCTTGATGGCCGGGATGTCCTCAGGGCTCGGCAGGTAGTCGACGACTGCATCGAGCATCGGCTGCACGCCCTTGTCCTTGAACGCGGAACCGCAGGTCACCGGGAAGGCCTCGCGTGCGATGGTGAGCTTGCGGATCGCGGTACGGATCTCGTCCTCGGACATTTCGCCGGATTCGAGGTACTTCTCGAGCAGATCCTCATCGGTCTCGGCGCACGCGTCGAGCAGTTCGGCGCGATACTGTTCGGCCTTGTCCTTGAGATCATCCGGGATGTCGACGGTGTCGTAGTGCGCACCGAGATCATCCTTGACGTCGTTCCAGACGTAAGCCTTCATACGGACCAGGTCGACGACGCCGGCGAAGTCGTTCTCAGCGCCGATCGGCAGCTGAATGACGAGCGGCTTGACGCCCAGCTTGTCCTTGATGGTCTGCACGGAGTAGTAGAAGTCGGCGCCGAGCTTATCCATCTTGTTGATGAAGCAGATACGCGGAACCGAATACTTGTCAGCCTGACGCCACACGGTTTCGGACTGCGGTTCCACGCCTTCCTTGCCGTCGAAGACGGCGATGGCGCCATCAAGCACGCGCAGGGAGCGCTCCACCTCAGCGGTGAAGTCCACGTGGCCAGGGGTGTCGATGATGTTGATCTGGAACTCATCGTCCACGTCGTGGGTCTGACGATGCCAGAAGCAGGTGGTTGCAGCGGACTGAATGGTGATGCCGCGCTCCTGCTCCTGAGCCATGAAGTCCATCGTCGAAGCGCCATCGTGCGTCTCACCGATCTTGTAGTTCTTGCCGGTGTAGTACAGGATGCGTTCGGTGGTGGTTGTCTTACCGGCATCGATGTGAGCCATAATGCCGATGTTGCGGACCTTATGCAGGTCGGAAAGCACGTCCAGTGCCATAAGTGTTCCTTAGCTCTTGTTCTCTTCGGTCAATTACCAGCGGTAATGAGCGAACGCCTTGTTGGCCTCCGCCATCTTGTGGGTGTCCTCGCGACGCTTCACTGAAGCACCGAGACCGTTGGACGCGTCGAGAATCTCGTTGGCGAGGCGCTCGGCCATGGTCTTCTCGCGACGAGCGCGGGAGAAGTCGGTCAGCCAGCGCAGCGACAGCGTATTCGCGCGAGCAGGCTTCACCTCGACCGGGACCTGGTAGGTCGCACCGCCGACGCGGCGGGAACGGACCTCGAGGCTCGGGCGGATGTTGTCGAGTGCGCGCTTGAGCACAGCAACCGGCTCCTGATCGGTTTTCTCTTTGACCATATCAAGAGCTGAATACACGATGTCCTCAGCGATCGACTTCTTGCCGTCGAGCAGGATCTTGTTGATGAGCTGCGCCACAACGGTCGAACCGTAGATCGGATCGGGCAGCACCTGATGCTTCTTAGCGGGTCCTTTACGTGACATATCTCTTACTTCGCCTTCTTTGCTCCGTACAGGGAACGACCCTGCTTGCGGTCCTTGACGCCCTGGGTATCAAGCGCGCCACGCACGATGTGGTAACGCACGCCCGGCAAATCCTTCACACGGCCGCCACGCACGAGCACGATGGAGTGCTCCTGCAGGTTGTGGCCTTCGCCGGGGATGTAAGCGGTGACTTCGATGCCCGAGCTCAGACGCACACGAGCGACCTTACGCAGAGCCGAATTCGGCTTCTTCGGGGTGGTGGTATACACACGGGTGCACACGCCACGGCGCAGCGGGCTTCCCTTCAGGGCCAAAGTCTTGGACTTCTTCGGCTTGGCCTTACGTCCCTTGCGGACAAGTTGTTCAATCGTAGGCAACTTCAGTTCTCCGATTCATTGATACTGTTGTTCAGGTGAAGCCGCCGCGCTGCAGCCCCATGCATCCGTTGATCGGAGACAAGAAACAGCCACAGTCCACCGGCCCGATGGCCCGTCTTCCTCCTGCCGCCACGTTACCGCGCGCAATCTAACGGATTCCGGGATATCCCAGCGCCCATGCCTGTTACATAAGGCATGCCGCTGGCACACACGAATTTTTACTATATCATCAGACTGGATTCGACACGCCAACGCATCCACCAAAGAGTCCTGACTTCGCCCCTCCCCCGATGTCAACCCTATCCGATCGCCGGCAGACGGTCGCCACTTCACTTCTACCGACACTCAGCCGCCCCTGGCGTCGGCAGAAAATGTCGTTCCGCCTCCGCCGACCCTAAAGGCTCAGTCAGAGTCCGCAGACGGTTATTGAGGCTACTCGGTATGGGTTCCAGCACCAGGAAGACCCATGGGCCTAACCCTTTGGAATCCCGCAATCGGTTGATCCCAGGAAAAATGAGGTGGCCCCCGCGATGCCGGACTGCATCCGCGGGGGCCACCCTGGAAGGAGGTGATCATCATGTCCAACGCCGCGCCACCTTGCGCGGCAACCTAAACCTTATGCCATTCACCAACACAACATACCTAGCGCCTCATGCGCTTGTCACGCCAGCTGGCTTCAGCGGCCCGGCCTACCTTGCCGTACTGCCCGTGCCGCACATAATCATCACCAAATTCAGTTTTCGATATTCAATTATCTCGAAGGCGCTGCACCTGCCCTTACGGGCTTGCGCTCCATTGGATCCCGCCGACTTGCTCGACTGGATCCAACTCCGGCCTTCACTTGTAATTATACCGGATTTGCGCAGACTGGCAGAAAAAGAAACGCCGGATTCGTGACGGCGGAACACGACGGGCAGGCCGCCGTATAAAGCTTCGTGACACCGCTCCCGCGGGTTATTGGCGAAAATGTGTGTCCGGAATCGGGTGTGGGGGTTGTCCTGCCGGGCGTGCCGCGGTTCCGGATCCCCACGCCGCCACTTTCGAGCCCGGCCGGAATGTGTGTCCGGAATCGGCGCGGACCCGTTGCGGCGCAAGGCATGCGGGCGGCTCGAATGCACCGCGCCGCGTATGCCACGGCATACATCACGCGCCTGATGGAAGGCCTTCCTGCCGCTCTGGGGGCGGTAATGTCGGTTTGCGTATGCCCCGGCATACGCCGCACGGCAGACGCGGGACATCACGTCCCGTCCAGAGGCGATATGCCGAGTTACGTATGTCCGAGCATGCGCAAGCCGCGGGACACGGCGGCGCGCCGCCGCTTCCCGCCGACATCTGTCCGGCTTCGCATGCCACGGCATACAGGGTGCGCACGCAGGCCAGAACGATGATCCAAGCCCCTATACACACCACCACCGGACACACATTCCGGTATATAACCCCAATAACCCGGTTTGCGAGAGCGACGATTGCGAGAGCGCCAAGGACCTGATGCACACTGTCTCCTCGCGGGAACAAGGCCGGAAGAAAAACGCAACCCCGGGCGAACCCGGGGTTGATGGGGTGGATAACGCGGCTCGAACGCGCGACCTTCTGAACCACAATCAGATGCTCTACCGACTGAGCTATATCCACCATGTGGTGTCGAACCGAGGCAAACCTCGTTTCGCACAACAGTGAAAGACTATACACGATGTTCGGGACGTACGCTTCCCGGCGCGTCGTTTTTCTTGCAATCGCAGAAATGCGCGACACAGACCCTGGGAACTTCCGGCATGTCGCAGCCGCCTGGGCACCCCGCAGCCGCAAAGTCCTGGCGTACGATGCCCATTCACACCACCTTCGGCGAAAACACCCGTCCAAACGACACTGCAACACCTCAACGCCACACACCGCACCATCCTGCTGTCTCGAGTCCTAACGCGCCGCACCCTTTCCACCGCCATCGATGACACGACTAGCAGAACGACGCGCCAACATCACCACACACCACCGCAACACACCAACACACCTCGCACCACCATGAACCACCCCGCAGAAGTGGAACGACCGTGGCCAAACAGCACCGCATGCGCGATGCCACTCGACCACGGTTGCGAATGACACCCCAAGCCGGGCAAGAGGAGTGCAGTGTATTGGACCCGGCTTAGGGCAGGCTTGATTGGGGTTACTCGGCGGTCACATCGTGCGCCATCTCGGCGAAGGCGTTGATGTAGGCGTCGCAAGCGGCGTCGTCGTGAGCCACAGACAACGTCCATTCCTCCTCACGTCCCGGAGTCATGAACACGCCGCGGTTGGCCGCATACAGCCAGCAAAGCTGGTTCAAGTCGGTGCGCTGGCCCTGCTTGAAGGTCACATAGTCCACGATCTTGTGCGGAGAGAAGGTGACGCAGCCCTTGGCACCGAAACCGATGGAGTATCCCGGGAAGTCATACTTCTTGATGACTTCGGTGCAGCCTTCCATCAGGCGGTTGTTCAGATGATCGAACAGCTTGTAGGCTTCCGGAGTGAGCACCTTCTCGAGATTGGCACGGGCTGCCGCCACACACAGCGGGTTGCCGGAGTAGGTGCCGACCTGGTAGACTTCGCCGGATTCGACAACGCTCATCACCTCGTCGGTGCCGCCGATGGCGCCCATCGGCAGGCCACCGGAAATCGCCTTGGCCATGGTGACCATGTCCGGGGTCACGCCGAACAGCTTGGTGGCACCGCCAGGTCCAATGGTCAGGCCGGTCTTGACCTCATCGAAAATCAGCACGATGCCGTGACGCTTAGTGATTTCGCGCACCTTCTCGAGGTAGCCCGGCTCCGGAGGCACGATGGACATGTTCATCAGGCAGGCTTCCATGATGAGGCAGGCAGGAGCCTCGTCATCGGTTTCCATCTCCCGGATGCGGGCCTCAAGCGCGTCAGCGTCGTTGAACGGAACCGGCACAGTCAGCGGAATCAGGGACTTCGGAATGCCGGCGCCGTACGGAATCTTCTTCAAGTGGTTCTTATCGCCGATGTTCTCGTAATCGCCGACGATAGAAATCATCACCGCGTCATGGTGACCGTGGTAGGAACCGAAGATCTTCATGATATGGTCGCGGTGCGTGTAGGCGCGAGCGATGCGGATTGCGTCCATTGTGGCCTCAGAACCGGAGTTGGTGAAACGCCACTTCGGCAGGCCGAACCGCTGGGTCAGTTCGTCAGCGACAACGAAATCATCTTCATCAGGAAGCGCGAAATGCGTACCCTTCGGGAAACGCTCAGCGATGGCCTTGCCGATCTCCGGATTGCCGTGGCCCTGCACCATGGCGCCGTAGCCGTTGTGGAAATCGTAGTATTCGTTGCCGTCCACATCCCACAGCTTGGAACCGCTGCCGTGATCGACGTAGATCGGCCACGGATCGCGCAGCTGGTAGGAGGAGGCGACGCCGTTGCACAGATGCTTGCGGGCTTCGTTATACATCTCGCGGGACTTGCCGAGTTTGGCGTTGAGTTTCTCACCTTCCTTGGCGGTGAGTTCCTTGATCCTGGCTTCACTGATGCTTGCCGTCATGTCGAATCCTTTCCTTCGGTAGTCTTGTGATGCGATTTTCGTTGCGTTCTATCGACTTGACTACGAATTTCGTACAATCATAGGTAAAACCTGCATTATTTCGTTGGGATTTCTGATTCCGGAACTGTTTTTCCGCTCGTAACAATTCGTCAACATGGATGTTCGCTTTCGCGGGGCGATTCGCAGCCGCGGTGAGCATCGTGTCGGGCCCGTCCAGATTGCGGCCGATGGAAGATTTGGGGATTGGCCCGGAATACCAAGGATTCATGAGTCCCGATGCCGCGATCGACAATCAGCACCGGCGGTGTGAGCAAATCCTCACTCGGACCGGCGGACAGACCATCCACGAAGCGATCGGGTGTGGGAAAGTGTCCGCCATGTGAGCGAATCCTCACACGATGACGGATACACAGGCCCAGGACCGCAACCCCGGCTACGTTAACCGTCTCCGTGTGAGCCAATCCTCACACAACCGCCCTCAAACCACCCCATCCACAACATCCGGCCCAACCAACCGGTCACTGTGTGAGCCAATCCTCACACATCGACGGATATGCAGCCTCCGGGACTGCAACCCGGACACATCAACCGCCTCCATGTGAGTCAATCCTCACACGATGACAGGCATGACGCCGGGTGGCGCGGAAGGCGGCACCACTGTCATCACACGCCAACCCGCCATTGCGCAATCGACACACCCCGCATCACGAACGAGCCCAAAGCCCAGTCAAGCACGCTCAGTCCAGTACTCCCCAAACACAACTATGGGTCATCCGGAGGTTTCCCCCGGATGACCCGATTGCCCCGCAACCGCGCAAGACGCACAGCCGCACCCGACGCGCGGCAGGGGCGTTATGCTTGGGAGCGCACCCGTGCCCCCGCCGCACAGCCGCACGCGCATCACTGCTTGAAGTTCTCGAACAGCTGCGTGTAGTTGTCGTTGATGGCGTTCGAGCATGCCTTCTCAGTCACCGCATGCTTGAGCTCATCCGCGCTCGGCACAATCGTGTTGGACGACCGCATCTCGCTCGGCAGCAACGCATCGCCGCCCTTGAGCACAGACCCGGCGCCCGCGGATTCATCAATCGCTTCCTTGTTTTTCGGATCCAGCATGTAGTTGATGAAGGTCTTCGCTTGGTCGATGTTCTGCGCCCCCGCAGCGATTGCCATATTGTCCACGAACTGGGTCGTGCCGTCGGACGGGTAGACGAATTCGAGATCCTTATTCGACTGCTGCGCCTGGTAGGCGTCGTAACTCCATATCATACCGATGACCTGCTCACCGGAAGCCAGGCGATCCGCCACACCTTCCGAGCTGACGACACCAACCTTTGACCGGTAAGACTGCAGCAGATCGTTCGCATCCTGATAGGCGTGCGCGTCGGTAGTGCACTGGTCCGAGCCGACAGCACGCAACGCGGCGTTCGTCACCTCAATGGAATCGTTGAGCAGCTGCGACTTTCCATACTTCGATGACAGCGCGAAGAACTCCTTCCAACTGGTCGGGATTGCGGACTTGGGAATCTTCGCGGTATTGACCATGAACCCCGTGTACCCCACCACGTAGGGCGCCGAATATTCGAGCTTGGGATCGTAGTACGGGCTGGAGAATTCCTTGGAGATGTTCTTGCCGTTCGGGAGCTTGGACACGTCAAACTTGACGAGCATATGCTCCTTGATGAGCTGATAGACCATGTAGTCGCTCGGCATCACGATGTCATAGCCCGAGCCTCCCGTGGATTGCAGCTTGGCTTCCAGCGCCTCGTTGCTTTCGAAAGTGTCCACGGTGAGCTTGATGCCGGTTTCCTTTTCGAATTTCTTGATGACATCATCCGGCATGTACCCGGCCCACGTGTAGATATGCAACTCGCCGCCGTGCGCCTCGTGGTACGCCCCGTTGGCGACGACATCAGTTGTGCGCGCGGAATCCGAGATACCGCCTGAGCATGCGGCAGACGACAGCATGCCTGCGACAGCGAGCGCCATGCACGCCATGCGACGGAACGTCCTGCCCACGTGGCCACGACCGTACCCACGACCACGACCGTACCTGCTGCCACAGCCACGCCCGCTCTCACGGTAGTCGGAATGTGAATGATTGGAAGGGATAACAGCTGATGAGGTGCGCATATCGGCTCCTTTCTTCGATATGACGGCTGCGTTCTGGCGCACGCCGTCGTTCAGTCGTCCTTGCGGTTGGTCAGGACCGAGGAGATGACGGTCACGATGACGGCGAGCAGGAGCAGAAGCGTGGCGACGACGTTGATGCTCGGGTTCACGCCCTTGCGGATAAGCGAGAAGATGTAGATCGGCAGTGTCGTCGTGCCCGCGGATGTCAGGAAGTTCGAAATCATGAAGTCATCCATCGAAATCACGAATGCCATAAGCGCGCCGGAGACGATGGCCGGAGCCAGCAGCGGCAGGGTGACGCGGCGGACCGTGGTGATTGGCGACGCGCCGAGATCCACTGCGGCTTCGAAGCACGAGGTGTCGATGGTCTGCAGCCTTGCGCGCAGCGGCATCACCACGAACGGGATGCAGAAGGTGGTGTGCGCGAGAATCAGTGGCAGCAATCCCGGCTTCAGACCGATCATACGGATGAAGCCCATGGTTGCGACGCCGAGCACGACCTCTGGGATAATCAACGACGCGTTGATCAGCCAGCCGGCGAGCGCCGAACCCGCCCGTGACATCTGGTCCGCAGCGAGGATGAACAGCACACCGATGACCGTGGACAGAACCATCGCGATGACGGCGACTTCGAGCGAGGTCAGGGTTGCCGAGATGATTGCCGGATCGTGGAACACCGTACCGTACCAGGAGAAGGAGAACCCTTTCCACAGCAGCGCTTGACGGCCGCCGTTGAAGGAGAACATCACGACCATGAGCATCGGCAGATACAGGAATAGAATGACAAGCACACTGATGAACGCGACGCCGGGGAAGGTTTTCAGCCGGTTTCGCCCGGAACGCCGGGTGCTTAGCGCCCGGTCGGGCTGCTTGTCTTCGAGCCATTGTGGCATCTGGGCGGACGCGTGTTCGCCACGTTCGTCGATGGTCCGTTCGACGATGGCGCCGAATTCCGCCGCGGTGCCGTAATCCATGTGGACGACCGGAGCGGTTTCGCCGTCGTGTGTACCGGCGGCCGTGCGGATATCCGTTGCCTCCCCGGTATGCTTGATTTCCTTGTTGCTGCTAGTCATTGCTCTCACCTCATTCTGTTCATACCGCTATGCCGGCGTCACGCGCCGCTTTGCCGCCGCCGATGCTTGCCGCGACACCGCACAGCAACGTGATCAGCAGGATCACCGTGGACAATGCCGCGCCGAACGGCCAGTTGCGCGCTTCAGAGAACTGGGATGCGATCAGATTGCCGACCATGAGGACACGCCCGCCGCCAAGCAGCACGGGCTGCACGTAGGACCCGAAAGCCGGGATGAAGCACAACGCAATGGCTGAGGTGACGCCTGGTTTCGCGGCGCGCAGGATGATCCGGCGCATCACGGTGAGTTTGCGAGCGCCCAGGTCGTATGCGGCTTCGACCAGACGGAAGTCAAACCCGGACAGCGCCGAATACATCGGCATGATCGCGAACGGCAGGAAGGTGAATATCAAGCCGATCAGCGAGGCACCCGACGTGTACAGCAGCTGTTTGCTACCTACGCCGATAAATTTCAAAAAGCCATTGATCGGGCCGTTTTCGTTGAGGATGAGCATCCACGCGTAGGTACGGACGATGAGGTTCGTCCAGAACGGGATGTTGATCAGCAACACCAGCAGGCGCTGGGTTGACGGCTTGCGCAACGACATCCACAGGGCGATAAAGAAGGACAGCACGATGCATATGAACGTGGTGATAATCGCCTGCCACAACGAGGTGCCGAACACCTTGAGATACCGTGGGTCGAAAGAGGTGCGGCCCAGGAAGTCGGTGGTGAACAGCAGCTTCTTGTAAGCGTTCGTGGAGAACTTGTAGACCACGCCGCCGCCGACATCCGGCTGGCTCATGAAGGAGAACGCGACGATGACGCATATCGGGCCGAGTGTGAACAGCAGTCCGACGATAACGGCGGGAATCGAATACCAGTGCGAGAGCATGCCGGGCTTGATGCTGCCCGAGGCGGCGAACAGGGTGGGGCGGCGACGGGAAGTCGTCGCCCCACCGTCTTGTGAAGGCGCAGAAATCGGCGGCTTGCCGCCGTCCAAAGCGGAAGAGGTTTCGCTCATCGTTCCACCACCCTCATATGGTCGGGGCTGACCGTCACACCGACCTTTGCACCGACTGTGAGCAGTTCGGAGTCAAATGGCGGGTTGACGCGGATCTGCACGGGTGTGCCGTCGGCGAGACGGACATGGCAGCGGATGTCGGAGCCCATATAGGTCACGGTTTCCACGCTCGCCTGCAGACCGCCTTCCTTCGCCGCGCCAAGCGTAATGCGCTCGGGGCGGACGGCAGCGCTCACGGTCGCTCCCCTGCCATACTCGCTCAGGTCTTGTGTCACGGGGAAGATCTTGCCTTCGACCTCAACCGAGCCGGCATCATGCACGGTGGCGCCGAGGAAGTTGATATCGCCGATGAAGTCGGCGACGAACCGGTTGGCCGGCTTGTCGTAGATTTCCTCCGGGGTGCCAACCTGTTCGGGCTTGCCCTTGGAAAACACGGCGATATGGTCGGCCATCGACAGGGCTTCCTCCTGGTCGTGCGTGACGAAAATGAAGATGATGCCGGTCTCTCGCTGCAGACGCTTCAATTCGACTTGCATCTGACGGCGCAACTTGAAATCAAGCGCGGACAGGGATTCATCAAGCAACAGCACCTTCGGGCTTTTCGCGAGCGACCGGGCGAGCGCGACACGCTGCTGCTGGCCGCCGGACAGCTGGCTGGGCAGACGCTTGCCGATTTCGCTCAGATGCACCAGATCGAGCATTTCCTGCGTCTTGCGCTTGATGTAGTCCTTCGGCTTCTTTTCCATTTCCAAGCCGAAAGCGATGTTCTGTTCCACCGTCATATTGGGGAACAATGCGTAACTTTGGAATACGGTGTTGACCGGACGCTCGTATGGCGGCATCTCGTCGATGCGTTGGTCGCCCAAGTAGATTTCGCCGGCATCCAGGGTTTCCAGACCGCCGATGGACCGCAGCAGTGTCGTCTTGCCGCAACCGGAGGGGCCGAGCAGCACGAAGAATTCGCCGGCTCCGATGTTCAGGCTCACGTCGTCGATGGCGTGGACCAATTTGCCTTCCGCCGACCGGAAGGTCTTGCGGGCACGATTGATGGTCAGGCCGCTTTCTCTCAGTTCCACGTCCTTGTCGCGGCCGATACGGACGCCGGTATCATCCGGCTGATGCGATTCCGCCGCAGATGATGACGGGACCGCATCCTGGACAGGTGATTGTGTCGTGGTCATCGCTCCTCCTTGGTAATTCGTCCGGTCATCCTGCGGCGCCTGTCCGCGGGACGCGTCACGTTCGTGCGTGGCTTGCGAGAACTTCGAGTTCGATAGCGTGCGAGGCTTGGTCTCTGCTGTTTTCGTTGTGATTCATCAAAGGTTGCGATGATTTCCGTTGCGTAAACGCAATATTGCGACTAAAAAAGCGGCGTAACGCGAAATTTTCCCCACGGTCTCGCATCGTGAACAATGGCCTGCTGTGATGGTCGCATGAGAGTTCAACATGACATGCGCGAGCCGTTCGCCGCAGAGACACACGAGACACCGGACAATGAGACCAGCCCCGAGCAGCGCCGATCACCGTCGCTGCTTGACGAGACCAACAAGGCCATCATCCGCGAATTGCAGAAAAACGGCCGCAAACCTTACGGGGCGATCGGCAAAGTCGTCGGCCTGTCCGAAGCCGCCGTGCGCGGCCGTGTGCAGCGCTTGGTCGAGACGGGAATCATCCAGATCGTCGCCGTCACGGACCCGGTCCAGCTCGGCTACCGCAGGCAGGCCATGATCGGAGTGAACACGAGCGGGGATTTGGACGCGCTCGCCGACCAGTTACGCGCAACCGACGGCATCGACTACATTGTCGCCGCGGCGGGGCGTTTTGACATGCTGCTGGAGGTCTTCACCGCCGACGATGACGACCTGCTCGACCTGGTGATGCGCATCCGCAGGATCCCAGGTGTCGACCACACGGAAGTATTCACGTATCTGCGGCTTATCGAGCAACGGTACGATTACGGCGTGCGGTGATCGCGCGAGGCCAGACAGTGCGGGTGTGCACAACGCGCGGACCGCGGATGACGTACCGGATGCACGGACGCACAGGACGGGCTGGACGCGCAAGACAGCAATCGCGTGATGTCAGCCTTTCTAGGGGTTCCTGTATCCGGGCCATTGCAGAACACGCCAGAAGGCGTCTCAATCAGCGCAACTTGGCGTAGTCACCCGTGTTTCGGCCGAGTATTGCGCACCCCAAGACCCGGCGACCCCGAGTTATCCATGCATCTGGCAGAGGCCGGAATCAACCACACCACTCTGCGTCCAGTATGTGAGACATGGAATCATATTGTGGAATTTTGGGGCTGATTCCAGTGCAGCGAAGGCGCCGGAAACCGGATTCCAATCGGAGAATCGGAATTATCGGGGTATCTTGCGTTTGCCGATTCCCTGGGGTGCCCGCAACATCAGCAGCACATGCAACAGACGACTCAGGACGTAACAGAAATAGTGATGGCCGGCCGCCAAGAATGTGGCGACCGGCCATCATGCCGATACCGTGCTGATACCGGGGAACCGCTCTGGATTCAGCGCGCAGCTTCGGTGACGAGCTTGTAGTTCGCGAACTCGCGGATGCCGAGCGGGCCCATTTCGCGGCCAAACCCGGAGTTCTTCACGCCACCGAACGGCAGTTCCGCCGAATCGGCACCGGATTCATTGATATAGGTCATGCCGGATTCCAGACGGTCCGCGAAGCGCAGCCCTTGATCGCTGTCGGTGGTGAACACGTAGGAGCCGAGACCGTACGGCGAATCGTTCGCGACCGCAATGGCCTCATCCTCGCCGGACACCCGGTAGAACTGGGCGACCGGCCCGAAGAACTCCGTGCGTCGTGCGGCGGACCCTTCGGGAATATCGGTCAGAATAGTCGCCGGATAGTAGGCGCCATCATGCTCGGTGCCGCCCAGCACCACCTTCGCCCCGTCATCGATCGCGGCCTGCACCTGGGTGGCGAGACCGTCGGCGGCGGACGCAGAGCACAGAGGCGCGAGCTTGCGTTCCTTGGACACCTTGATAAACCGCTTCAAGAATTCGTCATACAGCGAGTCGATGATGATGAACCGCTTGGCGCCGTTGCAGATCTGGCCGCTATTCTCGTACCGGGCGTTCGCGCCGGCCTCGACCGCGGCATCCAAATCGTCGGTGCTCATGACGATGAACGCGTCATTGCCGCCTAGTTCGCACACGACCTTCTTCAAGGCGGCGCCGGCCTCCTGGGCGATCGCCTTGCCAGCATGCTCGGAACCGGTCAGAGATACGCCACGGACGCGCGGGTCGGCGATGACCTTGGCGATCTGCTCGTTGGTGGCGTACACGTTGACGAACGCGCCCTTCGGGAAGCCCGCCTCCAGGAAGATCCTCTCCATCGCGGCCGACGACTTGGGGCACAGGGAGGCGTGCTTGAGAATGATGGTGTTGCCGAGCATGAGGTTCGGACCAGCGAACCGGGCCACCTGATAGTACGGGTAATTCCAGGGCATCACGCCGACCAGAGGGCCGATCGGCAGGTGCCGGATGAACGCCGTGCCCGCCGCAGCGCGCTTGATTGGCTCGTCGGCGAGGAATTCGGCGGCGTGATCGGCGTAATATTCAAGGATTTCCGCCGAGAATTCCACCTCGACAAGCGCCTCGTCCATGGTCTTGCCCATCTCGTGGTTGATGATGGTAGCAAGCTCCTGCTGCTGGTCGCGATAGGCGGCTACCGCCTTGCGCATCAGCGCCGCGCGCTGTTCGATGGTCGTGGTCCTCCCCCATGTGCGATAGGCGTCATCGGCGGCGTCCACCGCCGCGGCGACTTGCTCTTCGGTGAAGGTTTCAAAGCTTTCCTCGACCTGTCCGGTCGCCGGATTGGTCACTGCATATCTGCTCATCATGTCGCCTTTCGTTGTCGTAACTTACGCAATACGCATTCGGGAAGGCGATGCCATGCGTTTTTCGTCGCATGTACGCCGTTGAAATGCGTTTTTCTTTGCGTTTGGCGGCATGGTAAGCGATTTTCGTATCATCGGCGTTACCGCGACATTGCGAAATGCAATCAACCGGCAGAGTGGAGACACGTCCGGCGCTTGAACCCCGGTACGGCCCGCCTCCCCTCAGCCGCGTCGCGGCGCTGTGCACACCGCCGCAACGCGGCGTGGGATGTCACCCGTTCGATTGTTTGTATTTCTCCTGCGCACTGCCATCACGCACGGCTTGAAGGACCCGTTGATATATCGGATCATTCGACGACGGAAAAGCGCAGTAATATCCGACAGTCTCACCCGTTATTGGGTCAAAATGAATCGTCCAGATCTTCGCGATTTCGTCACCAAGCTTGACGTTATCACTGATGGTCGTGTCTGATGTCCATGAGCCGACATCCGTGAGCGTGGATACCTTATGGCTTCCATCGGCTATCCATCGGTCGTCAGCTCCACCGGTATCGCAGCCGCCACCGCCGCTTCCATCGCTGTTCCAGTTGGTGCAGAAGTTCAGGATTCCGATGCCAGCCTCGACAAAATACGTATACGTGACTGTGTTGTAGCCAGAGCGTTTCGCCGTCTGATTCACCTTGCCCGACGAAGAAAGGAACGCCTCAATACCCAACGCTTCCGCGTTTTTCGCGTTCTCTCGATTTGCAGTAAGCCGCGCCAGCCTTTTCTGGTTGTTGTAAATCGGAACCGCCACGGCGGTAAGAATACCGATAATGACAACCACAATCAGAAGCTCGACCAAGGTGAAGCCGGTTTGTCCTCTTTTCTTCAGTCGTATGTGCCATCATCTGCTCGCATCCGAGTCCGGCATCGCACGAACACGATGCCATACCGGGATACCCTTTCTCTCTCTCCACGCCTTTATGGTGGTGATTGCTTTGCGTCAGCACTTCAACATTGCGGAACACTGCGCACAAGCGTTACAGACCGATGAGGCGCAGATCGCCGGAACCCCTCAGATTGCGCCTGTCATACGCGACCCGCTGTCAAAGTCGGCAATCGCCTCGCGTTCCATGGCGACGAATTTGCGCACGCATGACTCGATGGAATACTCTTCACGCGTGTGCTCAGCATAGATGGCGCCCCAACGGCTTAATTCATCGGGGTGGTCGATCCACCAGTCGATGCGTTGGGCGAGCATGGCCGGGTCTTGGGCTTCGAACAGCGAATGGTCACACAACGCGAACTGTCCGGCGGCGCTCTGCGTGGACCTGGCGATGACGGGCACAAGTCCGGAGGCCATGCCCTCCAGAACGCTCAGCGATTCGATATCCACAATCGAAGGGTGCACCAGCAGATCGCATGAACGCAGGAATACGGGCATCTGCGCATTGTCGTGGAAACCGATCGACCAACGTCCGGGCAGCAATTGCGCCGCCATTCGCCGCAGCTCATGTTGCAACGGCCCGGTGCCGCAAATCGACAATTCGATATCCTCGGCATGCCGGCTCAACGCGACCGCCCGAATCAGCGTCACATGGTCCTTCTCGCTGGCTAGACGCCCCGAGGCGACGATTCTGAACGGTCTTGGGGACGGCGAACCGGGTTCACGCTGCTGTTTGGAGGTGAATCTGGGCGAATAGCCGTTGGAGATCACATGTAGTCGCTGCCGGTAGCCGTGCGCCCGCAGCTGCGCGGCAATCATATGCGAGGGCGTGTGGATATGCCGGATATGCCGGTACAGTATGCGGTCGAACAGCCAGTAGATGAACGCCGAAGCGCCGGGGATATACCGCAGCGGCCCCGCCGAATACAGGACGTTCTCCGGCTGCAAGTGGAATCCGGCGGTGGCGGGGATGCCCATCTCATGTGCGGTCCGCACCGCCATGCGGCCGTATTTGAACGGCAGGTACACGTGGACCACATCTGCGCCTTCAAACGCCTTGCGGAACATCGCCCGGTCCGGTTGCGCGAATTGCATCTGCTGTTTCGCCGCGATCCAAGAGACCAACGGGATGTGACGCACGCGAATCGGATACTCGGGCGAGCCGATACCGACCAGACGGACCGTATGACCTTGCCGGCGCAGCTCCTTGGCATACTGCAACGCCGAATTCGACGTGCCGTTGCCCTCGTTGCCCGCGGTGTCGACGACCAGCGCGATGACGAGCGGGCGGCCGGCATCCTCGGTGCTGCCAGCCGCCTGAGAAAACTCCTGATTCTTCATACTCATACCGGTATCGTAAGCCTCAAGCCCCACGAAGCCGGAATACCACGCCCATTACCGTACCGTGACAGTCAACGCGTCGGCAACGCGTCCGGCCTTGGCGCGGGCGTCATCGGCGCCGTCCCCGATGGCGAGTGCCACGGCCATGCGACGATGCCCGTGGACTTCCGGCTTGTTGAAGATACGCAGGTTGGTGTCCGGTTCGGCGAGCGCCTGTGGCACATTCGAGAAAATCGCTCGGCCGTCGCCTTCGACGACGATGGCATGGCTCGCGCCAACCTGCCCGTCGCCGAGCGCCAAATCGACATGCTCCTGGCTGACCGGAATACCGAGAACCGCCCGCGCGTGGAGCGCGAATTCGCTCAGCCGTTGGGAAATCATAGTCACCATACCGGTGTCGTGCGGACGCGGGGAGACCTCATTGAACAGCACCGACCCATCGGTAAGGACGAACAGTTCAACACCGAACACGCCCCAGCCACGCTCGCCGTGCTCGTGCGCGTCGGCGACCAGCCCTTCGACACAACGGCGTGCCAAGTCTTTCGCGATTCTCAAGGTGTCCGGGTTGACAGCCGCCGGCTGCCAGGATTCGCAGTAATCGCCGCTTTCCTGACGCTGCCCGATCGGAGTGCAGGTGACAACACCCGCGGACGAGCTGACGGTCAGCACGGTCAGCTCATAATCAAGCGATGCGAGCGCTTCGACGATTACACGAGAAATACCGCCTTCACCAGCCGCACGACGACCGACCTGCGCCTCATGCCAGGCGGCGTCGATGGCATCCGGGGTGCGTACAACAGACTGGCCGTGACCGGAAGAGCTCATAATCGGCTTGACGACGCACGGGTAACCTACGGTTTGCGCGCCGGCACGCAGTTCCTCGAGCGACCCGGCGAAACGGTAGGGTGTGGTCGGCAGCCCAAGTTTCTCGTGGGCGAGCACGCGCAAGCGCTCGCGGTCCATGCAGATGGCGGCGATGCCGGCGCTCGGCACGACTTGCACGCCTTTCGCGGCTACTGCATCCAGTTCGGACGTGGCGATCGCTTCGACTTCAGGGATGACGATATCCGGCTTGATTTCGGCGAACAGGGCGTCCAGCTGCTCAGGATTGGCCATATCGAGGACACGGTATTCGTGGGCGACCTGCTGTGCCGGGGCGCCTTCGTAGCTGTCGGCGGCGCACACCCACGCGCCCAGGCGCATGAGTTCGATGGCGATTTCGCGGCCAAGCTCACCGGAACCGAGCAGCAGAACCTTGGTGCGCGCGGCGTCGTCGGATCGGTCGAGCGGGGTACCAAGCCGCGGATCGGCTGGTGTCGCGACGGAGGCTGATTGTGATGCACTGGACTGGCTTGCGTTGACTGTGGCTTCGGCGTAATCACTCATACCCGTCATCTTGCCATCGGGGGTTGTCAGAACCGTTGCCGACGGTGTTGTCCGGCCCCGAATCGAACCCGTTTGCCGCCGCGCCGATACCGGATAGGCAGCCGGGCGATTCTCGGGCGATACCGCCCCCACGCCGTGCCGCCCGATGTAGCCGGCGCTTGGTATCCTGTCCACCGTATATACCCCCAATCCATCTCGTGCTTACGAGGAAGGCGAGTCATGCAGAAACTGGAAAAGCTCTATGAGGGCAAGGCCAAAAAAATGTATGCGACCGACGATCCCGACGTTCTGTGGGTCGAATACATGAACCAGGCGACGGCCGGCAACGGCGCGAAGAAGGCGCAGATCGCCGGTAAGGGCAACCTGAACAACCACATCACCTCCGTGATTTTCGAACTGCTCAAGGCTCGCGGCATCGACAGCCACTTCATCAAGCGCCTGTCCGACACCGAACAGCTGGTGCGCAAGATGACCATGTACCCGCTGGAAATCATCATGCGCAACACCGCCGCCGGCTCCTTCGCCAAGCGGTATGGCGTCAAGGAAGGTACGCCGCTGAAGAAGCCGATCCTCGAATTCTGCCTGAAGTCCGATGAACTGGGCGACCCGTTCATCAACGATGACGGCATCGTCGCCCTCGGCTTGGCTTCCGAGGACGAGCTCGCCGAGATCTCCCGTCAGGCGGGCGCCGTCAACGAAGCGCTCAAGGACATCTTCTCCAAGATCGACGTGCAGCTCGTCGATTTCAAGATCGAGGAAGGCAAGACCTCCGACGGCACGATTCTGCTGGCCGACGAGATCACCCCCGACACCTGCCGTCTGTGGGATTTGAAGGATCAAAGCGGCAAGATCGAGCATCTTGACAAGGATCTGTTCCGCCGCGATCTGGGCAACATCATCCCCGCATACGAGGAGATTTACAGCCGCCTCAAGCAGCTCGCCGATTCCGAAGGCGTCAAGGACGCCGAGTGAGCCCGGGCCCGCACCAGTTTTCCGATGCGGGCCACATTTTTCGGATGTGCCGCGCAAGGCGAACACACCCACGCGACCACCTGCATCACCCAGACAACCGCCATACCAACAACAGAAGGAATACCGTGGTTTTTCGCGTTTATGTCGAGAAGAAGCCGGGCTTTGACGTCGAGGCCAGGCAACTGGAAAACGAGCTGAAGACGATTCTCGGGATTAAGGGGCTTACCGGTCTGCGTATCGTCAACCGGTACGACGTCGAAGGCATCAGCCGTGAGCTGTTCGATCAGGCCACCACAACCGTGTTCAGCGAACCGCAGGTGGATAACGCCAGCGAGGGGATGCCCGATTTTGGCAACAGCGCGGTGTTCGCCGTCGAGTTCCTGCCCGGGCAGTTCGATCAGCGTGCCGATTCGGCCAGCGAATGCATCCAGCTGATCAGCCAAGGCGAGCGCCCGACCGTGCGCAGCGCCAAGGTCTACGCCTTGGAGGGCAATCTGGACGAGCAGGCCGTCGAGCAGATCAAACAGTACGTAATCAACCCGGTCGAAGCCCGCGAAGCCTCCCTCGAATCGAAGAGCACCCTCAAGGTGCAGGTCGCCAAGCCGGCGAAGGTCGAGGTGGTCGCCGGATTCGACGAGCTGGATGACGAAGGCCTCCAGCGGTTCATCGACGAGCGCGGTCTCGCGATGGATCTGGCGGATGCGAAGGTATGCCAGGAGTATTTCCACGGCGAACACCGCGAACCGACCATCACTGAAATCAAGGTAATCGACACCTACTGGTCCGACCACTGCCGCCACACCACCTTCGGCACGCAGCTTGACGAGGTGGATATCGATGACAACGTGGTCAAGGCCGCATTCGACAAGTACATGGCCATGCGCCATGAGCTCGGGCGCGACGGCAAGCCGGTGTGCCTCATGGATATGGGCACGATTGGCGCCAAGTGGCTCAAGAAGAACGGCATCCTCAAGAACCTCGACGAATCTGAGGAAATCAACGCCTGCACCGTCAAAGTCAAGGTCGATGTGAACGGCGAGGACCAGGACTGGCTGTTCCTGTTCAAGAACGAAACCCACAACCACCCGACCGAAATCGAGCCGTTCGGCGGCGCGGCCACCTGCATCGGCGGGTGCATCCGCGACCCGCTGTCGGGCCGTTCCTACGTATATCAGGCGATGCGCGTGACCGGCGCCGGCGACCCGCGTGTCCCGGTTTCCGAAACGCTCAAGGGCAAGCTCCCCCAGCGCAAAATCGTCACTACCGCGGCCGCCGGATACTCCTCGTACGGCAATCAGATCGGTCTGGCGACCGGTCAGGTCGACGAGATTTACCATCCGGGCTATGTGGCCAAGCGCATGGAAGTCGGCGCAGTCGTGGGTGCGACCCCGGCCGACCATGTCCGCCGTGAAACCCCGACCCCCGGCGACAAGATCATCCTGCTGGGCGGGCGTACCGGCCGTGACGGCATCGGCGGCGCGACCGGCGCCTCGAAGGCGCACGATGAGGAAAGCCTTGAAAAAGACGGCGCAGAAGTGCAGAAGGGCAACGCCCCCGTCGAACGCAAGCTCCAGCGTCTGTTCCGCCGCAAGGACGCCTGCCGTCTGATCAAGCGCTGCAACGATTTCGGCGCGGGCGGCGTGTCCGTGGCAACCGGCGAGATCGCCGACGGCCTGACCATCAACCTTGATCTGGTGCCCAAGAAGTACGAAGGCCTGGACGGCACCGAACTGGCGATTTCTGAATCCCAGGAACGCATGGCCGTTGATGTGGCCGCCGATGACGTGGACGAGTTCCTCGGCTATGCGCGCGAGGAAAACCTCGAAGCCACCGTTATCGCCACTGTCACCGAAGAGAAGGTCATGCGCATGACCTGGCAAGGTGACACCATCGTGAACCTGAGCCGCGCCTTCCTCGCTTCCAACGGCGCGCCGAAGCATCAGACCGTGCACGTCGAGCAGGGCGGCTCCTACGCCACCCCATGGCGCGATGGCTCGTTCAAGGACCGGATGCACGCGTTGGTCACCGATATCAACGTGGCCTCCAACAAGGGCCTGTCCGAACGCTTCGACTCCACAATCGGCGCCGCCACTGTGCTCATGCCGTTCGGAGGCAAACGCCAGCTGACCCCGACCATGGCCATGGTCGCCAAGCTCCCGGTGTTCGGCGAAACCACCACCGCCTCCGCGATGGCATGGGGCTTCAACCCGTACATCATGGAGAAGAATCAGTTCACCGGCGCCTACCTGTCGGTGGTCGAGTCCCTTGCCAAGCTCGTGTCCGCCGGCTTCCGCCGCGAAGACGCCTACTTGAGCTTCCAAGAGTATTTCGGCAAGCTGCGTGACGTGCCGGAACGCTGGGGCAAGCCCGCCGCGGCGGTGCTGGGCGCCCTGATGGCGCAGGTCGACCTCGGTGTCGGCGCCATCGGCGGCAAGGATTCGATGAGCGGCAGCTTCGAGGATCTCGACGTGCCGCCGACGCTTATCTCCTTCGCTGTGGCCGTCGGCAACATGCATCGCGCGACCTCCCCCGAGTTCAAGAAGGCCGGTCACCGCATTGTGCGCATCGCTCCGCGGTATGCGGCCGACGGGCTCACCCCCGACAAGGACGGCCTGCTTGAGGCAATGGACGTGGTCGAATCGCTCACCGAATTCCATGATGCGCTCGCCGTGTCCACCCCGGGCTATGGCGCCAGCGCCGAAGCGCTGTTCAAGATGACGCTCGGCAATCGCATCGGCGTCAAGCTCGCCGACACCATCGCCGTGGACGATCTGTTCACCCCGGCCTATGGCTCGTTCCTCGTCGAGCTTGACGACAATGCGAAGCTGCCGGCGGTGTCCAACCGCGTCGAAATCGGCGTAATCGGCGAGACGACCGACGCGTACGAATTCGTCGCCGGCGGCGAGCACCTCGATCTCGACCAGGTGCAGGAAGACTGGGAATCCGCAATGGAAGGCGTCTTCCCGTACCGCTCCAAAGGCGAGGAACGCGGCAGCGTCACCGAAACCGAGGAATTCCACGCCCCGAAGAAGGCCGTATACACGGGCTCTCCCGTCGCCAAGCCGCATGTGGTGATCCCGGTGTTCCCGGGCAACAACTGCGAGTACGATTCCGCGGCGGCATTCGAGCGCGCAGGCGCCGATGTAAGCACGCTCATCGTGAACAACCTCACTCCACAGGCCGTCGCCGAATCCACGCAGGCGCTGGTCGACGAGATCCGCCGCAGCCAGATCGTCATGATCCCTGGCGGTTTCTCTGGCGGCGACGAGCCTGACGGGTCGGCGAAGTTCATCACCGCGTTCTTCCGCGCCCCAGCCGTCACTGACGCCGTGCGCGACCTGCTCAAGAACCGCGACGGTTTGATGCTTGGCATCTGCAATGGCTTCCAAGCGCTCATCAAGCTTGGCCTCGTGCCGTACGGCGACATCGTGCCGATGACCGATGCCTGCCCGACGCTGACCTTCAACATAATCGGCCGCCATCAGAGCCGTCTGGTGCGTACGCGTGTGGCTTCCGATCTGTCCCCGTGGCTGGCGGAAAGCGCGGTCGGCGACGTGCACACCATCGCGATTTCGCACGGCGAGGGCCGGTTCGTGGCTTCCGACGACGTGCTCGCTAAGCTCAAGGCCAACGGCCAAATCGCCACGCAGTATGTGGATGCCGACGGCGTGCCCGGCATGGATCTGGACGTCAACCCGAACGGCTCGATGCTCGCCATCGAAGGCATCACCAGCCCGGACGGCCGCGTGTTCGGCAAGATGGGTCATTCCGAACGGTACACGGACGGCACCTTCGTCAATGTGCCCGGCGACAAACTCCAACCGCTGTTCACCAGCGGTGTGAAGTATTTCACCGTCTGAGTGGTCCGGTAATCCGGACTCGCTGCGACGGATTGCCTTGGGCGGATTTGCCCCGGGCGACCCGTCAGCCAATCCCCCGCAGCGAATGAATCATCAGAAAGGCCGGTCGTTTCCCCATTGCGGGAGGCGTCCGGCCTTCTGACTATCCGGTGTGCGATAGATAGTCACCGCCCGTCCTAGTTGCCGCGCCTCATCCGCCATCAGGCAAGAAACCACACACAACCCTCTACCGACGCTCAGAAGACTCTCACCCTGCCGACGCTCACACCCTCCCCAGCGTCGGTAGAAGCAGAACGACAACCCACCACCGACGCTGACAGGCCACTCAGCGGTGGTAGAAATATCTGTGGCGTGGGCGGCGGCAACGCAACGGGGCGACTATAATGGTAACCGTTCGAACCAACGGCGGTTCGTCAGGCGACGGCCACACCCCTCCGATGGCGTCAGGGAAGCGCATCGACGCAAGCAGACAGAGCATTCCCCACCGACGCATACGGCGCATCGCACTATCGGCGAAAACGCCGGGACAACGCGAAGAAGCGAGCCCTGTGAAAGGAGCGGAGATGAACGGCACAGACGACTTACCTTGCGGTTCCACCGACATCGACGGCTCCACCATTGACTACGTCTCCATGATTTCGGCATACGATCCGATAGAACAGACCACCCCGCTGCGTCCGATAGGTCCGGTGGGCGCCCGTGTCGTCGAACGCATCGAGCAGGAGCCAGACGAACACACGCAGGCGCGATACCGCGTGAGTATCCGCACTCTTGCCGCGCTGATGACAATCATCCTGTCCATAGCCATTGGCATCCCCATATACCGCGCAGTGCAACCCAACCGTTGACAGAACGCCGTAGCCGATGATGTCGTATCCACCATGGAGATTGTTGACGACATGCTACTGCAGAACCACGGCAACACCGGTTTCGTCAACGGAGACATCTCCTGCCCCGATCCGAATACCTGTTTTCTGACCGCCGATAGCGGTGTCATCACCAAAGACTCGCTCAACGCGGGGACGCGCATCCCTATGCATGCCGGCGATTCCATCACCATCAGGCACAACAGCCGCGACGGCGCGCCGGCATATGAATACATCGTGATTGGCGAAAACGTTCATCTGCCCGGCTCATGCATCTACTACTCCTCCACACGCGAGATGGTACGCGACTGGCGGTGAAATCTGGCCATACACCGTCAATTCGTTCCACGCTCATCGAACCGGTTCGACACGCCCGACACGCCGTGCAACGTCAAACGTTTGACTCTTTGTTAGCCGGCGTCCCACTCCTTGTTGCTCATACCATCTATCCTAGGAATTGCAGAAGGTTATGGGCGGCCCGCCTGGTTGAAGAGGGTAGGCCGCTCCGGCACCGGGCCTGGTCGGGAACCAGGAACGGCGCGGTTGGATTCATTTCATCATTCCCAGATATCGGTCCGTGCGAAAACAACAGCCGCGAACCACAATCACGAGAACATCACAACACAGGAGAGAACATCATGCATCAACCAGTCTCCTTCGAAATCCCGTCCATCGGATACACCATCGTCGACAACGGCACCAATCCGGACGCCAAGAAAGCCCAGCGTCAAGCCGCGGCACAGACCGCTCGACGCGTCGCCATAAGCACCATCGCGGCAATCGCAGTCATCGCCGTGGGGTATTTCGCCGCCGCCGGCATCGATGATCTCGTGCAGGAGCACCGGTGGAAAGCCGATGTCAAGACCGACATGGCATCCACCGTCGCAGCGATCGGCACACTGGACCAGCAGAACCATGGCAATATCGGATTCAAGGACGGCGATATCTCCTGCACCGATACCCGAGCCTGCTTCCTGAACGCGGATGCCGGCATCGTGACCACCGATCCGCTCGACTTCGGACAGAAGATCCCGCTGCACGCCGGAGATTCCATTACCATCCGGCATTTCACCAGTGACGGGCATGCCACGAACAACTATGTCGTCATCGGCGAAAGCGTCCATTTCCGCGGTTCATGCATCTACTCGTCGCAAACCGGCGAGACCAGTTGCAATCTGCAGAAGTGACACTGCGACGCCCGCGCCCCACGCCTCCCCGCGGCGGACACCGGCGGCATAAGTGACGCAGGGCCTGCGCAGACAGCACACTGAAAGCCCCGTACTGAAAGCCCCATGCCATGCTAAACGGGCTGTCGCACATCCGGAACGACAATCATCTCGTGGCATGCGACACACTGCTGCATCAATGGCCAGTGCACATCCCGAGCCATAGGCGGAACCTCATTGACGGTCTGGCATAACGGACACTGCCATTGCACAGCACCGGTCACATAATGCTCGCGCGGGCTCGCGATTGCATACCGGATCGCGTTACGCCCGCGCTGGGCGCGCTTCTCGTCACGCAGCGACGCCCAATCCACGAAAATGGCGAAACCGATGGCACCCCAGATGGCTTTCAGCAATTCGTCCTGCGTACACATGCCATTGATGTACCCGACGGTGTACATCACCACCATCAGGATGTCGATCGAATACAGGATGGCCAGACAGGCGCGCTGGATTTTCATGTGGTTGATTGCGCGACGATCCTTGCGCAGTTTCCTGCGAAGACCGGGATTGTGATCGGGGTCGTCGGGCGCCCCGGCGGCCACCACGGTGCCGCCCGGCGGATTCGGGCCTCCCGGAGATGCCTGGACCGCCGTCAACGCTCGCGGGGCCTGCGACGCATGACCATTATCACTTGGATACGGGGATGCCCCTTGTCTCCACTGGCTCATCTGCCGCCTCCATCCGGATCGTCTCGCTTTACGCACGAATCGTGCGGACCATCAAATCACGACGACTGCCTCGTCGTCCTGACCGCATACGTCCAGCCGGCACACGCCGGTATGCAAGTCGTTTCTCATCACCATGCTAGCGCGTCGCCGTCAACGATTCGCAACGTACGACACGCGCGGTTGTTAACGATACCATCGCCGTACCTGTCGGACTTCCCGGTGCGGTATGATACGGGAAAGAGGTACAGAGAAGCTTTCATGCCGCCGAAGGCATGGAAACAGGAACGTACGAGGAAGGACGCGGCATGGCCGACGATATCGTCATCGACTTCGATATAGCTCAGATCAACGGCATGGCCGCCCGCAATTGCATCAGGGACTATATCGCGGCCAATGATTGGCAGTTCAACGGGGATGATGAGGAATCGCTCCAAGGCAATATGGACAGCGCGTCGCGCGCGATGGTCAATCTTGCGCTCGACAAACATTACCGCAGTTTCGGGGAGATGAAGGATGACGAGTTCGTCGGCATTCTCAAGCAGTACGCCCATCCCGTCATCCACGACGAAGATGACGACGATACGCCGCTCCCGTCACCCGGGACGCCCACGGTCGAAGAGCGACAGACAGCCCCACGAGCGACCGCACCCGCGCCGACCGGCACGCCGGAACACGCACAAGCTCCTGCCATGACATTCCCCACCACACACGAGGGCACACCAGAAATGACATCATCGCAACCAAGCCGTGCACGGCATCGTGCAACACCATCCGCCTCTTCACCGGAACCCACCCGTGTTGCGGGCAGCAGCGCCCATGCCCCCGCAACACATGCCGCACCCGCAGCGCATGCCGTCGACGCGCCCGGGCAACTCACCGGATCCTTCCCCAAGGCCGCGCTCAATGCCGGTCCGGTCAGCCGGGGCATCGTAGACCGATACATCTACAGCATCCAATGGTCCTCCGAGCATCACACCTATGTGGGTACGGTGCTTGAACTGCCGGGACTGAGCTGGGTCGCCTCGACGCCGCTGCAAGCCCTGCAAGGCATCATCGACGCTTCGGAACGCTGGGTGAACAACATGTACAAGCGCGGGGAACAGCCTCCGACACCGTATGGCGAGCGCGTATACAACGCCACGTCCTGACCACTTGTCTTGTTGACGGCTGCTCCTGTTGGGCGACAGCCCCGCCGACCAACAGGAGCAGCCGTCCAGCCAACCGATGTTCCGCCCCAGCGAGGAGACAACGGCGTATTCAGCCCGATTCCGTGACCGCCCGGTATCAAGTAGGGAGCACGCTTTGCGCAAGACGTGTCAACCGGCCATGCTTATGACAGAAAAGAAGACTTAACCGATTCATCCAGTCTTATCCCTCACCGACGAAGGAAGCATATGGACACCAACTACCGATCAGCAACCCGCGGACCAGCACGGCACCACCACACCGGCGGCAGACGGAAGCAACGAAGCCTCCCCGTTCCCACGCACCGCCGACATTCACGATGATGCACAAACCATCGATTTCACAGTCAGCCAGACACAACAGTTTCCGCCTGCCAACGAGATTATTCTGCCGGCAGGCGACGCGCAGGACAATCATCCCGCTTCCGACACGAATACCGACGCCGACCGGCAAGGCGAAAACCGGTCGGATCAATCGCAAGCCGGCAAGCATTCGGATACCGATACCGCCAACGGCACACCCCAAGACTCGCCTGCACAGCATGGGAAACCGGGCTCAAAGCACGGAGGGAAAACCGACAAATCCCACGCCACGAAGCTCACACGCCGCCTGATCGCAGCCGTTGCAGCCATCGTGATCTTCCTCGCAGGCGCAGGAACGGCCATCGCTATCACCACATACCGGCAACGTCACGCCGCGCAGCAATCGACCGGCGCCACAAGTAAGAACAGCGCATCGGCGACGCCGACAGCGACAAGCTCCACGAGCACCGTGAAACCGGCGGACTACATCAAAGCAATGCAATCGTTCACCGCGGACACCAGTGCCGACAAGCTCGACTACCGAATCAACGGATCGACCACCGACCTTACCGCAGCCGACACGCCATACGGCAAGCACGGCAAGCTCTCCGTAGGCAAGACGGACGGACTGTCCGCCCCCACGGTAATCGACGCGCACGGCATGCCGTTCCAACTGCGGGGCGCCAGCACCCACGGCATCCAATGGTTCAGCCAGTACGTGAACAAGGACACCTTCCAGTCGCTGCGCGACGAATGGGGCATCAACATGGTCCGGCTCGCGGCATACCCGCGGGAAGGCGGGTATTTGCAAGGCTCGCAGGCCCAGATGGACAAGACAATCGAGCAGGGCGTCCAGGCAGCGACCGATCTGGGTATGTACGTCATCATCGACTGGCATGTACTGAACTACAACCCCAACGGCGACGCAGCCCAAGCCGAATCGTTCTTCAAGAGCTACGCGGCGAAATACAAGTCCTATGGCAACGTAATCTTCGAAGTATGCAACGAGCCCACCGGCACGCCGTGGTACGACGGCTCAGGCAATGACATCTACAGCTACTGCACGCGCATGGCCAAAGCCATCCGGGACGCCGGCAGCGATGCAATCATCCTGTGCGGGACCAACACGTGGTCGCAGGATATCGACGCGGTCGCAGGCAAGCCGCTCTCCGCGGACGGGTTCGACAACATCATGTATGTGCTGCATTTCTATGCCGCCACACACAAAGACGATCTGCGGGCAAAGCTTCAGACCGCGCTCAATGCAGGCACGCCGGTCTTCGTCAGCGAATTCGGGCTCTGCGACGCTTCAGGCAACGGCGGAATCGACCAGGACAGCGCCAACGCATGGATGACCCTGCTCGCCCACAACAACATCAGCTATGCGGCATGGGCGCTGTCCAACAAGGCGGAGACCGCCGCCTTCTTCAAGCCATCCGTCACCGCGACTTCTAAGTGGACCGGGGATGACCTGACGCCGAGCGCAATCTGGCTGGTCAACACCAGCCGCAAACTCGCCGATTTTGCCGACCATGTGGCATCGGGAACATCCTCCGGCTCGTCGAAGGCCTCCTCGGGTGCCGGGGCTGGCAACGGGAAGAAGTCATCCGCTTCCGCTTCATCATCCCCGTCCGCGACGTCAGGGGGTCTCAAAGCCACAGCGGCGATACGCAACCAGTGGAATTCCGGGGCGACGTACGCCATCACCGTGAGCAATGCGTCCGGCAGCAAGCATGAGGGCGCTTGGCAAGTCACCTTCGACCTCGACGCGGAGATCGCCGACATCTGGGGCGGCAGCATCGTCAGCCATGACGGCAAGCATTACGTGGTCGCGCCCATGGATTGGAATACGGCGATCGAAGCGGGCGCCAGCGCGGAGATCGGGTTCAACGCCTCCAGCACCGGGCAAGCCTCGCAACCGCAGCATCTCAGCGTGCAGTGACGGCCATCGAGCCGCCGCACTGCGGCGATGCTGGGATGGGTACGGGACATACGGTGCACGCATCGGCGAGGCTGTCGCAAGGAGATGACTCGTCTGTGGCTTGCCGCGATGTCCTTGGATTCCGCGTGGCCAATCCTATGCTTATCCGCTCGACGGCACCTCGCAATATTATGGAAACGACATTCGTGGAAATCGAATCCCCCGAATGGGTCGTGGCTCAGCGCAAGGACGAGGTGCAAGGGTGCGGATCACATTTGTGCCCCGACCACGGCCGCAACAGACAAGTCAAGGAGCACTTATGACCGATTACCAGCCGCAGCCGACGCAGCCGACGCAGCCGACGCAACCTCAAGCACCGCAATACCCCAATGCCCAGCAGCAGTCGGACGCCCTGCAGTACACTCAGCAGTATGCACCGCAGTACACCGCGCAGGCTGACGCCCCACAGTACAACGCCCCGCAATACGACCAACAGTACAACGCGCCACAGTACCCCAACGGCACGCCATACCCGCCGGCACCGCAATACCCCACGCAAGCCCAGGCTCCGATGCCCACCGCCGGCCAGCCGTACGGCGTGACCAGCCTCGGCGGATGGATCGGCACGGTTATCCTGTCCGCGATCCCCTTGGTCGGTTTCATTCTGCTGATTTGCTGGGCGGCCGGCATGGGCGGCGCAGAACATCAGGACCGTCGCAACTGGGCGCTCGCACAAATCATCGTCCAGGTCGTGGCGATTGTCCTCGTCATCATCATCTCCGCGGCGTCGGGCTTCTCGTTGATGGAAATGTTTGATCAGTCTCAATACTGATCCGGCCAAGTCAACCTGATTGAGGAAGCTCGCGAATCACGGACACCAACGCATGAGGGGCGCCACACTGAATCGTGTGGCGCCCCTCATGCGTATCAATCAGGTGGCCGGGTGGCTTGCGTTCAAGACGCGCGGCATGTCAAGACCGGCCTAAGCGTTTGCCGGTTGCATGCCGGCCTCCGCATTACTTACGGTCGCCGTAGCCTTCCGGATGGCTCGAATGCCAAGCCCATGCGGAGGCGATGATCTTGTCGATGTTGTCGAACTGCGGCTTCCAGCCGAGCACGCTGCGAGCCTTGTCGGAGGCAGCGATCAGCGTATCCGGGTCGCCGAGGCGACGCGGGGCCATCTCAGCGGGAATCTCCTTGCCGGTCATCCGGCGGGCGGCCTCAAGAATCTGCAGGTTTGAGAAGCCGGTGGACGAACCGAGGTTGAACGCCGTGGATTCGTTGCCTTCACGCAGGTACTTGACTGCGAGGATGTGCGCGTCCGCAAGATCGTACGGATGTACGTAATCACGCACGTTGGTACCGTCAGGCGTGTTGTAATCATTGCCGAAAATCTTGAGCACGTCACGCTTGCCCTGAGCCACCTGCAGCACGATCGGCAGCAGATGCGTCTCCGGGTTGTGGTCCTCGCCGATCGAGCCGTCCGGCTTGGCGCCGGCGACGTTGAAGTAACGCAGTGCGACGAACTTGATACCGTATGCGAGGTCGGACCAGTGCATGATCTTCTCCATCATGAGCTTGCTCTCGCCATACGGGTTGATCGGCTTCTGCGGGTCGGTCTCGCGGATCGGCATCTTCTCAGGAATGCCATAGGTGGCTGCGGTCGAGGAGAAGACGATGTTCTTCACACCCACTTCGTTCATCACCTCAAGCAGCTTGACCATGCCTGCGGTGTTGTTGTCGAAATACTTGAGCGGCTTCTTCATTGACTCCGCGACCAGAGAGTACGCGGCAAAATGGATGACCGCGTCGACATCCGGATTTTCCTTGAACACGGTACGCATGAAATCCTGATCGGCGATGTCGCCCTGATAGAACTTCGCCGCCGGATTGACGGCTGCACGATGGCCAGTGACCAGGCTGTCAACGACCACGACCTTCTCATCCGTGGTGTTGACCAGACGGTCGACCATATGAGAGCCGATATAGCCGGCTCCGCCGAGGACCAATACTGCCATAGTTGCTCCTTGTACATCATTTTCGCAACCCGCATATGCGGGAAACCAATGACCAGTGTACGCCCCGATTCCTACTCCGGGGCGGCGCACACGGCCGATGTTGCAATCCGGGCGGTATCGCACACGGGCGATGTCAACATCCCGGCGCTGTGCGACACGCGAGTCGCACAGCGGGCCGATGGGTAGCGGCAACGGCGGTGTCATGGGCACATCCCCGCCACCGTGCGACTGTTCCGTCGCATGGCAGACAGATGCCAGCCATCTCCCGCAGCGAGCCGCCCCAACCCCGCCGCTGAATACGCGACGACCCTGACGCCGCGATGTAGCCGGCGGTTGATATGTTGGTTACTAGCGAATCCCCCGTTTCCATGGTTTTGGAAGGAGCTTTGGCTTGTCAGCTGAACTCGAAGACATCCACGAAGAGTGCGGTATTTTCGGTGTCTGGGGCCACCCGGATGCCGCCCGTCTCACCTATTTTGGTCTGCACGCGTTGCAGCACCGCGGCCAAGAAGGCGCCGGCATCGTCTCGAACGATAACGGTCATCTCATCGGGCATCGCGGGCTCGGCCTGCTCACCCAGGTGTTCTCCGACGAGCACGAAATCGAACGGCTCAAAGGAGACAAGGCCATCGGCCACGTGCGTTACGCGACATCCGGCTCCGGATCGGTGGACAACATCCAGCCGTTCCTGTTCCGCTTCCATGATGGCGACGTCGCACTCGGCCACAACGGCAACCTCACCAATTGCGTGAGCCTGCGCCGCAAACTGGAGGACGAAGGGGCAATCTTCCACTCCAATTCCGACACTGAGGTGCTGATGCACCTCATCCGCCGTTCGACCGCCCCCACGTTCATGGACAAGCTCAAGGAAGCGCTCAACAAGGTGCACGGCGGTTTCGCCTACCTGCTCATGACCGAGCACGCGATGATCGGCGCGCTCGACCCGAACGGCTTCCGCCCGTTGTCGCTAGGACGCATGAAGAACGGCGCGTATGTGCTGGCGTCCGAAACCTGCGCGCTGGATATTGTCGGCGCGGAGTTCGTTCGCGACATCGGCCCCGGCGAAATCATCGTTGTGGACGATGATGGCTATCACATGGACCGCTACACGACCAACACGCAGCTGGCCATCTGCTCCATGGAGTACATCTACTTCGCGCGCCCGGATTCCAACATTTACGGCGTCAATGTACATTCTGCCCGCAAGCGTATGGGCGCGATTCTCGCCAAGGAATCCCCCGCCCCCGCCGACATGGTCATCGCCGTGCCGAACTCCTCGCTGTCCGCGGCGTCCGGTTTCTCCGAGACCAGCGGCCTGCCCAACGAGATGGGCCTGATCAAGAACCAATACGTGGCGCGAACCTTCATTCAGCCTACGCAGGAACTGCGTGAACAGGGCGTTCGCATGAAGCTGTCCGCTGTACGCGGCGTCGTCAAAGGCAAGAGCGTGGCGGTGATCGACGATTCCATCGTCCGCGGCACCACGTCACGTCGCATCGTGCAGCTGCTGCGCGAAGCCGGTGCCCGCGAAGTGCATATGCGCATCTCCTCACCGCCGCTGAAATACCCGTGCTTCTACGGCATCGATATCAAGACGACCAAGGAGCTGATTGCCGCGAAGAAATCCGTCGAGGAAATCCGCGAGTATATCGGCGCGGATTCGCTGGCGTTCCTGTCATTGGACGGTCTGGTCGAGGCCATCGGCCTGCATGCGGACGCCCCGTACGGCGGATTGTGCGTCGCCTACTTCAACGGTGACTATCCGACCGCGCTTGACGATTACGAGGAGTCGTTCCTCAAGTCACTGACCCCAGAGGACCGTGTGAGAATCGCCAAGTTCGCGCACGACAAGAGCCACTATCAGGGCAACGAGTTCAGCGCGGATATCGACACGCTCCAAGCACAAGTGGCGAATGCCTGACATGATGCCGCTGCAATCTTTCGCAGATGCAGCGGCATACTCATGCCCGCTCCGACTGCACCACCCGCCCACACGTGGCGTGCAGTCCCAACCCAACAAAGCCTATAAAACCCATAAAGTCAATAAAGCCAATACCTCACAAAACAATCGATACGAATACAAGCAAATCCAAGAAAGGTAAGTCATGCCAGAAGCGTATGAGAAGGCAGGAGTCAGTGTCGAAGCCGGCTACGAGGTAGTCAAGCGCATCAAATCGCACGTGGCCCGCACGAACCGTCCCGGCGTGGTCGGCGGCATCGGCGGCTTCGGCGGCCTGTTTGATCTCGCCTCCCTCGGCTACCGCGAACCGGTGCTGATTTCCGGCACCGACGGCGTGGGCACCAAGCTCATGGTCGCCAAGATGGCAAACAAGCACGATAAGATCGGCATCGACTGCGTGGCCATGTGCGTCAACGACATTGCAGCCCAAGGCGCCGAACCGCTGTTCTTCCTCGACTACATCGCGTGCGGCAAGAACGATCCGGCGCTGCTCGAACAGGTCGTCTCCGGCGTGGCTGACGGCTGCGTGCAGTCCGAATGCGCCCTTATCGGCGGCGAAACCGCCGAAATGCCCGGCATGTATGACCCGGACGAGTATGATCTTGCCGGTTTCGCCGTCGGTGTCGCAGAAAAGTCCGATATCGTCGACGGGTCGACCATCACCGAAGGCGACACGCTGATTGGTTTGCCGTCCACCGGCGTGCACTCCAACGGGTTCTCGCTTGTGCGCAAGGCACTGTTCGAGCAGGCCGGCTACACGGTGGACACCAAGCTTGACGAGCTGGGCGGCAAAACCGTGGGCGAAGTGCTGCTCACCCCGACCAAGATCTACGTCAAGGCGCTCAAACCGCTGTTCGCCGAGCATCTCATCAAGGGCGTCGCTCACATCACCGGCGGCGGGTTCATCGAGAACATCCCGCGCATGATCCCCGACGGCCTCGCGGCGAGCATCAATCTGGATTCCTTCCCCGTCCCGCCGATCTTCGACGTCATTGAACGTGCGGGCGACGTGGATCATATGGAGATGTTCAACATCTTCAACATGGGCATCGGCATGGTGCTCGCCGTGGACTCCTCCAAGGCGCAGGCCACGCTCGACCTGCTCAAGGCCAACGGCGAGACGGCGTATGAGATCGGCTCCATCGTCGCCAAGACCGGCAATGACGTCGAACTTCACTGAAAAACCAGCATCAGAACGAAAGGAACGCGCAAGATGGGAATGAAGGTTCTGGTCATCGGTTCAGGCGCACGCGAACATGCAATCGCGCACGCGCTGCTGAGCGGGAACAGCGTGAGCGAAGTGACCGTCGCCCCGGGAAATCCGGGCATGCGGCTCGACGGCATCAACACCACGCAGCTTGACCCGTCCAATCACGCCGCCCTCATCGACTTCGTCAAGGACAATCAGGTCGATTGGGTGTTCATCGGCCCTGAAGTGCCGCTGATCCAAGGCATTGTCGACGATTTCGAGGCGAACGGTATCAAGGCGTTCGGTCCAAACAAGGCGGCCGCCCAAATCGAAGGATCCAAGGATTTCGCCAAGCAGCTCATGGAGCGTCACGGCATCCCGACCGCGAAATACCGCACCTTTGACGAGCTCGCCACAGCCGAAGCGTATGTGCGCGACCACGGCGCCCCGATCGTGGTCAAGGCCGACGGGCTCGCCGCAGGCAAGGGCGTGACGGTCGCCATGGATCTGGACACCGCTCTCAAGGCTCTCGAGGATATTTTCGTCGACCACCGCTTCGGTGCCGCCGGCGCGAAGGCCGTTATCGAGGATTACCTCGAAGGCCAAGAATTCTCGCTGATGAGCTTCGTGAACGGCACCGAGTTCTGGCCAATGCCGATTTCGCAGGACCACAAGCGCGCCTTCGACGGCGACAAAGGGCCAAACACGGGCGGCATGGGCGCGTACAGCCCGGTGCCGCAAATCAGCCAGGACGTGGTCGACACGGCGATCGAGACGATTGTTCGCCCGACCGTGCAGGCGATGGCCGATGAGGGTACGCCGTTCACCGGTATTCTGTACGCCGGCCTGATTGCTACCGCGGACGGCCCGAAAGTCATCGAGTTCAACGCCCGCTTCGGCGACCCGGAGACGGAAGTCGTGCTCCCCCGCCTGACCTCCGACTTCGGCGAAGGCATCAACGCGATCCTCAACAACAAGACCCCGACCTTCATGTGGGAGGATGACAACAAGACGACGCTCGGCGTGGTGCTCGCCTCAAACGGTTACCCAACCAACGTGGTCAAGGGCGCCGCGATTCCGGAGATTCCGGTCGACGAATCCAGCCACGTGTATTACGCGGGCGTCACCACGGACGCCGACGGCAAGCTAGTCGCCAATTCCGGGCGCGTGCTGCTGCTGGAGACCACCGCAGACGACATCCGCTCCGCGCAGGACAAGATCTACGGTGTGCTCGACAAGCTCGACACGACCGGCATGTTCTACCGCCACGATATCGGAGCCAAGGCCCTGAACGCCTGAACAGCTGAACGCACAACCTGTCACGCGGACCATGGCAAAGGCCCTCGCACCGGAATGTTCCGGTGCGAGGGCCTTCATCGTAGTCTACGGATTACCTGCTGATCATCCAAGGGTCATGAAACCGAGAGACTTGAGATATCCCTTGCCGACGGTGATATCGTACTGGATCAGCTTGTAGTCCTCCAACAGCTGCTTGGTCTCGCTGTCGAAATCGGATTCGGCCATCGGGTTACCCTTCGAATCCAAGTAGATATCCTGGCCTTCGGGGATGCGGTCCCAGCCTTGGATCTTGTTGGTCACCGGCGGTTCCATCGCCGCAATCTTCTCATGCATGAGCGTCAGGAACGCGATATACGGTGACACCTTCGCATCCATGTGTTCCTCGGTCTGCGCAATGAAGAAGTTCGGCGAGGAATACTCACTGTTGCTCACCTTGGTTCCTTGCGTGCCCGAGGCCTTGTTCGACCAGATAAAATAGTCGGTCTCGTGCAGGACGACCGAATTGTCAGTATCCTTGCTGGCGGTCTTGTAGATACCGGGCAGGTGATCGCCGTAGAAGACCACGGTGACCGGCTTGTCCAGCTCGTTCAGCTTATCGAGGAACTCCTTGGTCGCCTTGTCGGTCAGGCTCACGCCCTTGGCGTAGGTTTCGATGGATTCGGTTTCCGTCTTGCCGAGTTCGGTATCGGAATCCGTGGAAGTCACCTTGTACTGGTTGTTGGCATACCAGTTTTTATACGGCATATGGTTCTGCATGGTGATGATCTGCACGAACTGGTTGCTGTCCGTGCCGGAAATCGCCTCATACGCGCTCTTGTAGGTCGATTCGTCGCTTACATACGGCGACTTGCCGATCTTGCTCTGATATTTGATGATGTCGGAGCCTTGGAGCGCGTAGAAATGCGAGAATCCGAACTTTTTGTAGTTCGTTGCGCGCGAATACATGGACGGCTCATACGGGTGGAAGGCGATGGAATTCGCCGCCGATCCCCACAGCTGGTTGATGGTCGGCGTCCACGTTTCACTCGGCACGAGCTGCTGGTAGGGGCTGGTCAGCGAGGAACTGAAGTTCGCCGTGCTCAGGCCGGTAAGCCCCATGTATTCAAGGTTCGCGGTACCGCCGCCGTAGCCGCTGGACAGCATGAGCCCGCTCGTGGTGTTCTGTTTGATCGAGCGGATATTCGGCATGGTGTCCTCGTTGAGCTTGATGCCGGGGACGCGTGAGGGGTCGGAGAAGGATTCCGACAGGATGTACACGACGGTGCTGTCGGTGAGATTGTTGGAACGGCTCGCGTTGATGGTTTTCGCCTCCGCCGCGTACCGTGCCGCGACCTTTTTCATGGTCGCTTCGCTGTAGTTCTTGGGCTCCTCCATGACATCGGGGTTCATCTGTCGCAGGAAGGAGGTCACGACGCCGTTGCGCTGAGCATCATAGACCGAATCCCACATGGAGGGGGTGTCACCGAGCCACGAGGAGAAGTTCCGCGCCCACGAGCCCACGGTACCGGCCTGAGCGGTATACATCCCCAGGAACATCACCGGAAGCACAATCAGCAGGATGCGCGTGACCGCCCCGAGAGAGGCTTTTCGCGCCGAGTCGCCGGACCGAATCATGCTGCCGTGACGCCCGTCAATATGATTCAGGAACACGAACAGCGCGATGAACGCGACAATGCCGATGATGACACCGACAATCAGGCCGGTCGATCCGGTTGGAATGAAGCTGACGATATCGCCGGTGTTGGATTGCAGGAAGTTCAGATCGGACGGCAGAATCGCTTCATAGCGTGATTCGACCTTGAAATGGTCTGCCACGGCGATCACCGAGGCGAGTGCGAGCACAATCGGTGACGCCACCCACAGCCGGTTGGTGAGCATGAGCAACACCAGATAGAACAGGCCGACCAATATGAGATTGAGCACGAACACGAAATTCAGCTGGGTGAACATCTTGCCGACGATGCTCCACGCGCCCAGCAGCGGGCTCGACAATTGCACGCGCGTGCTGCTTTCCGTGACGCCCGTCTGCAAAATGAGCACCGCGGCCATATCGACCACGATGAACACTACGGCGTACAGCCAGTTGGCGAAGGGCTTGCGCGGCTTGCCGTTCTTGCCCCGCGGTCCGCCATTGAGCAGGTCGTCATGGCTGGTGGTCGCGATTTTGAGTTCTTCGATTGGCGAAGCGTCCGACGTCGCGGCGGTGGTGTCCGCGTCACTGCCCGTCATGCCGGTCGTGTCGTGTTGTGTTGTGCTTGTGGCGAAATCATGGTCATCGCTGGTACGAGTCATGTGGCCTTTCCTTATCCCGCCCCGAATACGCCGTGCGCATCGGGGTGCCGTCCGTATGCAAACGACGGTCCCGTTGGACCAACCTAGGACATTGTCCACGTCATAAGCGACAAAACGCGCGCTCTACCAGCATTCATGCAGGTTTCCATGAGCAGTCCAAGGGGTCGGGGTCGGGTCATCCTCACGAATGATTGAACTTTGTGTCGAGCGTTATTATCGTAGCGGTGTTCCAGCCAAACCAAACCCGGAAAGGAAGCGGTTGCGATGAAATTCCTCACTAATATTCATCTGCTCAACGGCTGGTTTCCCCCTACACTATTCGCGCTGACGGCATTGAGCGCAATGCTGGCCGTCATTCTGCCATCCACGCGGCGCGGGGAACCGCGATGGACAATCCATGTGCTGTTGCGCGAACTGCTCGTCGGCTTGGCGGGATTCGGCGTGGGCGGACTAGTCGTGTGGCTGTTGTCTGACGTTTTTCTCGTCTTCGGCGTGAGCTTGGGGTGGATGGTGATGCTGACCATCGCCGTCGGCATCGGATTGGCGGCGTTCGCCGTGTGCGCGGCTGTGGATTCTCGCGGATTGCGGCGTGCAATCGCCTGCGCGATGGCGGTGCTGTCCCTCATCAGTTGCGCTGTGCGCGTAGACATGGTGTACGGCGAGTACACCACGCTCGGTTCGCTATTCGGCGTGGCCGCGTTCAAGGAGGTGTCGTCCTCCCATATCAGCGGCAAGGCGTCGATGAGCGTGAAGGAATGGCAGCGGCTCGCCAAGCGCGGCACGTTGCCGTCGATGCCTGAGGCGGGCGAGATCAGGACCGTCGATATTCCGGCGACCGCCTCGCATTTCAAGGCGCGCAACGCCGACGTATATCTGCCGCCAGCCGCGCTGAGCCGCAAACCGCCGGCACTGCCGGTGATGGTGATGCTCGCCGGCCAGCCGGGAAGCCCCGACCGCTTCTTCAACGCAAGCGGCATCGCGACGACGCTCAACGACTACGCGGCGAAGCATCATGGACTGGCGCCGATTGTCGTCTCCCCCGATCAGAACGGTGCCGCAACACAGAACTCCCTGTGCGCGGACACTCCGGTGTACGGCAAGGCCGAAACCTACCTGACCGTGGATGTGACCAAGTGGATCCGCAGGACTTTGCCGGTTTCGACATCCCCGAACGACTGGCTGATCGGCGGGTTCTCGCAGGGCGGAACGTGCAGCACCCAGCTCGGGCCGGCGCATCCGGAACTCTACGGGCATATCTACGCAGCGGACGGCGAGCTCGCCCCGATCTACCACGACCGCGAGGCCACCATCACGCGGTATTTCAACGGTGACGCGAAGCTGTACCAGCGGCATGTGCCGACCGAAATCATCAAACGCAATGCCCCGTCGACACAAACCCTGTTCAGCATCGCCGGCGAATGGGACACGAAATCGCAGCGTAATGCAGCGATTATCGCCAAAGCCGCCAAACAGGCTGGCATGACCGTCCATCTGGCGACCGCGAAAGGATCCGGACACGACTGGCATACGGTGAACACCGGGCTTGCCGCGGTCATCGACCGGTTCTGCGCGCAAAGCGGCATCGGGACGGACCGGCGCGAGCTGAGCTCGTATCCGAATCTTGAGATGCTCACGGTGGACGGCTGAGCGCGGCGATGAATGCAGACGAACACAAACCAATCAAACACAACCAACACATCACACACAACCCAAAACGAGCGACGACTATGACTCAGACACAGCAACCACCACAGAAGACACCGCGGCAGGCATCCAAGCCGGCACCGCATCAAACCGGCTGGAGCGCCCTCAACATCGACATGCGCGGCTGGTGGACGAAACACTGGACGGGCCCGGTGGCGGCCATCGTGCTCGTCGTACTCAATATCTCGGTGTGGATCTGGCAGTTGACCCACCACGTCATCCGGCGCCCCCAAGACATGACCATGCTGCGCATGTTCCACCACACGGCTGAGCCAGGGCAGAGCGGCACGTTCGCCCACTTCCTCAAGCTGCTGTGGTCTCTGGTGCTCGTACGGGGGCCATTCGCCCTGGTGCTGTACGCGATTGCAGTTCTCGTGATCGTTTCGACGGCGCAAGCAGTGCTCGGCGTCGCCCGCACGCTGGCCACTTCGCTGCTGGGCGCGGTCGCCGGATCGGCACTGGGCCTCGGATTATGCGCCATCATCACGAATCTGTGGGACGCTGAATCATGGCATTCCGTGCAACGCCTACCGTTCTCGCTGTCCCCGCTCACCCTGTTCATCGGGGCGCTCATGGCGGCCAGTGCGTTCGAATCACTGCTGTGGAAGCGGCGCATCCGCCTGATTGGCTACGCCTTCGTGCTCGCAGGACTGCTGTTCAGTGGCAATCCGGGCGATTACTGCACGCTTGCCGCCGCACTGGTCGGGCAGGCTGCGGGCGCGCTCATGGCCCGCCGAAACGGCCACACGCAGGAGCACGAACAGTGGTGGCACGGCACGGATTACGAGGCGCGTCGCCTGATCGCCGCCATCCAGCTGATCTTCGCATTCGGACCGATCCTCGCGCTCGTGTCCAGTTCGCATGACGGCCCGCTGTCCACCTTCGGTTTCTTCCTGTCTGGACTTGTCGGCGACGAGGAACTGGCCGACGTATGCGCCGACAACATGCGCGCGAATAGCTGCGTGGCGATGGCAAAGCATTATCATTTCGCGATGACCGGCGTGTGGACCCGGACCATCCTGCTGGTGGCCGCCCTGGCGATCCTCGCGTGGGGCCTGTACCACGGGCGCAAGCTGGCCGCACGCGTGAGCATTGTACTCAACGGCCTGACCGTAGCCCTCTCGCTTGTCTACTGCGTGGTGTTTCCGCTGCTTGACAGCGCCATCATACCGATCGACGCCGAACTGCGGATCGCTCTGCTGCAGTTGCTGGTCGCCACCGCGCTGCCGTCTGCGGTGCTGATTGTGGCCATCGCCGTGAATATGGGCCATTTCCCGGTACTGACCGGCCGCTCGCGCATTCGGCGGGGCGTGTGTACCATCGGCGTGACGCTGCTGGCCACTGCGGGCGGATTCCTCGCGTTCGGCATGCTCAACCGTGACGCGTATACCCCGCCGGCCACCTTCGGCATGCTGCTGCGCGACCTGCCGCACCGCTACCTGCCGATGGGGCTTATCGGGTCGAGCCGGCTGCACATGCATTCGACCACAGTGGCATCGATGGTTATCAACCAGGTGCCCGGACTGGTGTTCTGGATTGTGGTGCTCGTGGTGTTCCTGCTGTGGTTCCGCGACTCCGTGGCGTTGAACGCCGCCGACCGTGAGCGCGCCAGCACGCTGGTGGAGCGTGGCGGCGAGTCGATGAGCTTCATGACCACATGGGAGGACAACCACTACTGGTTCTCCCCGAGCGGCCGGTCGGCGATCGCCTACCGGGTGAGCCATGGCGTGGCCCTGACCGTGACCGGCCCGTTCGGCGACCCGGGTGAATTCGACACGTCGCTGCGCGAGTTCATGCGCTTCTGCGAGCGCAACTCGTGGTCGCCGGCCTTCTACGCGGTGCACGACAACTCCCGTGAGACCTTGGAATCATTGGGTTGCTCGTCTATCCAGGTGGGTACGGAGATGCTGGTCATCCCCAGCACCTGGCAGACGCGCGGCAAGAAGTGGCAGGATATCCGCACGGCGATTAACAAGGCGCGTCGCAGCGGCCTGACCGATGTGCTGACCACATTCAACGAGGCGCCGTGGGAGGTGCGCGAGCAGATCATCGAGATTTCCGAACAGTGGGCGGAACTCAAGTCGCTGCCGGAGATGAAGTTCACGCTGGGCGGCATCGAGGAGCTGCGCGACCCGCGTGTTATGCTGCTGTATGCGATCGACGCCGACGGCGTGGTGCAGGGCGCGACCAGCTGGCTGCCGACCTACCGCGACGGCACAGTGATCGGTTGGACGCTTGATTTCATGCGGCATCGTACGGATAGTCCGAACGGAATCATGGAGTTCCTCATCGCCCGTATGGCCGAACGTCTGCATGAGCAGTGCGTCGAGGAGCCTGATCATGCGCCGCAGTTCATGAGCCTGTCCGCCGCGCCGCTCGCCGGTATCGGCGACAATACCGCCGATCCGGAGGATGTCGCAGTCATCGAGCACGCGCTGCAGATTGTGGCCGATACGCTCGAACCCGCGTACGGGTTCAAGTCGTTGTACTTCTTCAAGCGCAAGTTCCAGCCGACGCCTTCGCCGATCTATATCTGCTATCCGGACGCGGCCGCGCTGCCGCGCATCGGGCTCGCCGTACTGTCCGCGTATCTGCCGGGACTCAAGGCCTCGCAGATCCCGGACATGCTCAAGTCGCTGCGACCCGCCCCGAAAGCCAAGGAGCAGGAACACCGGTGATGTGCGGGGCGGTCGGCTGCGGACAGCAGCGACAGCTATCGACGACTGCAGACAAACGTCGCGCAGCCAAGTTTCTGCTTCTGCCGACGCTGAGAGACCGCCAACCGTCGACACAACCTTCTGCCGATGCTAAGTGGCTTGCCAGCGTCGGCAGAAGGTTTGAGACCTGCTTCCACCGACGCCGGAAGAGCGGCCGACGGACTGACACCGGCGGTATCTGGCTGAGTGCGATTGATCAATCACACTCAGCGGAGATTCGCGAGGTTTGGCTGCCCTGCACGATGCTATCTGCATGATGTGCAACCGCCCAGTCGCATGCCGCACAGATACGAGGGGATTGGATAGTCCCAGCACCGCCATCCCGTCGCCGTGTGCCCCACCAGTCACATCGCGGCGAGATACCGCCGGCTCCCCCGCAATCGGCGCGGCTATCTCGTCAGTATACGATCGCCGGGATCATTCCCGCGTGGAGGACGGCGAGAATCGACCCGGCGATGCTGCTGCGGTCGTCGTGAACGGGTGCGAAGGGCGTGGCCTCGTGAACGAGCCGGGAAATCGCCCGTTTTTGGTGTCTGATGCCGGATCAGCCCTTCCCGGCTGTTGCGAACGATGCGACCAGCGCAGTCATCCAATCGGTCAGCGTGCTGTAATGCTTGGGCATCTGCTCGGTGAGTTCCACCACTTGTACGTCTCCTTGGCCGGCGGCGGTGGTCAGCTGCTTGGTCGTGGCGTTGGATTCCTGTGTGTTGACTACCAGCAACGCCACTGAACCAGCCTGGAGCAGCTTGCTGAAGGCGGTGACATCGCCGGAGGCAGGTTCACTTTCGTTGGCGACCGCCTGCGCGTATCCGGCCGGCGTGGCATCTGTCAATCCCAGGTCATCCGCCAGATAGGCAGCCACGGACTCGGTGGCAGCATATTTCTTGCCGTCGAGCCGCTGCTTCGCCTCGGCGATGGCCGATTCCAAGGTCTTTTCCTTGTCTTGCCACGTTTTGAGTTGCTTGGTGTATTCCTCGGCGTGGGCGGCATCGCTGTGCCGGTATGCTGCGGCGATCGCCTTGGAAGCCGCCGTGCGCACGGCTGCGGAGAACCAGACGTGGGGGTTGTCGCCGTCATGCTTGCCGCCGCTTTCGGCCGCATTCACGACCTGCGCCTTGGTGGATGACGCGGCTTTCGTGGCCCAGCTGTCATACCCGGCACCGTTGACGATGATGACGTCCGCCTTCGCCATGGCGGCGATGTCGGCGCTGGTCGGCTCGTAATCGTGCGCTTCGACCGCGGTGCTGTTGATGATGCTGGTCACCTTGACGCGGGAGCCGCCGATCTCGCCCGCGACCGAGCCCCACTGGTTGATGCTGGCGACCACGTTGAGGGTTCCCAACGCGTTGGATGAGGCCGTTCCGGCTGATTCGCGCGAGCCGCACGCCCCCATGGCGGCGACCAATCCCGCTGCCGCGATGCATGCCGCCGCCTGGGCGATCCGTCGATATGTTCCGGTTGCTGTCATGTCTGCTCCTGATCTTCTCTTCGGTGACGCGATGCGACAATCGCCGCATCCGATGACCAGACTAGATTATCGTTAATGATAATTATTATCAATTACAGCGTGTCGGAAAGCAGACCGATACCAAGGATTCCTCGCAACAAGTCATGTACAACCGTCTATCGACGCTGAGCGACGTGCAGCTCCGAGCGGAAAAGGAACCCCCGGCTGTCCGCGATGAGACAGTCGGGGGTAACGCCGGTCGGGTCAGGCGGCGCGCTTCTTTTGGCAGTCGGCGCACAGGCCGAAGATCTCGAGGGTGTGCGAGTTGATCTTGAAACCGTGGGAGCGGGCAATCTGCCGCATCCACTCCATATCCGGAGGCTCGATCTCGATGGTCTTGCCGCAGCCGTTGCAGATCAGGTGGTGATGGTGCGAATCGTCATCGCAGATACGGAACATCTGCTGCCCGTCCAAGCGCACGGTGTCCACCGCGCCCGATTCCGCCAGCGAGTTGAGTTGCCGGTACACTGTCGCCAGACCTACGGACGCCCCAGAATCGGTGAGCCGCCGGTGCAGTTCCTGCGCCGAGACGAAGCCCTCGCACGCACGCAACTGCTGCAACAGCGCATCCTTCTGCCGCGTGTGCCGTGCGACGCCATGCTCAGCCATATCCATGCCCTCTACTGTAACGAACCATCAACAACCATGCCAGCCCCTCGCGAAACCCGGCCACGCCGGCGGCCAGTCAACGAACCGACGGACTGCACCGCGATAGTACAACCACCCTACGCCCGTGGCAAGCCCGGTACGCTGACGGCCGGCATACCGTCACCAGTATGCCGGCCGTCAGACAGCGCTTTGATACGCAATCACGCGCAATCAGCGTGCATCAGCCCGATTCAGCGCAAATCGTCCCAGCACCCGGTTGCCTCAAGCGCCTCGACCGCCGCCTGGGTGTCGTCGCACAACACGGTGATATGCCCCATCTTGCGGTCGTGCCGCACTTCGGCCTTGCCGTAATCATGCAGATGCCATTCGGGGTGCTCGGGAATGAGCGCGCGTGTCGGCGCCACATGCTGGCCGAGCACATTGACCATAACAGCCGGGCTGAGCAGCCGCGGCTTGGGCAGCGGCCAGCCGGCGATTCCGCGGATATGCTCGTTGAACTGGCTCGAGGAGCACGCCTCGATGGTGTAATGCCCGGAATTATGCGGCCGCGGCGCCAGCTCATTGACGATCACATGGTCGTCCCTGGTGACGAACAGCTCGATTGCGAGAATACCGGAGAGTTCAAAGCCCTTTGCCAGCCTGACCGCAAGCTCATGCGCCTCGCGTTCCACCTCCGGCGAGACGGCCGCCGGGGCGATCGTCATATGCAGGATGTTGTTGCGATGCTCGTTGCGCACCATCGGGAAAGTCACGTAGTCTTGCCCGTTGCCGGCAACTAGGATCGAGGCCTCGAACGCGAAATCGACGAAATCTTCCAGAATCGACGGCGGGAACATGCCCTCACGCTGCGCACGCTCCCGGACCGCGGTGAAATCATCCGGCCCGTGCAGCACGGTCTGGCCGTGGCCGTCATAGCCGCCGGTACGGGTCTTGAGCACCGACGGATAGCCGATCTCGCCGAGCGCGGCCTCAAGCTGCTCGATGCTGTCGACCTGCCGCCAGGGAGCGGTCGCCGTGCCATGCTCGTTGATGAAGGTCTTCTCATGGACGCGGTCCTGAGTCACGCGCAACAGATCAGTGCCCTGCGGGATGGCCACCAGGTCGCGCACGTCATCGAGCGCATCCGCGTCGACGTTCTCGAACTCGTAGGTGAGCACATCGCTGCGTTCGGCAAGCTCACGAATCGCGGCGACATCGTCGTATTCGGCGGTCACCTGAAAATCGGCCACCTGCGCGGTCGGGCAGTTCGGCGTCGGATCGAGCACGCCGATACGGAAGCCCATCTGGCGTGCGGACAGGGCCATCATGCGGCCCAGCTGGCCGCCGCCGACGATGCCGATTGTCGAACCCGGTTCCAGATACTTGATACGGCCGTTGGTTTCCTCAGACAAGCTCGGCATTGGACTGTGCCACCTTCTCCTTGAGGCTTTCGCGATATGCCTTGAGCTCGTCGGTCAGACGCCCGTCGGTGATGCTCAGGATGCTCACCGCCAGCAGGCCCGCATTCGTGGCGCCGGAATTGCCGACCGCCGTAGTGGCGACCGGGATGCCACCGGGCATCTGCACGATGGACAGCAGGGAATCCCAGCCAGACAGTGCATGCGAGCGCACCGGCACGCCGATGACCGGCAACGTGGTCTGCGCGGCGACCATACCAGGCAGATGGGCTGCCCCGCCGGCGCCGGCGATGATAACCTTGATACCCTTGTCACGCGCGGAATGCGCGAAATCCGCCATGAGCTCAGGCGTACGGTGGGCGGAAATCACCTGCTTCATGTACGGCACCTTGAACTGGTCAAGCATTTCACAGGCGTGCTTCATGGTCTCCCAATCGCTCGCCGAACCCATAATCACAGCAACTTGCGGCGTTTCTTCAGCCATTCCTACCTCCAGATCGGACAGAGTGGACGCATGGAACCACTCTACGCAACGGCTTCGAAAAACAGCTGTGCACAACATGAATATACGGCAGAGATATGCGGCACGGATGCACAGTACGGATATGCCGCGAAATCATCGCGCACGCGATTTACGAAGAAACTGGGGGTATTTTCTCCACACTCAATCATCACGCCGCGCGTAGTCTACAATCTCACATTTGGGACAAACGGAAGGAGCAAGCGTATGGTTGGCGGTTTTCTGGAGCATATTTCGAGCCCCGCCGACGTGAAAGCGCTTGATTCCAAAGATCTGCCGGCCCTGTGCCAGGAAATCCGCACGACGCTGGTGCGGTACGGCAAACTGCACGGCGGGCATATCGGTTCGAACCTCGGCATGGTCGAGGCGACCGTGGCCTTGCACCGCGTGTTCGATTCGCCGCTCGACAAAATCGTCTTCGACGTCTCCCACCAAAGCTACGTGCACAAGATGCTCACCGGTCGTGCGCCGGCCTATATGGACGAACGGCTGTTCGGCACGGTGACCGGGTTCACGAACCCCGAGGAAAGCAAGCATGACATGTTCGTGCTCGGTCACACCGGAACTTCGATTTCGCTGGCGTGCGGGCTCGCGAAAACCCGCGACCTCATGGGCGGGCTTGACGGCACGAGCGGCACGCGCAATGTGATCGCCGTCATCGGCGACGGGTCACTGAGCAGCGCCATCGCCTTCGAGGGGCTCAACAACGCGGCCGAGCAGGGCACGAATATGATCATCGTCGTCAACGACAACGAGATGTCCATTGCCGAGGATTTCGGCGGCATGTACGGGCAGCTCGCCCGGCTGCGCGCATCCGATGGCACCTCGCAGCCCAATATTTTCAACGCGTTCGTCCTTGATTACCGGTATGTCGAGGACGGCAACGATGTGGCCGCGCTCGTGGAGGCGTTCAGCCAGGTCAAGGATATCGACCACCCGATCGTCATCCATATCCACACCGCCAAAGGGCTGGGGCTTGACGCCGAGGACGCTGCCGCCGGCGTAAAGGAAGGCCGCTGTGAGGCCAACCACTGGCAGGACCCGCTCGCAGCCCAAGGCAATCCTCTCGGCGCTCGCAAGCACTACGGGCAGCTGGCGATGGCACGGCTGGAACCGCGGTTCGCCAGCGAGCCGGGACTTGTGGTCATCTCCCCCGCCACCCCGGGGTCGAACGGCATCACGCGAGAGTTCCGTGAGCGGGCGGGCGTCCATTACGTGGATACCGGCATCACCGAGGAGCATGCGGTGGCGTTCGCCTCGGGTATCGCGAAAGCCGGCGGCACACCGGTGCTCGCAACCAGCGCGACTTTCTTCCAGCGTACCTTCGACCAGTTGCAGCAGGAACTGTCGCTCAACGGGACGCCGGTGACGCTCCTCGTGTTCGGGGCGGGCATTTCCGGCGCCGATAACACGCATTCCGGAGCCTTCGATATCCCGATGTTCGCGAATATCCCCAATCTGACATATCTGACGCCGACGAGCGGGTACGCGTTCCTTGCCATGCTCGACTGGTCGACGACATCGCACGACCATGGGGCGGTCGCAATCCGCGTGCCGGGCGAGCCGATTCTTGCGGCCGAACGTGCGGCGGCTAATGACGGCACATATCCGCGGTATTGTGGCGATGCAGACGAAACGCGCGCAAAGGGCGATGTCGGGAACGCCGACACGCCGTTCGCCCGGTACCGGGTGACCCGACAGGGCGCGGATGTCGCGATCCTCGGTTTGAGCAACATGTATCCGCTCGCCGAACGTATCGCAGCGGATTTGGCAGAATCTCGCGATGGCGGGGTGGCGACAATCGACGCGACCGTCATCGACCCGCAGCAGTGCACCAGCCTTGACACCGCGTGCCTTGAGGCGTTGCGCAAGCGTCATTCGCTGGTCGTCACGCTCGAGGATGCACAGCTGTCCGGCGGCTGGGGCGAGCAGGTGACCGCGTATTACGCGAATCAGGATGGTCTGCAGCCGTCGGGCGTCGACAGGCACATGCGAGTACTGAACTTCGGGGCCGCCAAGGAATTCACCGACCGCGTGCCCGCGCAGGACCTGTACAAGCGGTACGGCTTGACCGCACCGCAGGTCGAGCAGGCCATCCGCTCCGCGTTGCGGTAGATTCCGTAGAATCCTCAGCAGGCGCACGTCCCTATGGCTGCTATAATGGCACACGTTGTCTTACGGCCCCGTAGCTCAGTTGGATAGAGCAGGAAACTTCTAATTTCAAGGTCGTCGGTTCGAATCCGACCGGGGTCACTTTCCATCAAGGTCGTCACGGACGTTTCATTGCACCAACTGTCATCGCGGTCTCGCACGCAACCACCCCACGCAACACAGCAACCTCGTGCAACGCAGCTGTCCCACGTATTCACTTCTCAAACTGTCTATGCTCAGACGGCTGTGAACGTAGACAGTTTGGGAAGGGTGCGCGCAGGTCAGTCGGGCGCGCAGGTCAGTCGATGATCCACGACAGGCCAACCAGCACCACGAGAAACAGCACGTTGACCGCGCTGTATACGGCAAGGTAGCGGCCTTTTCTGTCCGGGTAGCGCCGGGTCACGTTCTTGTACGAGACCAAGGACGCCATCGAGGCGATCAGCGTGCCCATGCCGCCCAGATTCGTGCCGATAATCAGATGCGTCCAATCATCGCAGAAGCCCGACAGCAGAATCGTCGTCGGCACATTGCTCATGATCTGGCTGGATACGACCGCCACTTCAAGCGGATGGCCGCCCACCAAGGACGCCGCCAGCGAGTAGAACGCGGGCACGCGCTTCATATTGCCGATGAAAATGAAGAACATGATGAAGGTCAGCGGCAGCCCCCAATCGACCTTCCGAAACGCCTTGCGATCGGCGAACAGGAACACGCCGAAGACCACGACGCACATCACCCAGATCGGCACCAGGTCGCTGACCACCAGCAGGCACAGCAGGAACAACACCGCATACACCCACACGCGCCAGCCGCCATGGCCGGCACCATAGCCGGTCAAGCGGATTTCGTCAGGCTGCGGCTGGTCGGGATGTGGGGCAAGCACCCCGCGTTCGATATCTTCCCCGTCAAGATCGGCGAACCGGTTTACTTTCTTGCCGCCGAACGCCACCGAAATCACCACAATCAGCAATACCGCAGCGACAAACGAATACGGGGCCATGATGCCGAGGAACTTTCCGGTCGGTATGCCGGACAACGCTTTGAGATACAGGTTATGCGCATTGCCCACCGGGGTGAGCATGCTGCCGACATTCGCTCCCACGGTCATCAGCGTCGCCACCAGCACGGCCGACGCCTCCATACCCGCCATCTTGAACACTGAAATCGCGAACGGGATGAAGGTGACCAGCGCGACATCATTGGTGATCAGCATCGAGGAAAAATACGTGAGCGACACCAGTACCAGCACCACACCGCGCTGAGTGCGCACCATGCGCAGCAGACGCGAGCCGACCATGCGGAACACGCCGATACGCTGGAATCCGCACACCACCAGCATCAGACACACCAGCTGGGCGATCGTCTTGGTATGCACATAGCTGCGATACTCGGCATCCGGAGGCACCACGAAACAGGATATGATTGCAAGGACCGTAGCGACGATGAGAATCGTCTCACTCTTGACTACTTCAAGCAACCAACGTCGCATCCAGTCCTCCGTGAATTTGAGTTGAACCCCAGGTGAATTCAACATGCCGCACCCGCGACATGCCCAATCTTAGCGGGGAAATCCGGCAGGCTGAAGCCAAAGACGGCGTGTTCGCGCGGATTGCTCCGACCATCATCGAAAACGTCGGCGGCAAATACACCAGTATTGCCGAAATGCCGCCAATCGCGCGCCCGTACGAAGCCGGCCGGTCGGTAGAGGACGACGCGGAGGACGGCACGCGTCACGCGCGTGTCACAACGATTCGCACAGGCACCGGACAGCGCCCGCCGGACAGCCACCGCCGGACCGGAACATCACGCGTCACGCGCGTGTCACAACGTCACCGTCACCATCGTGACCGAATACGCTGGCAGCCCCAACGCGAACCGTACCGGTGGACCGGCCATCGCGAAAGTATCCTCACGACGTTCCACCGCCCGATGCGACACGCCCTCGGCCCCGAGCACATTGCGTGCCTCGGGCGCGGCACACAGACGCACCACACGCAATCGGCACGAATCGCGGCGGGACCGCGCGCCCAGTGACCGCAAGCCAAAGGAGATATCAAGCGTGACATCGATGCGATCGCCGCCGGTATTGACCAGCTTGATGAATCTGGTCGACTCATCGCCGGTGGCGCATACGAACAGCCGATCCGTCACCGCCTTACCGGCGCGGGCATGCCCGATATCGCCCAGCTGACACTCGTAGGCCATCGGACCGATATGCGTGGCGAACAGCTGTTCTACTTCGGCGTTGAGCGTCGGCATCACCGTGCGCGCGTCAAATTCGATGAGGTTCTGCATCCATCCCTTGCCCGGCACGCGCGCGAGCAGCGGTGCATACGATGTCATGCGCACCACGTCGCTGTTGCGCTCGCACCCCGTGAGGAACGCCGCCTCGCCGAGTGCGGAAGCCCATGTGTTGGCGTGCGCGTTGTCCTGCTTGCGCCCCGCGAGATACCCGTTCGCCGAATACTCCCCAACCATCACGCCGGCGGAATCACGCGGATATCTGTCGTACCGGCGGGCTTGCGAGGCGAACCATTCAGGCGTGTGGTAGGAGTGCTCGTCCACGATGACTCTGCTGCCGGCGAGCGGCGGGTCGCATGCCAACAGCATCTCGCCACGCCCGGCGGCGATGTCGCGTGCATGATTCCACGCCCGACGCATCGACAGATGATATGGGAACAGTCCGGCGCTCATCACACACAAAATCGACGGATAACATTCGTGAATCGCCTTGGCGATGGCATCGAACCGTTCCATATATCCTTCGCCGTAATTCTCGTTGCCGATACCAATCATGTCGAGGCCGAACGGCGCCGGATGACCCATATCGCGGCGAACACGCGCCCACTGGCTGGCATACGGATCGCCGTTGGCGAATTCGATGAGATCGAGATAATCCTGGACCACCACATCGCGGAAATAATTGCTGTCCACAGGAATGGACTGCGGGTCTCGGTACGGCGACTGGCAGGTCATGCCCGCGAACAGGGTCGGCAGCGGCTTGGCGCCCAAATCCTCGCACAGGCAGAAATACTCGTAGAAGCCGATCTGGTAGCTTTGCGAATAGCTTGAGCCGTCCGGCATGCGGAAGGCCCACATATTGTATTGCTGACGACGCGCATACAAGGCGCCGACTGTGTCTTTCCAACGGTACTCGTTGCCCGGTGTGACGCCTTCGGTGATGCAGCCGCCGGGGAACCGCAGGAACGCGGGTTTGAGCGCCGCGATGGCTTCGACCAGGTCGCGGCGGAACCTGCCGTACCGCCATTTGGGGTCGCCCGCACCCCAGGTGTCCGCATCCATGAGGCTGACGCAGTCGAGGTCGATAGCGGCGTCTGACAAGGCGGCCGGCGCGGCGAGTTGCACGGCGGATTGCGCGACGGACGGTGCAGCGGTCGGTATGGCGGTCGGCGTAGTTGCCACACGCCCTGCATGATGCTCGTCTGCGCGTACCCCGTCGGCACGCACCCCGTCTGTATGCATCCCGTCCCTGCCGGCACGCACCCCGTCGGCACGTTGTTCGCCAGCATCTGCCTCATCGCCGGCGTATCCGCAATCACCAACGTGCCCATTGCCCGGAACCAAGCCGATATGCAGCTTGCCCAGACCCGAGGTCATACCCGATAGCGTGCATGTCAGACGAACCCATCCGTTGGAGTGGGCAGTGTCATCCGAATTGCACGCCCTCGCCACGGCGACACTTGCGCTTGACGCATCTGCATCACCGGGGCCGCCGCACGACAGTTCCACGCAATCGGTCAACGCCGCCCCCGAAGCGTTGACGACACTCACCGCGAGCGTCACCACACCGGCTACCGGACGCACGTAGACGCTGAAATCGTAACGATGCCCCTGGCTGATGGCAATCGCGCACTCCCCGGCATGCTTGCCGCCGCCGTTGTACCCGAGGTTCTCAATATCCGCGCCATGCCGCCCCGCAGGCAGGGTCACACGCACGTATCGGCTGTTGGGGTGCAGCGGAGGCGCCGGGCAGGATGTTTCAACACGCTGCCCGTGCTCGCCGCGCGTCTGGGTGCCGTAACTCGTCGCCGAAACCCCATGGAACAGCCAGAAACGCAGCGGATCGGCCTGGGTGCGCCACCGGTCCGTTCCGCGGGCACGCATGCTGCGATGCCGCAGATAGACGCCGTCGAAACTGTAGTTATTGACCATGTTGGCGTTCAAGCCGCCGTCGACCGACATGTTGATGTCCTCGAGAAACACGCCATACAGCCGCTCGCTGACCGGATGTGACGCCGGACCCACCATAACCGTGACCATGGTTCCCATCGTAGGCGAAACGATACGATTTTCCGGTAGTGCAGGTGCTTCGCGCGTCGTGTATGTCACGGCGTGCGAGGTGCGATGCGTAGTGGCCGAAAAGGTGGATTATGACGCGGTCTCCGGGTCCCTGCGCGCAGGCCGGCGCAGCGCTGGGCGTTACCGGCCCATCTCGGCAGCATGGCACAGATGCACGTGTATCGGCGTGATGGTGGCATCACCGCCGCCCGTCATCGCGCGCCTGCACTTCCATCTCCCGGTTCCCGCACACGAGCCGGCGCAGCGACCAGGAGATACGCGACTACCCCGTCAGTGCGGCACAGATGCACCCTCATATGCGACGTCCTGCGACCGTCTGCCGGCAAACCCGCCCAGATACGGGCGTATCTCCCGGCTTCCGCACGGCGTACCTCTCGGCTTCGCACAGCGCTTCCCGGCTTCACACATGGGGCGGCAATATCCAACATGGTGATGGATGAGGAGGCGCCCCGTGATCGAGAGCGAATCGCGATGGCGGCTCGCAGCGCCGGATATGACCGTCATGCCGCCGATACCGGGAACCTGTGCACAATCAATGCATCCGCACACGCGGGGTGACCCGGTGCCCGCACGCCACATAATGCGTTCCATCGGCTGCGTCAAGAAATGCGATTTCCGTGAGTCCCCGTTCATCCGGGCGTCGTACCGCATAGAATCCTTGCGCCGTACGATGCAGGGGCAGCACGAGACGCACACCGTTGGGCCCGTCGTCATCATCCGGGTCGATCATCGCCAACACACCTGTGGGGCCTCCCGCGCAAAACTCGATATGCTCGCCATGCCGTTCATACACCCCGATAATCGAGTCTTTCCGGTCATCGGGGATGACGTCATCCGCTATCGGCACCGGCTGAGGCACGATCTTCGGCCCAAGCCCCACGTACTCGGCGATACATGCCGCGATATGCGCGGCCATCTCCGTCCCGGCATCCGCATTCGTCAACGTGGCGATGACCATCCGGCGATCAGGGAACAGCACGATTCCGGCACGTTGGCCTTCCGTGGCGCCACCATGGCCGACGGCACGCTCGCTCCCCCAATTCGGTATCTGCCATCCCAGTGCCCAACCGAGATTCTCCACGCCCTGATCCGCCAGACTCACCTGCATGGTCAGCATCTGCCGTACTGCGTCTGCCGACAGGATCCGGGCACCGTTCGGCGCCACGCCGCCGTTGAGGAACAACGAGGCGAACGCGAGCAGATCGTGGATCGAGCAGGACACGGACCCGCACGGCCCCGTGCATCGCGGCAACTGCCAGATATCCGTCGGCTCGACCGGAGCCGGGAACACCGGCACGTTCGTGGCTACCGCCCGATGATGCCCCAGCGCGCTGGAATGCAGCAGCACATCCTCCGGCAGGGTGCACACGTCATGCAGGCCCATCGGTCGCGCGATATACCGTTGGATGGCCTCATCCCAAGTCATGCCGCGCAATACCTCAACCACGCGGCCCAGTATCACGAACGCCCCGTTCGAGTAGCTCAGCGGGCCTCCGAGCGCGGTGCGTGCCGGGAACCCGCCGATATACCGCACATATCGCGCCACCGCGTCATCGTCTCGGCCGAGATCGGGGAAAGCGTCCCCCTCGATGCCGCTGATATGGCACATGAGGTGTCGGATGGTGCACCCCTTGGTTGAATCCGGCGCACCGGCGATCGAGAAATCAGGCAGCACATCGACCACCCGCGTCGCCAAAGACAGCTTGCCCTCATCGATGAGCTGCATAGCAAGCACCGTGGTCCAGATCTTGCTGATCGAGCCGATCTGGAACAGCGTATCCGGCAACACCGGGTATTGTGTGGCCATGCTGACCACACCGGCATGCGCGCATGACATGTCAAGGCTGCAATCCGTCTCGTCACCGTGGGGATGCGCCCCGCGACGCCCGGGCATCAGCACGCCGCATACGGCCCCGGGCACCGCGTACTGGCGCAACGCGGTATGCAGCAAACCGTCGAGCCACCCCGTCTCGATACCTCCGCCAGCAGGGGCCGCCATTGCCGGGCCTTCCGCCGCCGTCCGCCCTTGGATTGCAGGCGCCCCATCTGGTGTCGATTCCGATGGCATCAACTGCGTCATATCGTTCTCCCGTCTATGAAACGTTCCGGCCCTGTGGGCCATGGCATCGCCGATTGCGCTCATGTTACAGCCTGCACATATCCGGAACATCAATTCGAGAAACAATAGGGGCCGTATGGTTCCATTATCCGCTCACGCGCAGCCCGGCAAGGACGGGCTGGCAGGGTGCGCGGCAGGAAGGAGATCCCATGTCGCACGCATTGGTCATCGGGCACGACGCCCATGCATCGTTGCGCCGCCTGGCCCCATGGTTCGCCGAATACGGCCTTGACGGCAGCATCGTATTCGGGGCAAACGGTCTTCCACGATCCCTGGACGGGTATGATGCGCTCATCGTGCTTGGCGGAGCGCCATTGCCGGACGACGACAAGCATTATCCCTGGCTTCCGGCCACCCGGAAGCTGATCGGCGAGGCACTTGCACGACACATGCCTATGCTCGGCATCTGCCTGGGCGGCCAATTACTGGCGTATACGGCGGGAGGGCGTGTGGAACGCCGCAAATTCCAGCCGGAGCATGGCATGACCGACATCGAGGCGACACAGGCCGCCGCCACGGACCCGTTGTTCCGGGTCATGCCGCGCCATTACATCATGGCCGAGAACCATATCGACCACATCACTGCGCTTCCGGACAATGCGGTTCTGCTCGCACATTCGAAACGGACTGCCGTCCAGGCGTTCCGTATCGGGCCGTGCGCGTGGGGCCTGCAATTCCACCCCGAGATCGCGCAAGCGGATATCGAACGGTGGGACGCCCAGCAGAAGGCCGATATCGAAGCCGATGGATTCGACTGGAACCAGGTCATGGCATACGGAAGGCGTGCAGACCGCGACAACACCGCCGCGGCCCGGCGGCTCGCCTGCAGCTTCGCCGCAATCTGCACGCATCGTGGCGAGGAAACGGGCCGCTGACCTGCTGCCGCCCCGCACGCCGTTCGTTCGGCGATACCATTGACGGCCGAACGAATCCGGGGCAGGTCACCGATGGCGCCGCCCGCGGGCGATGTCGGACATCATGCGGATCTGGCGGTAGTAGCGCTCCTCGCTCAGGCCGTCAACCGTCGGGGTGTTGCGCATCGTGACCCCGTCGAGCCCGCCGGCGCGCGCGACATCCGCCAGCACGGACCGATGCCATGCGACGTCAAGCAGCGGTGCCGCCCGCCGGCAGCCCATCGCGTACATCGCGCACACCAGCGCGTGGCCGCCCCAGTTCGACGTGCCGGAGACGATCAGCTCGTCCGCGGGAACCGTGCAGGCGATACGCTCGCCATGCTCGACGACATCCTCGATGACGATGGAGTCCAGCCTGCCCATGCCGATCTCGTTGCCGCCGTCGCCGATGCCGATTACATGCAAGCCCAGCCCGGTGAGCCGGCTGAGCGGGGCGGTCCACCGGTCGATGTCGAATCCGCGCATATTGCGCGGGTTTCCGTCGCGCGCAGGCCCGACGCGCTCGATGTAGATGATGGTGTCGATGTCGTGACGCTTGACAAGCCCGCGCATCGCGTCGACCCACCGGTCGAAGTGTTGCGCATCTGCCGGCGCGATGGCCACATGGTCTTCGGGCAACCGCGACGAGGCCCCCGCTCTGATGACCGGCTCGCACGGCTCATCGCTGACCAGCCAGGCGTCCGAACCGATGGCCCGCAGCGCCTCGCACAGTTCGACCGCCCCGGCGGGGCCATCCGATTCGGCGGCCGGCTGCTCGGCCTGCGGAATATAGAACCCGGTAACGACCATGGCCTTGTGCCCGCCGGATTTGAGCCACCGGGCGGCATGGAACAGGTCGCCGCGCGCGAAGGTCATCATGGTCTCGCTGCCCCGCCCGACGTCCGCTGCTGCGGCATTCTGGATGTGCGCGACGCGAGGTTTCCACCGCCAGCTTGCGATGCGTGCGGCAGGGCCGATACCGCCATGGTGCGCCGCACTGCCACGGCCGGTATGAAACGTATCCGATTGCCGATTGACATGTCCTGCTTGGTTGTATTGCATCGTTTCCGTCATATCCACTCCTCTCCTATCAGCGACCGGCCGGTTAAATCGGCCGAACGCTGTGTGTCATGCCTGTCACGCCTATCTGTCTCACATCTTGTCTCAGGCTTTCTCTCACGATTCGATATGCCCCAGCACGCTTCCGGATCTCACGCTGTCGCCCGGCTGCGCGGCGATATGGACCACACCGCCGATCGGAGCCGTAACCTGGATTTCCATCTTCATGGCTTCCAGCACGACAACCGGCGTGCCCGCGCCGACTTCAGCGCCATCATCGACCAGCCAGCGCGCCACCGTGCCAGTGATCAAGGCGAGGATATCCCCGGCGTCATGCGCGGCCGTCTCCCCCACGCCGCCATCGTGCGATGTTCCGTCACCGGCCACCCCCGCCGCCCCAAGCGAGGAGACCAGACCGGCCGGCAACCCGACCTCCACACGGCGGCCATCCCATTCGATCCACGTACGATGCAATCCGGTATCGGCGTCATCGAAACGTACCGACGCGCCGTCAGGCTTGAGCTGTTCGGGGTCAAGCCGTTTGAGCAGCACCTCCTCGATCCACCGCGTGTAGACACGGAACCCGTGCTCCGCCGTGAAATCAGGGTCCGCGAGCACCGCCCGGTCGAACGGCACGACCGTGGGCACGCCGTCGATGCGCAGTTCGGCGAGCGCCCGCCGCGCCCGTTGTAGGCATTCCTCGCGCGTCGGGGCGTGCACGATGAGTTTGGCGAGCATGGAATCGAAGTGGTCCGAGACGATCGAGCCGGCCTGTATGCCGGTGTCGAAGCGTATGCCCGGCCCGCTGGGCGCCCTCAGCGCGGTGATGCGCCCGGGGAACGGCGCGAATCCGAGCAACGGGTCTTCCGCGTTGAGGCGGAATTCCATCGCATGCCCGTCATGCGCCGGTTTGAGCGCGGCGATCGACGCGCCCGCGGCGATACGCAGCTGCCAGGCCACCAGGTCGATGCCGCTGGTCATTTCGGTGACCGGATGCTCGACCTGGATACGCGTGTTGACTTCCATGAACGAGAGCGTGCCGTCCGGAGCCACGAGGAATTCCACGGTACCAGCACCCACGTACCCGACTTCGGAGCAAATCGCCACAGCCGCATCCTCAAGCCGTTGCGTGATGCTGCCGGGCAGGAAGGGCGCCGGAGCCTCCTCGATAAGCTTCTGGTTGCGCCGCTGGAGCGAGCAGTCCCTAGTACCGACGGCGATGACCCCGCCATACGTATCGCCGAGCACCTGAACTTCGACGTGACGCGGGTGGTCGAGGAACCGTTCGATGAAACACTCCCCGTTGCCGAACGCGACTTCGGCCTCGTGGATGGCGGATTCGAAGGCAGGTTCGACATCGGCGAGGTCGCGCACGACTTTCATGCCGCGACCTCCCCCGCCATGCACCGCTTTGATGACGATCGGCAGACCGTGTTGACGCGCGAATGAGGCGGCTTCCTGCGCGTCCTTCACCGGTTGCGTGGTGCCCGGGGCCATGGGCGCGCCGACTTTCGCGGCGACGGCACGCGCTTCGACTTTGTCTCCGAGCATGCGGATGGTCTGCGGTGATGGGCCGATCCATGTCAACCCGGCATCCTGGACCGCCTGCGCGAAATCGGCGTTTTCCGATAGGAATCCGTACCCCGGATGAACAGCATCCGCATGTCCGCTTGCCGCTGCCTTGAGCAATGCCGGGATGTTCAAGTAGGTTTCCGCCGGCGTCACCCCGTGCAGGGCGATGGCCTCATCGGCGAGCTGGACGAACAGCGCGTCGGTGTCATCATCCGCGTAGACGGCGACTGCCTCCAGCCCCAGATCATGGCAGGCGTGGATGATTCGTACGGCGATTTCCCCGCGATTGGCGACCAGAATGCGCTTCATCGGGACTCCTTTCCATCGTGTTCATCGGGATGGGATAGGTCTTGGCCTCCCGATGCCGCCATTGCGCTCTCCCCGGCTTTGCGGAACCGGATGGACGCGCCCGGCGGCAGTTGCGCCGCCAACGCGAGCGCATCAAGCGTGAGTACGGCGATCACCGGATAGCCGCCGGTGACCGGCTGGTCGCGCAGAAACAGCACGGGCTGCCCGCTGCCGGGCACTTCGAGCGAGCCGGGGACCATGCCTTCGCTGGGCAGTTCGCGCGTATCTTCGCGTTCCAGGGGCTGCGGGCCGTTGAGTCTGAGCCCGGTGCGGTTGGATTGCGCGGTGACCTGCCACGTGGTGCCGAACAGCGTGCCGATGGCGGCCGGCGTGAACCAGTCGTCATGCGGGCCGAGCGTGACATCGAGCCAGACCGGATGATCGGCGCTGCCAATCGCCTCCGGACCGGCATGGTGCATGGTGCCGGTCGGCAGGTGTCCGTCCCATTCGCATGGCCGCCCTACGCTTCGTGACGGATCGGCGGGTCCGGCGGCGAGCGTGTCGCCTGCGGCCAGCGGAGCCGGTCCGATGCCGGACATGGTGTCCCGTGAAGCGCTGCCGAGCGTCATCGGGGCTACGAATCCGCCGCGGATGGCGAGATAATCGCGTAATCCCGCGCGTGGCACGCCAATGGTCAGGGTTTCGCCGTCGTGGAGGATGATGGCCTCCTGCCGGTGCAGACGTTGCGTTACGGCCACGCACCCCGAATCGGCACCAGATGCGGCCTTTCCGGTGATACATACATCGACGGGTGCCCCCGTAACGGCGACCACCACATTCGCGATCGCGGTGAACGCGGCATCGCCGGCGGTCAATTCGATGGCGAGCGCATCGGGCGGATTGCCGACGAGCAGGTTGGCAAGATGATAGGCGGGCATATCGCACGCCCCCGACCCGGCGACCCCCATGGCTGAAGCATGCCGGCCCTGGTCTTCGAACAGGGCGAGCAGGCCGGGACGGTCCACACGCAAGCCGTGGACGTGTATCGTTGCCCCCAAACCGCTACCGGAGTTCCCGGTATTCGCCCGGATATCACCGTCCGTCGGCGTTCGGCGTTGGCACGCAATATCAGTCATGACCGCCTGATCGCGCTCGGCGTGGAACATCACACGGTCGCCGGGCATGATGGCCGCGGGCGGGTCGGCGTGCGCATCCCACATCGGCATGGCCGTGTGCCCGATCAGCTGCCATCCGCCGGAGCTTTCGCGCGGGTAGACGCCGCTGAACCGCCCGGCAAGACCGACCGCGCCGGAAGGCACACTCAACCGTGGCGTCGCGCGGCGCGGCACGTCGAATATCGGGTCGCCATCCACCAGATATGTGAATCCGGGGGCGAATCCGCCGAATGCGGCCGTCCACGCGGTGCCGGTATGCCGGGCGACGACCTCGTCGGCACTGATGCCAAGCAATTGTGAAACAGCGTCAAGATCCTCGCCGTCGTAGATGACGGGCACGGTCACCGTCCGATGCTCTTGCGCCTCATCGGGCGTATCGGGCAGCGTCATAATCGCTTCGGCGAGCGAAGCTGAACGAATCTTGCGCGGATCGAATCGCACGAGCACGGTCTGCGCGGCTGGAACAAGCTCGGTGATCGCAGCGAACTGTCGTGTCGGCGCGGGCGAAGCGACGGATTCCCCTGCCGACGCGTTTGCCGAAACGGCGTCCTCCATCGCCACGTTCAGCGCATGATACAAACCGAGCGCATGGCGCAAATCCCCGGTTTCCACGAGCAGCGCGTCCTGCCCTGCCGGCAATACCCGTCTCATGATTTCACAGCTTTCATGGACACTGATGGCGACGAGCCGTCACCCGCCGCGAACGACCGTACTTCAATCCCGGCATGTTCCAACGCTTTGCGCACCACTGTCGCCATGGCCACCGCCCCCGGCGAATCGCCGTGCACGCACACCGAATCCGCATGCAGTCGGACAATGCTGCCGTCAATCGCCGTCACCGTACCGCCCTCGACCATGCGCAGCACCCGTGCGGCCACCTGTTCCGGGTCGGTGATGACCGCGCCCGGCTCGCGCCGCGAGACCAGATGACCATCCGGCGTGTAGGCGCGGTCGGCAAACGCTTCACGGAATACGCGAAGTCCCGCATCCTCGGCAAGCCGGCCGACCACCGAACCGGGCAGGGTGAGCAAGGCGAGCGACGGATCAACGGCCTTAATTGCCTCGACCACGGCTGCGGCATGCCGTTCGTCAATCGCGATCCGGTTATACAGCGCCCCGTGCGGTTTGACATACTTCACTTGTGTTCCAGCTGCCGCCGCGATCCCTTCCAACGCGCCGATTTGGTAGATGACGTCGGCAGCGAGATCTTCAGTCGTCTCATCGACATACCTCCGGCCGAACCCGGCAAGATCGCGGTACGCCACATGTGCGCCGACCGTCACGCCGTGCGCCGCCGCGTAGCCGACCGTGCGCAGCATTCCAGCCGGGTCGCCCGCATGGAAGCCGCACGCCACATTCGCGCTCGACACCACGCCGAGCAGCGCCGTGTCGTCGCCGAGCGCCCACCGGCCGAAGCTTTCGCCCATATCGCTGTTGAGGTCTATTCCCGTCATTGTTGCTCCCCACTCCCGCTGTTTTCTGCTTTTCGATATCTCAGATCTTCCGCATCGCGCGCCATCGGTATTGATGTATTTGCACCGACGCAATTCACACCATGAAACTGCGGTCGGGAATATCCGTGAGGAACATGCGCCCGGGCGCGTGCGTGATCGCGAACGACGGCTTCGACGCCATCACCGCCGCCTGCGGGGTCACGCCGCACGCCCAGAACACGGGGATGTCACCGTCCTCCATAATCGGCGGGTCCCCATAATTGGGGTGCTGCAACTCCGTAATCCCGATGCCTTCAGGTTCGCCCACCCACACGGGCGCCCCGTGCACGCTCGGGTAGTAGCCGGAAATCCGCACGGCGTCCGCGATCCGGTCCGGCTGGATGCCGCGCATCGACACCACCATCGTCGAACTGAACCGTCCTGCAGGTTTGCAGGCGATTGACGTGTCATACATCGGCACGTTACGTCCCGCCTCGATATGATGTACCGGAATACCGGCCTCCATCAACGGGAATTCGAAGGTGAAACTGCATCCAATCAGGAAGGTGACCAGATCGTCATGCTGTGCCCAGATATCGGTGATGTCGCTGCACGTGTCCACCAGCTCGCCTTGCTCCCACACGCGGTACAGCGGGATATCCGTACGGATGTCGCTGCCGGCGGCGATGGAAGGCTTGGGATTGCCGGGATCAAGGACCTCAAGAATCGGGCAGGGCTTGGGGTTGCGTTGGGTGAACAGCAGGAAATCAAACGCGTATTCACGCGGCAACGCGATCATATTCGCCTGGGCGAAACCGCGGGCGATGCCGCAGGTCGGGCGCACCACGCCGTGGCGGAACGCCTCACGCGCCTCTTGTGGCGTCGTATTCGCATCCAACGCGGGTGCAATACCTTGCGTATTGTGTTCAACCGGCGCAACGCCGGACATCAACGAACCCATAGGAACCTCCCTTTCGTCCACACGCTAAGTTGGGCGCGTTAAACCCGGGTTTCACGCAGCAACGAGGAAGATCACCAACCTGTGACCGGCGGATTACGGGCATGCCCCGCCCGTGCGATCCGTGAAATACGCGCGGAATAACATGAGGCTCGTTCGACGACGCGGTGGCTCAGCCACGACGCGTCGGCCGCGGGGCACACCGGCGGCAGGGCCGCGAGACCGCCAAGGCCATCACGGCAAGCCAACACGAGAGGAGTCATTCCATGAGCGCAGTCGTACTCGGGGTAGGAAACGCATCGGTATTGTTCAAGGGGTTGGATATCGGCGGCGTGGACACGGTCACCATCATTGACGCGCATGATGATTGCGCTTCGGCCTTTGATTTGAGCATATTGCGCGGCGACGGGATCTTCGAGGCGACCACGGTCTACGACGGATTCCCCGTATCCTTGGAAAACCATCTCAAACGGCTCGCCCATTCCGCCGCACTGGTTGATATGCCCGAACCTGATGTCGACGCGTTCACCGACGCCTGTCAAGGGGTCATCGACGCCTACGACGGGGCCGAAGAAGCGCCGATGCTCCGCATTCTCGTCTCGCGCGGGCTAGACCCGACCACAGGCATCGGGGTTGAAGCGGAACGTTCAGGCAACGGCCCATTGCTGCCGAGCGTGTGGATTTTCCTTGACGGCGTGGGCACAGGACACAGCATCGAGCCGATCACCATGGCGACGCTCACCCGCGGATACCCGTCGGATATCACGTCGAAAGCGCCATGGCTGCTCAACGGCGCGAAAACCCTGAGTTATGCGGTTAATCAGGCGATGCACCGGGAATGCGACCGGCGCGGGGTCGGCGACGCGGTCACCACTACAACGGACGGGTATACGTTGGAATGTCCCAACAGCAGCATCGTCGCACGATACGGGGATACGTACGTCACGCCGGACCCGCGCATCGGTATCCTAAACGGCACATCGCAACGCGAACTGTTCGCGTGGGCGCTTGAGGAAGGCAAGCGGACCGCGTACCGCAAGCTGCCGGTCGACGAGCTGCGGGATGCGGACGCGTTGTATATGACGCACGGCGGCTGGGTGGTTCCGGTCAAGGAGCTGGACGGCAAAGCATATGCGGTGGATATGGACGAAATCCGTGCGATGAACGAGGCCATCCACAGCGGGCGCACGCATGATGACGCGCTGACAATCGGGCCGAGCGGGGACTATGACGCGTAAGGAGCGTCGTTCTGCCCCCAGACTACCCGACCGTGTTGTTGTACACCTGCGCCTGAAGGTCCTTGCGCGCGGTTTCAAGCGTGGTGATGCTGCCGAGCAGCGCGATTTTCTCCTCGCCGTCCGGCAGCTGGGCCATACGGCGTCTGGCCGCGCCGATTCTGCGCATGTAACCGATATCAAGCAGCCGGGCCAACAGTTCAGACGCATACTGGCGCTCCCCCTGGGTCGGCTCCCGCAGCTGGACGTCGGCGACGCCGGGCGCTCCGGCGACACCGGCGCCTTGTCCCTCACCTGCACCAGGCGCCGACTGTTGGTTCGGCGGGGTCGGCAACGGCAACGGCATCACGGCAAGCTCGTCAATCACCGATTGGAGCATCGGACCGCCTGCCTTGGTCAGATTGTGCATCCACAAGCCTTGCGGGGTGTCATCCGTCGGCAATCCGCCTGCAGCCGCAATCGCCTGGAACAGGGTGCGGAACACCGGGGTCATGAAATTCGCCAGAGTCAACTGGGCAAACCATTCGCGGTCGATCGCACGCGGAATCTGGATGAGCGTCGCCATGAACTGCTGCTCGCAGATGAACACCGCGTCGTCGATGTGGAAATACGTCTGATTGGCGGCATCGCGATGCTCAAGCTCCCGCCTGCGAGCCGGATTCGCGTACGGGTCATCGCGGTCAGCACGCTCCTCGATACGCACCTGCTGGCGTCGGCGGGGCGCGTAGGCGTCCTCGTCGCGTACGTTGTACTGCCGTCTGGCCTGTCTGACCTCGCGCTGCATGATATCAAGGTCGATGCCGATGCGCCGGGTTGCCTTGCGCGTGTACAAGTCAAGCAGCGAACGGTCGCGGATCTGCGCGATCAGCGGTGCGGCTGCCTTGACCGCCCCCATCTGCCCGGTGGCGTACTGGGTGTCGAAGCGGTCGATTGCCGTGTCGATGACGAAATCGTAGAGCGGACGGGCGCTGTCGATCAGTGCGCGCACCGCCTCGTTGCCGCGCTGGATTCGCAGATCGCACGGATCGAGATTGTCGTCGGCGACGGCGACGAAGGTTTGCGACAGGAATGAAGAATCCAACCCGAACGCGTGCAACGCTGCCTTCTGTCCTGCCGCGTCGCCGTCGAACGTGAAGACGACACGCGAACTGAGCGACTGCCCTTCGACCTTAAGTGGCCCGACCAGCTGGACGGCGCCCAGCGAATCGTCCGCAATCAGACGACGGATGATTTTCGCGTGTTCCGCGCCGAACGCGGTGCCGCATGTGGCGACCGCCGTGTCGATACCCGCCAAATGGCAGGCCATGACATCCGTGTACCCCTCGACAATCACCGCCTGGCGGTGCTTCACAATCGATGATTTCGCCAAGTCAATGCCGTAAAGCACCTGCGTTTTGCGGTACAGCCGCGTATCCGGCGTATTGATGTACTTCGCCGCGATGGTGTCGTCGTCATACAGTTTGCGCGCGCCGAAGCCGAGCGTGCGACCGGTCGAATCGCGAATCGGCCATGTGGCCCGACCTCGAAAATAGTCATAGATGCCATGCTGGCCGCGACGGGCGAGTCCAGCATCCAACATCTCCTGCTGGGTGAAGCCCTTGTCCGCCAAATGTCGCACGAGATTGTCCCAGCCTTGCGGGGCATAGCCGCAGCCGAAACGTTCGCAATCGGCCTGGCTGAAATTGCGGCCGCCGAGCAGCTTGCGCGCGGCGAGCGCCTCCTTGCTCATGATCTGCGAGGTGAAGAACCGCTGGGCCTCCTCGTTTGCTTCAAGCAGACGCGCGCGTTTCGACCCGGCATGCTCGCCTTGGCGCGAGCCTTGATCGTAATGCAGCTCGATGTGGTATTTGTCGGCGAGCAGTTCGACCGCCTCACGGAAGTCGATGTTCTCCTGGTGCTCGACGAAGCCGAAGACGTCGCCGCCCAGCCCGCAACCGAAGCAGTGCCACACGCCCAAGGACGGGCGGACGTTGAAACTCGGGGTTTTCTCGTCATGGAAGGGGCACAGGCCGACATAGGTGCCGGTGCCTGAAGGCTTGAGCGTGACGGACGCGGATACGATATCGTACAGGTCCGCGGCGGCGCGCACCTTCTCAACGTCTTCTTTCTTGATCATCCCGGGCATAGGTTCCATGCTAGCCTGAGGGCTGTTCAGTGGCGTGCGCCGCCAGAGAACAGCGTGCCGTGCGACCGCGATGTCGCACCGCAGACAGATACTGCCGGCGCCGGCAGGCCGCCGCGACACCGCGTGTCCGAGTCGGCGCTCAGCACAGAATCGAATGCAAGGTCGCCGCCGACCCGTCCGTCAGGCTGGCCACCTGGTCAATTGCCACGCGCAACCGTTCGTCATCATTCGACGCCTGCCGCCAGTCATCGAGGAACACCGTCTCCAGTGCGTCGCTCGGCCTCGGCGAGTCAGCCATAAGCACATCCACCAAATCGGTGACAATTCGCTGCTCTTGCTCATGGAACGGCTCACGTTCGCGGGGAGCCATGACGAAATACACAGACATCCCCTTAAGCGCCAGAATCTCATAGCGTGTCCGGTCAGGCACCACCACATGCGCCGCATACCGGGTCAACGGCCCGGTACCATATCGCTGCCGTGTGGCCGATTCCACCGATCCGGCGAAACGTCCGATCAACGCGCTGGTCATGTTCTTCAACTGCGCCAACGCCTGCCGGGAACCATCGAAACGACCCGGCAGAAGTTGTCCGTCACGCAGCCTGAGCACCGCCGCCAGCAGAAGGTCCGGGTCCCACTGCCGCCCATACCATGCGCGCGCCGATTCGACCACCCGGTCGACAATCCGGTTGTCCGCGAGCGCCACCGGATTCAGTGTGCCGGTCGCAATCGCATCCTCAATATCATGCACGCTATAGGCGATGTCGTCAGATAGGTCCATCACCTGGCATTCCATCGGCGTACTGGCCTCGGGCGCCCCCTGCTTGAGCCAATGGAACACCGGCTCATCGTCTGGGTAGACGCCGAATTTCACGCTACGCTCCCCTTTGGGGTGAGCGGCCGCCTCGCGAAGCGTCCACGGGTATTTCACCGCGGCGTCCAATGCAGCGCGCGTCAGATTGACCCCGGCGGACCGCCCGTCGGGAAGGAATATTTTCGGTTCCAGTCGCGTCAGCAATCGCAAGGTCTGCGCGTTACCTTCGAATCCGCCGATATCCTTGGCAATTGCCGCCAACGCGCGTTCACCGTTGTGTCCGAATGGTGGATGCCCTAGGTCGTGTGCGAGGCACGCGCAATCGACAACGTCGGGGTCGCAGCCGAGCAGAGCGCCAATTTGCCGGCCGATTTGCGCGACTTCGAGCGTATGCGTCAATCGCGTGCGCGCGAAATCGTCGGTTCCTGCGACCAGAATCTGGCTTTTACCGCCCAGCCTGCGCAGCGCGGACGAATGAATCAGTCTCGCCCGGTCGCGCTGGAACGCCGTGCGCGACGGGGATTTCGGCGGTTCAGGCGCCCAACGCTCTTCGTCCGCCGCGCAATACCCTTCAGTGGTGAGTACACGTTCGCCGTCGGCTGTAGTCGTCATATCTGCCCTTTCCCGTCTCCCCGTCGCGCATCCCAGCGCTGACATTCCAGACGCATACCGCCGATTACGGTTCGGCAATCCGCCGCAGGCAGCGCGCCAACCAGCGGTCAATAGCCGCGGCAGCCGCCGACGCAACCGACGACAACCCGCCGCCGAAGCACTCAAACAGTCAAGCAATCAAGTACTCAAGCGGTCGAGCGGGGCGGCCTGACAGGCGTCGCACGCCACGCCACCTGAAACCGCCTCGCTTCCCGCTTTGGTCTCGATTACAGGATGCTCGACGGATCGAGTTTCGCCAAATCCTCAGGGGGCAGCACCTCGGGCGCGTGCAGATACAGGCGCGGGATGCGGTTGCGCAGGCAAGTGAAGATCTCGTAGCTGATGGTGTCCGCCGCGCGTGCCCAGTCGTCCGCGGTCGGTTCAGCGTAGTCCTCTCCCCTGCCCGGGCCGAATAGTTCAACGGTGTCGCCCTCATGGACGCCCATGTCGGCCGCGCTGCCGTGCAGGTCGAGGATGAACTGGTCCATGCACACGCGCCCGGAGACGCGCAACAGCTTCGGCCCCTGTTCGGTCATGACACGCACCGGGCCGCCAAGCTTGGTAATATGTTTGGCGCCCTGCATATCGAATCCGGATGCGGAACGGTGAATGCCGTCAGCGTATCCGACAGGCACAATTGCGATGCTCGTGGCCTGCGGCGTCAGATAGGTGCGGCCGTAGGAGATGCCGTGACCGGATTCCACGTCCTTGACCGTGCCAAGCTGCGCCTGCAAAGTCATGGCTGGCTTCAAACGGTAGGTCTGCGGCGTGCCCATCGCCGGATCGGGCTCATAGCCGTACAGGCCGACGCCCGGCCGGGTGAGTTCGAAATGGATCTGCGGGCGGTCGAGCGTGGCCGCGGTATTGGCCAGATGTCTGATTTTCGGCGCGATTCCAGCTGTGCGCATCCGCTGGGTGAACTCGTTGAAGGTGGCGACCTGCTGGTCGGTCGCGTCGACGAATTCCGGAACATCCGGCGAATCGGCGACCGCCAGATGGCTCCACTGGCCGATGATATCGAGCACACCTTCCTTGGCAAGCGGCACCAGCTTATCGAGCGCCGCGCCGAAGCCTTGCGGGGTGAATCCGTTGCGGCCGAACCCGGAATCGACTTTCACGTGGACGCGCGCCGGACGCCCCACCTTGCGTGCGGCCGCGGCGAGCGCGTCGATGCCAGCGAGAGAGCCGACAGAAACGTCGATATCGTTGGCGATCAGCTCATCGAACGGGACCTGCGTGCCGTTGTACACCCACGTAAGAATGTGGCAACGGTCCGGGCCGATTCCGGCCTTGCGCAGCAGCAGCGCCTCATGCGATTGCGCGGTGCCGAGCCATGTGGCGCCTCCCGCGAGCGCGGCGAGGGCGGACGGAATCAGCCCGTGCCCGTACGCGTCCGCCTTGACGACGCCCATCACCGCGGTGCCGGACTGGGGGCCGCCGACCACGGACACCAAATGCCGCATATTGCCGCGCATCGCCGCGAGGTCGACGATCGCCTGCGCCGGATATTGACGCAACGCGGCTTGATAATTCGCCTCGCCCTGCGCTGAGGAAAACTGCCATGCTGGTACTGCACTCAAAGTCATGCTCCCATTGTTGCGCAGGGAGGTAACATTCGCCGCACGCGTTTCCTCCCCGGCGGTTCCCTGTCCACATCGTGGAACCCTTCGCGTCATCGCCCCGGCGCGTCGGGCGCGACGGTTATAAAAGAGAAGGCAATGCGAATCATGGGGAATTCTGTTTCCCCGCCCCGATTCCGGATCATTCGTCGCGGCGCCTGTCCCGTCGCGTTATCGGAAGAGAATTCATGAACCTGCTACGTAAGAAATCCGTCGAAAGCATGGTCGCGCAGGCCACGCCGCTCAAACGGACGTTGAAAACCTTCGATTTGACGATGCTCGGCATCGGCGCGATTATCGGCACCGGTATCTTCGTGCTCACCGGCAAGGGAGCGCTGACCGCCGGCCCGGCATTGTGCGTGTCCTTCCTGCTGGCCGCGGTGTGTTGCGGGTTCGCCGGCCTGTGCTATGCAGAATTCGCATCGATGGTGCCAGTCAGCGGTTCCGCCTACTCGTACGCGTATGTGGCGTTCGGCGAAATCATCGCCTTCATGATCGGCTGGGATCTGATTCTTGAATACGCACTCCAGGCGGCGACCGTCTCCGCCGGATGGAGCGGGTATTTCAACAAGCTCCTGGAAGGCTTCGGCATCCACCTGCCGGTCGAACTGACCGCGGCATACGGCACCACGCCTGGGGTCACAACCTATTTCAACCTGCCCGGATTCATTGTCGTGCTGCTGATCACGTGGGTGCTGTCCATCGGTATCAACCAGACGAAACGCACGAACGACATCATGGTGATGATCAAACTCGCAATCATCGTGCTGTTCATCGTGTGCACGGTGTGGTATGTCAACCCGGCGAACTGGAAACCGTTCTCCCCGTACGGCTGGTACACCTTCCAGCCGGGTTCGACCAAGCCGATGGGCATCATTCCGGCGGCTTCGATTGTGTTCTTCAGTTTCATCGGCTTTGACGCAGTGTCCTCGTCCGCAGAGGAAACGGTCGAACCGAACAAGACCCTGCCACGAGGCATCCTGTATTCGCTGATCATCTCGACCGTGCTGTACGTCATCATGACGCTTATCATGACGGGCATCGTCAAATACCCTGAATTCGCGAAGTTTGTGGATGCCCCGGTCGCCGGTGTGATTCTCGCCACCGGGCTCAACTGGCTCGCCTTCGTTGTCAATCTGGGCGCGCTGATCGGCATGACCACGGTGATGCTCGTCCAGCTGTACGGCCAGTCGCGCATCTGCTATGCGATGAGCCGCGACGGCCTGTTCCCGAAGTTCTTCGGCGAGGTCAACAAGAAGTTCCACACGCCGTTCAAGGGCACATGGTTCTTCGGCATTCTCACGGCAATCGCCGGCGGATTCATCAATATCAACATCCTGTTCGAACTGGTGAATATCGGCACGCTGTCCGCGTTCATCATCGTGTCGGCGGGCGTGCTGTGGATGCGCAAGACCCAGCCGGACACCCATCGCGGCTTCCGCGCCCCTGGTGTTCCGGTCACGCCGATCCTGGCGATTGTGTTCTGCTGCGTCCTGATCGCCGGCCTCAATTGGGAGACTTGGGTGCGGTTCGTGGTCTGGTTCGCGCTCGGTTTGATCGTGTATTTCGCGTACGGTCGCAAGCATTCGAAGCTCGGTGTGGCGGAAGGCGGCGCTTCGGCGGCGCAGTCCGGTATTGCCGGCGGCAATCAGGCCAGTGACAACGCCGATGCCCCCGACAGCTTGGTGCCCTTCGAATCCTAAGACCCTTCCGGTATTGCAAATTGCGTTGAATTCAGCGCCACCCCAGATACCGTTATGCCGCCGGTTGCTTCTCCGCAATCGGCGGCATTGTATTATCGCCTACCGGCCAGCATTCAGCCGTTCACCATTCGTGGCGCTGGTAGGCGATGCGCGTGGTGTCGGTCGGCCGGTCGATGAGCTGGATCAGCCCGCACCGCGTGAACCCACAGGTTTCAAGAACGTGCTGCATGGCTTTGTTGTTCGGATGGGTGTCCGCCCGGACGTTGCCGTACTGTTTGAGCGCCCATTCCAGGCATTCCCGCGCCGCATGGCGGATCAGACCGGACGAAGCGATGCGGTGGATGGTCACGTAGGCGTCATCGTCAAGCCACTGCCCATCGATGGTCTGATAGGTCGGGTCTTCGCCCGTGCAAGCCGCGAATTGCGCGAGAATCCGCTCATTGGCGCCGCTGCCGTCAACCAGCAGGATGCTGCGATGACGCATGATATCATCCTGCACGATTTCCGGCTTCGGGAAGGTATGCCCCCATTGGGTGGGGTTCCCGTTGCGGGCCATCAGCTCACGGGCGCGCTCGTAGTTCTGCTCCATCACCGGAAAATCGCGCATGGTGGCGTGCCGGAATCGCCGTGCAACCATATTGTCTGTCTCCTGCCGTAGATAACCTGCTCCACCCTACCACGGCAAGTATCACAGCATCTGCAGCACGGCGCGCACATCGCAGGGCAAACGAATCCAGCACCCCGGCTGATAGCACGACGGCGGGGTGCGTCACCGTCTGTGAAGCACCCCGCCGTTGCCGTACACGTATTGCGACGCGAATTGTCGCGCTCAGACCACCTTGCGTTCGAACGGATCAGAGCTGATGCCCTTCGCCAGGATGTCCTTGCACCATTCCTTCGCGGTGAACAGGCTGTGGTCACGGTAGTTGCCGCAGCTTTCGATTGTGGTCGCCGGCACATCGTCCCAAGTTGCCTTGTAGGCGATGAATTCCAAGGATTCCTTGAGCGCACGCGCAACATCCTCCGTGCTGTGCGTGCCCCAGGTCAGCAGATGGAATCCGGTACGGCAGCCGAACGGCGAGCAGTCGATATACCCCGGGATGCGTTCGCGCAGCAGCACCGCGATGGTGTGCTCGATGGTGTGCAGGCCGGCGGTCGGAATGGCGTTCTCATTGGGCTGGACCAGCCGCAGGTCGTAATTCGAGATCACATCGCCGTTCGGGCCGGTTTCGGTGTCGATGTAGCGCACGTACGGCGCCTTCACCTTCGTATGATCAAGCTGGAAGCTTTCGACAACCGGCTTGCCGTCCTGCGTGGGCTTGGATTCATCGCTCATAGTACCTCCTCGATGCCGGGGTGGCCCGCGTTGCACACGCGGACCACCCGCTTTCGATGCCTAGTCTAGCCCGCCCGGATGTATGCCGCCGCGGGCGAGAGCGTATAGGACATAGAAAAAAGCTATGCCCGGCTAGCGCGGCGCGGGCGGCATGCGCTTCGGCGGCGGATTTTGCTGGCAGCAGCCGGCTCGACGAAAGGCGCTGCGCTGCTCAAACCCGTCAGAAAATGTCCACGTGCAGCGACGGGGCCTTCCAACGACGGCCTTTCAGCTCGGTGTCCAGCGCTTCGAGCGTCCCGTCGGCGACAGCCTTGTCGTACCGCTCGATCATCGAGGTCGCGTTCTCCTCTTCCTCGACCTGCTCTTTGACGAACCAATCGAGGAACTTCGCGCTGTCGGTGTCCCCAGCCGCCTCTGCGGCATCGTGCAGCGTATGGATCAGCCCGGTGACATACTGTTCATGAGCGAGCGCGAAATGCAGCGGATCGGCATCGCCTGTAATGGTTTTGTCGGGTTTTGCGATTGGCAGCAGCTCAATGGTTTCGCCGCGCTTGAGCATCCATGCGCGCATAAGCATCGCATGGTCGCGTTCCTCCTGCACCTGCACGTCGTACCAGTTGCCGAAGCCGTGCAGGCCACGAGTGTGATAATAATCCGCGAAATCCATATATAGATAGGCGGAATAGAGCTCCTTGTTGAACTGGTCGTTGAGCAGTTCCCTGAGATGACGGTCCATCATGTCAGCCTCCTTGCTTTTCGAGCGTGCGTTGGGCCCCGGTCGTGTGTACGTGCAGGCGGAATGGCGCAATGGCCATATTCCGCGGCACCCGCCGGTGCCGGTGTCGTCTTCGCCGTCGCTATCGTCTTCGATGACGACACGGTCCATACTATCGCCGCCGAGCCGCAGGGTGTGAGAGGCTCGCCGGCGTGTCACGACCGATCTTGCGCGATGGCCGCCATGAACTTCGCACCATACTGGTGCAACTTGTTCTCCCCCACCCCGCTGACTTCAAGGAATTCCTGATCATTGGAAGGTTTGAGCCGGACCATGTCACGCAACGAACGGTCGGAGAACACGATATACGGCGGCTTGCCGATTTCCTGCGCGATGCTGCGGCGCAAGGCGCGCAACCGTTGGAACAGCTGTTCGTCCGCCTCGGTGAATTCCACGGCATCCTGCGCTTGTATGGCCGTAGTGCCCTGGCCGAACATGCTGCCACCCATACTCGTTGCACGGGACCGCCCGGTCGCCCGCCGTTGCACGCGTTTGATTTCGTAATGAAAATCAGGGGCGACCGTCTGCGCTGCGAGCGGCCCGAATTGGACGATGGGCAGCCGGCCTTCGGTGATCGCGAGGAAACCGTCGACGCTCATCTGGTTGAGCACATCGCGGATCCGCGCTTCGGGAACACTGCCCAGCACGCCGTAGCTCGGCACCTTATCGAGGCCGCGATTGAGCAGATCTTGGGCTTTGGAACCGCGCAGGACCGCCACGATCTTGCCCATGCCGTAGCTCTGCCCCAAATCGTGGACGCACCGGCTGATCGCCCGCGCGGTGTCAGTAACGTCGAGCGTCTCGAAATTGCCTTCGCAGTTCGAGCAGTTCCCGCATTTTGCGGTCGGGCCCTCCGGCTGCGCTGAACCGTTGGGCGCAATCAAGTTTACCGGCCCCTGCTCGGTTTCGGGGTCGGCGAAATACCTGACCATATAGTCATGCAGGCAGTGCGTGGTGCGGCAGTAGCCAATCATCCCATCCAATAGGCGACGTTTCGAGGCGCGGACGATCTGCTGCTCCTCAGGGTCGAGGCGCTCGTTGCCACCGTTCAAGTCAAGCAGACGCCGGCGGGTGACGATATCGCTGTCATTCCACAGGAGCGTGCACCGGCTGGGTTCGCCGTCACGCCCGGCGCGACCGGCCTCCTGATAGTATGCTTCGATGCTTTCGGGCATATTGTGGTGAATCACATAGCGCACGTCGGATTTGTCGATGCCCATACCGAACGCGTTCGTGGCCACGACGACGGGCACGCGGTCGGTGACGAAATCCCGCTGAGTGCGCGACCGGTCTTCCGGCGCCATGCCACCATGGTAGGCGGCGGCAATCAGGCCGTCCGGTAAGCCTGCTGGGACCTCCGCGTCGCTATGTGTTCCGGATGCCGCCATGAGGCTTGGAACCGCATGGTTGAGCGCGGCTGCCACCGCTTCGGTCTCCTTACGTGTGGCACAGTACACGATGCCGGATTCTCCGGGGTGCGTCGCCACGCATTGCGCAATCCATGCGGTTTTGCGTTTGGTTTCCATCCGGATGACGTCGAAATAGAGGTTTGGACGGTCGAATCCAGTGACGGTGACCAACGGGTTACGCAGGTGAATCAGCGAAACGATGTCGCGACGCACTTTGCCGGTTGCAGTCGCGGTGAACGCGGCGACAATCGGCCTAACCGGAAGCGCGTCAATGAACTCGCCGATACCCAGATACGAGGAGCGGAAATCCTGCCCCCACCGCGAAACGCAATGCGCCTCGTCCACCGTGACCAGCGAGATGCGCGTGTGTACGGCGAAATCCCGGAATCGCCTGGTTTTCAAACGTTCCGGGGCAACATACAGCATGCGAATCTTGCCTTGGGCAGCTTGGGTGAGCACGGCGTCCTGCTCGTCAGGGCTTTGCGTGGTGTTCACGTACGCCGCGGGAATGCCGGCGTCTTGTAGCGCATCCACCTGGTCGCGCATTAGGGAAATCAGTGGGGAGATGACAATGGTCAGGCCCGGCAGCAGGGTGGCGGGGATCTGGTAGCAGATGGATTTGCCCGCGCCGGTGGGCATGACGCCGAGTACGTCACGGCCTTGAAGGATTGCGGTGACAAGTCCGGATTGACCGGGACGGAACGAATCGTAGCCGAAATACTGTTTCAGCGCGGCGAGCGCCGGTGCCGGTGCAGGCGTTTCGCCTCCCGTGTTCCCGCGAGAGTTGTCCATCATTCTTGACACACCTGTCGAAACTGCCATACCCGTCGAAGCTGTCATACCCGTCGAATCTGCTATACCCGTCGCGCGCGTGATGCCCATCACCGAATTCCCTGCCATCATATCCCTCGAGTCTATCCTGCGCGACGGAACTGGAAGCTTCTCCGAGCGTCGTGCGGCTGACGGCTCGCACGGCAGGCAGATACCGCCGACCCCGGCACCCGACCAACGGCAATCCGCCCGCCACGCGACCACACGATCACACCGCGGGCGGATACCACGGAATCCCGACGGCCACTCAACGCTATCAGCACGCCGTGTGACCGCAAAGTCGCACAGCAGACAGATACCTCACGAATCCAGCACCAAGCCGGCGGTATCTGCCCGCCATGTGCCCACGCAGCCGCACCGCGGGCAGATAACCGGCTTCAAGCCACCGACCGACAACCACCGGCGTCCACCCGCAACCGCCCACGACGGCAACAAAAAACGACCAGCAAGCAACAACAATGGGCGTCCGGAGCGCCATCATCGCCCCGGACGCCCATCATCACGTCCCCTGACGGATGCCGGCGCCCAAGTATCCGGCATCCATCCAGCTTCTTCTTATCTTCTCTTCCGGTCAGGCCTGCTCAAGCGCCTGATCGAGGTCGGCAATCAAATCATCCGCATCCTCAATGCCCACGGACAGACGCACCAAGTTCGCTGGAACCTCAAGCGTCGTCCCGGACACCGAAGCGTGGGTCATGGCCGCCGGCAGCTCAATCAGGGATTCCACGCCGCCAAGTGATTCGGCGAGCGTGAAGATCTTCGTTGCCGCGGCGAACCGCTTGGCCGCCTCAAGCCCGCCCTTGAACTGGACGGAAACCATGCCGCCGAAGCCGCCGTGCATCTGGCGTGCGGCGATTTCATGACCCGGATGCGATTCGAGACCCGGATACCACACGCGTTCGATCTGCGGCTTGCCTTCGAACCACTCGGCCACCTTGAGCGCGTTGCGGCTATGCTGCTTGACGCGCAAATCCAGCGTCTTCAGGCCGCGGATGTCAAGCCAGGAATCAAACGGGGAAGGCACAGCGCCCGCGGAATTCTGCAGGAATGCGACCTTGTCGCGAAGCTCCTCGTCGTTGAGCACGACCGCGCCGCCGACCACGTCGGAATGGCCGCCGATGTACTTGGTCGTCGAGTAGACCACCACGTCGGCGCCATCATCAAGCGGATGCTGCAGCACCGGGGATGCGAAGGTGTTGTCCACCGCGACCTTCGTGCCGTGCGCATGCGCGACCGCGGTTGTCGCCGCAATATCGGTGATGTTGAGCAGCGGGTTGCTCGGCGTCTCCACCCAGATCCACTCGTAATGCTTGGATTCGAGTGCCGCGCTCACCGCCGCGGTGTCGGTGATGTCGACCACGTCAAGGTTCACGCCCCACGGCACGAACACCTTGGACAGCAGGCGGTAAGTGCCGCCGTACACGTCGTTGCCGAGCAGGACGCTGTCGCCGGGCTTCAAGGTGGAGCGCAGCAGCACGTCAATCGCGGCGAGGCCGGATGAGAAGGCGAGCGCATACTTGGCGCCTTCGATGGCTGCGAGCTGGGCGTCGAAGGAATCACGCGTCGGGTTGATGGAACGGCTGTAATCGTAGCCGTTGCGCAGACCGCCGACACCGTCCTGCTTGAAGGTCGAGGTCATGTAGATTGGCGTGACGACAGCGCCGGTGATCGGGTCAGGCTCCTGGCCGGCGTGGATGGCTCGCGTGGCGAGCTTGGTAGCGGCGAAATCCTTGGCGGACTGTTCGAATGATGCGACGGACATGATTGTTGTTCCTTTCATACGCTGATTTCGAGCGTATCTGGTTGTGCGGGGTTTGTCCCGCGTGTCGGTATCGGTTTTGGTGATGACGGGTTGGTATCGGATGTAGGGTTGATTGTCGGACCGCTGATGTGCGAGCGAAATCAAGCTGAATCAATCGTGTGGAATCACACGAGCGGAATCACAAGTATTGCTCGGCGATGGACGGGCTGCTGGTACGGTCGACAACGTCGCCGTAGCCGTTGGCTCGCATCCAGTCGTCGTTGAAGATTTTCTCCAGATAGCTGCGGCCGGAATCCGGCAGCAGCACGACGACCAGCTGGTGCTCGTCCAGATTGTTCTCGCGCGCGTATTTGAGCGCCCCGGCGACCGCCATGCCGGAGGAACCGCCGACCAGCAGGCCTTCCTCCTTGGCCAGGCGGCGGGTCATCTCGAAGGCCTCGGCGTCGGTGACCTGCTTGATGTCGTCGGTGATGTTGCGATCGAAGGCCTCTGGGTAGAAGTCCTCGCCAACACCCTCGATATTGTACTGGTGGACGTCATTCGGGTTGGAGTAGATGGAGCCTTCCGGATCGGCACCAATGACCTTGACGGCCCCGTTGGAGACTTCCTTGAGGTAGCGGCCGGTGCCGGAGATCGTGCCGCCCGTGCCGATGCCGGCGACGAAATGCGTGACCTTGTGATCGGTTGCTTCCCAGATTTCCGGGCCGGTGGTCTCATAGTGACTGCGCGGGCCATTCGGGTTGCTGTACTGATTCGGCTTGAACGCGCCGGGGATGGTGGCGGCGAGTCGGTCGGACACGTTGTAGTAAGAACGCGGGTCGTCCGGCTCGACGTTGGTGGGGGTGACGACGACTTCGGCGCCATACGCCCGCAACACTGCACGCTTGGACTCGGACACTTTGTCCGGCACGACGAAAATCGTGCGATAGCCGCGCTGCTGGGCGACCAGAGCGAGGCCGACACCCGTGTTGCCGCTGGTCGGTTCCACGATCACACCACCCGGCTTGAGTTGGCCGGATTCCTCCGCAGCGGTGATGATGCGTTCGGCAATGCGGTCCTTGGATGAGCCGCCCGGGTTGAAATACTCGACTTTGACGACAATGTCCGCTTTCACGCCATCGGTGACGTGGTGCAAACGGACGAGAGGGGTGTTGCCGATGAGGTCGGTGAGTGAATCGTGGATGGTCATGATGTCTCGTTTCTGTGCTTGGGCTTTGTGTCTTGTTTTTGATGGGCTGGCCGATGGATGGGTCGGCGGTGTGGTGCCTGGCCATCGGTTGAGTGCACAAGAAACGATTCCGGCAAGATGCGATGTCGGTTGTTCCGACCACATCGATTCGGGTGATTGTCCGGCAAATCGCCGGTTCATCGTGATTGCGTCACAATCCAGCGTAGACGATGTTCATGATGGTTATTCGTCTTGCTGCAATCGTGTGCAGATCCGCATGCCCTTCCATGTGGTCTGCCGGAATCCTATCTCAAGTTGTGCGTTGTCAACCGCTCGCCAAGGGGCGTCGGTTAGCGACAACAACAACATGAGAGATACGTCATGGCCCTTACGATAGCATGCCCCATGACAACGGCGTGTCACAGCGTCTCATATCGTAAGACGGCTTTTCGATTGCCCGGAACTTGCAACGGGACGCTTTTGCCTTGTCTCGATGTTCATCCACCCGCGGCCGGCGTGGGCTCCGACCCGTTTCGGCAACCGCTTTACCGCCGCGAATTCGTCAACCCCGCGCGTCCCTGAGATACAGTGGAGTCATGCACAGCACCGCCACCGATCACACGAGCGCCCCGACGTTCGCAAGCGACACCGCCGCAACAACAACCGTCGAGCGCGCCAAGTCGCACACCCGGCACCGCATTCCCCGCATTCTTCGCCCAGATTGGCTGCCATTCGCGATTGTGTGGGTCCTCGCCTCGGTCATCATCGTGCTGCTCACCATATCGACCCACCCTGTTGACGCCACATACCAGTTGCACTACGCCGACGGAACCTTCCTTGTGAACCGGGCGCAGTATCAGCGGCTCGCTGACGCGTTCCTCCACGGCAGAACATGGCTTGATGTCCATGTGCCCGACTGGCTCGCGGCCATGGACAATCCGTACGACGTACAGGCCAGAGGGGCGCAGGGCACGGCGAGCGGCGACCCATCGCTGTGGGATTGGGCGTTCTATCACGGCCGCTATTACTGCTATTTCGGACCACTCCCGGCAATCGTGCTGTTCGCCCCATACAAAGCACTGACCGGAATGGATCTGTCGACCGCCGCCGCGTGCGCAATCCTGGCAATCGCCGCTTGCGCATCACTGATCTTCCTGGTGCAGACCCTGTGGAAACGGTTCTGGAAGGGGACGCCACGCTGGTTCGTCGTGCTGACGTGCACCGCAATCATTGCGGCATCGGGACTGTCCTATCTCGTCCTCGTTCCGTGGTTCTACTCGATTCCGATCCTCGCCTCGCTGGCTCTCGCACCCACGGGAATCGCGCTGTGGGCACGGTCCGCTGACGATATCGGCTCGGTTCCCCGAACCGGGATGGTCGCTGCGGGATCGCTACTCGTCGCACTCACCATGATGTGCAGACCGACATTTATTCTGACAGCGGTCTTCGGTCTTATCTTGCTATGGCCGCAAATCAGGTCGCGCGAAATGCTTGCCGTTCGGTCACGACACGCGATTCAAGCCAGTCTTGCGGCAATCGTGCCGTTCCTTCTCGTCGGTGGCGTCATGATGTGGTACAACGCCGCCCGATTTGGCAATCCGCTCGATTTCGGCGCTGCCTATAATCTGACCGGCTTCGATATGATGCAACGCCACGTTAGCCCGCAAGCCCGCCTGTTCAGTGCCGCTCTGCTGCTGTTCGCCCCGATCAGATTCACCCGTGAGTTCCCGTTCACCGCGGATGTCTTCGCCACGGGTGCCGGGAATCCTTGGGCGTTTCTGATCCATAACAGAGACGTCATCGCGGAGCCGACGGTGGGAGGTATCGTTGCGTTGTCGCCGATCTGCCTGCTCGCGCTGCCAGCGGTCATCTGGCTCATCGTCTCGTGCTTCTCACGCGGCTCGCATGCCTCGAGCGACACGGGCGGCTCGCACAAGCGGACGGAAGAAGTCGAGACGACGGGGGTGTCGTCTGGAACACAATCAGGGATGTCGTCGGCAGTATCGCTGGAAAAGTCGCACGAAATGACGCGAGGAATGTCAAGGTCATGCGCAATTGGCATCACGTGTCTGCTGCTTGTCGGTGTCATAGCGTGTATTGACGGACCGTTCGGCGTCAACGCACGATATATGTGCGATATGGCATGGCTGGCGGTCATTGGCACCATCTGTCTGCTGATGCCAGCGGAAGCGGCAAGTCGAATGAAGGGACGCCGCTAGCTGACCGTCACGATTGTGGTCTTCCTCGTGTTCGGGCTCGCGCTGCAAGCGCTTTGGCTGATGACAACCGGGCGGCTCGAAGCTTGGAATGTCTCAAATCCGGCGCTATACACGTGGCTGCAGGGAGTGTTCACGCGCTGAGCGCGTCTGCCGCCGCGGGTGCTACTCCGACCTGCGCGCGAACCGACCCGTAGGAATCCGACAAGCTGGTAGCACTCCACAATCGCTTACTGCGATCTGTTCGCGGCCAGTCTCCATTGGAATGGCTGCGAACAAGACGCGGCGCCTATTTACTCATCCATCAGGCGATATTCGTTAGGCGATGGGCAACAGGCGATAGGCAACAGGCGTTAAGCACAGTCAACCAATAATAGACAGCATCATCAGCCCGCATCCTCTGTCTCATCTCTTTGATTGTGAGCCGCCACTCACAATCAAAGAGCTTCCACTCAACAGCCACACCTGCAACGACCAACCCTCACGCTGATTGTGAGCCGCCACTCACAACGAACAACTCGGTCAGACTATCCAGACCGCGCATGCCCCGACCCATCTTCCAATTGTGAGTCACCACTCACAACCAAAGAACTTTCACGCACCACCGCACCCACGACGGACAATCGCTCATGCTGATTGTGAGCGGTCACTCACAACTACACATCAACGTCTGCGGAGTCGCATCGGAACACCGCACTCTCTCTCGTTGGCTGTGAGTCGCCACTCACAGCGAAGAGACATCAGCTCACGAACCACCCCACGACGGCTCACTGCCCCGTTAGTTGTGAGCGACCACTCACAACTAGCTCGAGCGCAGAGCGACCGACGCATGCTTCCACACGAACAGCGCGTTGATTGTGAGCAGCCACTCGCAACCAGCAGTCACAACCGCTCCAGCTATACCTGCAATGCCCACTCCCGCTCTTGGTTGTGAGTTGCCACTCACAACCAGCTACGGCAAAGGGTGAATGACGCGCGCTTCCACATGAACAGCTCGTTGATTGTGAACAGCCACTCACAACCAACGGACGTTGACTTACCAGTCGCCCCCGCAATGGCCAACCCTCACGTTGATTGTGAGTCGCCACTCACAACCAACAACAGCGCAGGGCAGTCGGCACACATTGCCGCACGAATGACTCATTGATTGTGAGTCATCACTCACAACGAAGTGGCATTTAACCACCAGACGTATCTGCTCCGACCGATCGCCGTACTTAGTTGTGAGTCGCCACTCACAATCAACTACAGTGTGGGGCGGCCGCCGCACACTATCGTATGAACGACTCATTGATTGTGAGCAACCACTCACAATCAAGTACGGGGCGGGGGATATCGCACGCCCCAACACCAACACCGCCGACGCCAACACCAACACCAGAACCAACGTATCGAAATGCTCTCGCAACACTGCCGGCACGCGTGCGTCTAAGGTGGAAGCATGAGCGAAACATCAACATCAGCCGCAGCCGACATCCAGCCAATCATCGAAACACAGCCCGAACGCACCGATCTGCCGCTCGCGGTCATGCCGGTGGTCGTTGCCTCCATGATTCCGTATTTCAAGGAGAACATCAGCCTGTTGCACGACGTGATCCGTCTGCGCATGTACGGCGATTTCACGCTCGACGAAAACACTATCGTCAGCCGTTGCCAAGACGCCGACGCCGTGATGGTCATCGGATTCCATGTCACCGATTCGATCTTCAACCGGCTGACTGAAAGAGTCCATGTGCGTTGCTTCGCATTCGGCGGCACGGGCGTCGCGAGCTACATAAACCTGCAGGCTGCCCGAGAGCGCGGTGTGCGTGTGTGCAACGTCGTGCGCTACGGCGATCATGCGGTCGCCGAGCACGCGTTCGCACTGCTGATGGAGCTCGCCCGGCACGTCGGCGATCTCAACCGCCAAGTGCATGCCGGCAGCTGGGAAGGCGCCGACGGTTACGCTTTGCATGGCAAAACGGTCGGATTGGTGGGATTCGGCGGCATCGGCCAGGTGTTCGCCCGCATGCTCCAAGGGTTCGGCATGAACGTACTCGTGTGGAATTCACATCTTGATCAGAACGCGGTCGCGCGGCTCGGAGTCACACCGGTCGACGATATGGGCGATATGTTCGAGCGCTCCGACATCATCTCCCTGCACATGCCGCTGCTCGCCGCAACGAAAGGCATCGTCACCGCGCAATCGCTGGAACATATCAAGCCGGGCACGCTGTTCATCAATACCGCGCGCGCCGAAGTGATCGAGCAGGGTGCGCTTGCCAAGCGGCTTGCCCGCGGTGATGTGAAGGCCGCGCTGGACGTGTTCGAGCATGAGCCGCTTCCCCAAGACGACCCGCTGCGCCGGGTTCCAGGCATCATTCTGACCCCGCATGTCGCTTGGCGCAACGAGGAAGCGTATCGCAACTTGACTCGTCAGGTCTTCCAATCGGTCGCCTCGTTCGCAACCGGAAGCGATTTCAACGCCGTCGTCAAATAGTTCACATCGTCATTCCGCGATCGGCTCGCGACTACTGTGCTCCCCTTCTGATTCTGCAGACGCTGAGAGACCGGTCAGTGTCTGAAGAAGGTTGGACATCTGCTTCTACCGACACTCACCCGCGTCTCAACGTCGGCAGAAGATCACGTTCCAGTTTCTGCCGACGCTCACGGCCCGCTCAGCGTCGGTAGAAGCAGAGATGACGGGAAACGACTTGCTGGATTGGGTTGTCGGTCGGTACCACCACGATGACAGCCACCATACGGCGACAGCCACTACACATCTCCACTCGACGATGACTATGCGCGGGCGACACCATCCAGTGACGGCCACAACCGACGCCGATCACCATGCTGCGGCGTCGATGAGTTGTTTGGTATAGGCGGATTGCGGTTGCGTGAGCAGATCGCCGGTGGCGGCGGTCTCCTCGATTCGCCCGTCATGCAGCACGACAATCCGGTCGGCAATATGCTGCACAACTCCCAGGTCGTGGGACACGATGACCATCGCGGTCCGAGGCCGTTTCCTCCGGATTTCCGCCAATGTGTCCAGAATCTGGACACGCCCTGAGACGTCGACCGCGCTCATCGGCTCGTCAGCAAGCACGATGCGCGGTTCGGCGACTATCGCCCGCGCGATGGCGACCCGTTGCGCCTGCCCGCCTGACATATCGACCGGATACCGTCCGATGAACTCATCCGGATCAAGCCCGACCATCCCCAACGCCCGGCGGACCGCACCGGCGATATCGTCCGATGCCACTCGCCTCCCAGCGTCGCCCGCTCTATGCCCGGCTTGTCTTGCAATCAGTCCTTCCGCAATCGATTCGCCGGCGGTCCAACGCGGATCGAGCGAGGTGAACGGGTTTTGGAATACCAGCCCCGATTCGTTTCTCAGCCGTAGCATTCCCAGCGAACGCACTCCGCTCAAGGCAACGCCTCGATACGTAACCGTGCCCGAATCGGCCTGCTCCAAGCCGAATGCAATGCGGGTCAGCGTGGTTTTTCCGGACCCCGACCCGCCGATCACCGCCAGACACTCCCCTTCGGCGACATCCATATCCACGTTGAACAGCACCTGGGTCCGTCGTGAACGGGAGCCGAAGGACTTATCGACCCCCCGCACGGACAGCAGTGCTTCCTTCTCGTCTGACGCGACGTCGCGTCCGTCGGGAACGATGACTTCTGCCGGTACGGTTTTCCTGCTCTTCTCACCCATGTTGACGCTCCCGATTCGTATCCATACGCGCAGTGCCGTCCATATCCACGCCTGCACCCACACCCGTGCCCAGTGTCAGCAGCTTCGCGGCACGCACCAACGCGCGTGTCACCGGTTCCCCAGGATTACGCAGCAGATCTTCAGTCCCACCCGTCTCGGCCACACGCCCGCCGTCGATGACGACGCATCGCGTAGTCGCCCGTGAAAGCACCGCGAAATCATGGGTGATGAACAGCATCGATGCACCGGCCGATTCGACCAACGAAACGAGCAGATCGATGATGGAACGCTGCACAATCGCGTCAAGCGCAGTGGTCGGCTCATCAGCGATAATCAGCCGCGGCGAGGTAATCAACGCCGTGGCGATGCCGACACGCTGCTGTTGGCCGCCGGAGAGCTCATGCGGGTAGGCGCCCGCGAGTCTTGGCGGCAGGCCGACCCGTTCCAGCATGGTCATCGCTCGGTCGTGCCGCTCATCTGCGCCCAAATCATAATGCAGGCGCAGCGGTAGGCAGACCTGTTGCTCAACGGTCAGCACCGGATTGAGCGCCGCTCCGGGGTTCTGGAACACAAGCCCAACGTATCGACCGCGCAAATCGGCAAGTTCCGCATCATCCATGGTGTCGACCCGCTTGCCGCCAATGTTCAAACTGCCGTCCACGCGCGCGGTTCGAGGCAACAAGCCGGTCACCGCTTTGACCAGCATGGATTTACCTGACCCGGATGCCCCAATCAGCCCAACGCGTTCACCAGCGTCGACATGCAGAGACACCCGCTTCAATACAGCATGCCCGCCGATGGTCACATTCAGATCGCGGACATCAAGGATTGTGGGGCGCGCACTACCGGCGGCGTTCGTCGCACGGCTCACGTCGGCATGACCAACACCGGCATTGCCTACACCGGCATGACCCGCATCGGCAGCACCGCCCGCACCGGTGCCATCGACCCCGGCAGCATTCGCAGTCATGCCGCCCATATTCAGCTCACTCGCATCCAGATTGTTCATGATTCCGCTTCCTCGCCTCGATCTGCCGGCCCTGAACGTCCGACCTCCACCCGACGCAGCTCAGGATTGGCCAACGGGTCCGCGCAATCGCGAATCGCATCACCCAGCAGATACAGCGCGGTCACCACGAGTGTGACTACCAAGCCCGGCCACAACACCGTCAGCGGATACACGCTGATCAGCCGCACCGACGTGGTCAGCGAATGTCCCCAACTCGGCACGCCCGACGGCACACCGACACCCAGATAGGTCAACCCCGCCTCGGCCAGAATCGAAGTCCCCGCGCTCATCGACAGCTGCACGGCAAGCACCGGGCAGGTCGAGGGCACGATATGCCGCACGAACACACGCCACGGGCCGACACCGCTCGCTCTGGCCGCCTCCACATATGCACTCCGGGCCGCCAAAGCCGCCGTCGGCCTCAGTATTCGCGCCATATTCAGCCCGTACGTGATACCGCACGCCGCGACGACCACCGCGATAGACGTGCCGAAGGGAACGGCGAACAGCAGGGCGAGCAGCACCGTCGGAATCGCGATCAGCGCGTCCACGACCACTACGCTTGCCGAGGCGAGCATCCGGCGGGTCGATACCATCGCGGCGGTGAGCGCGAGTCCAATCGCCGCGGACGCCAGTACAGTCAGCACGGCAACCGCCAAATCCGTGCGTGAGCCGGCCATCAGCCAGCTGAGCACATCCGCGCCCACGCCATCCGTACCGAGCGGATGGGCAGCGGACGGCGACGCCCACGCATCGTCGCCATCGGTATGCAGCAGCGGGTAGGGCGTCCACACAAGCGACACCGCGGACACGACCAGCCACAACGCCATGACAATCAGCGCAAACCGCCCGCCCGGCCTGCCCCACACGCCGCGCAGGATAATCCCGAGTCTGACATGCAACGGTAATCTGCCGTAGAAGCCGCCGCGGGACGGGTGTCTCACAGGCCCGACATGCCGCGAATCCGCGGTATTGGCAGGATGCCCGACATCGGCAGGAAGCCTGGTTGCACCCGGATGCTCTGCATCGCCCGAAAGCTCAGAAAGCCTTGTATCAGCCGAGTGAACGATTGCCTCGGATTGCCCCGACGATGTCGGACGCCCAGTTTCCTGCAAGCGCCCACGACGATTACGTGATGAAGCCATATCTTCCCTCACCCTCGTTCCTCGGATTGCCCGCCCAACCGCGGATCAAGCGCATGATGAAGCATATCGACCAGCACGCCGAGCAGCAGGAAGAATGCGGCGAGCAGGAACAGTTCGCTTTGCACGGCGACCAGATCACGATTGCCGACATCGCCGATCAGCATGGCGCCCAATCCGGGAAGATTGAACAGACTTTCAACAACCATGACGCCGGTGACCATCTGTGCGAAAGTCAACCCCGCCACCGACACCAGCTGCGCGGCAGACAACCGCAATCCCACGCCGAGCATCGCCTGTCGACGCGTCATCCCACACGCCATGGCCATCGCCACGGCGTCGCTGTCCTCCATCGAGATCAGACAGGCGCGGGTATAACGCATGATTGCGGCCCCCGCCACCAATCCGGTCGCAATGGCGGGCAGAATCAACGATGCGAGAGCCGCTACCGGGTTGCGCCAGCCGGCATCAGGGAATCCCTGCGACGGCAGGATGCCGACAAGTCCGACCCCGCGGCCGAACAGCATGATGAGCAGCAGCCCGCCCCACAACGCCGGCACCGCACCACCGACGATGGCGAGGGTATGCAACACGCCACGCACCCGCGAATTCGCGGCAAGCACCGCCTGGCAGCCAAGTGGAACGCCCACGCCAAGGGCGACGATTAGGCTCAATACAATCAGTGGCATGGTGATGGCCGCATGTGACCCGACCTGTGAGGAGACCGAGCGTCCGCTGATCGCAGACACCCCCATATTCCCGTGCATCAGGCCCGACAGCCAATCCGCATATTGCTGCGGGTACGAACGGTCCAGCCCCATCTGCGAGCGCAACGCAGCCACGCGCGCAGGCGTGGCGTTCGTGCCCGCCATGACGGACGCCACGTCACCCGGCAGAATCCGCAACGCGACAAACACCAGCAGCGACAGGCCGAACAGGGCGGCTACAAACAGCACCAGCCGACGAATCAGATATCTCATTGCCTTGATGCTCCTTGCCTGTGACTCTTGCCGCGTATCAGCGCGTCCTGCCAGATGTGGCCGCGCTGTCTTGCCGTATATCGTGCCGCGTATCGCCGCCGTTGCGCCGCTACGCTCTACGCCTGTGCCGGCGTGTACGTGACCTTCCACAACGGCAGCACACTCTGGGTCAGCCGGGAAGGGAACCCGGTGACCCCTTTGGCCTGTGCGACGCTCACCCGGTAGGCGAACAGCCAGTCGGCGGGTGCATCCTCGCTGACAATCCTCGCCGCCTGCTTGAGATTGCTTGCGCTGTCCTCGTCGTCCGTTGCAGCGAGTGCCTTGGCATACAGCGCCTGCACCTGCGGATTGTCGTAATGGTAGTAGTAGTCGTGCTGCGTCCACTTGTAGAAGTCGTGGCTTTCCGCATGGTCGACGAGCGAGAGGTCGTAATCGCCGTTGGTGTGCACGTCCTGAAGCCATGTGGAGAATTCCACGCTGTTGATGCTCAAATCGATGCCGATGCGGCTCAATTGGCTGCGCAGCTGCTCACCAAGCTCGGAACCGTAGATACTCGTCGCGTAGGTGAGCGTCAGCTTGAGCGGGTGACTGGTGGAATACCCCGCCTGTTGCATGAGGCTCTTGGCTTTGGCGGGATTGTACGGATACAGGCCGGTCAAGTCCTCGTAGCCGGGGTCAACGGACGGGATCGGCCCGCCGAGCGCCGCATCCACTCCCCCGCGCGAGGCGATGATCTCCTTGTGGTTAATCGCATAGCGGATCGCCTGCCGTATGCGTTTGTCGGAGGTTTTCGCACCCGTGCAGTTGAACGCGAGCACGAATTTGTCGCTGCCGTCGTTCACCTTGATGGTGTATTTCCCACTGCTTTTGAGCTTGCCGGTCATATTCGCGTTGACCGGGGACAGCACCTGCACGTCCCCGCTGGTCAGCGCGTTGAGCGCCGCGTTGTCGTCTGGTAGGAACCGCACGGTGACTGTGTTCGTGCGGGCCTTGTGCGCGCTGCCCCAATATTTCGGGTTCGCCTGCAGGACGAGCTTGCTGCTGGAATCGAATGACTTGACCAGATACGGCCCGGAACCGACCGCCGTGGTTTTCGCGTCGTAGTGCGCGTCCTTGTCGAAGACCAAGCCGGGCCGGCCGGAAAGGTACCACAGCATATTCGCATCGGGTTGGCTTAGCGTGAGTTTCACGGTGGTTGCGTCCGGGGCGCTGGCTTGCTTGAGGTTCTCGACCTGGTCACTGTTGTAGTAGTGCTTGGATTTGAGCTGGTTGATGGACCATGCGACATCGGTGGCATCGAGTGTGTCGCCGTTGGAGAAATTCATGTGCTCGTTGAGCTTGAAGGTGTAGGTCAGCCCGTCGTCGCTGATGGTCCAGCTCTTGGCGAGACCGGGTTCGACCTCGTTGTTCGAGTTGCGCGAGACGAGTGCTTCGTAGACGTTGCCGATGAGCAGCTGTTCGAGCGCCGACCCGGATTGGTTGCGGATGTCAAGGCTCACGGGCGCGAGTTTGATACCGATGGCGATGCTGTCTGATTGTGCCGGCGCTGCTGCCTTGCGCGAGTGTGAGTTCACGATGGCGATGCATGCGACGAGCGCGACAATCACCAAGGCGGCGACCACCCAGATGATTGGGCGATGCCCGTCATGCCTCTTCTTGCGTTGCTTCGCATGCGCGTTCAGACTAGCGTCGGTGCTCGCGTTGGTATCAGCGTTCGCGCCAGTATTGGCGCGGGTGTCTTCCGTCGCATGCGGCGGCTGGGTTGTGGTGTCTGGTTCGGTTGCGTCGGATGTACCGTACGCACCATTGGACTTGGCCATGGTTGCTCCTCTGTTCGGCCGTTGGGCCTGCTTATGTTGAGTCGGTTGGCCGCCCATGCGGGTCGACCACCTCGCATCATGATACGCGTGCAGGCGGATTGTCTGGTGCCGCCCGTCTGACCCCGGCGACCGCTCCGGCCCTCTGTCTGCGCGCACATCAAAGCCAAACCGGCGAATTCAGCGGGTGTTGCGCGCGTAAATCGATGCCAGTCCTTTGAAAATCAAATCGGGGTCATATACGTCGATCAGGTCGGTATCGTCCTTGAACATGCGTCCGAGCCCGCCGGTGGCGATGACGCGAAACTCCCCGTCGATCTCCTGCTGGAACTGTCGGATGGTGCGTTCGATGCCACCGAGAAAGTTGTAGTAGAGCCCCGCCTGCATCGCGTCCTTCGTGTTCTTCGCGAGAATCGACTTGGGCCGTGTAATCTCGACTTCCGGCAACTGGGCGGTTTCGTTCCACAGGGCCGCCGCCGCGGTGCGGATGCCGGTGGTGATCAGCCCGCTGCGGATGCTGCCCTTACTATCCACGTAGTTGAAGGTCGTGGCCGTCCCGAAATCCGCGACAAGCGTCGGCCCGCCGTAGGTGAAATACGCGCCCACGCAGTCGGCGAGGCAATCGGCGCCCATGGTTTTGGGATTGTCCATGACCACGTTGATGCCCGTTTTGATGCCCGGACCGACAATCATCGGGTCGATGCCGAGGAATTTCACGATGCTCGCACGGAAGGAATGCATGACTTTCGGCACGACAGACACGATAATCACGTCCTGCACATCGCTCGGGCTGTACCCACTCATCGCGAGGAATTCGGTGATCATGAGCCCGTATTCGTCCGACGTGTGGTTGGCTTTTGTGGTGATCCGGTATGTGCCCCTCATCTGCTCCTTGCGGTCCCCATCGAGGAAGCCGAGCACGATATTCGTATTGCCGATGTCTACTGCCAGCAGCATGGGTGTCCTTTCATCCGCGTTTTCGTAATTGCCCGCATGACCCGGATTCTTTACAAACCTCCGGGTGCCGATTCGCTCTAATCCGCCAGACGTTCCCGCCGCATCCGGGCAAGCCTGCCAAGAATGACAGCCGCAAGGTCGCGCTTGTCCATCAGTGGCTGCGGTTCTGAGTGGATTTTCGACCCGTCCTCGCCCGCAGTGGCATTCTTGTCGGTATCCGGTGTGAGGATCACCACCCGGTTCGTATCGTGCGCGAAACCGGCCCCCGGTTCGTTGAGGTCGTTGGCGACGAGCATGTCGCAATGCTTGCGTTCCAGCTTGGATTGCGCGTTGGCGAGCAGGTCCTGCGTCTCCATCGCGAACCCGCAGACGAGCTGCGAGCCGTCCGGGCGTTTGTGCTCGCCCGCCCAAGCGAGGATGTCCGGGTTCTGTACCAGCGTGATCGGCGGCATAACTTCCCCGGTTTTCTTGATTTTCTGCTCGCTGCGATACTCCGGGCGGAAATCGCCGACCGCGGCGGCCATGATGATGATATCCGCCCGCGCGAAGTGGCCATGCACCGCGTCAAACATCTCCTGCGCGGTCTGTACATGGACAGTGTGCACGCCGTCCGGCCCGTCAAGCGAAACCGGCCCGGAAACGAGCGTGACCTCAGCTCCCATGGCCTGCGCCGCCTGGGCGAGTGCATACCCCATTTTCCCAGTCGAATGGTTGGTCAGGTACCGTACCGGGTCGAGCGGCTCCTGGGTGGGGCCGGCAGTGACCAGCACATGTAATCCGGCCAATTCGTCGTTCGCGGGCTGGTCGGTCTCCGTCTTCGTGCCGCATCTGCTGGCGGCCGCACTCTCGGCGGCCTGTTCAACGGCATCCTCGATGTCCTCCAAATCGGCGAGCTTGCCTTTGCCGGTGTCCTGGCAGGCGAGCCGCCCGGTTGCCGGTTCGACGATCGTCCACCCGAATTCGCGGCATGCGGCGATATTGCGCTGGGTGACGGGATTGTTGTACATGCGCGTGTTCATCGCCGGGCACAGGATTTTGGGACCCTCATATGCCAACACCATCGAAGTGAGATAATCGTCGGCGATGCCGTGCGCGATTTTGGCGATGATATCGGCGGTCGCGGGCGCGATCACCAGCACGTCCGCCCATTTCGCGTCATCGATATGGCTGATGCCAAGCCGCTGCGCATCCAATGCATCCTGGGAATCCGCGGTATCGGGGAACATCGCCGTGCGTACCGGCGTGTGAGCGAGGGACGCGAACGAAAGCGGGGTGACGAACCGTTGCGCGGCCGCGGTCATGGCGACCCGCGTCTCATACCCGCGTTTGCCCCAATCACTGACCAGTTGGCATGCCTTGAACGCCGCGATGCTGCCGGTGACACCGAGCATGATATGGGTTGAAGCCATACGACCTCCGAACGCCGCGCTGTTGCGGCGGTCTGTACTGTCGCTGCGGCGGTCGCCGTCAGCGCTGCCGCCAGTATAGGCCGCGCAACCGACGTGCCGCAGCGAATACCGGTTTCTACATCATCTGCATTACTGGATGGTGAAGCCCTGATTGACCCCGTACTCCTGAATGTCGTTCTGCCAACTGGCGAGCGCTCCTGCGAGCGAAACCTTCGGCCCCGGATCGTCCGGCACAGTCACGGGATTGCCGTCGTCGTCGGTCATGCCCGCCTCGAAACGCTTTTTGGCGACGATCCGCCGCTGGTTGGCGGACTCCCACTTGTAGGCCTTACCCATGGTCGCGCGGAAATCGCTGCGCGCATACACTTCGAACGGCAGATACTGGTATCCGGAGGACACGTTCTGCGCCGCCTGCGCGAGCACCTTATTGAACTGTTGGCCACCGAAATACGGGATCTGGATGCCGCGCGAGTCGCGGATGGTCGTCTTTTCAAGGAAAGTCTTGGATTCCAATGTGGAAGTATCTGCGGGGAACGCCCCTCCGTCAACGCGCGTGGCAATACCTTCGGCATCATGGCACACATATTCGATGAAACGGTATGCGGCTTCGGGTTTGCGCGTCGTGTTGAGCATCGTCAACGCGGACCCGCCGATTTCAGCGTTGGCTGTGCTACCGTAAACGGTCGGGATAGTGCCGACCCGCCATTGTCCTGCAGCTCCGGGCACATCGGACAACAGCATGGAGGGCATCCACGCGCCCGACAGCACCGAGGCGACGGTTCCGTTGCCCAGTGCGTTCTGCCACCCTGTGGACCATGTGGTCAGCCGGGTGTTGATCAGCCCTTCATCCATCATTTTCTGCCAGTATTCGATGAAGGTTTTCGTGCCCGTGTCACCTTTGAGGTTCACCGTGACGGTTTTGCCGTCGGAGGAGGTCCGGTACGGTCTGCCGCCGGCGAGCCAGATCATCGCGTTGAAGAAGCTTGCATCCCCGGCGTCCGCGGCGATATACACCCCGATTTTCTTGAGTTTCTTGGCCGCCCGGTAATAATCCTTCCACGTGTGGATGGTTGTCGGGTCAACCCCGGCCTGTCTGAACACGCTATCGTTGTAGAAGAACGCCATCGGGCCCGAATCCATGGGCAGGCCATAGATACGGCCGCCAAGCTGCACCGAGGACCATGTGCCGGTCGTGTAGAAGTTCGCGTAGCCTTGCGCGCGGTCGGTCAAATCACGCAATTGGCCACTGACCGCATACTGTGGCAGCGCAAAATATTCAATCTGCGCGACATCCGGCAGCCCATACCCGTCCTGGATCGCCGTATTGAGGTTCTCGTAGCCGCTCGTGTTCTTCACGATGACATGGACGTCAGGGTTCGCGGCCTCGAAGGACTGGGCGAGCTTGCCCATGCTCGGCTCCCATGACCATACGGTAATGACGGTGCGCGTGTCCTGCACCGCGCATGCGGCGACCGTGAGCAGCATGCATACGGACATGACGGCGGACAACGCCTTCGCGATGAGTTGCCGTCCGCGGGATGGTCGTGTCATGCTGCTCCTTGATTTCCGTATGTGTTCGCTGGCGCCCGCCGTCAACCCATGCTGACGATGACGCCGTTCGGGGCGATGGTCGCCGTTCCGTCGCCATGGTCTTCGGCGAGAGATGCGACGATGGTACGCCCTTCGATATCCGCTGCGACCGGATGGTGCGTACGGTTGAACTGGAATGTGAACCGCGGCGCCTCATGTTCGCCGTCGCCGCGCCCCTCACGCACCACGCGCAGAATGTCGCCGGAACCTTGCCATGCCGGTACGCTCACGTCCATGGCCTCGAACATGGCCGGCAGGCTTGCGGCAAGCCCGTCAGCGCCCAATCGGCAACCGACGTAGGCGGCACGCCCCTCGCCATATGTGTTGACCGTGATGGCGGGAACACCGTTCATACCGGTCCACGAATCGGCTTGGTAGGTGGCAAGTATACGCGCGGAATCCGCGGTCGATGTGATGACGTCCGCGATGTCGTGTGCCACGGTGCCGTTGCTCAGGTCGAGGTGATCAAGCACGCCGTCGTCATCACCCATCGGGGCGAATTCCTCGGAACGCACGCCGACAACATCGCGGATGGCCCCCGGATAGCCGCCGAGCCACACGTGGTCGCGTTCGTCGCTGATACCAGTGTAGTAGGTGGCGAACAGCTTGCCGCCTGCCGCGACATAATCACGCACGCGCCGCGCATCGTTTTCGCCCAGCAGGTACACGCTCGGCAGAACGACCATCTCGTAGCGATCCCAATCGCCCGCCAGCGGCACCACATCGGCGGTCAGCCCGCGATCGGCCAACGCGGTGAACCAGTCGAGCGGTTCCGTCCAATGCCGTACCTGCTGGGTGGGTGTCGCCGTATGCTCGGTGGCCCATTCGCTCGCGTAATCGTAGACGACGGCAATCCGTGCCTGGCTCAGTGTAGTGCCGGGCAATCCCGCCTGCGAGAGCGTGTCCAGGTCATTGCCGAGCGCGCAGACGTCACGGTAGACCTGGCTGTTCCGTCCCGCGTGAGGCACCATGCCGCTGTGGAATTTCTCGGCACCCGCTTGGGACTGCCGCCACTGGAAGAAGCAGATGGCGTCCGCGCCCATGGCCAGATGCGCCATCGCGTCGCGTTCCAGCTGTCCTGGCTCCTTGCGGTAGTTGATGCTGCGCCAGTTGACAGCGCTGGTGGAATGTTCCATGAGGAACCACGGCTGTTTGCGACTGATTCCGTCGACCAGCGAGGACGAGTAGACCAGCTCGTCAAAATGCCGGCGTCCCGGGGTGAAGTAGTGGTCGTTCGACACAAAATCGACTTCGTTGCCCCAATCGTCATAATCGAGTGCGTTGCCGGGCGCGCTGACCATGAAGTTTGTGGTCAAGGGGATATTCGGGGTGATTTCTGCGAGCGCGTCACGCTCCGCCTTGAAGAACTCCTTGAGCGCGTCGGAGCAGAACCGCTTGAAATCAAGCAGTTTGCCGGGGTTCATGAAATTGCCTTCCCCGATGTACCGCGGCGGGATGATCTGGGAGAAATCGGTCATGCGCTGAGACCAGAAGTAGGTTCCCCACGCGTCGTTGACCGCCTCGATGTCCCCGTAGCGTTCCTTGCACCAGCGCTGGAAGGCGCGCATGGCGTCATCGGAATAGTCGAACCGGTTGTGGCAACCGTACTCGTTACTCACATGCCAGGCCACGACGGCCGGGTTGTCCCGATAATGTTGGGCCATGGCACGGCACAGCCGCAAGGCGTACTCGCGGAAAATCGGGCTGGTGGGACGCCAATGCTGTCGCGCCCCCGGCCAGCAGGCGTCGCCGCGCTCGTCCTTCCACAAGACTTCCGGATGCTTCTGCGTAAGCCACAGCGGCGGACTGGCGGTCGCGGAGGCGAGGTCGACAGCGATGCCGGCATGGTAGAGCTTGTCGATGATCCGGTCGAGCCACCCGAAATCGTAGGCGTCTTCCTCGGGTTCTATCGCACTCCACGCGAAAATGCCGAGGGACACGATATTGACCCCGGCCTGGTTCATGAGCTCGATATCTTCATCCCAGACGGATTCCGGCCATTGTTCGGGATTGTAGTCTCCGCCGTACCAGATACGCCGGGCTGCATTGTCCAGCGGTCTCGGCCAGCGATGTGTTCTGCGTGCTGTCATGGCGCTCCAACTGTATGCGTTCGATTACCGATGTTTACCATACCATTGACTGCCGTGTTTTTCCTTGACGGCGCTTCATACCTCGCCGCACGCGTGTTTTCTGCATGCGCCCCGCCGCATCGTTCGCCGAGGTGTCACCGCAGTCGTCGCATGTCGGGCTCACCGGCGAGGCTCAACGCGGGTACCGGGCCACCGAACCGCGTTCAATCAGCTCGCCGGGAATCACGGTTTTCACGTTCACTGGCACGTTCTCGCCTTCGCACTGCTTGCGGATCATGGTGAACGCCTCATGCCCGATGGTGTCGAAGCGCATGCGCATGGTCGTCAGATCGAGTTTGGGCACAATGCCCCTGAGCGAATCATCCACACCGACGATGCTGACATCCTCGGGCACGCGACGGCCGCCATCCTTCAAACCCAGGATCGCGCCATACGCCATCTGGTCGTTTGCCGCGTACACGGCTGTGCATTCGGGGTCGTGGGCGAGCTCGAATCCGGCACGATACCCGCTGTCCGCCCCCCAGTCGCCAATCAGGGCTTGCGGTGCGGCGATGCCATGGCGATCAAGTTGGTCGTTCCACCCTTGCAGTCTGCTGCGCGCCGCACGCGACTGCATCGGCCCGGCGATATGATGCACGGTGCTGTGCCCTTGTTCCAACAGATAATCGACAATGCTCGTGGAGCACCCATACTGGTCGGCGTCCACCGTGGGGCAGTTCGTAGATGCCCCCTCGCACACGAGCACGACCGGCATCTCTTTCGGCGGAACGAAGGTATCGAAATCAGGGACATCCTGCTGCAGCACGACGATGATGCCGTCAACCGGCAGCTGTGCCATGCGCTCGACCGCAGCCTGCAGCGAACGTTCCTTGCCGACGCCCATCGTGCGTACGGTGACCGCGTACCCCTCATCCACCGCAGCCGCGACGATGCCGTCAAGAATGCGGGAATCGCCGTAATCATACAGGCTGAACACCACGACGCCGATATCGTTGAACCGGCCGTATTTGAGCGCACGTGCGGCATAGTTGGGACGATAGCCGAGCTTGTCCATCGCTTCCTCGACGCGCACTCGGGTTTCGTCGCGCACACTTTTGCTCCCGTTGGTGACGCGGGAGACCGTTTGGGGCGAAACGCCGGCTTCCCTTGCAACATCCTGCATGGAGACAGTCAAGTTCCGGTTCATTGTTCGCCCCTTGATAGCTGTTGATACGGTGCCAAGTATAGGCGATGCCCGTACGTCGGATATCCACTGCGTCTCACCTATGCCGAGGCGGTCAAGCGCCTGAAAAACCGGCCTTTCTTGCGGTGATTTAACTTAACTGTTTCAGTTGCGATTAGCCGATTCGCGGCCGTGCACCATCCGCCGGTGTGATTGCTATAACATTCCAAGACCATTCGGCCGTATTCATCACCATTGCAACGGAACCGACGACACGAACGCCATATCCCGTCCGCTGACCGGATCGGTGAACTCGAGCCGGCGCGCGACCAGCTGCAAGGGCGTACTGAAATCATCCGGCCCATAGGGTTTGAGCGTCGGATAGAACGGGTCGCCCATGATCGGCAGGCCGATTGAGCTCATGTGGACGCGCAGCTGGTGGGTTTTGCCGGTCACGGGGTGTAAAACGTACCGGCGGGTGCCGGCGGGCAGCGCCGTGGCGTCTGGAGTGTCGTCGGTCATGCCGCATGCGGCGGGCAGGTCTATGATTGTCCGCGCGTTCGGCTCCCCCGGTACCTCGTAGGCTTGCAGACGGCCGCGGTCCTTGACGATATGCGAGCAGCGCAGGAGCGGGAACACCGCCGGGACGTTGAGGAGTGTGAGCGTGCCGGTATGCGGGCGTGTGATCGGCGCCGCCGGGGCAAGGCATTCGTAGGTCTTGCGCGCCTGGTGGTTCTGGAACAGCATCTGGTAGACGCCACGGCATGCCGGGTCACGCACGAGGACCACGATGCCGGCGGTCAGCCGGTCCAGCCGGTGCGCCGGCGTGATCTGCGGTTCCCCGTAGTGCTCACGCAGCCTGATGAGCGCGGACTGCCGGTACCACATGCCACGCGGCGTGGTCGGCACGAAATGCGGCTTGTCGATGACGATAATCCGCTCGTCCTTGTACAGCACGACGCAACGGAACGGGATCTCAGGCTCGTCACTCACCCAGCGGTGCCGCCTGGCTTGCGGCGTGTGCGGCCCGGCATCACCGGAGCCGGATTGCGCGTCGGAGCGTCCATGAGGCAACGAAGCCATACTGGACGCCCCGACGCTGCACGTGGCCGCGGACATGCGCGGCATCACTCGACGGTCACGGATTTCGCGAGATTACGCGGCTTGTCAACGTCATAGCCCTTGATCATGGCCATATCCATGGCGAACAGCTGCAACGGCACCACGTTCACCAGCGGGCTGAGCAGCGTGGGGCAGACCGGTCGCCAGAAGACGACATCCGCATACTGTTCGACATCCGGGTCACCCAATTCGGCGACCGCGATAGTGAACGCGCCACGCGCCTTGACTTCCTCGATGCCGGAAATCACCTTGTTGTGCAGGATATTGCGCCCGCGCGCCGACGGCACGATCACGACCACCGGCTCGCCCGCGTCCACCAGCGCGATAGGGCCATGCTTGAGCTCGCCCGCGGCGAAGCCCTCGGTGAAGGTGTAGGCGATTTCCTTGAGTTTCAGCGCGCCTTCCAGCGCGACCGGGTAGCCCACATGACGGCCAAGGAACAGGAAGGAATGCGCGTTGACCATCCGCTTGGCGGCCTGCTCGACATTGCCCGCCTGATTGTCCAGCACCCACTGAATCTTCTGTGGCATGTCCTTGAGCTGCTCGAGGATGTGCCTGATCTCGTCGCGGTACATCGTGCCCTTCACCTGCGCCAGATACAGGCCCAGCAGGTAGGCGGCGACGATTTGCGCGACGAAGGCCTTGGTGGAGGCGACCGCGATCTCCGGGCCCGCGTGCGTGTACAGTACGGCGTCGGATTCACGCGGGATGCTCGCTCCTTGCGTGTTGCAGATCGCCAGCACGCGCGACCCCTGTTCGCGAGCGTGTCGCAAGGCCATCAGCGTGTCCATCGTCTCGCCGGACTGCGAAATCGCGACGACCAGTGTGCGCGGGGTCAGAATCGGGTCACGGTAGCGGAATTCATGCGCGAGTTCGACTTCGACCGGAATGCGCACCCAATGCTCAATCGCGTATTTGGCGACCATGCCCGCATAGCTTGCCGTGCCGCACGCCACGACGATGATCTTGTCGACCTGGCGGAACACGTCCAGCCCGATATGCACTTCGTCGAGCACGATATCGCCCTGATCGTCAAAGCGGCCGAGCAGCGTATTGGCCACGGCCTCCGGGTCCTCGTGAATCTCCTTGTCCATGAACGAGGGCCAGCCACCCTTTTCCGCCGCGGAAGCGTCCCAATCGACGGTGAAACGCTTGGAATCCTTCACCGGGTTGCCGTTGAAATCGGTGACGATTACCTGGTCGCCGCTGATGCACACGGCCTGGTCCTGCCCGATTTCCATGGCCTGCTTGGTGTAGGCGACGAACGCGGCGACATCCGAGCCGAGGAAGTTCTCCCCCTTGCCTAGGCCCACCACGAGCGGGGAATCATGCCGTGCACCGACGACGATATCCGGCTGGCGGCAGTCCACGGCGAGGATGGTGAACGCGCCGGTCAGCATGCGGGCCACGCGCCGCAACGCTTCAAACAGGTCGGGTTTGCCGGTTTCCTCGATGATGGTGTTGGCAACCTTGCCGAGCAGTTTCGCCGCGACTTCGGTATCGGTGCCGGAGGAGAACACGTAGCCTTCGGATTGCAGATCCATTTTCAGCTTGGACGCGTTTTCGATGATGCCGTTGTGGATGATGGCGATCTTGCCGTCCGCGCTCACATGCGGGTGGGCGTTCGTATCGCTCGGTTCGCCGTTGGTGGCCCACCGGGTGTGGCCGATGCCGACGGTGGCGTCCGGCAGCGGCGAGCGGGCGAGATCGGCCTTGAGATTGTCCAGGCGCCCGGCCTTCTTGCGCACCGCCACCAGATCCATGCCCGGCGCGGCAAGGGCGACGCCGGCGGAATCATACCCCCGGTACTCCAGCCGGCCCAGGCCCTGCATGCATACTTCCAACGGTTTGCCGCACGCGGTATTGCCGCCCGCGTATCCAACGATTCCACACATAGCTCACCAGTGTATCGGACGGATATGTCGCCCGCCCACGGCAAAACCCACTTTCACACAACCCACCAGCGGGAAGGGCGGCGGTGCGAGCCTTCAGGCTTCTGTTTGGCACGCAATGTACTGTTTCGCCTTTGCAGCATCGTACCCGGGTACTGATTCGTCGAAATATTTGCCGAACACGTCCCTGTCCTTGTTCTCGTCGCTGACAATCGCCTTGTAATCCTCCACGGTCATGGATTGCTCGGCGAGTCCGTATTGCTTCAGGCACTTGAGCAACGGCACCACGGGATCCTCGTTCTTGGGGTTGCTACTCATGTCGCCGCGCAGCATATTCATATCCGTGAAATCATTGTCCGCATCGCATTGCTTGACAATGGCATCACCGTCGGCCTCGCTCATCCCGGAGGGATACGAGGTTGACATGCCGCCTTGTGAATCGACGGTGACTTCGACATTTTGCTGTTGCGCACAATCGCTGAAATGCTGGCTGAGTTCAAGGAACTCCTGGTCGGTGATCTTGCTGTCCTTGAGTATCTTCTTGGTCAAGGATTGGTGTGCGTTGTCGTAGGTGCGTTTGATCTGCTGCGCGTATGGCCCGGTGAACACCGTGCCGTCCTGGGCCGTGGCGCTGCTTGATGCGCCGGTAGCGGTACCGGCGGACGGATCGGTATGCGCCGCTCCCCCACAACCGGACAGCAATGTCAGGCAGCATGCCGCCACACACACACGAAGGTCGTCACACCGGTGTGACGATGCCGCGCGATATTCGAAGCTCCCATGTGCTCTTCTCCTTGCGGATCCTTGTCTCTTCCATTCAGCCGGCCCGCGGTAGTGGGTGCGTGCCACGCTAGTCACGGCACACACCCACTACCGACGCCGGGGTTTCAGTCCGACAGATGGGTGTCATCTGGGTGCTCATGCCGGTACACGTAATGCGACAGGTCACTGAGCTTGTACCCGTCGTAGCGTTCCATGCATTCCTTTGCGACCCTGTTGTCCTTCTGCGCGTTCGCCCCCGTGTACGGGACCGGTGTCAGCGCACCGTCGGTCAGATCGAAGGTGGGGAAATCGTCTTCGCTTTGAGCCTGTGCGCAGATACAATCCATGACTTTACTTTCCAACGCTGCGATGTCCTTCTCGCTGATTTTGCCGTCTTTGATGAGGTTCCGGGCGAAACCAGTCTGAAGATTGTCGTACGTGTCCGCAAATCTACGGGCGTAGGCGCCTGTGAACACGGTCCCGTCTTCGGCTTTCGCGGTGGTTTGCGACGGGCTCGGAACCGCGTCCTGACGCCCCGTACCGCACGCGACGCACACGGAGCACGCGAGACATGCCGAGACCGCACCACAGACAACAGACATACGCGACGAATGCTTCATGACCGTGCATGCTCCTTTGCGATTCTGTCTAACAGGTGACGCCCCGTTGACGTCATGCTTGCATTGTTTCGTGCTTCAGCAGACAATGCAAATCCTTGTCGTTAAAATTGCTACAAGGCCCAGCTCGTTGGTTATCGGTTCTTGAAATACCGGAACAAGTCACGTTCACGGGTGATCAGCATCGCCATCGAGGCTCCGGCCAGTACGCCGACGAGTGCTGCCGCCGGAATCCTGGCGAGAATGCCGACAAGCGTCGTAGACGAGATGATGATGCCTGTTTCCATATGGGTCAGCGCCCACACGACCAACGGTGCCGTCACGATTATCGCTGAACAGCACCACATCAATGTTTCAAGCAGCATTTGCAGCCAGAGCGCGATTTTCGGCTCCCCACAATGCATGGCTGACGCCAGTTCGAGCCGCCGGGCACGCACCGCGGCATATCCTGCGAACAACGCGGCGACGAACATCACAACAGGAGCGAGCGCGCTTTGCCTCCCCCGGAATGTCTTGACGGCATCGAGCTGCGTACCTTGTGTGCTGTTGAGCTGGCTGATCGTAGGCTGCTGCGAGGCGTCCGATGGCCACGAGGATACCGTGGATTGGAGCAATGACTGCATGACGTCAGGCACCGGCCAGGCTTTGACCAGGCATTGGTCGAAATCGTCCGCAGCTGCGGGAACCTGGCTAAGCGCCACATAGTCGTAGCTGGTTGATCTGCCGTCATCCGGGTATTGGAACACCCCGGCGACGCGCACCTTGCCGCCAGCACGCAATGCGAGCCGGTTCCCCGCCCGAGCGTGCACAGACCGCGCGGCTTGCGAAGACAGCCAGATGCCGTCGTAGTCCCGTGCAGTCAACGTCGCCCCACTGGACCGTGTCGAGGAGGCGAAGACGCCCAGTGCCCCCGTGGTGGCATCGAGCGAGGGGATGCCCGCAGATGGCAGGACGGCGGATGTGACCTTGTCATTCTTCGACCGTAACGCGCCGGATGCGAGCACCCCGTCCACACTGGACAACCGTTCGCATGCTTCACCGCTGATCCTGCCTTTGAACTCGATGACGTACGTCGACGCGCCCGACGCGATATACCGGTCAACCTGCTACGTAATGGACCGAATGCTGAACAGGTCGGCAGCAGACAACCCGCCGACCGACGCGACGAGAATCAGCATGAGCATGAACGCATGCGAGGTTCCGGACACGATATCCCGCCATGCTTCGTCCACGACACCACGCAGACGCATCCGCCCTGTCGCAGCCGTATCCCGGTCAATGGCAGGCGCAACGGCATCTTGTTCCCGGCTCACTGGTAGTCCCTCAAATCGATGATGTCCGTGCACGCGTCGCGGGTGCGCGGATCATGTGTGGCGACCACGACAATCGCCCCTGATATCGACAACCCGTGCAAGGTTCGGTTCACGCTCGCCGCAGTCGCCAAATCAAGTTGTGCTGTCGGCTCATCCACAAGAAGCAGTCCCGCGTGGGAGGCGACCGCGCGCGCAAGCATCAGCCGCTGAGCTTCGCCACCGGACAGGTCACGGAACTGTTTGGCGGCAAGATGGTCAAGCCCGAACACGCGTAACAGTGCCAAAGCGTGCTCTTCGGCTTCGTTCCTGCGTTCCCCGCGAGCAATATAGGGCAGTGCCACATGGTCGATGACCTTCCTGCGCGCCACCCCGTGAGGATTCTGCAATACCCAGCACACCCGACCGCATGAGGCGCGTATGACCGTGCCCTGCGCTGGCTGCTGCCAGCCGGCGATAATGGACAACAGCGTGGATTTGCCCGAGCCGGAAGGACCGACCAGTGCATAGACGCGCCGGGGATGCAGCGTCATGGTGATATGCCTGAACAGCCAGTCGTCCCCGTCGAAGCTGTGCCCGACATCGTCAAGCTTGACATGGGCAGACCGCCCATCACCGGGATCGTTCCGAACCGTACTGGTTCCCGCCAATCCTGTGATCGTGGACCGCATGGGCTCGAGCTGGTCTTGTCCGCTCATCGGCACGCCTTGCCCGTGCTGGCGGGAACATCGACGGAAGTCAGGGATATGCCGGATTCCACGCTGACCATCGATTTGCCAAGCTGGGAGGCCGGCGACCGGCAAGCCGTGCGAAACCACGCACGCCGAATCCGGAGAGACATCGTACATAGCCGCCGGCGGCACCGAGACCACGTTCAGCGCTTTGGCGAGCTTCCAGCGGTACGTAACGTTGATGGTGTTCGAAGCAGTGTCTTGCCCCGTGTCGCTCTGGGATCCTGCGGTATCGGAGGCCTGCCCGGAGGCTGACGGCTGTTGGGCGGCACGGTATTCGTTGCTCGCACCGATGGCTGAGAGCAGGGAGGCGTCGGTGCTGTCTGCTGTCTGATCGGTAATGGTGAACGTCGTCCCGTTGACTTCCATGACCCGATCGCCTTGCAGCATCGAGGAATCATTGCGCCGGAACGTCGCACGGACCGGTTGGCTGGTAGTCGTCAGCACATCGGCCCCCTGCTCGACGTGCCCGCCATATCGGGCCTGGCACTCCTTGACAGTCACCTGCTGTTGGGGCAACCATGCAAACAACGACGTATCGATGCTCCACTGGCGCTCTTGCGTGGTACCCTGCGTCCCGGCGGTTGCGGCAAGCGCATTGAAGGCTTTCACCGTATCCCACGTCATGATGTCTGAATCCGGGGCCGCATATCCGAGCCGTCTGAGCTCCGCATTGAGCGCCGCGATATCACCGCCCTTCATGCCACTGGTCATCGTCCGGTACGGTGGCGTCCTGAGATACAGGGCGAGTTGGGGTTGTCCGTCAATAGCAATGAACGCGGAGCCTGATTCGATGTTGCTTCCGGCCGCGCACTGTCTCAACTCCGTAACCACTCCCCCAACCGGAGCGGCTACGGAACCGGATTCACTGCGTTCCACCGTGACGGTGACGGAACGCTCGTCATCATATGGTTCCGATCGCACGGCAAGTGTGCCCGCGCGCGTAGTCGACTCGAACGCGGCGGGTTCGGGCTCACGGGTGAGCAGGAACCCGCCGCACACGCCGGCCGCCAGCATGACGAGCGCGAGCAGGACAGTCACGGAGACGGACACAGTGTTGCGGCCAGCGTTCCGGTTTGTACCGGTTTTCTGGTGATGCAGCCGCATTCTGTGCTCCTTCGTGCAGAATCGAAACGTTGTCATTATCGGCGGGGAGGAATCCACAGGCAAATCCTTGTCGTGTAAATACCTACACGATTGCGCTACCAGCATCGATGACGACTTGGTCGCCTTGCGACACAGCCATGCTGTTTTCGTTGGATTGCCGCCGAATACGGCATTCAGCACGCCCGGAAACCACGATTGCGCGTCTCACATATTGGCGCCGTTTTTGGAATACCCCTCGGAGCAGCTTCCGCGCCGGTCATCGTTTGACGCCAATCCGGCGGTGCCGCCACAGCGCTATGCTGGTGTACGAATCCCGTATTCGAACAAGCATGGAGCCAGGCACCACCATGAGCCAACAGCAGACACCATCCGCGACCGGCAGCGACCAGGCGTCGGGCACCGTGCAGGTCGTGCTCGTCGACAACGACATCCTGGCCTTGAACATGCTGCGTGAAATCATGTCCGGATGGCCCCGCGTCGCCATCACCTGGACCGAGCATAACGGCTCGGACGCCTTCGACCACTTCCGGCAATGCGAATCAGGCATCCGCGACCTGCCGGACCTGTTCATCACCGATATCTCGATGCGCGGCCTGTCGGGCATCGATATGAGCCGGGCCATCCGCTACACCAACGGCACGATGCCGATACTCGGCATCACTTCATACGAGCCGACCCAGTTCTACCATGATGCCGCCGATGCAGGCATGCAGGCGGTTATCAGCAAGAACGAGCTGTCGGTCCTCAAAAGCATCATCATGGAGGTCGCGGACACCGGCGCTCTCGCCGTCCGACCGCCCTTCGAAACATCAGGACAGGCGCATCTGCGCATCCGACAGGAAGGCCTGCCGTACATTCTTTCGCTGAGCCAGCAGGAAAAGCAGGTGCTCACCATGAGCTCGCACGGGTACAGCAATGCGGATATTGCTCAGGTACTCGACGTCAGCCCGTCGACCATCAACACGTATATCACACGCGCATCACGCAAGATGGGCGTGGCCAGCAAACGGGAAGCGGTGGCATTATGGACGAAAACCATCGGACTATAATCAGCAACACCATCGCAACCGTCATTCCGCAACGATTGCGCCATCATAAACTGCACGTCGCCCTATGCCTGGTGACCACGATACTCATGATTGCGGTGCTGGCATTCTTCCCCGCGCAGACCCCCATGCAATGGATGGCTTGTGTTATCGCCTGCTGCTGCCCGCTCGGCATCGCCTTCGCGCCGGTACCGATGTCCGTCATATCATTCGCCGTGGTGCTACTGCTGATGTTCACTCCCGGAATATCACTCTCGGATGCCGGTTCGATCATTCATATGCTTACGCCGCTGGCCATAGGTACGCTCGCGTATTCAACACCCACCCGATGGTCAATCTGGAGTCTTGTCGCTTCAATCATCACCCTGCTGTTGGCCTTCGACTTCCGCCACGCGCTGTCACCAGGAGAAGCACTTTCCTTATTCGTATTTCTCGTGCTGTATATCGTCACATACGCAAGTTGCGCATCCATCCGCACCATCGCCATCGACGATCGGCAACGGCACCGCGATGCCGAGCTGGAACTCCTGCGAACGCAACAGGCGCATCAGCAGGAAGTCACCAAGTTCGCGCGGATGACGCATGATGCGGTCACCGCGAATCTGTCGAGTATCTTCTTGCTCGCGCAGCAGCATATTGACGCTATCGATGCGGTAGGCGCAACCGGCGCGATTAACTCTGCCGCTGGCGCTACCTACGGCGCTACCGATGATGCCGCCGGTGAAGCTGCTGCCAATATTGCCAGTAATGCCGCCTCCGCGTCTGAAGAGGACTGGCGAACGGTCAGGCAACTCAGCGAAAGCGCTCTGGCGAGTATCCGTTCGGTGATCAGAACCATGAACTGCGCGGATGAACAGCCTCGCAACAACCAAACTGACGATTCGCATGACCTTCCACTGCCGTCGCGCATCGGCATCGCCATCGAACAAGGACAGCATCTGTTGACTCCGCACCGTATGCATGTCGATGTACACATGTCAGGGCAAATATCGTCGCCCGTCTGCGTACAGTCCGGCGACGAAGCAGTGACGCTCATCGGAGAGATCTTCACGAATCTGCTGCGGCACGCATCCCCGGACAGCGCGCCGATGCTCACCATCGCCTACGATGACGACAATATGTCACTCATGCAGACGAACGCGCTGACACCAAAGAGCACACGTGGTCGCGGCACAGACCAGCAGTCGCCAAAAGTTGTCCAGGCTTCGTCCAGCCATGACGGCGCTCTGCCACAATCCCAAAGTGGATTGGTGCTCCACCGCGGCATCATCGAATCGCTTGGCGGCGAGCTGCGATTCAACAGCGAGGACGAGACGTGGACGCTCTACGCGCGCATTCCATTGCACCCGCAGAGCCACGCCGCCGACGAGAACCACAATGTTGCCGCTCGATAAGAGCATTCGTAAGTTTTTCTGTTCTTCTTGCACGGCTTGCTCGCACAAGGATTTCTTTCACATAGATTTCTCTTGCACGGCCGCTGCCATGGCGTAGCCCGTGACTCATACGAGACCGCTCACCCCCAATGAGACGGTCTTATCATGCCGTGTCAGACGACGCACCATGGCAGCCACTTGGGGCAGTCGCCGAGCAATGCCTCTACACTCATGGAAACCGATGTCACGACCATGCGATCGGACTGCGTTCCCCTCATTCCCGTAGTAATGACGCCCATAATCGCGAGAAGAACCAAGAACCTCGCAAATCCCGCGCGGAAGGCCTCGACAGCATCATACCTACCATGGTGTCGAACTATTCCGTTTCGCGATACCATCGCAATAGCCATAGACTTCCCCCTCCCCAAGGCGCTGCATCAGCTCATGTATGCCCTGATACAGCGCAACCCATGAGCGCGGCGGAGACTCACAGCACGTGCTGCAGGAAGTCCTTGAAGCGCGGCTCGCTCGGATGGTCGATAATCTCAGGACCACCATGCTCAACCACCACGCCGCCATCCATGAACACCACCTGGTCGGCGACCTCACGGGCGAACCCGATCTCATGGGTGACCACAATCATGGTCATGCCTTCGTCAGCGAGCTGGCGCATGACGCTCAGCACCTCGCCCACCAATTCGGGGTCAAGCGCGGATGTCGGCTCGTCGAAGAGCATGATTTCAGGCTTCATCGCGAGAGCACGGGCGATGGCCACACGCTGCTGCTGGCCGCCGGACAACTGGGACGGGTAATAGTCAAGCCGCTGGCCGAGTCCGACGCGCTGCAACTCGGCGACCGCCAGCTCACGCGCCTCGCTCTTGCCCATATGCTTCACATGAATCGGCGCTTCCATGACGTTCTCCAACGCCGTCATATGCGGGAAGAGATTGAACCGCTGGAAAACCATGCCGAGTTTGGATCGCTGTGCCGCGATCTCCTTATCGTTCAGGGTCTGGAGCACTTCCTGGCCCTTATGCTCAACTTTCTTGAAGCCAATCATCTCGCCGTCCACGCGGATTTCGCCGCCGGTCAGGGTCTCCAGCTGGTTAATCAGCCGCAGGAAGGTCGACTTGCCCGAGCCGGACGGACCGAGAATCACCGTCACGGTGCCCGGCATGACGGTCATGTCGATGCCTTTGAGCACGTGGAGGTGTCCAAAAGCCTTGTGCACACCGATCGCCTCGACCGCCGGCGTGGTGTGTTGCGTCGCCGATTCGTCGTGTTGCTGCGAAGAGGTCTGCTGCGGGAACGCGGTATCGGTTGCTGTCTGGTCGCTCATGTCTGTTTCCTCCCTCACGCTCACGCGTTGAGCCCGATCATCTTCACATTGTTGCCGCGGGCGATGCGGGCTTTCTTCGTCTCACTGACCGCGACAGGGCCGTCCAGCTGCTGATCGCCATTGTCTTCGGCCACGATGGATCGGGCTTCGAAGCCCTTGCCGAAATGCTTTTCGAGACGGGACTGAATGACCATAAGGATGGAGGTGATCAGCAGGTACCAGATGCAGGCAACCAGAAGCAACGGAATCGGCTTGTAGATGCGGTTCGCAATGGCGTTGGTAGCGAACTGGAGTTCCAGCGTGAACGGCACGGCTTGCACCAACGACGTGGTCTTGAGCATGCCGATGGTCTCATTGCCGGTCGGCGGGATGATGATGCGCATAGCTTGTGGCAGGATAATGCGCCGCATAATCAACGAGCGCTTCATGCCGAGCGCCTTCGCCGCTTCGGTTTGCCCCGGATCCACGGCTTCAAGACCGGCACGTACGATTTCGGACAGGTAGGCAGCCTCATTGAGCGCGAGTCCAATCCACGCCGCGTTGAACGCGGTGATGATCGTGGACGAGTCGATGCTCCAGAAGGTCACCGACGTGAACGGGATGCCGAGCGACAGCTTGGGCACCAGCACGGAGAACAGGCCCCAGAACACGAGCTGCGTGTACACAGGGGTGCCGCGGAAGAACCAGATGAAAAACCAGCTGACCCCGCGCAGCACCGGGTTGATGGACTTGCGCATAATCGCCAGGATCACCGACAAGATGATGGCGACGACCATGGAAATCACCGTAAGCAGCAGGGTATAACCGATACCTTCGAGCACGTTCTCGTTGAACAGGTATTTCCATACGATGTTCCACTCGAACCGCGGGTTGGTGACCAGCCCCTGCACGAGCATCGCCGCAAGCAACGCCACAATCACAGCGGCGACCACTGGGCCGGTACGCTTCACGGGCAACGCGTGGATGCGGTCGGGTATGTCCAGACCTTCGCCGTCGACTTGTTTCTTCGCCATGGTTTGCGCCATCTCCTGTTGTCGGTTCGTTGCCCAGTTCACACCATCAGCGTGAACACCTTGTGAACTTTATTGTCGCCACGCCCTGCGACACAGTCAAGATAATGTCCGTATCCCAATATCACAAATCAGTGCCGCGCGCCACATGGTCAGGCTGTTGTATCAGTCACGATTGATTCCCCAACGATGATTCCCCAACGAGTGCGCCCGCCGGCTATGCGGCTTACGTCGCATGACCGACGGGCGTATCAGCATATTCCCTTCCGCTGATGTCAACTGACGCCCACTGATGCCAACTGATACCAGCTGGCCAGCTGGTCAGCTCAGATCGGTCGGGTTGATCTCCGCCTTGTCCAAAGCGCCGGACTGCACGCCCCAGTGCTTCAAGATCTTCATGTATGTGCCGTCATCCATGAGCTTCTGCACGGCCTTCTGCACGGCCTTGGTGGTCTGGTCGTCGTTCTTCGCGATGGCGATGCCCTGCTTGACCGAGCCCTCGTCCTTGCCGAGCGCCTGAAGCTGGCCGTCGGTCTGGGAAATCGCATAACCCGCGACCGGGGAATCCGCATAGAAGACATCGGCCTTGCCGGTCACCACATTGGTTGCCGCATCGGTCTGCAGCTTGCTGGAGAGCACCTCGATGGTCTTCTTGCCGTCGGCCTTGCACTGCTTGGCCGCCTTGTTGGCGTCCTCCTCCTCGACGGTACCGGTCTGCACGGCGATCTTCTTGCCGCACAGGTCAGAGGTATCGACCTTCTGCGGGTTGCCCTTCTTGACCACCCACGTGGCACCAGCCTTGTAGTAGCTGACGAAATTGACCGCGTCCATACGCTCCTTGGTGATGGTCAGCGAGGTGATGCCGAGATCGTACTTGCTACCCACCGACGGGACGATCGAATCGAAGGAAGCGGAGACAATCTGAGTGTCCAGGCCAAACACCTTGCCCAGCGCGTTGGACAGGTCAACGTCGTAGCCGACCGGAGTCTTGCCGTCTTCCTTAAGGAATTCAGCCGGAGCATACGTGAGCTCCATGCCGACGGTGAGCTTGCCGTCCTTGGTCACCGAATCAGGCAACATGGCGGCGATGGACGCGTCCTTCTTGATGCCGGAGACATCGTAACCGGTCGTGGACGAACTCGACGACGAACCGGAGCCGGACGTCGCTTCATCGGTGGTACCGCATGCGGCGGCACCGAGCAACATGGCGACGCTCAGTGTGCAGGCGAGCGCGGTCTTGAAAGCCTTGAATGACATATGTTCCTCTCTTCATGCATGTGGTCAGACTGTCTGCCATTCCAACATGCATATCTATGCATTGCTTCGCATAATATACTATGCCGCAGACTGCGGCACGAAAAAGACACGCCGGTCGTGCCGGGACGCAACAGGCGTCATCCGCGACACGACCGGCATACCATGGATACCCTGCGGGCGCGTAGGCAACACGCCCGGACAAGACGCGCAGCTCAGTCCTCGACCTTGGGGTTGATTTCCGCCTTGGTCACGGCACCTCCCTCGGCACCCCAATGCTTGAGGATCTTCCCGTACGTGCCGTCATCCATGAGCTTCTGCAGGGCCTTCTGCACCGCCTCGTCGGTGGCGGAATCACCCTTCTTGATGGCTGCGCCCTCCGGGGCGACACCCTCATCTTCACCGAGCGTGGCAAGCTGGTCGCCGGTCTGCGAGATCGCATAGCCGGCAACCGGGGTATCCGCATAGAACGCGACCGCCTTGCCGGTCACCACATTCGTCGTCACATCGGTCTGCAACTTGCTCGAAAGCACGTCCACCGGCTGCTTGCCATTCGCCTTGCACTGCTTGGAAATCTCGGCGACCGACTCCTCCTGCGTGGTACCGGTCTGCACGGCAATCTTCTTGCCGCACAGGTCCGAAGTATCCACCTTCTCAGGGTTACCCTTCTTGGTCACCCACGTGGAACCCGCCTTGTAGAACGTCACGAAATCAACGGAATCAAGACGCTCATTCGTCACCGTGAACGACGACACGCCGATATCGTACTTGCTGCCGACCGACGGAATGATCGAATCGAAATTCGCGGTCACCGGGTCCGCCTTCAAACCGAAGATATTCGCTATCGCTTTGACGATGTCAACGTCATATCCGACCGGAGTCTTGCCATCCTCCGCGAGGAACTCGGCCGGCGCGTATGACGTATCCATGCCGACGGTGAGCTTGCCGTCCTTGGTCACCGAATCAGGCAACAACGCCGCAATCGAGGCATCCTTCTTCACGCCGGAGACATCGTAACCGGCCGTAGACGAACTCGACGACGAACCGGAGCCGGACTTCGTATCCGATGCATCGCTCGTACCGCATGCAGCAGCGCCGGCGAGCATGGCAACACAGCAGGCGGCGGCACCGAAACGTTTCAGCATGTTTGCGGTTTGGCTTCCAGCGTGGCGAAAATAAGACATGGTTGACATGACTGACATGGCTGAACCCTCTCTCTGTTCTGGACGCAAGAGCCTAGCGGCCGCGCCCGTCGGCGTGGGCACCCGGGCGGATGCCCCGTCCTCGCCGATAGCCGCAGAATAAGCCCGCCATGCTACGGCGACGTTACACTTCACCGTAACCGGACGGCGTGGGGTTGCAACGGGGAGTCTCGATATGCGGGCACGATTGTGGATGACGGTGTCACGATTCCGCAGCAAGACAGCCAACATTGAATGCCCGCGCCATCAACCATCTTCGCAGACCAGCGAAACGATAACGCTCAGATCACCTGCTTGTTCTTGTAGCGCATGATGCGCAACGCCTCGCGCTTGTCCTGCTCCTCGCGCAAAGCCTGACGCTTGTCGTACTCCTTCTTGCCTCGTGCGAGCGCGATTTCCGCTTTGACCCTGCCGTCCTTGAAATACAGGCTCAGCGGAATAATCGTATAGCCTTTCGCCTGGGTCTGACGCTGCAGCTTCTCAATCTGCGCAGCATGCAGCAGCAATTTACGCTTGCGCTTCGGGGCGTGATTGTTCCACGTGCCGTTGAGATATTCCGGGATATTTGCGGCCTCAAGCCACATCTCGCCGCGCCTGTCAATACTGACGAATGCTTCAGCGAGCGACGCGCGCCCCTCACGCAACGACTTGACCTCGGTGCCCGTGAGCACCAGTCCAGCCTCGTACGTGTCCTCGATGCTATAGTCGTGCCGCGCCTTGCGGTTCTGCGCGATCATCACAGTCCCCTGTTCTTTCGCCATTCCGTCCTCGTTCCTCGTTTCCTTCAGTTCCACACTGTTCGCACTCGTCGGCAACAGCCTGGCGACGCACGGGCGCATTGTCTTGTAATCACGTACCTGCGCGGGTGCGCGTCTGACAGGCCAAGCATGCGAACCGCTTAGTATGTATTTACGTATATACGCAAGTACGTACGTACACGGGTACGTATGCGGGTGCGCGGGTACACGGGTACGTATGCGGGTGCGCGGAATCGTACCGTTTTCATCGCGCTGCTGACAGCGATTGCGGAAACGGTGCTCGCATGTTGTCTGTCGAACCCATCATTGTACACGAAGCCGCTCTCCTACTACTCCAGCTCCGCAGCGCCCTTGGCATTGTCACGCTTCGCACGCGACTCGGTGCACCGCTTGTCATAACCGCGTCCGGCAATCCGCCACGTCGCTCGCATTACCCATATCCGGCAACCCGCAGCACCACTCACTCTGTCAAATTCCGAAGCCCACAACACCCTCGCTCCGCCAAATTCCGCAACTCCCGCATTACTCGCCGCACCTATGATCGGCAATCCGTCACGTCGCTTGCCATACCCATATCCGGCAATCCGCCGCCCTGTCACTTCTTCACCTGTTTTACATCTCGCCGTATCTCCCGCATTATTCGTCTTGTACCCCACCTCACTCTGCAGCGCCCTAATCAACAGATTGTGAGCCGCCGCTCACAATCAATGGCAAAACAACCGCCGACATCCACCACCCGACTTCTGATCAACAATCGTTGTGAGTCGCCAGTCACAACCAGCCGCCAGCATCGCATCAGTCTCTTATGCCACCGCAGAAAAAACGTCGATTGCGAGTCACCACTCACAACGGGTAATTTTCTGCGTCAATCACATGTCTATCTCTCGATTTCACAAATCAAGCTCGGAGTCACCACTCACAATCGTGAGCCGTGGCTCCGTCAACTCCCACCACGATTACCATCATCAATCGATTCAACAACAAGATTGTGAGTCATCACTCACAATCAAACGGCCGTGACCGCGTCAGCGTCCCTATTCACGCACTCCACTGTTTTGATTGTGAGTCGCCACTCGCAAACAATGATGCAACGAGTGCGGATGACAGTAGATACAACGCGCAATCGTCCAAGGTTGTGAACGGCGACTCACAATCAGCCGAACAATGGCAGGAAATCTTCCCCGGGACAGTTTCATTCGCCTTGTTTGTGAGCAGTCACTCACAAACATCAGTAACCGGAGATGATTTTGTCAAGAACAACCGCCCAGGTCTGCTCAGGTTGTGAGCAGTCACTCACAATCAACGCGAAGAGGACAACAATCGTGGGACGTTTCACGATTCCACAGTTTGATTGCGAGTCGCCACTCACAATCAACGCGAACGATTCCTCTTCTTCTCTTCTGCTCTTCCCCCCTACCTCGCCGGAAACCGCACACAACCGTGCCATCGACTCCGCGTATAGGAATGGCGGGAGTGCATCGCATCAAGCAACATGCTCCCGCCATTTTGAGAGGGCGAAAGACCAGCCCGTCAGACAAAGGACAGCTCAGCAGTCAAGCGGTTCAGTCCAGCGGTTCAGATCAGTAATGAATGTACTGATAATTCCCGGCGTTCGAAATCGTCTCATACGCGGGGAATGTCGCGAACCCGGTGCCGCCTTCGGAAACCAGCACCGAACCATCAGAGTTGACACGCTCGACTACGGCGACATGACCGTACGCCGCATTCGCATACCAACGTGTCACACGCTGCCCTCGAGCGAATACCATCACCGCTCCGACATGCGGCGTGTTGTTCACCAAATATCCCAGCGAACGCGCGGTACCCGCCCAGTCGGCACCGTTGCCCATTAACGAACCCACCGGCAGGCTCAACTGCGAACGGCGAATATACGCCCACAGGGTGCAGTTCCGCGCCGGATAAGTATTGCCGTTGCCGATGTTGCCTGTGCGATGCCCGTAGCAGAATGAAGAGCCGGCAGGACAACTTCCCGGCACGCCATAATTCATACCGGAGGCGCCGGAACCGCCCGAACTACCTGAATTATTCGAATTATTCGAAGTATTCGACGAATTCGAATTGCTCGGAGCACTCGGTCTTGACGCAGTCGAGCCGCTTGGTCCCTTGGAACTGGAACCCGACGAAGGCTTCTTGCCTGTATACTGTGCGCCTCCGCTTGAGGGAGATGCCTGCTGATTTGAATAGTTGCTGGACCAGGAAGTGATCTCCGACTCCATCGCAACAATCTCGGCAGCTTCTTTCGCGGATTGCGAAGTCAACTGGCTCTTCTGGCTCTCCAGCGAAGCCCGTTCGGCATTGCCCTGAGCCAACAGATCATTCAGCTCGGTCTGCTTGGCCTGGGCAGTTTCCACGGCTTTCTGAGCCGCGGCAGCTTGCGCATCGGCCTTCTGCTTGAGCGTGGTGATTTCATCCTCGATTGCCGCAAGCCGCTGCTCGCGGTTCTTCGCGGTGCTCAGCTGCGTCGCGGCGTCGCTTGCAGCATTGCTTTCGGTTCGCGTGACTGCGGCGTCGGCCTGCATCTTGTTGACGAAATCCTCGGTCGTGGTGGAATTGGTCACCACATTCATCACTTCCGAGGCAGTGGTGCCGTGGAAGCTTTCACGCGCCATCTGGGCGACCGCTTCCTTCGCATCGTCATAGTTCGCGCCGGTCTGCTTGATTTGTTCCTGCAAGTTGGCCTTGTCTTGTTGCGCGGCCTCGAGTCGCTCCTGTGCGGCCTGCGCCTGGGATTGCGCCTGTTCCGCGCTGTTCTGCGCGTCTTCCAACGCCTGCTGCGCGGCGGGGATCTGGTTCTGGTTCAGATCGTTGAGTTGGAGAATCTGATTCGCCAACTGCGTGCTGACACCGGTCAGTTTGGCTTTGAGCTCACTTTGGCTTTGGAGCTTTGCCTTGTACTGCTGCATCGTGACCGCCTGCGCCGGCTGCGGCGGCGCGATCATGTTCGCAGTGCCTGCGGCGATAAAAGTGAGCGATGCGATCAGTGCGCCCACGATGGCGTCGATCTTTTTCGTGCGCTTCATATCACAGCCTTTCTTGTGGTGTATCGCACATTGTACATAACGATGCTCAATGGTCAATGAGAATACCCCCGTCATGCTGTCACCGACGATATATCGTAACGATACGACGGCTCCGCACGCCTGCGCACGGCATGCTGCAGTCCCGGCGGACAACTGCCGACCACCGGCGACCGGCATGCCCCCTTACTTGTTCTTTACACTTTGAGGTAGCGTCGCAACGACACGGCGGACGAAAGCGCGGACAACACCATCGCGCCGATGACGAGCGCCGGCGCCGCAAGCCATACGGTTTTCTGCGTGATGAACGGCATCCACTGAACGGTTTGCGCGATTCCATCGGTGATGAAAATCTGTACGATTCCACTCAATGCGCCGACCGCCAGCAGTGAGCCGATCATGGATGCCGTCATGCCTTCAAGGATGAACGGCAGACGAATCGTCCAGTTCGACGCACCGACCAGCCGCATAATCTCGGTCTCGTTCTTCCTCGATGCGGCGCTCATACGTATGGTCGTGCCAGTGAGCAGCACGGCGACCACAATCATGACACCTGCGAGGACCACCGTCACCACCGTCGCCTTGTTCAGCACATTGAACACCGGATCGAAGATCTGCCGCTGATCCTGAACTTCCTCAACCCCACTCACACCCGACAGCACTTCTGAAACCTGCTGGTATTTGGTCGGATCGGTAAGCTTGAGCCTCAACGATGCCTGCATATCCGCCGCAGTCAGCGTCCTGCCCTGATATACGCCGTTCGGATACTGCTTGAGGAAGGTGTTCTTATAGAACTCTTCACGGCTGACATACGTGACTTTGGAAACCACGGATCCAAGCTCATCCTGAATCTTATCCTCGATATCCACGATTTCGCTGTCCGTAGGAGCCTTGCCGGACGAGCAGTTCGCTGATTGGCTCGCGCCGTCAGGACACAGCCAGACTACGACCTCGACTTTGTCGTACCAGTCGCCTTTCGCCTTGGTAATCTGCGCCTGCATCAGCACAGAGGCGCCGATGAACAGGAAGGAGATGAACGTGACCAGCATGACCGACAGGATCATCGGTACGTTGCGACGCAGACTTGTCCATGTCTCGGAAAGAATGAACCGTAATCTCATGACTGCTGACTTTCCTTCCCATCCGCATCGTTCGTGTTTTGTGCGTCGCTGGTGTCTTGCGTTTCGCTCGTGACTTGCGTCCCATGTACCCGTTGTGTAGCTGCTTCGCCATCAACGGCGGGCGGCATCGGCGGGGCGGGAGGCGATGGCGGGGCGGGAGGCGCCACCCGGCTGTTGTCTGCACCCCCCTGTTGCGGTTGTGCAGCCTGCTCATCCGAGGACTGACCTTCGTGGCTGTGTGGCTTGGATGCCTCAACATTCGTGCCGTGCCGCTTGGCATACTCTTCCTCATGCTCGCGCTTCGCAGCGATATCCTCTGCACTCAGACCCTTGCCCCAGGTCATCGTGGTTTCCACGGACTGGAAGACCTCGCCATATCGGCCTGTGCGCCCGGAATGAACAGAATGGGCGAGTCGGGCGATACCCTCATCGCCGTTCTCCGAAGCCATCAGCGATTGGGCGACACCAAGCGTCGCCGAAGCCTGCGGTGACGCGGAACGCTGAGGACGGAACTTCGCATCAGGATCGTCAGTACTAGCTTCGACCGCCGTGGCATCGGAAGTTCCGGCCTGCCGCCCGGACACTTCGTCCTGGCCCTCAGACGTCCGCACCGCGTTCGCGTTTGAAGCTTTCGATTCGACATCACGATCAGGGAAATACAAGGCTGAATCATATGAACCATGCTGCTCGTCGCGCACAATCTTGCCGTTGTGCAATTCGACGACGCGTTTGCGCATCGAGTTGACGATTTCCTCGTTATGCGTGGCCATCACGACGGTCGTGCCGGTGCGGTTGATTGCATCAAGGACTTCCATGATGCCGAGTGACGTCGTCGGATCCAAGTTGCCGGTAGGCTCGTCGGCAAGCAGGATCTGCGGATGGTTCACATACGCACGCGCGATAGCCACGCGCTGCTGCTCGCCGCCGGACAGCTCATGCGGGTAGTTCTTCTCCTTGCCGGAAAGCCCGACCGTCTGAAGCACCTTGGGCACCAACGTCCTGATGGTTGAGCGGCTCGTGCCAATCACATCAAGCGCGAACGCGACATTCTGCCAGACCGTCTTGTTGTTCAACAGCTTGTAATCCTGGAACACGAAGCCGATGGAACGGCGGTACTGCGGGACCTGCCGATTCGTCAAACGACGCAGGTCATTGCCCGCGACGCGAATCTCCCCGTCCGTCGCCTCCTCCTCGCGCAACAGCAGGCTCAGCAACGTCGTTTTGCCGGAACCTGACGCGCCCACAAGAAACACGAAATCGCCACGGTCGATATGCAGCGTGATGTCATCCAGTGCCGGCCGTGTGCCTTTCGGATAAATCTTTGTAACATCATCAAGCGTTATCAGCGACATGATTCCCGTCTTCCGTGTCGATTACCGGACATGTGCCCCGAATCCTTGTCCCAAGGCGGATACGGGGGCAGCACGTTCTCAAGTGTTGTCAGATGTGGTTCAGTTGTTGTTTCAAGGCTTTCGATGTTCCAAGGCCTCCGTCGCCTTAGGCTTGGGCAGCTTCCTCGGCGGCCTGCTTGCGCTGGTCGTGACGCCAACGGATGCCGGCCTCGATAAAACCATCGATATCGCCATCGAACACAGCCTGAGTCTGCGAAGTCTCATAACCGGTACGCAGATCCTTGACCATCTGGTACGGGTGCAGCACGTAGGAACGCATCTGGTCTCCCCAGCTGGCCTTGATATCGCCGGCGAGTTCCTTCTTCTTCTTAGCTTCCTCTTCGTGACGCAGCACCAGCAGGCGGGACTGGAGCACCGCCATGGCGGCCGCACGATTCTGAATCTGACTGCGTTCATCCTGCATAGAAACCACGAGGCCGGTGGGCAAGTGGGTGATGCGCACCGCGGAATACGTGGTGTTCACGCCCTGGCCGCCAGGACCCGACGCTTGGAAGGTGTCGACGCGGATATCGGAGTCCGGAATATCGATGTGATCGGTGGATTCCACGAGCGGAATCACCTCGACCGCGGCGAAGGATGTCTGACGACGGCCCTGGTTATCGAACGGCGAAATGCGCACCAGACGATGTGTGCCGCCCTCGACCGATAGCCGGCCGTACGCGTACGGGGCATCGACTTGGAATGTGGCGGATTTGATGCCGGCTTCCTCGGCGTAGGACGTGTCCATCATCTTCGTCTTGAAATTATGCCGTTCCGCCCAGCGCAGGTACATACGCAGCAGCATCTGGGCGAAATCGGCGGCATCGACGCCGCCGGCGCCGGAACGAATGGTGACCACGGCGGAACGTGCGTCGTACTCGCCGTCCATGAGGGTCTGGACTTCCATGTCGACGAGGTCCTGATCGAGCTGTTTGAGATTGTTGGCGGCCTCGTCCATGGAATCCTTGTCGTCTTCCTCCGAACCGAGCTCGTACAGGGTCTCGACATCGTCAATGCGCCGTTGGGCGTCCTTGAGACGCTTCAGTTGGGATTGCGCCGCCGAGAGCTTGCTGGTAACTTGCTGAGCGTGTTCTTGGTCATCCCACAGGCCGGGCGCGCTCGCCTCTACCTCGAGATCCTTGATTGACGAGGCAAGGGCGTCCATATCGATGGCCTTGGCGATCATGTCAAATTTCGCCTTGGTCTCGTTCAAATCTTGCGTAAAGTCATAGTCTGCCACGTTTATCCACCTTACAGGCACAGGCGGAAATCGTCCGCCGACCCGCCCGAACGTTCACACCCTTTGCTGATTGTGAGCCGTCGCTCACAACCCAACGATGCAATGCCGTATCGCGCGCGGCACACGCGACTCCCCTACCAGGATTGTGAGTCCGCACTCACAATTTTCAGTGATCCCGCTCCCATTTGGCCACGAGCTGGTCTTCCTCCGATCTGATTGTGAGTCAGCACTCACAAATATCTGGGCGTCAAGCGCAACCTCCCCCACTATCATGCGGCAAGCGCAATCTCCCCCTATCTGATTGTGAGTCGACAAACACAACCGAAGCTCCAGGCTCCCCTACGGTCGCCAATCGCCACGGCCCCTGCGCCTGATTGTGAGCTAGTGCTCACAACCCGCCAAGCTATGTCAACGATGCCAGCTCTCGCCAGTCACCGTCAGTCGTCAGCAGCCAGCAGTTAGCAGCGACTAGCCACCTATCGCCAATCACCAGTTACCAGTCATCGGTCGGCTTCAGCTACCAGTTGGGACATACAAATGAGGTGGTGACGTTTTCTTGGACTTCCCGACCGGGAGGAGAACCCCCTTATGGC